>Ga0123333_10005491_pt1 | contig 11419 bp, 13 predicted proteins | sample BioC12SIPDNA_3_FD_89957 | JGI IMG/M metagenome (GOLD analysis project Ga0123333, IMG submission 89957) | Anaerobic biogas reactor microbial communites from Washington, USA - Biogas_R2_B C12 SIP DNA | ecosystem: Engineered > Bioreactor > Anaerobic > Unclassified | place: Washington, USA...
AGCAGCCGCAGGATCTCGAAGCGGGCGAAGGTCAGGTCCAGCGGCCGCAGCACCGCGTCGATCCGCTCCTGGAACAGCCGGTCCACGCGCACGAGCGAGGTCACCATCGCCATCCCGTCGGCCGCGTCGTCCCAGCCGTGCCGCACCCACTGCTGGCGCGCCTCGGCGATCGGATCCCTCCCGCTGTCCATCGCCACAGGGTACGGCCAGCCCTGGTGACGCGTGGGTGAGACGGGTCACCCGGCGAGCACAGGCCTGACATCCGTCTGACGGAAGTCGCCCCCGGTGAAGAGCAGTGGCTCTCCGGTGACGATTGCTAGCGCGTAGCTGAAGCAGTCCCCGAAATTCAGTGCGGCACCCGACCCGCTGCCCCGGCCGAAACGTCGGTAGGCCTCACGAGCCACCGCAGCATGCTGGGGACTCACTGGGACCAACTCGATCTTCAGCACCTCGATCAGTCGGTCCAACCGCTGCCCATGCGCTGCAGACCGCTGGTCAGCCACGATGGAGACTTCGAGCCAGGTCGCGGTTGACATGCTGCACGGGCCCGACGCTGCCGTTCGGGCGATGACCTCACTCCCGGCCTCGTTCTCGAGAATTGCCATCAAGGCCGAGGAATCAACGATCACCGGGGCAGCCCTGTCTCGTCGTAGAGATCCTCGACCCGCCGGACGGCACGGTCCTCGAGGCCCGGATCCTGCGAGTACTCCAACGCAATGGCCCGCACGAGATCGACAGTCCGCGCAACATCCCGCTCTTGCGGGTCCACCTGATGCTCTCGGAGCAGATGTGTCAGCGCCTCCTCGATGGCTGCCGTCTGGGACTTCCCGGTGACACGCGCAGCCTCACGAGCGAGATCGTGGACTCGTTGGTTCTTGATATTCAGACCCATGGTTGCATTCTACCTTCTGAGATATCTACCCGTCTACCGTTATCCACAGGCACTCCCGTCCCTGCTGTGTGACCAGCCGCACCTGCGGCGATGGGCCGTCCGGGTGATGCTGGACCCATGCCCGCACCGCTGAGTGTCACTCCGTATGTCCGGCGCTTCGCCAACCCGTTCCTGGTCAACCTGGCTGGGCACGGCTGGTTCGTGGAGCTCGAGCACGTCGGCCGCAAGAGCGGCACCGCCTACCGCACGCCGCTGCTGGCCTTCCGGGAGGGCGACACGATCACCGTCGCGCTGACCTACGGCCCCGACGTGCAGTGGCTCAAGAACCTGCGCGCCGCCGGCGGCGGCCGGATGCACTGGCGCGACAAGATGCTCTACCTCGGCCCGCCCTACGACCTGGCCACCGAGGACGGCATCGCCCGCATGCCACAACCGGTGCGGTCGGTCCTGGACGTCACCGGGCTGGCCACCGAGTTCGTGGAGCTGCCGATCGTGGCGGAGTTTCCGTTCCGCTAACCGTCAGCGGGGAACCGGATCACCTGACGCACTGCCTTGCCGTCGGCCAGTGTGTCCAACGCACTGTTGAGGTCCTCGAGCTCGATCACCGAGGAGATCAGCTCCTCCACCGGCAGCCGGCCACGGCGCCACAGGTCCACGAAGACAGGGATGTCCCGCTCGGGCACCGCCGAGCCGAGATAGCTGCCGATGATCGTCCGCCCCTCGGCCACGAGCCCCAGCGGAGAGATCGAGGACCGCGCCTCGGGCGACGGCAGACCCACGGTCACGGTCACCCCACCCGGAGCCGTCGCCGCGACGGCCGCCTCGAACGCCCGGGCACTGCCCGCCGCCTCGATCACGACGTCCGCCCGGGTGCCCGCCTCGGTGAGCTCGGCGAGGGTGAACACCCGGTCGGCCCCCAGGCGGGTCGCCGTGTCGAGCTTGTCGCTGAGGGCGTCCACGCCGATCACCGTGCAGCCCTCGAGCCCGACGGCCGTGATCAGCGCCGCCATGCCGACACCGCCCAGCCCGACGACGGCCACTGTCTGACCCGGCTGCGGCCGGGCGGCGTTGACCAGGGCACCGCCACCGGTGAGGACCGCGCAGCCGAGCACCGCGGCCACCTCGGGCGGCACGTCGTCGTCCACAACGACCACAGAGCGGCGGTCCACGACGCAGTGCGTCGCGAAGCCGGAGACCCCCAGGTGGTGCTTGACCTCCTCGCCACCACGAGAGAGCCGCCCGCCGCCCGCGAGGAGCTCACCGGCGTTGTTCGCCACGCTCCCCGGCGCGCACGGGACCCGCCCGCCGGTCTGGCAGGGCGCACACTCACCGCACCGGGGCAGGAACGTCATGATCACCCGCTGGCCCGACCGGATGTCCGTGACGGCGGCGCCCACCTCCTGCACCACGCCCGAGGCTTCGTGGCCGAGCAGCATCGGGACCGGGCGCACCCGGTTGCCGTCGACGACCGACAGGTCGGAGTGACAGACCCCCGCCGCCTGCACCCGCACCAGGAGCTCGGTGTCGCCCGGGCCCGCCAGCTCCAGGTGCGACACCGTGATCGGCCGCGACTCGGCATACGGCCGCGGGCGCCCGATCTCCTCGAGCACGGCTCCGGTGATCCTCACGCCAGCTCCTCGGCCGGCAAACCGTCGGGCGGCAGCAGCGTGGTCAGTGCCTCACGGATCGGTGGCGGGATGGGGACGCTGCGCCTGGCCCGCGTGTCGATGTAGACGTGCACCCAGCGGCCGAGCGCCGCCAGCATCGGCTCCGGCCCGCCCCGGAACAGGCCCAGGGCGTAGGTGACGCTGCTGTTCCCCAGCCGCTCGACGCGCAGCCCCACGACCACCGGGTCCGGGAACCCGACCTCGGCCAGGAAGCGGCACGACGACTCGGCCACGACACCCTGGACCGGCGCGTCGACGGGTGAGCCCCCGACCTGCTCGGCGAGCCACCCGTTGATGACCGTGTCGAAGAGCTGGTAGTAGACCGCGTTGTTGAGGTGGCCGTACATGTCGTTGTCGGCCCACCGGGTGGGCACCTCGACCCGCACCGGGAAGTCGTCGAGCGTGTTGTCGGAGGATCCGTCACCTGCCACGAGCGTCACCCTAGCGATGCCGGTGTCCCCGCGCGGCTAGGCCCCCAGCTCCTGCACGAGTGACCGCTCGTTGTCCGTCACCGTGAGGTGCGCCAGGGCGCCGTTGACCAGCGGCAGATGGGGCGGGACGTGCCCGCACTCCACGTCGAGGACGATCGGCACGTCGAGGTCGGCCAGGGCGTCGAGCACCGCGTCGCGCTGGGTGAAGTCGCCGGAGTCCGGGGCCTCGGTCCGGCCGATGAGGATCGCGTGCGCGTGCTCGAACCACCCGGCCAGCCGCAGCCCGTGCAGCCGGCGGCACACCTCGAAGGCGGGCGCCTCTGCCACCTCGAGATACACGATCAGCCCCTCCTCGGCATACTCCCGGCCGAAGGCCGGCACGTCGCCGAACGGTGTCCCCGCCAGGTTCGCGACAGTCTCCAGACACCCGCCGATCAGCCGGCCGGAGACCTCCACCTCGTCGTCGAGCGACTCCTCCCAGGCTCCGGTCCCATCCAGGTCGTATGTCGTGTGGCCGGGTTCCTGCGCCCAGTCGTGGAAGCCGCCGGTCCGGTAGACCCCGCTCTGCTCCTGGCGCACCGGACCCGTGGCCGAGGCGAGGTCGGTCCAGTGCACGAGACCCGGCGCCACGGCATACGGCGTATCCATCAGGTTGACCCCGTGCAGCGTCGCCCAGCCGGCGCGCAGGGTCAACGGCAGCAGGAGGGTCGAGACGTCGCTGTAGCCCACCAGCCAGGTCGGCTCCGCCGCGCCGATCGCGTCCCAGTCGAGCAGGTCCACCAGATCGATCGCGGTCTCCCCGCCCCACGGCGGCACGACCGCGCGGATCGCTGGGTCGGTCAGCATCCGCTGCAGCTCGTCGGCCCGCTCCACCGCCGGGGCGCTGACGTGCGAGTCGCCGTCCAGGCACTCGCCGACCACGACCTCGAAGCCCCGCTCCCGCAGCCAGCCCACCGCGAAGTCCAGCCGCGGGCGCAGATCCTCGGGCACGCCGCTCGACGGGCTCGTCACGCCGATGCGGTCACCGGGCTGCAGCGGTTGCGGGAAGCGGACCATGCCGCCATCCAAGCATCTCGCTGGCGACAACCATATGTATGCGCTATACATATATCTATGCCCACCCGCATCGGCGCCCTCGACGAGACGATCCACGGCTTCCGCGTGGCGACGCAACGCCCGGCCTACCGGCAGCGGATCCTGGCCGGCCTCGACTTCGAGGGCGGCATCGCCTCGCTGCGCGTGCTGCGCAGCGTCGAACATCTCACTGACGGGGGCCTGGGACCGTCGATCCGGCAGGTCGCCGACGACCTCGGCATCGAGCACTCCACGGCCAGCCGGTCCGTGGACTCGCTCGTGCGCGGCGGCCTGCTCGCGCGCGGCCGGTGCGCGGACGACCAGCGACAGGCCCGGCTGTCCCTCACCGAGCGCGGCCTGCGCATCCTGGGCGAGGCCACGTCCCACCGCCAGGAGGTCCTGTCCTCATTGGTCGCTGACTGGGGCGAGCGAGACGTCGAGATCCTGGCCGAACTGCTGGACCGTCTGCGCCAACGCTTCGACGAGGAGTTCGGCCGCCGATGACGCGCGAGGCGTCCCGGGTGGACGCGCCCACCCTGCCCCCACGGGGCTCCTTCCGGCTGGTCCTCGACCGCCAGTTCGGGGCCCTCTTCTGGGGCAAACTGCTCAGCGGCGTCGGCATCTGGGTGCACAGCATCGTGGCCGCGATCGTCGTCTACGCCGCCACCGGGTCGGCCCTCTGGGTCGGCCTGGTCAGTGTCGTCCAGTTCCTCCCGCAGTTGTTCCTCACTCCGCTGAGCGGGAAGTGGGCCGACCGCGGCAACCTCGCCTTCCAGCTCGTGCTGGGTCGCGTGCTGTGCATGGCCGGGTCCGGCGCCATCGCCACCTGGTGCTGGGTCCAGGGCGACCCGCAGGGGTATGCCGGAGCCTCCGTCATCCTGGCCGGTTCCCTCGTCACCGGGCTGGGTTTCGTCGTCGGCGGGCCGGCGCAGCAGTCGATCATCCCGCTCCTCATCCGCCCCGGCGAGCTCGGCAAGGCGATGGGCCTCAACTCGCTGCCGATGACCCTGGCGCGGGTCGTCGGGCCGACCCTCGGCGCCGCGATTGCCGCCGAGTTCGAGGCCGCCCTCGCCTTCACGGTGGCTGCCGCGACCCAACTGGCCTTCGTCGTGATGCTCGTGATCGCCTCGCTCCCCCGTGGCGTCGAGCACGACGCGACCGACACGGACTTCTCGGTCCGGTCGGCACTGCGCCACGTTGGGGGCGACCGGACCCTCCTCGTGCTGCTCCTGGTGGTGGCCGCGGCCGGGTTTGCCTCCGAGCCGTCGATGACCCTCGCCCCCACCTTCGCCGAGCACCTTGGTGGGGACCAGCACCTCGTCGGTCAGCTGACCGGTGCCTTCGGCCTCGGTGCCGCCCTCGGCTACCTCGCCTACTCCGGCGCCAGTCGGGGCCGGCCGCAGCAGTGGGTCACCCAGGGTGGCCTCGTGCTGATGACCGTCGGGACCGCGGCGCTGGCCTTTGCGAGCCATCCGGCCGTGGCGCTCGTGTCCTTCGGCGTCGTGGGGAGCGGCTTCATGATCGCCCTGACCGGCGCCACCACCCTCATCCAGGAACGGGTGCCACCACTGCTGCGCGGCCGGGTGATGGCCTTCTGGTTCGTGGGCTTCATCGGCTCGCGCCCCTTCGCCGCCGCCCTCGACGGCTGGCTGGCCGACACCTTCTCGCTGACCGTCGCTCTCCTGGCCACCGCCGGCCTGCTGGCTGTCGTGCTCGTCTTCTTCCGACCGAAGAGCCTGGACTTCTCCGACGCAGCGAAGCAGGGCTTCCGCAACTGACCTCCGCGCCGATCACCTCTGCGGTGACGACGGGCTCTGCGAATGCAATGCTATTCTTATTGTTACTATCATTGATGTTAGTTATCTTGGAGTGAGCATGACAAGATTCATCGGGCGCAAGCCGGAGCTTGCCGCGCTCACGCAGCAGTTCGAGCAGGTGGTGTCCAGGACTGCTGAGGGCAGGGCCGGGCGTGCGGTACTGATCCGGGGTCGCAGACGCGTGGGCAAGTCGCGACTCGTCGAGGAGTTCATCGAGCACTCCGGGGTTCCGTCGGTCTATTTCACAGCTGTTGGCGGTTCGCGCGAGGCGGATCTGGCGGCGTTCGTCAAGGATGTCGTGCACTCCGATCTCCCGGGCGCCTCCGTCGTCGCGGATCTGGCGACGCCGCAGAGCTGGGATGCCGCTTTCCAGGCACTCGTTACCGTGCTTCCCACCGACGTGCCCAGCATCGTCGTGATGGACGAGGTGCCCTATGTGGTTCGGCAGGACCCGAGTTTCGAGGGGGTGCTGCAGAGGACCTTCGATCGGGTCCTGGTGCATCGGCCGGTCCTCCTCGTCCTGGTCGGCTCCGACCTCGCCATGATGGAACAGCTGGATGCCTATGGCAGACCCTTCCACCAGCGCGGCACCGAGCTCGTCGTCCCACCGCTCAGCCCGAAGGACGTCGCTCACCTGACGGACCTCGACGCTGCGGAGGCGTTCGACGCCTACCTGGTGACCGGCGGCCTCCCACTCGTGCTCGATGAGTGGCGTGCCGGAGACACTATGTGGGACTTCCTCGAGTCCGCCCTGACACGCACGACGTCGGCTCTCATCGTCAGTGGCGAACGGGCGCTGGCCGCCGAGTTCCCGACCGAAGCCCAGGCCCGCACGGTCCTCGGGGTGATCGGGCACGGAGAGCGCACGTTCACCACCATCGGGCGCTCTGCCGGGGACCTGCACGCAGCGTCCCTGAAGCGAGCGCTTGACCTGCTGACCCAACGGAGGGCCGTCGCGGCTGACCGTCCCTTATCCACGAAGGCCAGTCGCGAGACGCGCTACCGGGTTGCCGACCCTTACCTCCGCTTCTGGCTGTCGTTCATCGGCAGCAACCTGCCCCTCTTGGAGCGTGGGCGCGGCGACCTCGTGCTCGACGCCATCCGGACCAGTTGGTCCTCCTGGCGCGGACGTGCCATCGAGCCCGTGATTCGCGAGTCTCTCCTGCGCCTTCACGGCGAGCCGCTCGTCGACAGCTCAGGCACGATCGGCGGCTACTGGACCCGGACGAACGACCCGGAGGTCGACCTTGTCGGCGCTGATCGCGGTCCTACGGCGAGGAGCATCACGTTCGTCGGGTCCATCAAGTGGCACGAAACAGCACCCTTCGGGGACCACGATCTGGCTCGGCTTGTCGTCCATCGGTCTCAGGTGCCTGGCGCTGACGAGACCACGCCCCTCCTGGCAGTCAGCCGCACCGGCAGCAGCGCCCGGGGGGTGCGCACGATCACTCCCGAGGAGTTGCTCGATGCCTGGTGAGGCCTGCAACGGTGGTGTGAACCGCCGTCCCAGTCGCGCCAGGACGCCCCCGGCCATCCGGCATACTGCAGCACAGACGCGAGGACGGGCCGGCGGAACCAGCGCCGATCCCGCTCCGTCGCAGGGGAACCGAGACCGGGAGGAACGATGTCACTGCTGTTGGCCGAGGAGCTGGTCCTGCTCTGCATGGACGACGACACGGGCCACTGCGGGGTGCCACCCCAGGACGCCGCCCGCGGGGTGGCCCTGGCCCTCGTCTTCGAGCTGACCCTGCGAGGCTTCCTCGCCGTCGAGCGCGAGAAGCTCGCGCCGCAGCGCACCACCTCCACCGGCGACCCCCTGCTCGACCTGGCCGCCCAGCACGCGACCGCCCTCACCCCGACCGCCGCCGTGGACAAGCTCGCCGCCGAGGACCTGCTCCAGGCCACCCTCGTCCGCCTGGTCAGCCGGGGCGTCCTCAAGGACGCGGAGGTCTGGGCCCCCGGGGTCCACCTGCCCAACGACCCGCACCCCGAGGCAGCGGTCCGGGACCGCCTGCGCAAGGTCCTCGCCCAGGCGCAGGACCCCACCGACCACGACGCCGCCCTGGTCGCCCTCCTGCACCACCTCGACATCACCACCCGCGTCCTGCCCGACGAGCCGGCCGACGTGGTCAGGACCCGCGCCGAGAACGTTGCCGCGCGGTCCCGACCGATGCGGGACTACCAGCAACAGGGTTCGTCGAAGAAGTCCCGGTGGATGTCGAGAGACCTGATGGAGCTGCTCGGCGACATCGTGCATGCCCTCAACTAACCCGCCACCCCTCCCCTGACACGACCCCTCAGGAGCACCCATGTCACTGCTGCTGGCCGAGGAGCTGGTCCTGCTCTGCATGGACGACGACACGGGCCACTGCGAGGTCCCGCCCCAGGACGCCGCCCGCGGGGTGGCCCTTGCCCTCGTCTTCGAGCTGACCCTGCGGGGCTTCCTCGGTGTCGAGGGCGAGAAGTTCGCCCTGCAACGCACCCGCTCCTCCGACGACCCTCTGCTCGACCTGGCCGCCCATAACGCCACCGCACTCACCCCGGTCGATGCGGTCGGCAAGCTCGCCGCCGAGGACCTGCTCCAGGCCACCCTGGCCCGTCTGGTCAGCCGTGGCGTCCTCAAGGACGCCGAGGTCTGGGCACCCGGCGTCCACCTGCCCAACGACCCCCACCCCGAGGCAGCGGTCCGGGACCGCCTGCGCCAGGTCCTAGCCCAGGAGCACGACCCCAGCGACCACGACGCAGCCCTGGTCGCCCTCCTGCACCACCTCGGCATCGTCACCCGGGTCCTGCCCGACGAATCGGCCGAGACGATCAGGACCCGCGCCGAGAAGGTCGCCGCCCGCTCCCGACCTATGCGGGACTATCAGCAGGACCGGGTGACGTCCCGGAAGCGCTGGTGGGACGCCGCCGACCTCATGGAGCTGCTGGCGGGCGGCCTCAACATCTTCAGCTGACCCTCAGAACGGCGGCGTGAACCGCCCGTCGATCGCGGTCCATCCACCGTCCACGAGCAGCTGGCTGCCGGTGACAAAGCTCGCGGCGTCGCTTGCCAGGTAGGCCACCGCCCCGACCAGCTCCTCCGGCCGCGCCCAGCGACCGAGCGCCGACTTCTGGGCATACGCCCGCCCCCACGCCTCGTCGGCCCGGATCTGCTCGGTCAGCGGCGTCTCCACCACCCCGGGCGCGACGGCGTTGACCCGCACGCCCTGCGGCCCCAGCTCGGCGGCCAGCGCGCGCAGGAGCTGGACCATGCCGGCCTTCGTGGCGGCATACACCCCCTGACCGGGCTCGACGGCGAGCGCCCGGATCGAGCTCAGCGCGATGATCGACCCGCTCCCCCGCGCCGCCATCCCCGGGGCGATCGCGCGCACCGCGTTGAAGGTGCCCCGCAGGTTCAGCCCCACCACCTTGTCGAACTCCTCCGCGGAGTAGTCCAGCACCGGCTTGCGCACGTTGGTCGCCGCGGTGAGCACCAGGACGTCCACGTCGCCCAGCTCGGAGGCGGCCCTGGCCAGGTCCTCGGGGTCGAGGACGTCCGCGCGGCCCGAGGCCGAGGGGCCGTATGCCGAGGCGCGAGCAGCCGCGGCCCGCGCCACGTCCTCGTTCGCGTCCAGGCAGGTCAGCCGCGCCCCCTGAGCCGCGAGCCCCTCCACCAACTCGGCCCCGATCCCACCGCAGCCGATCACCACCGCGTGCTTGCCGTCGAGCCGGAACATTGTGCTGTAGTCCACCCTGCCGACCCTACTGGCCCCTCCCGGGCGAGCGGACGACATACTGCTCCGAGAGTCAAGGGAGGGCACCATGCGCGCGGTGCGGTTCGACGCCTTCGGCGAGCTGCCGTATGTCGTGGACGTCCCGGTCCCCGAGCCGCCCGACGGCGGGGTGGTGGTCCGGGTGGAGGCGACGGGTCTGTGCCGGTCGGACTGGCACGGCTGGCTCGGGCACGACAGCGACCTCACCGTGCTGCCGCACACGCCCGGCCACGAGTTCGCCGGCGTGGTCCACGCGGTCGGCGCCGGCGTCGAGCGGGTCCGGGTCGGACAGCGGGTCACCTTCCCGTTCGTCCTCGGGTGCGGCGACTGCGAGGTATGCCGTGGGGGCGCCTCCCACGTCTGCCCCCACCAGTGGCAGCCGGGCTTCCACGGGCCGGGGACGTTCGCGGAACTCGTCGCCCTGCCCCGCGCCGACGCCAACGTGGTCCCGCTGCCGGACGAGGTGAGCTTCGCGGTCGCCGCGGGGCTGGGGTGCCGGTTCGCCACGGCATACCGCGCGGTGGTGGACGTCGGGCGGGTGAGCGACGGGGAGACCGTGGCCGTCTTCGGCTGCGGCGGCGTCGGTCTCGCCGCGGTGATGGTGGCCCGGTCGCGCGGGGCCGAGGTCATCGCCGTCGACGTCAACCCGGGCGCGCTCCAGCTGGCGGTGGAGCTCGGCGCCGGGACGGTGGTGGACGCGGCTGACGGTGATGTGGTCGAGCGGGTCCGGGATGCCACCGGCGGGGGCGCGGACGTCGCGATCGACGCGCTGGGCAGCGTCGAGACCGCTCGCGCGGCCACCGAGAGCCTGCGGATCCGCGGCCGGCACGTTCAGGTGGGGCTACTGCCTCCGGCGGTGGTCGAGGGGCGGCCCACGGTGCCGATGCACACCGTGATCGCTCGGGAGCTGCAGGTGTTGGGTAGCCACGGGATGCCGGCGCGCGGCTACCCGCGGATGCTTGCCGACATCGCCGCCAGCCTGCTGGCGCCGGAGAAGCTGCTCGGCCGCACCATCCGCCTGGAGGAGGCGCCTGCGGCCCTGGCCGCGATGGGCGGGGGAGGCCCACCGGGCGTCACGATCATCGAGCCTTGACCGGCGTCAGTCGAAGACGACCGTCCGCCGCCCCCGCAGCACGACTCGCTGCTCGGCGTGCCAGCGCACCGCGCGCGCCATCGCCATCGCCTCGAGCTCCTGGCCCACGGAGGCCAGCTCGCCCGGGCTCATCCGGTGGTCCACGCGGCGGAAGTCCTGCTCGATGATCGGCCCCTCGTCCAGGTCCGCCGTGACGTAGTGCGCGGTCGCGCCGATCACCTTCACCCCGCGGTCGTGCGCCTGGGTGTAGGGCTTGGCACCCTTGAAGCTCGGCAGCAGCGAGTGGTGGATGTTGATGATCCGGCCGGGCAGCTCCGCGCACAGCTGCGAGGACAGCACCTGCATGTACCTCGCCAGCACCACCGTGTCGACGTCGTGCTCATCGATCAGCTCCCGCAGTCGCGCCTCGGCCTCGGGCTTGGTGTCGGGCATGACCGGCACGTGGTGGAACGGGATGCCGTGCCACTCGGCCAGCGCCCGGAAGTCCTCGTGGTTCGAGACGATCACCGGGATCTCGACGTTCATCAGCCCGGTGCGGGTGCGGAAGAGCAGGTCGTTCAGGACGTGGCCCTGCCGGCTCACCATGACCAGGATCCGGTGCCGGCGGGAGCGGTCGAGGAAGCGCCACTGCATCCCGAACTGCAGCGCGACCGGCTCGAAGCGCGCCTCCAGTTCCTCAACCGGCAGCGG
>Ga0123333_10005493_pt1 | contig 11418 bp, 9 predicted proteins | sample BioC12SIPDNA_3_FD_89957 | JGI IMG/M metagenome (GOLD analysis project Ga0123333, IMG submission 89957) | Anaerobic biogas reactor microbial communites from Washington, USA - Biogas_R2_B C12 SIP DNA | ecosystem: Engineered > Bioreactor > Anaerobic > Unclassified | place: Washington, USA...
CCATGCAGGACACGTCGACCTCGACCGACGGCTCCGTGAACGGGAAGAAATGCGGCCGCAGGCGGACCTTGCGGTCGGCGCCGAACATGGCCCGCGCGAACGTCTCCAGCGTGCCCTTGAGGTGAGCCAGGGTGATGCCCTCGTCGACGACCAGACCCTCCACCTGGTGGAACATGGGAGTATGGGTCGCATCCGAGTCGCGCCGGTAGGTCTTGCCCGGAGCGATGACGTAAACCGGCGGGCGCTGCTTCTCCATGGACCGCACCTGCACCGGCGAGGTCTGCGTCCGGAGCACGACACCGTCGCTCACGAAGAAGGTGTCATGCAGAGAGCGCGCCGGATGGTCCGCCGGCGTATTGAGGGCCTCAAAATTGTAGTACTCGGTCTCCACCTCGGGGCCGGTGACCACCTCGTAACCCATGCCGATGAAGATGTCTTCGATCTCGCGCTGAGTCTGCGCGACCAGATGCAGGTGCCCCACCGGCGACCGCCGCCCTGGCAGGCTGACGTCGATCTGGTCGGCTGCGAGACCCTGCACGAGCTCCTGGGCCTCCAATTCCTCCCGCCGCGCGTCCACCGCGCTCTCCAACGCCTTCCGGACCAGGTTCCCGACCTTGCCCACCTCGGGACGCTCTTCGACAGGCAGTTCCGGTATGGTCCGCAGAAGGAGCACCAACTCCGCCTTGCGCCCGAGGAAGCGGACGCGCGCCGCCTCCAACTCGTTCAGGTCGTGGGCGGCGGCTATCGCCTCCAGGCCTCCGGAGTAGATGCTCCGCAGGTCGTCGCGACTCGTCTGCTCGAGGATCGGGTCGTTCGCTGTGATGGCTCCTCCTTCCAGGCAGTCAATCCTAACGGACGGCAACCCTATTTGCCACCAGGCCCCGCCGCCCGGCTCCGGCCTAGCTCATACGCCAGGATGGTCCCGGCCATGGCCACGTTCAGCGAGTCGAACCTCGCCTGGGGGATGGTCACCCTCCTGGCCCGCGCCCACTCTGCACCGGGACCCGCACGTTCCTCACCCAGCACGACGACGACTCCCTCGGGGCGGGAGGCCGACCTCACGTCATCCCCCCCGTGCGGGTCGGTCACCCACACCTCGGGGACCGCCTCGCCGTGCTCCTGCAGCGTCTTCAGCCGGGCCCACAGGTCCCCCGGCGACACCTCGGTCACCACGGGCAGGCTGAACTGTGCGCCCATGCCGGCCCGCATGGCCTTGGGGCTGAACGGATCGGCCGTGCCCGGCGAACAGAAGACGGCGCCTCCCCCGAACGCCACGGTACTGCGGATCACGGTCCCCACGTTCCCCGGGTCTCCCGCTCCATCAAGGAACACGGCGTACGTCTCGCCGAGGGAGACATCTCCGAGGCTCCAGGTCGGTTCCAGACACGTGAAGACCACGTCGACCCCGCCGCCAAGGGAGCTGGCGTGCTCCAAGGTCTCGGGGTCGCAGACCCCCACGTCGACCCCGGCCGTCGGAGCGCCTTCCGCCTCCTCCAACAGGGACCGCGGCAACTCCCCGACCAGGTCCCGTCGTACCAGCACATCGCGGATGTCGGCACCCGCCTGGACGGCGGCGCGAAGCAGATCCATCCCCTCCGCCACGAGCAGCCCGCGCTCGCGCCTGTGCTTCTTTTTCTGCAGCTTGCGCGCCAGCTTGACGCTGTGGTTCTGCCGCCCTGCGATGTCGCGGATCACGGCGCGTTCCCCGCCTGAGGGCAGCAGAGGCGAGGCTAGCTCGCCCCCAGGGCTTCCTTGGCCCGGGCCGCCATCTGAGCGAACACCTCCGGCTCCCGCACGGCCAGATCGGCCAGGATCTTGCGATCCACGTCGATCTGCGCGACCTTGAGCCCGTGGATGAGCTGGTTGTAGCTCATGCCGTGTTCCCGAGCGCCGGCGTTGATCCGGGTGATCCAAAGACGCCGGAAGTCACGCTTCCGCACCCTGCGGTCACGGTAGGCGTAGGTACCCGACTTGATGAGCTGTTCTTTGGCCCGCTTGTACGAGGTGCTCTTGAGGCCCCAATAACCACTCGCCTCGTCGAGGACCTTGCGGCGCTTCTTCTGGGCGTTGATGCTCCTCTTCACTCTAGGCATGTCTCTGTCCTCCTAGCGTCCCAGAAGACCACGGAGCCGATCGGCGTCCGATGCGCTGACTCTCAAGGCCTTGCGCAGCTTGCGCTTGCGATTGGCCGACTTCTTCGTGAGAAGGTGGCTGCCGAAGGTCCGCCGATGCGTCAGCTTCCCCGTGCCGGTCACTCGCACGCGCTTCTTCGTACCTTTGTGGGTCTTAGTCTTGGCCATTCCTGTTCCCTTCTTCCACGTGCGAGCGGGTCCGAACACACCGGATCCGGCAAAGCCCCGGCCATTGGAGTCACCGACCGCCTCGCCGATCAGTTCCGCCGAGGCGCCAGCATCATCACCATGTTCCTGCCGTCGAGATTGGGCTCGGACTCTATCTCCCCGATCTCGGCGAGATCCTCCGCCATCCTCCGGAGCAGCCTCTCCCCAAGGTGGGGATGGACCAACTCCCTGCCGCGGAACATGATGGTCAGCTTGACCTTGTCTCCTTTTCTGAGAAAGCGCTCGACGTGACCCTTCTTCGTATCGAAGTCGTGATCGTCGATCTTGGGACGCAGCTTGATCTCCTTGATGCTGATCGTCGTCTGCCGCCTGCGCGCTTCCTTGGCTTTCTGTTCCTGCTCGTACCTGTATTTGCCGTAGTCCATCACCTTGCAGACCGGCGGGTTGGCCATCGGGGCCACTTCGACAAGGTCGAGGTTCAGTCTGTCGGCGTAGCTGAGCGCCTCCGGAAGCCCCACGATCCCCACCTGCTCGCCATCCGGTCCGATCAACCGGACCGAGTCTGCACGGATCTTCTCATTGATGCGAACGATATCGGCTATGTTGCCCTGCACCTCCCCCGGTGCTACCGGTTAGAGACCATACCTACAAATGCAGAAAGCGGTGTGACCACCGCTCCCCAATGCAGCCGCGCGGCGCAACACCGCACAACTCCTCATATAGCCTGACCAGCGCGCCACCGAGGCGCGAGGTGGGAAGGGTGGCTTCCTCTTTATGCAGCCAGGAAGTATAGCCCACAACAGAGCCGCGCTCAAGCGTCGGATTCCACTTCGGGCACCCCGCACAGCTCCGCGATCTCGGCGACGGCCTCGGCGAGGCCGAGCGGGCGAGTGTCCTTGCTTCCGCGGGCGCGGAGCGTCACACCACGCTGCTCTATCTCTCGGTCGCCCACCACCAGCATGAACGGCACCTTGGTGACCTCGCCGTCGCGGATCTTCTTCGACACCGACTCCGTCCGGACGTCTACCTCGACGCGCAGACCGGCGCCCTGCAGCGCGGCTCTGACCTCCCCGGCATACTCCGCGTGCCGGTCGGCCACAGGCACCACCGCCACCTGCACCGGCGCCAGCCAGGCCGGCAGCGCGCCTCCGTAGTGCTCGATGAGGATGCCCAGGAAACGCTCCAGGCTGCCGAACACCGTGCGATGCAGCATCACCGGGCGGTGCTTCTGGTTATCTTCTCCCACATACTCCAGGTCCAGACGCTCCGGGATGGTGAAGTCCAACTGGCAGGTCGCGCACTGCCAGGTGCGCCCCATGACGTCTTCGATGTGGAAGTCGATCTTCGGGCCGTAGAAGGCGCCGTCGCCGGGGTTCAGGTCGTAGGCGAGCTGGGCGCGCTCGAGCGCGGAGGCCAGCTCCTTCTCCGCCATCTCCCACATCTCGTCGGTCCCGATGGACTTCTCCGGCCGGGTGGAGAGCTCCACGTGGACGCGCTCGAACCCGAAGGTCTTGTACATGCGATGCACCAGTTGAATGACTCCCACCACCTCATCCTCCACCTGCTCGGGCAGGCAGTAGATGTGAGCGTCATCCTGGGTGAAGACCCGCACCCTGAACAGGCCCTGCAACACGCCCGACATCTCGTGCCGGTGCACCTGCCCAAGCTCGGCGATGCGCATGGGGAAGTCGCGATAGGAGTGCTGCTCGCTCTTGTAGACCAGGGTGCCGCCAGGGCAGTTCATGGGCTTCACCGCGAACTCGACGTCGTCGATCTTGGTGAAGTACATGTTGTCCTTGTAGTTGTCCCAGTGCCCCGAGTGCTCCCACAGGGTGCGCTCCAGCATCATCGGGGTGCGGATCTCCTCGTACCCGGCGGCGACGTGCTCCCGGCGCCAGTAGTCGAGCAGAGCGTTGATCACTCGCATCCCTTTGGGATGGAAGAAGGGGAAGCCCGGGCCTTCGTCGTGGAAGCTGAAGAGCCCCAGCTCCCGGCCCAGCTTGCGATGGTCGCGCTGGCGAGCCATCTCCATGCGTTCGAGGTACTCGTCGAGTTCCTTCTTGCTGGGGAAGGCGGTGCCGTAGATGCGGGTGAGCATGGTGTTGTCGCTGTCGCCGCGCCAGTAGGCTCCGGCCACCGACAGCAGGCCCACGGCGCCGATGCGCCCCGTGTCGGGCACATGCGGACCCCGGCATAGATCCAGGAACTCGCCCTGCCGGTACACACTGATGACGGCGTCTTCGGGGAGGTCCCTGATCAGTTCCACCTTGTAGGGCTCGCCGGCGAAGAGGTCCAGAGCCTCTTCCTTGCTCACCTCGCGTCGCTGGAAGGGAAGGCTCGCGCCCAGCAACCGGTAGATCTCCTCCATGAGCCGGGGCAGGTCGTCCTCGCCAACCGGCTCCGGGAACTCGAAGTCGTAGTAGAAACCGTCCTTGATGGCGGGGCCGATGGCCACCTTGGTGCCGGGATAGAGACGAGTGGCGGCGTCGGCCAGCACGTGGGCTGCTGAATGGCGGATGACGTCGAGGCCCTCGGCGGAGTCGGGGGTGACTATGGCGATCCGGTCGCCCTCACCGACAGGGGTCGTGAGATCGACCACCCGGTCCCCTATCTTGGCTGCCACAGCGGCCTTCGCGAGACGGGGGCCGATGACCGCAGCAACGTCGCCTGCCGTCGCCCCGTCGGCTACGGTCAGATCTGATCCGTCAGGAAGCGTTACCTTCATTGACCCTCGCAACGAAGCTGTGCCGAACCGGGATACAGCGAGTGGGCGCTACAGGATTTGAACCTGTGGCCTCTTCCGCGTCAAGGAAGCGCTCTCCCCCTGAGCTAAGCGCCCATCAGGCCGAGCATGATACAGCCGCCCCGGCCGCCCGGCAAGACCTCCGCCCGGCGGCACGTCTTGCGGGCCGGCCGACGCGTGCCCGACCACTGGCCGCGGAGGACCGGCCAACGCGTGCCCGACCGCAGACCACACCTAGCGGTTGTCTGGGATCGGGAGCTGAGGAGGCGACGACCGGAATTGAACCGGTGTAGCGGGTTTTGCAGACCCGTGCCTAGCCACTCGGCCACGTCGCCCCGCCGCGCCCCAGAAGAATGGAGCGGATGAAGGGATTCGAACCCTCGACCTTCTGCATGGCAAGCAGACGCTCTAGCCAACTGAGCTACATCCGCCCGGAACCTAGCGGCTGGTGGATTATAAACCAGCCCTCTCCTGTTCGTCCAGCGCTCGGTTGACGAGCGCGTCGGCCCGTCGGTTCAGTTCCCTCTCCACGTGGGCGATGCTGAAGCGGTCGAAACCTGCCGCCAGAGCGCGCGCCTCTCCATGGAGAGGCTTGAGGCCTTCGTTCTTGACCTTGTACTCCCCGGTCATCTGCCTCACGAGCAGTTCGGAATCTGAGCGTACCTCCACGTCGGCGGCGCCCAACCCTCGAGCCAGCTCGAGGCCCACGATCAGAGCGCGGTACTCCGCCGCGTTGTTCGTCGCCTGGCCGATCACTTTCCCCACAGTGTCGAGCTCCCGCCCCTGATCATCCTCCACCACGACGCCGATGGCGCTCAGGCCCGGGTTGCCTCGGGAGCCTCCGTCAATCCACAGCCGCACTCGACCAACCACGGGCCCCTCCTCCGGCTGCCTGTCTTTGCCGCGGCACGCTCCCCCAGGGATCCGCTCCCAGGCGGGGCACCACCGCTCCGAGAGCGTGACCCTAACCCCCTCCGAGGCGAGCTCAGCGCCCAGTTCCCCGGCCCAGCGCTTGAAGGCCCACCACTCGAACTCCCCATGCGGCACGTCGACCAGGGACAGCCCTCTTTCCAAAGCACGCTCCGCCTCATGGTAGCCGAGGTCGCCTGTCACCAGCGCGTCACAGACCTCCGCCGCCGCTTCCAGCAGACTGCGGCCGCTCCCCGGCACGACGGCCACGCGCGAGACCATGCGCCCGCCGTCGCCGCACCACGACACATCGCTGACCTCGAACGTCTCCCTGACCAGCCCCGCCAGGGCCTCCACTGAGAGGGGTGCGGCCAGCCTCCCCACTCGTCCCAGGCCCAGGCGTGTCAGTATGTCTTCCACCGGATACACGTCGAGGGCGGGCTCCTCGTACGGATGAGCCGACACGAACGCGCGCACGGCCGCGCCCAGACGGTTCCGAGGCACCACCGTCTCCCAGCGCACCTCCGGGGTGCGTTCAGGATGCGACTCGGCACCGATGGTCGGGTTGCTGCCCCGGTCCGGCGTGAACCAACCGGTGCCCTCGGCCGCGAACGCGCATTCCCGGTAGTTGCCGATACCTCCGGCCCCAACGGCGAACACCGTCGCCGCAACGGCCTCGACAGCCTCCCTCGGGACGAAGCCCACCAGTTTGAGCCACCCGGCAGGCGCCGGCTCCAACGGCTCCATATCCAGCAGCCCTAATCCCTCTCCGGCGATGTCTGCCAGGCCTCCCGCCGCGGCGTCGAGGTTCGTGTGGCACGAGATCAACGTCATGCGCTCCATGACAAGTCGCCGGAGCAGCGCCTCGCGGCTGCGCGACTCCACCAGGGACCGGACCGGAGCGAACAAGAAAGGATGATGGGTGAGGATAGTGTCATACGCCCCGCTCACCGCTTCCTCGCTCACGGGGTCCGTCAGTTCGAGAGCCGCCAACACTCGGCGCACCGCGGAGCGTTCGTCTCCGACCAGAAGCCCCGAGTTATCCCCTGCCTGAGACAAGAAGGCGGGCGCTCTCTGCTCGATCACGCGCTGCAGGTCGGCGACAAGCACGGTCTCTCCCTTCGCCAAGGTCGAAACGGACAACCAAGATTCTAACGCACCACCATGCCGGCGGTTCACCTCCCTCTCAGGAGGACACCCGGCCCGCGGGTTGAACATGTCCCCGACCCGCCAGAGGGGTCGGGTCATCGAGATCCGCCCCGCCTGAGAGAGGAGTAGCCTTGAAGCGCGTGCTCTTGCCACTGCTCGTCATCGCCCTTGTGTTGGGGCTGTCCGCTCCCGTCCTGGCTTCACCGGCACCGGACGAACCTGACTTCCATGCCTCATTCACCCTCAGGGGCGACTGCGGCACGGCGACGGCGGAGATCCTAGGCGGAATGGGAAAAGGCGGGTTCAGCCTCGAGTGCAGGAAATCGCTCGAATCGGAGCTGTTCAGTTGCAGCAAGCGTGTGCGCCTGCGGACAGGTGAGCACGAGACCGCCCTTCAGTTCCGCGGCGACTACCGCTCGCGTTTGGGAGGCCTCAGGTACACCGCGGGAGTGACCAAGGTCAGGTATGAGCCGCCAACGGTCTTCTTCGAGCTCGACTACCGCCATGGTGCACGCTGATCGGCGCCACTCGACCAGAAAGCCCCGTTTGACCGGGGCTTTGTAGTGGGCCCAGCAGGACTCGAACCTGCGACCGGCCGATTATGAGTCGGCAGCTCTAACCAACTGAGCTATGGGCCCTGAGCGACGCCCATTCTACCTCACCTGGTGAGGCCCGCAACCGCGCGCCGGCCTCGTGAGACCCCCGCCGGTGCGTCAGGAGAGGGGCGCTCTCTCCAGCACGAAGACGCCGTACCCCGCCCTCAGGTTGGGCCAGAACCGCACCCGTCCTCTCTTGTTGAGATAGAAATGGCGGACGATGCGGATCCCCTGCTCGCGGGCGAATATGTGGAAGTCCCTGATGCTGAGCGAGTGGACGTTGGGCGTGTCGTACCACTGGTACGGCAGAGTGCGGGTCACAGGCGCCCGTCCGTAGAAGAGCAACTGCAGGCGCGGTTTCCAGTGGGCGAAGTTGGGAAAGCTGGCCACCACGAACTGTCCTACCCGCAAAGCCTCCGTGAGCACCGCGACAGTGTCGTGAGCCTGCTGCAGCGTCTGGCTCAGGATCACGTAGTCGAAACTCTGATCGGGGTAGTAGCTCAGGCCCTCGTAGAAGTCGCCGTGGTGGACGGTCAGTCCCTTTTCCACCGCCCCATAGACCCGCTCCTCCACGATCTCGATGCCGGTGCAGTGCACCGCCTTGCGATCCACCAACATCTTGAGCAGCGTACCCTCGCCGCAGCCCAAGTCGAGAACGCGTGCGCCCCGCGGCACCGTGTCCACGATGAACTCGTAGTCGCGCCGCAGGCGATCCTCGATCTCCTCGGGCTCAGGGATCACGCGCCCTTCCGCACCCTCCGGCTCTCTAGTCAAAGCGCAACCCCCTACGACGCCCCGTTGTCTCGAGGAAGTGCCACACCATCCGAGTGAGATCCTTGTTCTCCAGCAGGAAGGCGTCGTGACCGAAGGAGGAGCTCATCTCAAGGTAGGAGCAGTCTATCCCGTTCCCTTTCAGAGCCCGCACCAACTCCTTCGACTGGTACGGCGGGTACAACCAGTCGCTGCTGAAGGCGATCACCAGGAACCTCATGTCCTCGGGCAGGTCGCGGAACACCTCCTCCAGCACTCCGTGGCCGGCGGAGAGATCGAAGTAGTCGAGGGCCTTGGTGACGTACAGGTAGGTGTTGGCGTCGAAACGCCGCGTGAACACCTCCCCCTGGTGGCGCAGGTAGCTCTCCACTTCGAAGTCCATGGTGAAGTCGTAGCCCAGGGCGTCTTTGTCGCGAAGCCGGCGCCCGAACTTCTCGTGCATGGATTGGTCGGACAGGTAGGTGATGTGGCCGATCATCCGCGCGACGGCCAGCCCGCTGTCGGGGGGGTCGCCCCGGTAGTAGTCTCCGTTGTTCCAGTTGCGGTCGCTCATGATCGCCAGCCGCCCCACCTCGTTGAACGCGATCTGCATGGGCGAGTGCTTCTGCGTGGCCGCTATGGGGATGCACGACGCGACCGCCTCCGGATACGCGACCGCCCACTGGAGCGCCTGCATGCCTCCCATCGAGCCCCCCGAGACCGAAAGCAGGCGGGAGATGCCAAGGTGATCCACGAGGAGCTTTTGGGCCCGTACCATGTCCCCCACCGTCACGACGGGAAAGTCCATCCCATACTCCCTGCCCGTCGCGGGGTTGATGCTGATCGGGCCCGTACTGCCCTTGCAGCCCCCGATGACGTTGGAGCAGATCACGAAGAAGCGCTCGGTGTCGAACCCTTTGCGCGGCCCGATCATGGTCTCCCACCAGCCAGGCCGTTCGTCCCCGGCGTGGTACCCGGCTGCGTGCGCATCCCCCGACAGCGCGTGGCAGATGAGGATGGCGTTCGAGCGGTCCTCGTTCAGACTCCCGTACGTCTCGTACGCGATGGTGACAGGCGCAAGCGTCTGCCCCGAGTCGAGAGGCAGCGACTCGAACTCCACTGACTGGAGAGAGACCTCACCCACGGAGGCCCCCAGACCCTTCTCGCTTATAAGGTAGTCGCTCATCCCCTGTAACGGTTGGTGATCGGAAGCCGCCGGTCTTTTCCGAAGGCCTTGGGCGTGATACGGACGCCCGGGGCGCCTTGGCGCCGCTTGTATTCGTTGCCGTCGATCATACCCACCACCCGGCGCACCAGCGTCTCGTCGAGCCCCTGCTCCACGATCTCCTCCACGCTGTCATCCCTCACGACGTAGGCCTCGATGATGCGGTCGAGAACGTCGTAGGGCGGGAGGGTGTCCTGGTCTGTCTGGTCGGGGGCCAACTCGGCCGAAGGCGCGCGGTCGATGGTGGATCCGGGGATGGGACCGGTCCCCGGGCCCAGCGAGTTCCGATAGCGCGCCAGTCTGTAGACGAGCGTCTTGGGCACGTCCTTGAGCACGGCGAAACCGCCCGCCATATCGCCATACAGGGTCGAGTAGCCCACGGCCGTCTCGCTCTTGTTGCCCGTGGTCAGCACCAGCCACCCGAACCTGTTCGACAAGGCCATGAGGAGATTGCCGCGGATCCGTGCCTGGATGTTCTGCTCCGTCACCCCGGGACTCCCCTCTGCCAAGTAGGGGGCCAGACTCTCCAGATACGACGCGTACACCCCTTCGATGGGGATCTCGTAGTACCGGACCCCCAACCGCTCGGCGGTCTCGCGGGCGTCGTCTTTGGTGCCCACGCTCGAATAGCGCGAAGGCATGGAGACCGTGTTCACCCTGTCGGCCCCCAGAGCGTCGACGGCGATGCAGGCCGTGAGCGCCGAGTCGATGCCCCCGCTGATGCCCATCACCACCTGCTTGAAGCCGTTCTTGGTGCAGTAGTCGCCCACTCCTAGACGTAACGCCTCATAGACCTCCGCCTCCGGCCCGAGCGGCTCAGACATGTGAGTCGCGAGCGACTCAGCGGGCTTGGGGGTGGATGAGCCGGCGACGGTCCCCTGCGGCCCGGTGTCCGGTGGGCCGGCGGTGAGCATCTGAGGCGGCGTGCTGGATAGCGTCTCCACGTTGATAAGTTCCATGAGCCATGCGCCCGAACCGGCGGCGGAGGCGGCGTCAACGGTGCCGGGCCCATTTGGCCGTGTCGAGCCCGATTCACGGGCGGCTCGGGCCCTAGCCGGATCGATATCCACCACCAGGAGCTCTTCCGCGAACTGCGCGCCTCTCGCAACCAGCTCCCCGTCCGGTCCGAACACCAGGCTCTGGCCGTCGAACACCAACTCGTCCTGCCCTCCGACGCCGTTGACGTAGCAGATGAAGGCCCGAGCGGTGCGCGCCCTCTGCGCCAGCATGACCTCCCGCTCGTGACCCTTCCCGACGTGGTACGGCGACATCGAGAGGTTCACCACCACCACTGCCGCCGCCCCCGCCGAGGCGGCGGCCTCGCCCGGGCCGCCTTCCTCCCATATGTCCTCGCAGATGGTCAGGCCCAGACGCATCCCCCCAAGCTGCGCCACCACCACACGGTCCCCCGGCGCGAAGTAGCGCTTCTCATCGAACACCGCGTAGTTCGGCAGCCAGATCTTGCGGTACCACCCGACCGTCTCCCCCCCGGCAAGCACGGCTGCGGCGTTGTAGACCGCCCCGTTCTCCTGCAGTGGCACGCCCACGAGCGTCACGATGTCCGGACAGGCCGCGGCCACCTCCAGCAGCGCCTCCCGGCACCTGTGCACGAAGTGCTCCTTCAGGAGGAGATCCTCCGGAGGGTATCCACAGATCGCAAGCTCCGGGAACGCCACCACACCGGCTCCCGCCGCAGCCGCCTCTCCTGCCGCTCGATGATGAGCTGCGCGTTTCCACGCAGGTCGC
>Ga0123333_10005502_pt1 | contig 11401 bp, 10 predicted proteins | sample BioC12SIPDNA_3_FD_89957 | JGI IMG/M metagenome (GOLD analysis project Ga0123333, IMG submission 89957) | Anaerobic biogas reactor microbial communites from Washington, USA - Biogas_R2_B C12 SIP DNA | ecosystem: Engineered > Bioreactor > Anaerobic > Unclassified | place: Washington, USA...
AAGCCCCCGCCACCTCGCCGGAAGAAAAACTCTCGCCCCTGGAGTTAGCCCGCCTGGAACGAGAAGCCGACCGCCCCGCCGACAAGCCCAATGCCAAATGACTAATGACCCCTCCTACAGCTTCGGCGGCGTGACCGTGACGGTGGCCGGCGGCATTTCCGGCGGGCGAGGCTCCCCCGATCCGGATCGGGTGGAAGGGCGATAGGGCGGCGGCGCCGGAATCTCTCGCTGTTTCAAGGCGATGCCCAAGGGATGATCGAGTTCTCGTCTGGCCAGGTATTCCCAGGGCGTGCCGTGGTTGGCGTCGACGCAGCGCTGCAAGAGTCGAAACGCCTCCTCGGCGTCGGCCACCGTGGCCGCGTTGCCGCGGAGTTCCGCCGACGACTCGAACATGAACCAGTTAGTGGTGGAATCGAGCAATTTGGGCAGCATTTGGCAGGCCGTCAGGTATTCGACGCACCGCACGCGAACCGCCAGCAGTCGCCCCCGCGTCAGATCGTACCAGGCGCGCCAGCGGGGGGACGTCTCTTTCTCGTACAGTTCCTCCATGCCGTTGGGACCGAAATTCCGCAACGCCGTCTCCGTGGTCTGCAACAGTCCGGCGCAGATCGCGGTGCGATACCTCACCACCATGCCCAGCCGCGACCGAAACTCGACCTGCGACACATACTCTTGCGACGACTGGAGGAATCGCATCGGGGGCAGAGCGCGACTGCCGCCGCGAAGAGTCAGGCCGGCGACCGTCACGATGGCGCGCCGCAGAGGATTGCGCTCGTAGTCCTTTTCCATCTCGCCGACGGATCGATAGTCGGCCAGGTACGGCTCCATCGTCTCCAACTGGAAGGGGCCGCGGTCGGCGGGACGATCGAAAATCGTGTAGCTTCCGCCGGTTTGCGTCGCCAGGCGGACCAGCGCGTAGGGACCGATCCCCGAGACGATCCCTTCCAACTGCTCTCCGCCGTACCAGGACGGCAATCCGTCGATCATCCCTTGCGGCGGATCGCTCGGGGAAACGCCGTCTTCGGTAATCGGGTACGGCTCGTACCAGTAGGGGAGGATGAATCGTTCCGGCAGTCCGGTATCGGGGCCGCGATCGACGGGCAAGTTGAATGTTTGCCCGGTCGGGGCATGGACCCAGACCTGGGTACCCACCTCGCGGCCCAAGATGGCCGACGGCCCCACGATGGAAACGGAAATGCGTTTCTTCCGGCACAGCGCGATCAGTTCCTCCAGCACGAAGCTGTCGTCGCCCGACTCGTCGGTCCAGACGACGATTTTGATCGGGTCTTTCCAACGCTTGCGGTACTCGCGGGCGGCCCAGGCTACGGCGTGGAACATGTTCTCGACTCCCGATTTGTCGAAGGGAGCTTCCAGGATCGCTTCGACGACGCGCTCGCCGAAAGCCGTCGATTTCTCCAGTTCCGTCACCGTGGCGCCGAAGGCCACCGCCGCATTTAGCAACTGGTGGGAATCCTCCGGGCTCTCTTGCTTCAACTCCTGCAAGAAGGCGTGCAACTGCTGGGCAACCCGTTGGCGGTCTTTTTCCAGGCTGATCGAAGCGTCGAATAGCCAGACGACCAGCAGCTTGCCGAGCTTGAGTTCCTTCTTGATCTCTTCGAGTACACCGCCGGTGGCATCGCCGACGGTCGCCGCCGCGCGGAGCCGCCCGGCAACCGATGTGTCGAGCGCCTCGGGCGACATCCACGGTTGGCTCAATTCCTCCCTGGTAAACGGCATGTCGATGCTCATCTCGGTATCGATCGACATCGCCTCCTGGAACAACTCCACATGCGACACGATGCCGGCGCTCAAGTCGCCGCCGGTCGCCTCCTCCATATGCGTGCGATCCAATTGCTGGATCGTCGGCGACTGGATATCCAGGACGGCCTCATCGATAATGAAGTCGTCTTCGTCGGCCAGCCAGGACGCATTCAGTTGACCGGAGTCGGGATAACCTCGCGAAACCTTGGTTACCATCAGCCCCAAGAGGATCAGCAGCGTCAGATGGAACACGGTCGACATCAGGAACGGGAGAAGAATCTCAAAAGGCCGCAGCGGCTCCTCCAGCCACTGGGTTTCCTCTGCCGCTTGCGGAACCTCGGGCTGCGGCACCGACGGTGTTTCGGAGAGGTAGACCGTGCCTCGCGGGCCATGCATCTGCTGAATCGCCGCATAGGCCGGAAGCCACGAACCGTGCTCGCCCTGGCGGACCGGGGTGGCGGGATGGATCTGTGAGCGTGCGACGATCTGCTCCAGCCCGCTGTCGGAAAGCGGGCCGAAAGTTTGGCCGCCCAACCAATAGTACCACCGTTCCACCATGGTCGGCTCCAAGAAGGGGTCGGGAGTCTTTTTCCGTATCGGCTTCCGACCGCCCCAGACATTCCGAGCGGGGACGAGGCCGATACGGAAAAAGACTCCCGACCCCCTCGCGCCCTGCATCGTTTTATCGCAACGACCCATCTTCCATGCTACTCACTCTTGTCAATTCTGCAAACAGCAACCACCCTGCCGAGGTTCCATAATGACGCCCCGCGAGCGAGTTCTTACGGCCCTCTCCCACCGCCAGCCCGACCGCACTCCACGCGACTTCTGGGCCGAGCCCCCTACCTGGAATCGTCTCTTCGCCCACGTCGGCCACGACGATAAGAGTCGCCTCTTGGACGATTTGGGCGTGGACGTTCGCCACCTCGCTCTGCCCGCTCCGCCGGAACTGGCTATCGGGGGAGGTGTGTACCAAAACTTCTGGGGCGAGCGATACGTCTACCGTCCCACCCCCTGGGGGCCGATGCGAGAAGATGCCCCCGGCGCATTGGCCCAAGCCCGCAGTTTGGCCGAACTGGAGCAGTTCGCCTGGCCCTCGCCCGACATGTTCGATCATGATGCGCTGCTGGAAGGGCGTCGGTGCTGGGAAGACCACGCCGTGCTCTATGGCTTTGCCGACGTTTGGCAGCGTCCGGCGTTGGTCCGCGGCTGGGAGGGGATGTTTCTGGACATGGTCGAACGGCCGGAGTGGGCTCACTTCCTCTCCCGAAAGTACACCGACTTCTACAAGGAAGACTACACCCGCGCCGCGGAGGCGACCGATGGTCGGATCGATCTCTACCTGCTGATCAGCGATCTGGGCAGCCAGAACGGCCCGTTGATTTCGTTGCCGATGTTCCGGCAGTTCGTCGCCCCGTACCTGAGGGAAATGGCCGATTGCATCCACGGTCTCGGTGGGCGAGTCCTCTATCATAGCTGCGGGTCGATCGGGCCGTTCATCCCGGATCTGATCCAACTGGGCGTCGACGTGCTCGACCCGATTCAGCCGGTCGGACCGGCGATGGCGCCCGAGCGGCTGAAGGCCGAGTTTGGCGATCGGCTCTCGTTTCACGGCGGCATCGATATGCAATATCTTCTGCCCCATGCCACTGCGGACGAGGTTCGCGCCGAGGCTCATCGCTACTGTGCGGCACTAGGTCGCGATGGCGGTTACATCTTGGGGCCTGCCCACCTGTTCCAGCCCGACGTGCCGCCCGAGAACATCCTGGCTCTGTACCAGACGTAAGGTCGGAACTCAAAGGGGTCGGGAGTCTTTTTCCGTATCGGCCCCCGACCGCGTCGGACGTGCCGAACGACGGTGATGCCGATACGGAAAAAGACTCCCGACCCCCTTCATTCTCCCGCAAGGATGTCTCGTGCCGCGGACGCACGTATAATGACATCCAGCGTAATCCGCCATGCCCGGCCGGCTTTCAACCTTATTGGGAGGCAACTTCATGTCCGCTCGAATCCTCGCTCCGTTGCTCCTGCTTACGGCCATCTTCGTCTTGCCCGTAGCGGCGTTTTCCGCCGCGTCTTCCGGACCAGCCACTCTGGAGATCGGCCAACCGGCGCCCGATTTCGCCTTGCCCGGCGTCGACGGCAAGACCCATCGGATGGCCGACTTCGACGACGCCAAGATTCTGGTCGTCGTCTTCACCTGCAACCACTGTCCCACGGCACAAGCCTACGAGGACCGGATCATCCGGTTGGCCGGCGACTACCGCGATCGCGGCGTGGCCGTGGTGGCGATCTCGCCCAACGACCCGCTGGCCGTCCGGCTCGACGAGTTGGGCTACACCGACGTCAGCGATTCGCTGGAAGATATGAAGATCCGCGCCGCGGACAAGGAGTTTCCCTTCCCCTATCTCTACGACGGCGAGAAGCAAGAAGTCTCCGCCGCCTACGGCGCCTTGGCCACCCCGCACGTTTTCATCTTCGACCGGGATCGGAAGCTGCGCTACGTCGGGCGGATCGACGATTCCGACGTCCGCGAAGTCCGCTCCCACGACGCCCGCAACGCCATCGAGGCCCTGCTGGCCGGAAAGCCCGTGCCGGTGGAGACCACGCGTGTCTTCGGTTGCTCGACCAAATGGTCCGACAAGCGTCCCACCGTGGCCGAATCACTCCGCAAGTGGAACGCCGAACCGGTGGCGCTGGAGACGATCGACGGCGACGGCGTCGCGAAGCTGGCGGCCAACAACAGCGACAAGTTGCGGCTGATCAACGTCTGGGCGACGTGGTGCGGGCCGTGCGTGGAGGAATTGGACGAGCTGGTCACGATCCATCGCATGTACCGCAAACGCGACTTCGAGGTGATTACCATCAGCCTCGACGAGGCCGAACAGAGAGAGCGGGCCCTGAACACGCTCGAGACGAAACATGCTTCGATGAAGAACTACCTGTTCAACTCGGCGGATCGCGACAAGCTCGCCGAAGCACTCGATCCCGAGTGGCCCGGACCGCTGCCCTATACGGTGCTTATCGCCCCGGGCGGAAAGGTGATCTACCGGCACTTCCGCCCCATCGATCCGCTGGAGGTGAAGCAAGCGATCGTCGGACAGCTTGGGCGGACCTACGCGTCGAAGAAAAAATAGAGTATTCACCGCGAAGCGGTTCGACAACATAGCCCGGGGTCGCGCTAGCGCACCCCGGGGACGCGGTCGGCCCCGCAGCGCCGAACCCCAAGGGGGTTCCACGGCATCGCGGGCGATGAAACGATCGTGCATTCGTCATCATCGCCAAACGTCCCGCGGCGCGGTTTTCAAAATCCACGCCATTTCCAACCCGTCACGCCGCGCCTCCCCATTGGAAAACCCCGTTGGGGTTTGGTCGATTCTGCGGTCTCCGTTCCCGGGGTGCGCTGCGCGACCCCGGGCTTTGTTGTTCAACGCCTTCGGCGTGGCTTCTTGGCCTTGTTGTTGAACGCCTTCGGCGTGGCTTCTTTTCTCTGTTGTTCAACACCTTTGGCGTTGCTCCTGTTCCCGTTCCGGATCGAGCCCGTGGCGCATGGCCATGGTGGCCACCGACATGGCACCATTGCGGATGAGGATTTGATCGGCCTGGGCCTCTTTGAGCCGGTCGCGGACGGCGAGGGTCGGAGGCACCGCCTGGATCTCCACGGCGGTCAACGCCTCGTGCGGCAGGCCGCCGGCCTCGACGGCGGCCGAAACAGCCCGCCGCATCACCGCCAGATCGTCTTCGATCATCTCCTGCTGGAGCCGCTGGAACATGCGGACCGCCGGCCCCTCGGCCACCATCGTCGATGCGTAGTTGGCGTTGGAGGCATCGCTGGTGAGCATGAACTCGGGCATCACCAGCCGGCTGGCGATGGCGCGGAGTTCGGCCTGGAGCACCGTCACATAACGGGCGGCGTCGACCGCCGCCGCAGGAAACTCGTAGGCGGTGGCGGCCGATGTGTCGAGAATCGTCCCCGGGTCGTAGCGGCGGAAGCTCGCCGCGCCGCCGGCAAGACGGACGTCGGACTGGCGCTGTTGGCCGTCGCGGATGGTGGCGTGCGTGCCGGAGGAGTGTTTGCGAATGATGGCGATCGCCGACTGAATCCCAGCCACAACGCTCATGTTGCGCAGCAGCTTTTCGGCCCGCTGGAGGTTTTTTCGCACCGGGAAGAACAGCGGCAGGCCGCGCCGGACGTTGGCGTCGACATTGGCCTTGCGGTGCTGGATCTCCGCGGCCTCTACCCAGCGGCCGTCGATCCAGTAGCCCAGCACCGTCTCCACGTCGCGTGGATCGGTTTGAATGCCGAAGGCGGCGGCCGGATCGGCCTGGCGCTCCGACGGCACGGCAACCTGGGCCGGCTCGACGAACCGCACCCGCAATACGCCCGCCGGACCGGTGAAGAACCGCAAAAAAGCCTCGCCGTCGCGGTCGCGGCGGCGGACGATCTCCTGCTGGCGGGCGTGCCAGCGGTTCTCGCGGACGAAGCGGTCGATCACCGCCTGAGCCTCTCGCACGAGGGAGTCGTCGGTAGTCTCGCCGGCCCGGGCGGCGGCGCGGTAGGCATGGCCGCTGCCGACAATGTAATTGATGCGGTTCTCGTGGCCGTTGATGGCGAATTCGTTGGAGACGGCCAGCGCCCGGCAATGGCCGCGGATCTCCGCGAGTTGCCTCTCGGTGGAAAAGGCCGCCCCCAGTGCCCCTTCCGACTCGGCCATCCCCAGCGGCAGCCAATGCGATCCGTCGTCATGGAACGGATCATCACAAGGATCGAACAACGCGTCGAAGGCTTCCAGGAAACGGGTTTCGGAGGGCGAAAGATCGGGGGATCGCATGAGATTGCTCCTTGGGGAATGAGATTGTCCGTCGTGGGGCAGGTTTGCAACCTGCCGATCCGGTGCGTCGATACCAGGCAGGCTGCAAACCTGCCCCACAATTCCTACACCCGCAGCCGATTGCCCAATCCGTCGTCGACCGCCGGGCTCAACAACTCCGCGGCCATCCGTATGGCCATCTCCGCCGCATCGGGACCGTCGTCGTAATCGCCGGCCGGAAACTCTTTGAGTTGCTCGACCAGCAGGCGGGTGCCGCCCGAGCCATCTTTGAAACGCATGCGGCGAGCGGCGAGATACGGGCCCAGCCGGCGGATCCGCACCAGCTTGTTGACCTGGTTGTTCAATAGCCAGGGCCGCGCGGCCAATAGGCCCCGCCGGCGAAACTCGGCATCAAACTCCGCCCCCAGTAATTCCTGGAACTGATTCGCCTCGATGCCCAGGGCGTCGGGCTGGAAGCGGCGGTGGGCCTCTACGCCGTCGGCCACGATCTGAGCCACCGGCCGGCGGGCGATGTCCGCCTCCAGGTAGATCATGCCGCCGGAGTCGACGCCCACCATCACCAGCGCCGAGTAGTCGCTCCGCTTCGCATCGGTCCCCTTGCTCGGATCGATCGCCAACGTCTTCACGCGAAGCTGCCCGGGCCACTGAGCGAACCAGACTCTCTCGTCGAAATACTCTTCCGGCCATTCGCAGAGGTCCGGCCGGATGGGCGAGTTCTGCTTCTCTCGCTCGAACGCCGCCGGGCCGCTTTCGGCCCTCATGCACATTAGCGCATAAAGATCCTCCACCTCCGGCCAGAGCACCGCCGCGCCGCGGTCCATCGCCTCGCGGCGGCCGTCGTAGAACGCCCGTGCCTCGCGCGGAGCGCGGGGATTGGCCGCATCGGTGTAGATCGCCTCCCAATCGTGCCACAGCGACATGTTCTCCGGCCACCGCTCGATGGCGCGGAAGATGTGCGAGATCCACCCGGGGGTGCGATGCAGCTCCAGCGCCAGCGCTTCGCCGTGCAGCGCAGTTGCCAGGTTGACGACGTTTGTGCGTGCGGTGCCGGCCTTCAAGAGCGAGCCGTGGAACCAGGTTCGCGAGCGCTGGCGCGCCAGGGCCGAGTGCATGTGGCCGTCGTTCTGCAGGTCGTCGCAGACGATGAGCGTGGGGCGGTGCTCGCGGCGGCGACGGCCGCGGATCCGCTGGCCGGCGCCGAGGGCTTCGATCGCGCCGCCGTTGCGGAGCACCAACAGGTTGGATCGCCACGTCGGCCCGCGGCCGGCGGCGTTGGGATAGTCGGCCGCGATGCGCTCGTTGTCGATCAGTTCGGCGCGGACGTTTTCCAGATGGGCGCAGGCCTGCTGGCGCGTGTCGGAGACGATCCAGATATACGGCTCGCGCGCTTCCAACGCGGCGCGGAGCACGTAGGCCAGCGAGGCGACCGTCGACTTAGCCCCGCCTCGCGGGCCGAGCACATTGATGCGCCGGCCCCGCGCGTCGGCCATGGCGTCGAGATGCCCGGCCAGCCAGCAGTGCATCCGCGACGCGGGCCGCGTGAAGTGGCTGGGCAGGTAATGACGCCCCCACGGCATCAGCCCCCGCTCGGTCCGCCGCTCGGCGACGGAGCGGCGAAGAATCGCCTGATCGGAGGCGAGCCGCTCGCGCAATTGCTCGCCCAGACGCCGGATGTGGGGCCGGCGGGCGGCATGGTTGGCGGGTCCGTCACTGGCTTTCATCGTCGCTGGTTTCCGGCGTTTGCTCGGGTGGGCTTTCTCCGCCGCGGATCCGCGGCGTCATCTCTTGCAGTCGTTTGAGCACGGCCTTGCGGTAGCGCGAGGCGGGCAACTCCTGCAGGATGATCTCGGAGATCTCGGCGATGAACTCCGCCAGTTCGCCTGGCGTGAGGCAGTCGGGGCCGCGAAGCCGGAAGTCCTCCGGATAACGCCGCTCCAAGGCCCAGGCGGCGGCACGCCACTGCTTGTCGTTCTCGGTCGCCGAGCGGATCGATTTCATGAAGTCGATCTGGGCCAGCGATTCGGCGCGGGCGAGTTGGCTGGCAAAGCCCGGGTCGCGGGCGGCCAGGCGGCCGATCGCGTCGCGCGAGCAGCCGACATAGCCGGCCGCCGCCGCACGTGAACAGCCCATCGCCAGGATCGCCAGCACCTCGCGTTGCTTCGGTCCGTCAAGGGTCGGTTTGCGAGCCATCAGGGGCCTCCAGGGATGGTCGGTATTCGAATGAAACCACGGCGCGGCCGCCCGAGCCGCGATACTTGTGAACGATTCGATCGGCTCGTCCCGAACCGGTCTTCTTCACGTTGACGACCCGCCAGCAGGGCGACCGCCGGCAATGGGCGAGAATGGCCGGGTGGCCGGCGGTGAGATTCACACGATAGCCTTCGCGGCAGTGCATCCCGGCCACCGCTTCCATCAGTGCCGTGCCGATCCCGATGCCCTGGTAATCGGGCAAGGTGACGATGCGGCTGATGCGGCGGCGGCCTTTATGCCCAATCAAAGCGACCGTGGCGCAGAAGGCGGCCGGCGCGCCCTCCCAGACGGCCAGGTAGCAGCGGGCGGCCGGATTCAGCTCGCCGCTCAAATAGTGATGGCGAGCAAACAAGGACCACGCGCCACGCGAGCAAGCAAAGACTTCCAACGCGATTCGCGGCCGCCGAAGACACCTCCAAACGAACCGCGAAGCAGCCATGTCGATCACCCAGTCGGGCTCGAGCCAATCGGCAACGTCGTCGTGACAGGTGACGGCCACGAGTCGGCGGCGCACCGCCCCGCCCCGGATCGCCTTGGCGACCGCCGCCGATACGACGCGGGCGATCCTGCGGTCGACGACACTGGTGAACTCGTCGAAAACAACCATCGGAAGATCCCTGTCGGCGGTCAATGCCTGATGGAGGGCTCTGGCCAGGTCGCAGCGGAATTGCTCGCCGGTGCTCAATACCCGGTAGGGTTTCATCCAACTCGGCGGCGAACTGAAACCCACGGCCGTGAGCAGCCCGATGATCTGCTTGATCGGCAGATCGCCGAAACCGTCGATCACCGCCCGGTCTTCAGGCCATATTGGGGCCTGGAAGACTTTCTCGCCGAAGAGGCGGCGGGCGATGGTCGTCTTGCCGCTGCCGGAAGGACCGACGATCAGCCCGATCCGCCACGCATCGCCCAATTCGGGAACCTCCACGGTGAATCGCTGCGAGGTGCGGCGCTCGACCGGCACGTCGAACATGCCGGCGATTTGTCGCACGCGGAAGGAGTCGTGGATCGGGCAGGTTAACGCAATATCAATGGATGGCACGGTCGTTGCTTTCCCGGTTTCAACGCGGCAGTTATAGGTTTAGTAGACGGCAGTCGTAGCCTTCTTGTTTCAGCCGTTCAAAAAGTGTCTTCTGTTCGCTTTCCGTTGGACATTCCACAATCACTTGAAACAACTCGGGAACCGTAACTTCGGCCGACGGCGATTCCGGTTTCTCCGGCGCAGCTTCCAGGGGTCCGCCGATGCGATCGAGCACCGCCCGCAGCGCTTCACTGCGGGTTTCCACCCGTTCGCGCAGCCCGCATAAGACATTGCGGTCGGAGCCGGCCATCGCGCCCAACGGATCGAACAGCGCCAAGACTTTGGCGGTCTCTTCGTCGTCGAGATCGACCACCAGCACCGGCACTTCCATTTCGGGAGTAGTCTCGGCGCGGAGGTGGCCGTCGATCAGTTGCAGGCGGCCATCGGGCAGCTCGCGGGCGACGAGCGCGCCCGCGTAACCGACCTCCTCCAGCAGCCCGCGCAGCGCGTCGCGCTGCGGCGCGGGATGAGTCCGCCAATTGTGCGGATTGGGGCGCAGATCGCCGGCTCGTACGCGGCGAAGTTCGCGAATGCGGTCGCGGATCGTCATGATAAGGACTCCTTGGTTGAGGTTTTAAGCCAGCTCCCGCAGACGCTGCTCGACGTGGCGAAGTTGAACCTCGTGGGTTTCAAGTTTCGCCTGGTGCTCGATGCACATCATCAGCCGTCTGTCGTGCGACTCGGTGAGTTTTTCGATCTTCTCCACCAGCGTCACGATCTGGCCGGCGATCACCGCCAGCTTGGCGTGGACCATGAACATCCAGGGGCCCAGTGCCAGCGATGCCGACATGGCCACCCCGACCACGATGCTCCATTCTTCAGTCGTCATGGGATCGATCTCCGGGAGGGGAGGGGGAAGGGGGAGTGTTGGAGTGTTGGAGTATTGGAGTATTGGAGTATTGAGGGAATCGATCGAGATGCGGCGACGGTATCCTTCCATTCGTTTCGTGTCACCGCTCCATCACTCCATCACTCCACCACTCCACCGCTCCATTCCCCCCGCTACCGTCCGGGGCCGCGTTCCAGGTGCTGCTGGATCTGGGCGACCCGCTCCGGCTGGTCCTTGTAGTGGTCGAGAACCTTCCAGAAGACGTCGTCCAGTTTCGAGAGAATCACCTCGTCGCTGCGAACGGCGCCGACCACCTCCTTGATCTTCCAGGCCAGCCCGGAATAATCGCCGACCGCGTACATGCGGTAGGCCTCGGCAAACCACTTCAGGCCCCAGTCGCGCATGATCTCGGCGAACTCCAATGCCGTCCGCCGCCGCTTCTCACGGCGGTTGTAGAGCCACAAAGCCACGGTGACGCCGATAAACGCGGCCGACGCCTTGCCGATGATGTCCCAGGGAATCGAAGAATCAGACATGGCAAACTCCTTTGTGGTAGAACTTAGAGCTTAGAACTTAGAGGCCAAGTGTCAGTCAAAGGGGGTCGCTTGCGTTGTTGCGTGATGTCAAAAGTGTCAGTCGAAGGGGGTCACT
>Ga0123333_10005503_pt1 | contig 11397 bp, 12 predicted proteins | sample BioC12SIPDNA_3_FD_89957 | JGI IMG/M metagenome (GOLD analysis project Ga0123333, IMG submission 89957) | Anaerobic biogas reactor microbial communites from Washington, USA - Biogas_R2_B C12 SIP DNA | ecosystem: Engineered > Bioreactor > Anaerobic > Unclassified | place: Washington, USA...
ACCCCCATCTTCCCCCAGCCCCCAATCTGCGCAATCATCCGCCTCTGCGTAATCAGCGATTCAGCTCCCCCCGCGATCGCCCAGCCCCCAATCCGCGCAATCATCCCCCTCACGTAATCAGCGATTCACCCAGCCCGTAGTATACTGGCCCTGTATGAATACGCCCGGCAGCCGCATCTCTCGATCCGGTCGCGATAGCCCAAAGGAGACACCATGACGTCCCTCTATCCCCTCCGTTTCCGCGAGATCTTGCGCAACTACGGCTTCGGCGCCCGCTGGATCGTCGAGGCCTACGAGAAGGCCGGCCTGCCCGACGATCACCGGGTGGCCGAAACCTGGGAGGTCTGTGACCGCCCCAACGGCGAGTCGAGCGAGGTGGTCAACGGCCCGCTGGCCGGCCAGACCATCCACGCGTTGATCGACGCCCACGGCGCGGACTTCCTCGGGCGCGACGTCGTCGACCGCTGGGGCACGCGCTTCCCGCTCCTGATCAAGTTCCTCGACGCCTCCAACGTCCTCGGCGAGCAGACCCATCCCAGCGACGCGATGGCGGCGCAGGAGGGTCTGTCCGACCCCGGCAAGACCGAGGCCTGGTACATGCTCAAGGTGCGCCCCGGTGGCTCCGTCCACGCCGGCAACCTTCCCGGCGTCACGCGCGACCAGGTCCGCGACGCGATCCTCGACGGCACGGTCAAGGACCTGATGGTTCCCTATACCGTCGCGCCTGGCGACGCCTTCCTGCTCTATGCGGGCACGATGCACTACTCCGCCGGCGGTGTGCTCTTCTATGAGATCATGCAGAACTCCGACGTCACCATCGGCCTGCGCGCGCCCAGGGCCGAGCTTCCGCCGGACGAGCGCGAAGCCCAGCTCGCCCGCACGTTGGCGAGTGTCCATGTCGAAGAGGGCTTCGACGCCAAGACCACACCCGTCGCGCTGAGTGAGGGCGCCAACACCCACACCTACGTCTTCGCCTGCCGCTACTTCGCGCTGGAGCGGCTCGACCTGGCCGGGCCCGCGACCCTGAGCTGCGACGGCGCGCGCTTCTACGTCCTATCGCAGATCGAGGGTGGGGCGGTCGTCGCCTGCGGCGAGCACCGCGAGGCGCTTCGCCCTGGCCATACGGTGCTCCTCCCCGCCAGCCTTGGCCCCGTCACCATCACGCCCACCGCGCCCGACTGTGCGCTGCTCAAGACCTACGTCCCCGACCTGGCGGCCGACGTCATCGCCCCCTTGCGCGCCGCGGGTGTCGCCGACGCCGCTATCGTCGCTTTGGGCGGCCGCACCGTCCTCAACGACCTGGCGCTGCTGCTGTGGGAACCCGGGCCGCGCTGATGTCCGCTGACGACCGTGCGAGAGCGCCGGACCCGTCCGCATCCGACGCGCCCGCGCCGGGCCACGGAACGCCCCGCGCCCCGCAGACGCCCCGCGGCCCGCAGACTCATCGCGGCCGCGTCCTGACCGCCCTGGCACATCGCGGCCCGCAGCCTCACCGCGGCCCGCAGCCTCATCGCGGCCCGCAGACCCATCGCGGCCCGTTCTCCTGGAACTTCGGTCCCACGCCGGAGATGGCCCGCGTCCTGACGGCCTACCTGGCCGAGCAAGGGCTCGACTGGCCCGCGCTGCGTGACGCCGTCGACGACATCCGCCTCGTCGCGCCGCGGTACACCGGCCCCGCACTCCCGCCGCGTACCGACATCTGGGGTATCGTCCGCAAGCCACACACCTACGGCGCCGGCAGCTACGACGAGATCGCCCACTACCCCCTCGCGGGCACCGCCGACCCCGCCGCCCTGGATGACTACCCCTGGCCCGACCCATCCGCCTACGACTACGCCGGCCTCCGCGCGCAGGTACGCTGCGCCGATCCCGAACGCCACCGCGCGGTCAAGCTCGCCATCAGCGCCTGTGGGAACCCCTTCGAGATCTACTGCTGGATGACCGGGCTGGAGGAGGCACTCACCAATCTACTCCTCGCCCCCGGCGTCGTCCACGCGGCGCTGGGCCACATCACGGACTACTTCGCCGCGACGCTGACCCGCGCGCTTGCCGACATCGCCGACCTGGTCGACATCCTATACTTCGCCGACGATCTGGGCGGGCAGCGCGGCCTCTTGATGTCCCCCCGCGCCTACCGCGCCGTCCTCAAGCCCTACCACGCGCGGCTCTTCGGCCTCGGCAAGCGGCTCGCGCCCCACGCCGCCGTGATGTTCCATAGTGACGGCGCCGTCTTCGACATCCTGCCCGACCTGATCGACGCGGGCATCGATGTGCTGGAGGCGGTCCAGACCGACGCCGCCGGGATGGACCCGGCGCGGCTCAAGGCGGCCTACGGCGACCGTCTCGCCTTCCACGGTGGGATTCCCGTCCAGTCGCTGCTGCCCCGCGCCGACGCGGAGACGGTCTACCGCGAGTGCCTGCGCCTCGTCGAGGTCTTCGGCGCGGGCGGGGGCTACATCGCCGCGCCCACCCACGCCATCCAGGTGGGCACCCCGCCGGAGAACGTCCTGGCGATGCTCCGCGCTGTGCTGGGCGAGGCGGATTACGCCGCCGCGCTCGCGTACGCTCGCCGCGGTTGAGCGGCCCTCCCACCGCCCAAACGCGCGATCATCGCGCATATCCAGTCTGCCACGGCTTCTAGGCCGCTCGGCTTCTAAGCCGCTCGGCTTCGGAGCCGCATGGCCCGTCCCCAACGCTTCCCCAACACTGCCACCCGAATCTCGCCCCGGCCCAACCGCTGCCATCCATTCGCCGTCGTATACTCGTGGTATAGGGCCACGCTGGCGGGCGATCCGGCATCTGCGGGTAGCCGCGCGGCCCGGCTGTGTCCAGGCGTTCGCTATCACACCCAGGAGGATGTGCATGATCGCTGAGATGGACCATATTGTCCTCAATGCCGAGGATGTCGAGACGGCGCTGGCCTTCTACGTCGATGTGCTCCAGCTCGCGCCGGAGCGTGTCGAGGCCTTCCACCGCGGTGAGGCGCCCTTTCCATCGGTGCGGCTCAATCCTGCTACGATCATTGACTTCTTTCCCAAGGCCATGTGGGTCGAGTCCACGTCTCCCGGTCCGGGACACGAGAACTTGAACCACTTCTGCATCACGCTCAGCCGGGCCGACTGGGACGCGCTACAAGCACGCCTCGCTGCCCACGACGTCGCGATCGAGGTTGGCCCGGTGCCCCGCTGGGGCGCCCGGGGCGTGGCCACCTCCATCTACTTCCGCGATGCCGAGGGCACCCTGGTGGAGGCGCGTACCTATCCCTGACGCCGGGTGCTCGCCCAGGGCCGGGCCCTGTCCAAGCTGATCGATGCACGCAACGGAGCAGGAGGTGAGCAATGGCGGACCTGAAGATCGCGACCCGGACGGGCGGTGAGGCCAATCTTAGGGAACGGGTGGTCCAGAGACTCCGGTTGGGGTTTCAGGGCGCCCTGTTGCGGTCGGGGGATAGCAGCTACGAAACGCACCGCCGGGTCTGGAATGGCATGATCGACAGACGCCCGGCGCTGATCGCCCGGTGCCAGGGCGCCGCCGACGTCCTCGCCGCGGTTAACCTTGCCCGCGAGCACGACATGCTGGTTGCGGTACGGGGTGGGGGGCACAGCGTCGCGGGACACTCGACCTGCGATGGGGGTCTGGTGATCGACCTCTCCCTCATGCGCCGGGTGCGTGTGGACCCCGCTGCAGGCACCGTCGTCGTCGAGGGCGGTGCCACCTGGGGCGATGTCGACCGCGCGACGCAGGCCTTTGGTCTGGCTACCCCCGGCGGCGTGGTCTCCACCACGGGAGTGGCGGGGCTAACGTTGGGCGGGGGCTACGGATGGTTGCGGCGCAAGCACGGGCTGAGCTGCGACAACCTGCTCTCCGCCGAGGTGATCACCGCCGACGGGCGGCTGGTCACGGCCGACGAGATTGCCAACCCCGAACTGCTCTGGGGCCTCAAGGGCGGCGGCGGCAATTTCGGCGTGGTGACCTCGTTTCGGTTCCGGCTTCACCCTGTCGGCCCGGAGCTGATGTATGTGGCCACGATGTATCCCGCTGAGAAGGCCGGGGCGGTGCTCCGCGCCTGGCGCGACGTCGTGTCCGCGTCCGGCGATGAGATCACGTCCGACGCTTCGCTGTGGTCTGTCCCGGCGATGCCCGACTTCCCCGCCGAACTCCACGGGCGGCCCATCGTTCTCGTGGAGGCCGTCTATGCCGGCGCTGCCGGCGACGGCGAACGCGCCCTGCAGCCGCTGCGCCGGTTGGCGGAGCCGCTGCTCGACCTGAGCGGCCCGTTGCCCTACGTTGCGCTCAACAGCGCGCTCGACGCGATGTTCCCCGCCGGGCGGTACCGCAGCTACTGGAAGTCGCTCTATATGAACGACCTCGGCCCGGAGGCCATCGATGCCATCGTCTCCCGGGGCGTGGAGCGGCCATCGTCGCGATCGCTCATCCCCATCCGGCACCTGGGCGGGGCGATCGGCCGCGTCGGCCCCGGCGACACCGCGCTGGGCGACCGCCGCCCCGCCTACATGCTCAGCATCGACTCGACCTGGGAGGCCCCCGCCGACACCGAGAAGAACATCGCCTGGACCCGCTCGTTCTGGTCCGCTATGGAACGCTTCTCCACCGGCGCGGTCTACTTCAACTTCCCCGGGCTGCTGGAAGAGGGCGAGGTGCTTCTCCGCCGGGCGTTCGGCGCTAACTACGCGCGGCTGGTGGCGCTCAAGAACAAGTACGATCCGTTCAACGTCTTCCGGCTGAACCAGAACATCAAGCCTGGCTGATGTCAATTTATAAGACGAACTATTGACAAATCGGGCGGAGCGTGTATAATAACGGTGAGTTAGCTGAAGTTACAGATGCGAACGAACCGGGCAGTGGCCATTTGGCCACTGCCCGACACTGAGACGCACAAAAGGAGTACATCATCATGGAACCACGATACCACGTCAACCGCCTGGCTCACGAAATTGCCGAGGAACGCATTGAAGAACCGCGCGAGCGGATTCGCCTGTCCGGGCTCCGGGGGCTCTGGGCCACAATCGTGGACGGCCTGCGCGCCTTCTGGGACGGCTTCCGCCGCGCTATGACCGTCGAGGTCGAGAGCTACGTCTACTGCACCGCGCACCCCACCGAGTGCTAAGCGGCCTGGCACGACCACGCTGACCTTCCCCGCCCGCAGGCGAACGCAGCCTGCGGGCGTTTGCGTGTCCCCTCGCCGCACGCTCCGGCCGGACCGCAAACCGGCTCCACCCCTACACCATCGCGGGCGGCAGACACGTGCTTGTCACCGCGCCCCCCGCGTCTACAATACCCCCAACGCGCACCCCAGCCGGACAAGGAGGTCCACCGTGCGTCCATCTTACCGCGACTATCTTGACTTCGCCGTCGAAACGGCCTACCTCGCCGGCAAACTGACCCTGGGCTACTTCCAGACTGGCCTGCGGCCCGACCTCAAGGCCGACGATACGCCTGTCACCGCCGCCGACCGGGGCGCCGAGCAACTCATCCGCGCCCGTATCGAAGAACGCTACCCGCACCACGCCATCGTTGGCGAGGAGTTCGGCGCCCAGGGGCCTGAGGGCGCCAGCCACCGCTGGTACGTCGACCCCATCGACGGGACGAAGGCCTTCGTCCACGGCGTGCCGCTCTACGCCGTCCTCATCGGACTCGAGATCGAGGGCACGGTCGAGGTTGGCGCCGTCTACTTCCCCGCGCTCGATGAGATGGTCGCCGCCGCTACTGGCGGAGGCTGCTGGTGGAACGGGCGCCCCGCGCGCGTCTCCGCCGAGACCCGCCTCGACCGCGCTGTCGTCTCGTTCACTGACGCCAACAGCTTCGACCACCACGGGCGCGCCGCCGCCTGGGAGCGCATCCGCAACGCTACCTACGTCCGCGCCGGCTGGGGCGACGCCTACGGTCACTGCCTCGTAGCCACCGGTCGCATCGAGCTCATGCTCGACCCCATCATGGCCGACTGGGACTGCGGTCCCTTCCCGCCCATCCTGCGTGAGGCCGGCGGTTACTTCGGTGATTGGCAGGGCAACCCCACCATCCACGCCGGCGAAGCCCTCTCGACCACGCCCTCGCTCCTGCCCCAGGTCCTCGCCCTCATCCAGGCGCCTGACTAACCCGCCCGCCGTACCGCGGGAGATCTGCTTGCTCTGCCCACCCCCGCTCCAGCCGGACCACAGTCCGGCTCCGCTCCGTGCCTATCGCGCTCACCCTGGACCCGAAGGCCCCTCGCTCCATTGAAATCCCCGTCGACCCGCGTACAATGTGGGCATTGAGAGAATCGGCGCGCGCTTGGGATCGGCAGAGCCGGCGCCCCGGTTAGGAGGTAGCGCCTTGACCGAACGTACGCTAAAGCAACGGATCCACGATGGCGACCCGCTGCACATCGGGTGGGCCTCCCTCGCCATGTCGCAGGCTCAGATCGCCGACCGCCGCGGCGACGAGACGTGGGACCTCGTCTTTGTCGATGCCCAGCACGCTGCCTTCTCCGAAGCCGATCTGGTCGCGTTCTGCCAACGGGCCAACGCCCTCGGCGTCCCGGCCCTGCTGCGTATCCGCCATCCGCGGCTGGCCTTCCTCGCCGGCAACTATGCCGACCTGGGGCCTTTGGGCATCCTCGTGCCGCTGGTCGAAACCCCGGCGACGGTCTCAGACGCGCTGGAGGGTTTCTACTACCCGCCCCTCGGCAGACGCAGTTGGGGGCCCGCCTACGGCTATGGCCGGGCCGACATCCAGGACCGCGAGGCCTATGCCGCCTGGTGGAACGAGCACGGCATCCTGGCCCTTCAGATCGAGACCGTCGAGGCCGTCAGCAACGTCCGTGCCCTCGTCCAGCCCGGCGTCGACGTGCTGCTCTTTGGCAGCAACGACCTGAGCTTCAGCCTGGCGGCCTGCCCTGAAGGCCCGTTTGACTCGATCGAGGCGTGCTGGCAATACGTCGTGGGCGAGACCGCCGGCGCCGGTGTGCGTGTAGCAGTGGGCATGCTGCCCTATGGTAGGTTCGATAGGAGTGAGCGTTAGGAGGTAACCGATGAGCGAGATGTCACCCTTCCCCGAGCCGGAGCAACCGCAGGACGAAACGCCGCAGCCGCAGGCGGCGCCCGAGCGCGACGACCGCGGCGATGAATGGGACCGGGATCGCCGGAGCCATCGCTACGACAGATCCGGCGCGTGGGTCGGCGCCGCAGTGCTGATTGCCCTGGGCGTCATCTTCCTGCTGCGCAACGCCGGCGTGTCGCTGCCCGTCCTGGATAACTGGTGGGCGCTCTTCATCCTCATCCCGGCCGTGACCTCGTTCAGCCGCGCCGCGCGCATCTACCAGCGGAATGGTCACCGGGTCGACCACGGGGTCCGCAGCGCGCTCTTTGGCGGATTCGTCCTGACGCTGGTCTCGCTGGCCTTTCTCCTGAGCGCCCAGTGGCGCATCATCTGGCCGATCTTCCTGATCCTGGCGGGGCTCTCCGCGCTCATCACCGCGATCATGGCGCGGTGAGCGCGGCGCAGTAGGCGCGGCGCCACAAGCGCGCCGCAACAAGCGCAGCATGGCAGGCGCCGTGGGGCACACCCCCACTGGCGCTCGACTGCAAGTCGCTCGGCTGCAAGCCGCACGGCTGCAAGCCGCACGGCCCGGGCTGCGTGTGCGCCGTGCGTGCGGGCGGCTCGGAAGCCACGCTTGCCTGCGGCAGAGAGCGTGAAACGCGCCACAACACAGACGCTTGCCGTGGTGCACGGAGAGCTCACCCGCAGGGCCAAGGCTGCCCACGCTGGAGGAAACTGGGGACGAACATGATCCTGATACTGGGAACCAACACTCGCGAGACAGAGGCTGGCTCGGGGCGCTTCCACTGCCCCCGCTGCCGCACACAGCGGGCCTACGTGCAGAAACGCGTGGGCCTCTACTTCACCCTCTTCTTCATCCCGCTCTTCCGCGTCAAGACCCTGGGCGACGTCATCGAGTGCCAGACCTGTCACGAACGCTATGGCTCCGACGTCCTCGACTACCGCCCGCCCTCCGAGATGGATCGCCTCATGGCCACCGTCCGCGCCGACCTCGCCGCCGGCATGCCGCTCCAGATGGCCCGTCAGAAGCTGATCAACGCCGGTATCCACGAGGTCGTCGCCGCGAGCGCCGTGGCCGACGCCGCGGGCGCCGCGCGCAAGACCTGCCCCCAGTGCGCCCTCGACTACGCCGGGACCATCGACCGCTGTACCAACTGCGGCGCGACGCTCGTCCCATCCACCGCATCGCCGGCCAGGGTGGGGGAAGCCGGATGACCCCCGGCGCCCCTCCGCTCCATCCAGCACCACACGCAGAAAGCGAGCATAACCTATGCACGACGCCCTGACCTACCTTATCGACCTTGCCGCTGCCGTCGTCGAGGCCTCGCGCGTGCGCCCCGGCGACTCCGTCGCGGGCTACGGCCCCAACACCACGGGCGCGACCCTGATCCGTCCCGGCGGGCGCGCTTGCTACCCCGCCTTCTGGATCCGCGACTTCGCGATGTCGCTTGAAAGCGCCGCGCCGGTCAGCGCCCCGCTTTCGGGCAGCCCGCCTCCGAGCGGCCCGCTTCCGAGCGCCCCGCTTCTGAGCGGCCTCATCCACCCCGACGAGGCCGAGCACGCCCTGCGGCTCACCGCACGCCTCCAGGCCCCCGCGGACCGCACCCTGCGCAGCGGCAGCTTTGTGCCCCGCGGGTCGATCGCCGACCACATCACCTTCGACGGGCAGCCGATCTTCTATCCCGGCACCATCGACGATGTCGAAAACCAGGGCGCGCCCTGGGGTTACTTGCCCTCGCTCGACGACCACTACTACTTCGTCGAGATGGCGTGGCACGTCGCCGTCGCCTGCAGCCGCCGCGCGATCCTCACCGAGCGCATCGACGGCGTCGCCCTGCTCGACCGGCTGGCCGTGGCGTTCGACGTGCCGCGCGTTCGTCCGGCCACAGGCCTCGTCTGGTGCGACGAAGCCGACCGCGGCGTCTCCTTCGGGTTCACCGATACCGTCGTACACACCGGCGAGCTGCTCTTCTGCTCGCTGCTGCGCCAGCGCGCGGCGCGCCAGATGGCCGACCTGGTGACCGTCGCCGGTCGGCCCGATCAGGCCGCGCGCTACGCCGCCATTGCCGACACGCTCGCCACCCACATTCCCGCGACCTTCGCCCACCCGAGCGGCTTCCTGCGCGCCAGCACCGGCCTCAGCGCCCAGCCCGACGTCTGGGGTACCGCTTTCGCCGTCTATACCGGCGCCGTGCCCGAGCCGGTCGCCGACCGCCTCTCACACGCCCTGCACCGCGCCCTGCTCGACGGCGCCATCGCCTGGCGCGGCCAGATCCGCCACGTCCCCACCTGGGGCGACCACCGCTCCGACTCTGCCTGGGAGCGCGTCGTGGGTGGCTTTCCCCACAACCACTACCAGAACGGCGCCTATTGGGGCACCCCGCTCGGCTGGGTCTGTGCCGCCATCGCCCGCGTCGACGAGCCCGCCGCGCAGCAACTGGCGCTCGACTACGTCGCCGCACTCCAGCCCGAGGACTTCCGCCGCGGCGACGACTACGGCGCGCCCTTCGAGTGCATGCATCCCGACGGCGACCACCGCCAGAACCCCGTCTACATGGCCAGCGTCACCTGTCCCCTGGGCGCGTTCCGGCGCCTGGGCTGGATCTGATCGTGGGCGATCCCGATCTTCGCCCCCGCGAAAGGAGCACCCCGATGCCCGAACCCGCCCGCCGGTCGGTGAAAGACCTGCCCGAAGCCTACGAAATGACCGCCAGCTTCGACATCGCCAAGCGCAAGGTGCTGGCCGTGGCACTCAATGCCCTGGCTGCGGTCTCCATCTTCGGCTTCGCGGCGCTGTTTCTGACGATCACCTGGCTGCTGCGTCCGTCGCTGGAGGGGTTCAGCTTGCAGATATCGCTCGCCAGGGGTGGCTTCTGGCTGGCCGTGTTGCGGGTGACCATTCTCTCGTTCGTCATGGTCGTCCTGCACGAGGGCGCCCACGGCATCGTCTTCCGCATCATCAACGGCGAATGGGGGACCTTCGCCTTCAAGGGCCTCTACGCCTACGCCGCGGCGCCGGGCTGGTACATGCCCCGCAACCAGCACATCCTGGCTGCGCTGGCACCCGTTCTCGGGCTCTCGCTCGTGGGCGTGATCATGATCCTCGTCGTTCCCCAGGGGTGGCTGCCAACCGTCCTGCTGCTGCTGATCCTCAACGCCGCCGGCAGCGTGGGCGACCTGGCCATCGTCGTCTGGCTGCTCACCAAACCCCGGTCCGTCTACGTCGCCGACTACGGCGATGGCGTCGCCGTGTACGCGTCCAATCCCGGGTAGCGCCGGCCCGCCGGCCCGGTCGGGCGCGCTGCGTACCCCCCGTGCTCAACTTCACACCTGCGGATCGTGGTTCATTGAGGGCTCAGGTCCGTCTCATCCGGCCTGTAGAGCTCATCGTCTGCCCACAGCGCCGGGTTCGAGATAACGTAGGTGTAGATGCGCTCGTACTCGTCTGCCTCGCGGATGATGTGCTCCCAGTAGTTGTGTTGCCAGAGGGGCGCACCCTGCACGCGGCGGATGGCGTTGATCCGTCGCGTTGACGCCGACTTGAAGCTCCCCAGGACCGCCCCGAGCGATCCGGGCGCCGGCCCGCGTGGATGCTCCGGCCCGCTTCCGTCACCGCTGCCCGGCGCCGTCCAGGAGCACGCCTGATCATTCAGTCCGACGATCTCGATCAACCCGTGCACATGGTTGGGCATCACCTGAAAGGCATCCAGCCGGATGCGCGGATCGTGCTCCGGGATACGTGACCATAGGGCTGCGACCACCCGGCCGAAATCGTTGGGCTGCATCACCCCGTCGCGCACCACGCCAAACAAATTCTGGCGCTGATGCGTACACAACGTGACGAAATAGACCCCCGGCGACCGGTAGTCGTACCCGCGTAACCGTATCGAATGCCGGTGATGCCGATCCCGATTGTACGGCATGGTATCCCTCTCTGCGCTGTTCCCAGAGGGCGAGGCGTTCCCAACCGGCACCTCGTCGCCGGGCCTGACGCCGCGTTCGAACCCCAGCGCGTTGTGCGGTTCCTGCTGCGGGAACGCCTAGCCCCTACACCGATCCCCGACCACCCCACCCCTACAGCGATTGCCAACCTGCACGCCTCCGTGGACGCGGGGCCCACCACACCACGCCGTTCCACCGCCGGAATGCGTCGCGCTCTGGGAGCAGAGGGCGACGCGTTCCCAATCGGCACCTCGTCGCCGGGCCTGACGCCGCGTTCGAACCCCGGCGCGTTGCGCGGTTCCTGCTGCGGGAACGCCTAGCCCCTACAGCGATTGCCGACCGGTAGGGGCGACGCATTCCCGCAGGCGCCCTGACCTGCACGCCTCCGCGGACGCG
>Ga0123333_10005506_pt1 | contig 11394 bp, 5 predicted proteins | sample BioC12SIPDNA_3_FD_89957 | JGI IMG/M metagenome (GOLD analysis project Ga0123333, IMG submission 89957) | Anaerobic biogas reactor microbial communites from Washington, USA - Biogas_R2_B C12 SIP DNA | ecosystem: Engineered > Bioreactor > Anaerobic > Unclassified | place: Washington, USA...
AATGCGGTTTCAACTGCGGGGAAGCGGTTTTTTTAGACTAAAATTCGGTTTTCAACTGCGGGGATGCGGTTTTTTTTAGACTAAAATGCGGTTTCAACTGCGGGGATGCGTTTTTATTGGTTTTGTCGTTGAGCTATGTCCAAGAGCAAAATCCTTATCGCCGACGACAATCTCACCAACGTCGAATTGTTGGAGGCGTATCTGGACGGCGTTGATTGCGAGATCGCCGTGGCCGTCGACGGCCGCGACACGCTGGCCAAGGTCGATGAGTTTCAACCCGACTTGATTCTGCTCGACATTATGATGCCGAAGCTCAGCGGTTTCGAGGTCTGCAAGACGCTGAAGCAATCGCCCGGCACGCGGCAGATAATGATCCTGATGGTAACGGCCCTGAACGAATTGGGCGACATCGAACGAGCGGTGGCGGCCGGTTGCGACGATTTCCTCAGCAAACCGGTCAACAAACTCGAATTGGTGAAGCGGGTGGAGAACATGCTCAAACTCCGCTCGGTGACCGACGAGGTGGAACGTCTTCGCCGCTACATCGACAGCATGGAATCCCAAGCCCGGCCGGAACGATTTCGACAATAATCAACCGTTCCATCAAGCGTTATCAAGCATTCAATCGGGCAATCGCCGACGCTTTGATATCTCACACGGCGGGGGGCCTGTCCCCTGTGAACGCAAAAATTTTCTTGTTTTCTTTTAGCTGTTTCAGGCGAACCTGACCAACCTTATTCAACCCACCCTCTGGCGTGGGTCAGTAGCCCATCACAAAAACTGTGATCAATTTCAATACGGTATTATTATACAGGTTGTATCAAATTGCGCGGATCGGCTGAATTTTACAACCAAAAGGCGGGGCGTAAAAACCATCCCATACCACCCTTTTTACCCCGATCAATGGCATTATCAACGCATATTTCGTATACTGGCTTATTAGCCGACACGGCTTTAGGGGGTCATTATACCGTCATATAGTCGAAAACACGAATGAAACTTCGGCAACTGATTGGGGTTAAGGCTGCGGTCGCGCGCCGCTTGGAGGAGAATGTCGGCGCAAGGTTTGCATAATAGGCTATCCTAGCTTTATGGGATACTAGTTTCTTGGTAGCAAAGCGGTTAAGGGTTAGGTAGAATAGCTGTAGTAGTTTTGTGTCGTTTAGACGAAATAGGAAATCTTTGCGTGCCTGGGGAGGCGTATCGGAACATGGTCTTCCCGCGGCTCGCGTTACAATTTGTTTAGTCGGAGCAGACAACACATGTCCACACGAAATTTTGTTCGATTGGTCGTCCTGCCGTTGGCGCTATTTACCGTCTGCGTGCTGGCCGAGAAACCCGTAGACGCCGCAACGACGGGCAACATTTCCGTCAGCATGGAGACGTTCACGACTCCAGAGGGCGGCAACTACTTCGCCCTGTGCATGAAGCCGCAAGGACTGGCGCCGAGCGATGCGCCGCGAGACATCGTCGTGCTGTTCAACACGTCGGCCGGTCAGACTGGCGAATACCGCGCCAAGGCGATGCAGGCGTTGCAGGGACTCTTGGCGAGTCTCGGCGCCGGCGATCGCGTGCGGCTTATGGCCGTCGATCTGAACGCGATTCCGTTGACCGAGACGTTCGTCAAGCCCGACGGCCCCGAGATGGCCGAAGCGCTGGCCGCGCTTAACGCGCGGGTTCCCTTGGGCGCGACCGACATGCCGAAAGCGGTGCAAGCCGTGGTAGCCAGTTTTTCGGGCGAAGCGGCCGGCAATCGCGCGGCGGTTTACATCGGCGACGGCCGCAGCGCCGCCAATCTTGTGAGCAACGAGGAGTTCGCCGAGCTGGCGACGAAGTTGGCCGACGCGCGGATTCCGCTGAACAGCTACGCCGTCGGGCTTCGTCCCGATCCGCAATTGCTCGGCGCGTTGGCCGTGCAGAGCGGCGGCACGATGATCATCGACGACGCGGCGTTGGGCGGCGAAGCGGCCGGCAAGGATTTGGCCGCCGCGGCCGCGGCCACGGTTCTTTGGCCGTCCGCGGCGGCATGGCCGGCCGTGGTCGAAGAAGTGTTTCCCAAGCGTTTGCCGCCGCTGCGAAGCGACCGGGAGACGATCGTCCTCGGCACTTTGAAAGCGGAGGGGCCGCTGAATGTTGAAGTGACGGCCCAATCGTCCGGCGGTCAAGAAAAGTTTGCCTTCGATTTGCCCCTCGCCGCTTCGGACGACAACAATAATTACTTGCTGACGCTGGTCGAGACGGCGCGCATCGACGGCGGGATAACCTTGCCGCTGGTCGGCGCGGCCAGTTTGGCCGAGGCCCGGCAGGTTGTCGGCACGGGCGTTCGCAACCTTACCCGGCTGGCCCGCGAGGCCCTGGCGGCGGGCAACGCCGATAAAGCCGAGCGTCTGATCGCCGAGGCATTGCGGCGCGATCCGAACGATCCGGAAGCACAAGCCGTCAAGGGCGCACTGGCCAAGAGCGGCGAAGCTGGCGCAACCGCGGAAATCCCCGCCCCGAAGCCGGCCGCGCCCGAAGCAGCGCCGCCCGCCGCCGGCGATCTGGAACTAGTCGGCGAAGAACCGCCGGCGGGCACGCTGGCCGAACAGTTCGCTCACGACCGCCGAGTAATCGCCCAGGTCATTAGAACCGAAGTGCAAAATACGCTGAATCATGCCCGATCGACGATGGGAGTCGATCCCGACTCGGCCATTCTGCAACTCAAGCTCCGCTTGGAGGAGGTTCGCAGCGCCGCTGCGTTGGATCCCGACACTCGCCAACAATTCGTCGACCTGCTTCAATCGGCGTTGCGCGAGGCATCGCGGCGGAAGATCGAGGTCGAATACAACCGGCAGAAGCGCGAGGAAAATCTCGCCGCCGGCAGAGAGCGCATGATGATCAGCGAAAACCTGGCGATGGACCAGGAAAAAGCCCGACAGTTGATGGAACGCTTCAACTCGTTGATGGACGAGGGGCGTTACCGTTTCGCCGAGGAAGTGGCGGCTGTCGAGGCCCAGAAGCTGATTCCCAACTCGACTACGCCCGAACTTGCGGCGCTTCATGCCCGCATGATCGGCTATTACACCGAGTTCATGCAATTGCGTGAAGCTCGGCAAAAGGGAGTAGTCGATACGCTCAATCAAGTAGAGAAGTCGCACATTCCGTTCCCCGACGAGCCGCCGATCGTCTACCCCGACGCCGAGGTTTGGCAGGAACTCACGCAGCGCCGCAAGGATCGGTACAGCGCGGTCGACTTGGCCAAGCGCGGCACCGCCGAAAAGCGGATCGAGGACGCCTTGAAGTCTTCGACGCAGCTCGAGTTCATCGAGACCCCCTTGCAGGACGTGATCGACTATCTGAAAGAGATGCACCAGATCGAAATTCAGATAGACCAACGCGCCTTAAGCGACGTTGGCATCGGCACCGATACGCCCGTCACCAAAAACCTGAAGGGCATCAGTCTCCGCTCCGCGTTGCGTTTGATGCTTCGCGAGTTGGGCTTGACTTACATGATCGAGGACGAAGTGCTTCTGATCACCACGCCTGAGGAGGCCGAAACTCGGCTGTCCACCAAGGTTTACCCCGTTGCCGACTTGGTTCTTCCGATTCCTCCTCCCGGCTCGATGGGCGGCGGCATGGGCATGATGGGCGGCATGGGAGGTATGGGCGGCGGAATGATGGGCGGCATGGGAGGCATGGGAGGCGGAATGATGGGTGGCATGGGTGGCATGGGAGGTATGGGCGGCGGCATGGGCATGTTCAACCTGCCCGAAGGAATCCTGCCCAAAAGAATCCCCATCCCCGAAGGAGGATTCAAGGCATTCTCCGTCAAGGACGACGTGAACGCACTGGATCGGGCCGCCGCCGACAAACCCGCCCAAGATGAATCCGCCGCGATGGATAACCGCCCGGCGAAAATCGAAATCGAGATCGCCGAAGGGGCCGATCCGGAAGCCGTTTGGGAAGCCTATTTTTCCCGCAACGAGCCGCAACCGAAGGCCGTTCGCGACGCCGTCCGCCGGCTGATGAACGACCACAAGTTCGACCACGTTTCGGCCCTGATCGGTGCCGCGTTGCGCCACCGTCAGTTCCAGCCGTGGATGTACGAGGCGATGGCCTTGGCGATGGAAGCGGCCGGCCAGCCGAAAACGGAGATCGAACGCGCTGTAATGTCGGCGGTTGATTTTGCCAATACGCCCGCCGATCTGCTCTACGTCGGCGCGTTTTTGGACCGCTTGGGGCTTCACCAGCGGGCATTGCAGGTCTATCGCCAGGTCGCCAAGATTGAGCCGCTCTCGCCCGAGGCCTACATGCTCGGCCTGAAAGCCGCTCGCGCCACGGATGACATCGACGGGCTGAAATGGGCCAGCCTCGGCATCCTGAGCCAAGCCTGGCCGAAGAATCTGGAGCACGTATGGCGGGCAGGCTTGGGAGTTTCGAGGGAAGTCCTCGACCGGCTCCAGGCCGAAAAACGGACCGAAGACGCACAAGCCTTTTTGACCAAGCTCGACGAAGCCGTGCGCCGCGATTGCATCGTGATCGTCAGATACACCGGCGACGCCGACGTCGACATCATGGTGGAAGAACCCACCGGCACCGTCTGCTCACTGCGGAATCCCCGCACCACGGCCGGCGGTCTCCTGTTGAGCGACGGCATCTCGCAGGTCGGACGCGACGGCATCGGCGAGCGCAGCGAGGTCTACGTTTGCCCGGCCGCATTCGACGGCCAGTATCGAGTGCTGCTTCGCCGCGTGTGGGGCAAAATCACCACCGGTAAAGTCAGCGTGGAAGTGATCACGAACCTCGGCTCGCCACACGCATCCGAGGACCGCCAAAAGATTCCGCTCGACAACGGCGAGGCAATGGTCGTGTTCAACCTGAACAACGGCCGCCGCGTCGAGCCGCTCCGCGAGCAACAAGTGGCCAACGACGTGAAGGGGCAACTTGCCCTGAACCGCCAGATACTCGCCCAACAACTCGCCGCGGCCGCCGATCCAAGGTCGCTGCTGGGCATGGCCCTGTCGAGGTCGCCAAGCAGCGGAAACGAAGGAATCGGTGGAGGCGGAGACGATATCAGACGGCTGCTCGGAAATACCTTCGGCGGCGCGGTCGGCTACCAGCCGGTAATCACCGTCCTGCCCGAAGGAGCCATGATGTCGGTCACGGCCGTCATCTCGGCCGACCGCAGATACGTCCGCATCACGACCGAGCCGCAGTTCACCGGAATTGGCGAAGTCAACACGTTCAATTTCGCCAGCGGTGAAAGCGGCACCGGCCAAGGCGGCACCGGCGGACAAGGCTACAGCGGCATGTTCGGCGGAGGCGGAGGCGGCATGGGCGGCATGGGCGGCATGGGCGGAGGCATGGGCGGAGGCATCTTCTAAACCGCCACCGGTCCCAAAGCTCTGCCCAAATGATAGTTCCACGGTACGATTCGCAAGCGAGCGGCAATCCAAAAATTGCCCTCGCTTGTGTTTTTTTCGGGCCGGCGATCAGCCTGCTCGTAGTCCCGGCTTCATTGACTGTAGTGTGGCTAATGTCGGGAAAAACGCCCTCCGACTGCGACCGTTTGTTAGAGCAATAATCATTATCCTCCCGCGGATCTGACCAATCCGGGGAAGGCGTCGAGATCGAGACTCTCGACCAATCCCGCGCGGAGTCGTTCGATGGCAATCGCCCCCATCACTGCATTGTCGGTGCATAACGGCAACGGAGCGACGTGCAGTTCGATTCCCCGCCGATCGGCTTCTTCGCTCAATCGTTGCCGTAAGCGGCCGTTGGCGGCCACTCCTCCGCCGACGCAGAGAACGCCCGCCCCGGTCCGCTCCAGGGCCGCAAACGCCTTGCCGACCAAACAATCGACGACCGCCTCCTGAAAGCCGGCGGCCAGATCGGCAACTAGCGATCCGTCCAGATTGAGTTTACGAGTGCCACGGTTGGCTTGTGCAACCGTGTTTTCGGAACTGCTGGACGAGCCAGCAGTGGCACCCACTTGTCCAGCCGTGTTTCCAGCACTGCTGGACGAGCCAGCAGTGGCACCCAGCGGGCAATGTCGATTTGGACGGTCCGGTAGTTCAGCCCTTTGTGCCGCGGCCTTTTCCAGGGCGTATCTCACTGCCGTTTTCAGGCCGCTGAAGCTGAAATCGAGCCGCTCGTCGCGGAGCAGCGCGCGTGGAAAGCGGAAGGCTCGCGGATTGCCTTGGGCGGCGGCCCGTTCGATCGAAGGCCCGCCGGGATATGGCAGGCCCAGCATGGCGGCGACTTTATCGAAGGCCTCGCCAGCGGCGTCGTCGATCGTGCCGCCGAGGAAATGGAAATCGAGCGGCCCGTTGCAGCGATACAGATTGCTGTGCCCGCCGCTAACGATCAATCCGACGCAGGGAAACACGTCGCGGCCGGCCGCCATGCGGCAGGCGTAAACGTGGGCTTGCAAGTGATTGACGGCGACCAGCGGAATATTTTTCGCCACGCAAATCGACTTGGCCGCGACCAGTCCGACCAGCAGCGACCCGGCCAAGCCCGGCGTGTTGGCCACGGCCACGGCGCCGATGTCGTCGAGCGACATTTTCGCCTTCCGCAAGGCCTCGTCGATGACCGGCAGAATCCATTCGACGTGGGCGCGTGAGGCGATTTCGGGCACGACGCCGCCGAATCGCCGATGCAGCTCGTCCTGCGAAGCGACCACGGAGGCCGCCACTTCAAGCCGGTCGTTGACAATTGCGGCGGCGGTTTCGTCGCAAGTGGTTTCCAGGGCGAGCAGGTTCATGTCAGGCCCCGCTTCGCTTCAGCATCGCGGCCAGATGCGTTTCGACGGAATCGGCCATGATTTCGGGATTATATCCGCCTTCCAGCACGCTGACCAACCGGCCGTCGGCGTAAGCATCGGCCGCGTCGGCGACGATGTCGGTCAGGGCGGCAAAGTCCTCGGTTTCCAAGCCGAGATTGCCCACCGGGTCGAGCCGGTGGGTGTCGAAACCCGCGCTTAGCAGCACGAGTTGCGGTTTGATTTTCGCTGCCATGTTTTCCAGCCCGGCGCGGAATATATCAAAGTACTCTTCCCTGCTCGTGCCGAACGCAACGGGCGAGTTGAGGGTATATCCGCGTCCGCCTCCGCCGCCGATTTCGTCTTCCGCACCAGTGCCTGGGAAAAACGGCCAACGATGGATCGAGTAGTATCCGACCGCCGGGTCTTCCCAGAAAGTGTCTTGCGTGCCGTTTCCGTGATGGATGTCCCAATCGACGATCAACACCCGGTCGAGTTGGAACTCGCCGACGGCCGCTTTCGCGGCCACGGCCACGTTGTTGAACAGGCAAAAGCCCATCGCGTGGTGCATCAAGGCATGGTGCCCGGGCGGACGGACAAGGCACAGTCCTTGCGAATCTTCGCCTCGCAACACGCGCTCGACGGCGTCGCAGACGCAGCCGGCGGCCTTCAGGGCGACGTCGTAGCTGCCGGGACCGACTACGGTGTCCGGGTCGAGGTGGCCCCCGCCCGATTTGTCCAACGCCCATACTTCGTCGATGTACAGCGGAGAATGGACGGCCGCCAGCCGGCGGCGGGTAATGGGCATGAACTCCGGCTGCTGGCAACGGCCCATCAAACCCGACTCTTTCAAGCGGTCGGGGATCAGCCGAATCCGTTCCGCCCGCTCGGGATGGAAACCGGTTTCATGATGTAAAAATATTTGCGGACAGTATAGCAGCGTCATGTGATTGAAAATTTGCGGGGCAATGTTGGTGTGCAACCGACGATCGCGCCTCTGCGTCGGCCTACTATTAATTTGTATCTGTTGCGGAAAGTATTCGGCGAACGTGGGGCAGGTTTCTAACCTGCCAATATCGAGGCAGATTGGAAATCTGCCCCACAGTGCGAAGCCGTCCGGCTGACTTTCCGCAACGGAAACTAATTTATGCTGGAAAGCAGGATGGGGCAAGCTTCCGCGCAGTCCCGCCAAATACCTTATTTACTTTATGGATAAGACTGCCGCGTGTATAGGGGCGCGGGCGTCGGCGCGGCGTTTTTCGCGGAAAAACCGCTCAAATTGCGTCCAGGCTGTGCCGGATGGTCACTTACCGATGCAAAAACGGCTGAAAATCCGATCCAGCACGTCGTCGGTATAAACCACGCCGATGATGCGGCCCAACTCCTCCAGAGCGGCGCGGATTTCCGCCGCCGCCAGTTCGTCCCGCTCCGAACACGCCTCGCGGCGGGCGCGGGCGAGGCATCGGCCGACGGAGGCGAGTGATTCGCGGCATCGCAGGGCGGTGTCGGCGACCACCTCCGAATCGCCGCCCCGCGCGGCCATCAGCTTTCGCCGCAACTCGTCCCGCAATTTCTCGACGCCGTCGCCGGTCGCGCTGCTGGTTCGTACAACAACATTATTAAGATCAAACTGCGCTGGCACATCGCACTTCGTCAACACATCGATTCGCCGGTCGTCTTGCGTGTGCAGTGCGGCGATTTCCCACGGATCGAGCTGGCGCGTCGAGTCGAGGCAGAGCACCCTGATCGCGGCGTTTTGAGTCAGTTCGGCGGCCAGGGAGTTGGCGGTCGCTTCCGGTTCATGCGAAACCGCAAGCGACACTCCCTCTCCCCTCTCCCCTCTTCCCTCTTCCCTCTTCCCGGCAGTGTCTATCAACCGGCATTTTATCCCGTCGAGGTCGAGTTCCGCTACCAGATAATCGCGGGTCGTGCCCGGCTGGTTAGCGACCAGCGCCGCGCCGCCGGCCGCCAAGGCGTTGAACAGGCTGCTCTTGCCGACGTTCGGACGGCCGATCAGGACGGCGTTATCCAGGCTGACGGATTCGCCGCGCGACGTCATTTGATCGAGCGTGTCGGCGACGGAACGGCTCGCCTCATCGAGACTCGCCAGCAATTCGCCGCGTTCGATGAAGGGGACGTCATCGTCGGCGAAATCGAATCCGGCTTCGAGACGCGAGAGCAGGTCGAGCAACGACTCGCGCAAACGGCGCAGCGGCCGTGCCAGTCCGCCGGCAAGCTGGCGGAGGGCGACGTCCAACTCGCGGCGGTCAGTCGCGTCGATCACGCCCAGAACGGCCTCGGCCTGACTGAGATCGATCCGTCCGGCCAGGAATGCTCGGAGCGTGAACTCGCCCGGCTCGGCAATGCGGACTCCGTGCGCACAGAGCGAGCGCATCAACGCTTGCAGCAGCGGGGGCGAACCGATCGTGTGGAGTTCAACCACCGCCTGGCCGGTGTAACTGCGGCCGGCGGGCCAGAAATACGTCTGGCAGGGCAACGGGGAGAACAATTGGGGCAAACGCAATGCTCCGCTCGACGCCCGGGGACGGAGCGGCTCGGACGGCTGCTGGGGATCATCGTCCCGGAAGAATCGGGCGACGCTGCCGAAGGCGTCCGGCCCGCTGACGCGCACAATGCCGCGGGCCGCGCCCCCCGGCGGAGATGCGACGGCGGCAATCGTGTCGTCCAAGGAGCGCATGATCGTAGCCCAGAGCTTGTAGACCGCGGAGTACGTGAAACGCACCGAGTGTTTACGGTATTTCCAGCGTTTTTTTATACATGGTGCGTTTCGCGCCCCCCTACTTTTTGCCGCGCAACTTCTTTTTCTCCGCTTCGAGTCGTTTTCGATCAGACTCTTTCCGCTTCTTGTCGGCTTCCAGTCGTTCGCGGGCCTTTGCTTGCGCGCGAGATTCGGTGGCGGCCGCGGTTGCCGCCGGCTGAGGCTTGGGCAGCACTTGCCTTTCGGCCAATCCCCACAGGCTCGACGCGATAAAATAAATGCACAGCCCGCTGGCCACCTTGAAGAACAGCAGCCCCATGAAAACCATCATGTATTTCATGATCTTCTGCTGCATGGCCGCTTGTTCGTCGGTCGGCGGCGGCATGAGTATCTTCTGCTGAGCGATGAACAGAACGATCGTCAGCACCGGCAGCAGGTTGAAATACGGGCCAAGGCCGAAAATCCCCTGCCCGCTGTTGACCCAGTCGGGCATGAACCGGCTCCAGTCGTAGAGCATGTCGGGCGCGGCCAAGTTTGAACACCAGCGAATGGCCGTGGAAATCAACGGCGCGTCGCGCAGCTCCACGTCCACCATCAAAGCCCTGTACAGACCGATGAATATCGGCATCTGAATGAAAATCGGCAGACAGCCGCTCAACGGGTTGTAGTTGTGCTTGCGGAACAACTCCTGCTGGGCTTTGGTGCGGGCCTCGGCATTGCCCTTGTATTTTTCCGCCAACTTTTTGATCTCCGGCTGCAACTGCTGCATCTTCTGGGCGCCAAGCACCTGCTTGCGGCTCAGCGGGAACATGCAGCCGCGAATCAGCACCGTCAATAGGATGATCGCCAACCCGTAGTTGAACGTGAAGTTGTAGAGAACGTGGAGCAGGCTGGTCAGCGGCACGGCGACCACGGCGAAAATCGGCCAGCCGTAATAGACCAGCTCGCTCAAATTGTATTCCTGGTTTTCCAACAGCGCCGGCCGTTTCGGACCGGCGAAAAGCTTCATCGCGTGGCGCAGCGGCGGGCCGTTAGGCTCAAGTTCCGCCGCCACGCTCGTCAACCGGCAGGAAACGTTCGCCCAGTTCTTATGTTGCGGATCGATCTTGCCCACGCAAATCGGCTGCAGCTTGGCGAACCAGGGGTCCGCCGGTTTGTCGCGGTCGGGCATTAGCACCGCCGAAAAATACTGGGCGTCCACGCCGATATAATCGAGGTTCTGATCGGGCCAGGGAACGGGCGACTTGCCGTCCGCGATGGTCGATGAATTGACCATCGTCGGCGTGTTGCCGTTCATCGAAATGATGAAGTCGCGCAGGCCCGAACCACCCCAGTTGCGGCTCACCTTGTAGGCGTACCACTTCCCTTCGAGCGGCAAACCGGTGGGACCGTCCAACTGATAGGCCACCTTGCGGGAACGGTCGCCGATGTTGCGTATTTCAACCTCGAACAACAAGTGATAGGCGGGATAGTCTTTGTTTTGCAACCCGCTTTCGGGTATTTCCTCCAAGCGGTATGTTTTCACGATCTCCAGGCCGAACTCCGGCAGCCGGCGGCGGAAGACGGCGCGGAGCCGGTCGGATTCGACCAGAACCCAATCGGCGGTGCGCAGATCGATTCCCGCCAATTCGCGTCGGATGGATTCGTCGCGCGGGCGGAGAGCGTCCTTGTTTTCCGGTTTTTTCTGTTCCTCCTCGGCTTCCCCCTCCCCGCCATCGGTTTTGTCGAGCCGCAGGTCGTCGATCTGCTCCAGCGTGAGCAACATCGATAGCGGATCGTCCTCCTCGGCGCCGACGACGTAGACCGGATGGCGCCGGAGAACTGCGGTCAACTGGAGCTCTTTTCCGTCGCGGAGGACGGTCAACTGGACCTTTTGTTTGGGTTTGGTTTCGCGCCGCAGGACCGCATCGAGCGATTTCGGGCCGGCGACCGC
>Ga0123333_10005507_pt1 | contig 11393 bp, 10 predicted proteins | sample BioC12SIPDNA_3_FD_89957 | JGI IMG/M metagenome (GOLD analysis project Ga0123333, IMG submission 89957) | Anaerobic biogas reactor microbial communites from Washington, USA - Biogas_R2_B C12 SIP DNA | ecosystem: Engineered > Bioreactor > Anaerobic > Unclassified | place: Washington, USA...
GCTGGTGGCCACGGTAGTCTTGCCTGTTCCACCCTTGCCGCTGGCGACGACGATCTTCATAAGCATGTCTCGTAACAATCTAAAGAGCAGAACCCAGTTCAGCACAAGATCGCGCGGCATCCCTGAGAATGCCACGCGATCTCATTCTGTCAGCGACTAAGCGTGGCGGCCGCCGTGATGGCCAGGCCCGGTCGGCGCTTGAACCTGCGTCAGCTTACCCGCGGCCAGGTTGGCGACGGCGTCCCGAACGGTCGTGCTTGATCCCAACAGGTACATCTTGATCTCCGCGGCTGCCAGGGCAATGTAGGCGTTCGGCCCAAAGTCACCGCTGATGACCGCTTCCGCACCCTGCTGAGCGACAAACTGGGCCGCCTGGGAACCCGCGCCGCCGGACGCGTTGACTGCCTGGTTCTCGTGCGCCTCCCACTGAAGGGTCTCGGAATCTACGACGATAAAATTAGCGCCACGACCGAAGCGCGGATCAACTGCCGCCTCGATGTCCGGCGCTGACGCTGTAATGACAAGTTTCATGATGGTTTAATCTCCCTTGCTCAGGCTCTCAGGACCGCGATTGCAGCGGCTTGGCGGCGCCTGGGGTCAGGTCCACGAGCTGCTCTGCAACGGGTTGAAATGCGTCGCCCAGGTAGTACTCGATCTGGCCCTGGTCGCACAACGTGGCAATCTTGGGATCGATGGGCAGCCGGCCCAGCAGCGGCACGCCTAGCCAATCAGCCATCTGCTCGGCCTGGCTATGGCCGAAGATTTCGTGTTGTTTGCCCGTGTCCGGGCAAACGAAGTAACTCATGTTCTCCACCAGCCCCAGCAGCGGCACCTGCACCTGCGCGACCATCTGCGCAGCCTTGCGCACCACCATCCGGGACAGGTCCTGCGGCGAGGTCACCAGCACCACCCCGCTCATCGGCAGCGCCTGGAGCACGGTGAGCGAAGCATCCGAAGTGCCGGGCGGCAGGTCCACGATCAGGTAGTCGAGCTCGCCCCACAACACGTCGGTCCAGAACTGGCGGATCGCTCCGCTGATGAGCGGGCCGCGCCAGATCACGGCCTGATCCTCGCTCTCGAGCAGCAGGTTGATCGACATCACCCTGATGCCGGTGCGCGTTTCTGCAGGCAGGATCGCAAGCGGGCTGGAGCCGGGGCGCGCGCCATTCGGGAAGAACATCTTCGGGATGCTCGGGCCGGTGATGTCCGCGTCCAACACGCCGACCTGGCGCCCCATCCGGCGCAGCGAGACCGCCAGGAGTCCCGCGACCAGCGACTTGCCCACACCACCTTTGCCACTCATGACAGCGATGACATGTTTGACGTGGTTGAGCTTCTCTGCGAGCCCCTCGGTTGCCTCGCCGCCGTGAAGCGCCGATTTTTCCTGCGCGGTCATTTCGGCCAACGCAATGTCCACTTCCCGGACGCCGTTCACTCCCAGAAGGGCCTGCCGGGCGGCTGTCATCATCTGGTCCCGCAAAGGACAGGCCAGCGTGGTCAATGCCAGGGAAAAACTCACCTTGCCATCAGCAACCTGCAGATCACGCACCATGCCCAGATCGACGATGCTGCGTCGCAGCTCCGGATCGATCACGTGGGCCAGGGCCCGGAGCAGATCCTGTTCAGAAGGGGTCTCACCGCTTTGAGACACGGACGCCGAGCCCGGACCGTTCTTGTCTTCGTTCATTCCATCATTCCTTACGCGTTGCAGGCATCGTACGCCGGCTACTGGGCGGCCTTTTTCAGCCCATAGGGCCAGGTCGTGACACCGCCTTCCATGAAACTCACATCGGTGAAGCCCGCGCCGCTGAGGATACGCTGAGCTTCATAGCCACGCAGGCTCACCTTGCAGAAGGTGACGATGGGTTTGTCCTTCGGCAGCGATGCAAGGCTGCCGCGCAGCTTGCCCAGCGGAACCAGTTTCACGCGGGGATTTTCGATGTGCACGGCTTCATACTCTTGTGGCGAACGGACATCCAGCAGCAGGAAATCCTCACCGCCATCCATGCGGGCCTTGACCTCGGCTGCGGAAACCTTGGTGGCAACGCCATCTATAACGTTGCGCAGGACATTGGCTGCCATGATGACATTGTCCAGGGCTTCCGAATAGGGCGGCGCGTATGCCAGGTCAAGATTAGCAACCTGGTCGACCGTAGCGCCCAGGCTCATGGCAGTCGCCAGTACGTCGACGCGCTTGGCAGCCTCACCTGGCCCGATGATCTGGCAGCCCAACACCTTACGGGTCTTGGCATCTGCGATGAGCTTGAGGATGATCGGCTTCGAACCGGGATAGTAGTGGGGCCGGTCCGCGCCGGGCACCACGCAAGAAGCGACTTCGTAGCCCTTATCGCGAGCCTGCTGCTCGGTCAGGCCGGCGCGCGCCACCGTATAACCGAACACCTTCACGATAGCCGTACCCAGGATGCCGGGGAAACGATCCGAGCCGCCCGCCAGGTTGGTTCCGATCACGCGGCCGTGTTTGTTGGCGGTCGATCCCAAGGGAACATAGACCAGGTCGCCGGTGATCAGGTGCTGGCTTTCGACGCAGTCGCCGCCGGCATAGACGTCCGGATCGCTGGTCTGCATGCGGTCGTTCACCATGATGCCACCATGCGGACCGACGTCGAGGCCGGCATCGATGGCCAGCTGCGCGTTGGGCCGCACACCCACGGCAATCAGGACCATCTGGGCTTCGAGGGTGCGCTGATCCGTGACGACCCGCTCGACGCTGCCCGAATCGCCCTGCAGCGCGACCACCTTTTCGCCGAGGACAAGATGGATGCCCTGGCCGGTCAGGTACTCTTCCAGCAGGACCGCCATCTCGACATCCAACAGGCCGAGCAGCACGTGCGGAAGCAGCTCAACGACCGTGACGTCCAGGCCGCGCGTGTGCAAGGCCTCGGACATTTCCAATCCGATCAAGCCACCGCCGACGATGACCACTTTCTCGATGGCCCCCGCGGTCACTGCATCGCGAATGGCAGATGCGTTGCGGAGCTCGCGCAGCATGAAGACGTAATCCAGGCGCGTACCCTCGATGGGCAGCATGACCGAACGACCGCCCATGGCGAGCACCAGCTTGTCATAGGGCAGCGTCTCCTTAACGCCCGTATCGAGCTGGACGATCTCCACGGTCTTGGCCGCGCGATCGATCTGCGTGGCACGGGTATTGAGCAGGGCACGGATGCCTTTTACGGAACGAAAGAAGTTGGGATTGCGCGGCACGCCGACGGGTGTCGACGTCAGGTCGCGCAGCTCATTGATCTTGCCCTGGATATAATACGGTAACCCACAGCCTGCATAGGACAGGACGCTGCCCTGCTCGACGATCGTGATATCCGCCTGTGGATCCAGCCGGCGGGCCCTGGCCGCTGCTTTGCAGCCGCAGGCCACCCCACCGATGATGACGATCTTGTGCGAATCGCCCATCGCGCCTACTTGCCCTCCGCATGCCCCTGTTGGCCATCGCCGTGGTCGTGGCCGTGATCATGGCCATGGCCGTGTGCCACACTCTCGCTGCACGGCGCCCAACCGCTCAGCTCGCCGCCCTGGAAGCACTCCAACGCCTGGCGGACCGTACCCGCCGCGCCTGTCACCGGCCGGATGCCGTACTGCTCGAAGAATGCCACCGCGCGGGCGCCCATGCCGCCCGTCAACATGACGTTAGCTCCCTGGCTGTGTACGAAAGCCGGCACCTGGCCGGGCTCGTGTACGGGAAAGAAGGGGTTCGCGACCACCTGGACCGCCTGGACCTGGTCCCCTTCCAGGTCGATCAAGGTGAAGAACGGGCAGCGCCCAAAGTGGCCGGCGACCGGCGCGTCCAGGCCGGCATTTGTCTCGGTAGAAACTGCGATACGCATGTCATCTGTCTCCTGATTGTGTAGTATAGGCATTGATGAATTGATCGATCTCATCGCGCGTGCTGCGCAGGTCATTGATCCATGCGGCCAGGTATTCCTCGCCGTCCGCGGTCACGGTGTACACGCGCCGCGGTGGTCCGGAGCCGGTCGTGTCCCACTGCGAGCTCACCCAGCCGGCCTCCTCCATTTCGCGCAGGATGCGATACACCACGCTGGCGTCGACCGAACCCGCAACGAAGCCGAACTGCCCCAGGCCTTCCAGCAGGTTGTAGCCATGGGTCGCGTCCCCGCGCAGCAGCAGCAGCAGGCACGGCTCCAGGAAACGGGCAATTCGTCGCGGGCAAGCGCCGCCACCAAGGCCACCGCCTCGCGCCCATCGTCCTCTTGGCATCGTATTCACCTCCCGGATCTCGGCCGACCCGACGCCCCTACAGGGATCTCAGTGCAATCGGTCTATAGAGATGTAATAACCCTATAAGCCGTGGGCACGTAGGATACTCCATTTTGCACAAGGCGTCAAGTATATTAGTTGACAATAGTCACATAGTGAATATACTCACCACGATGCTTGCGATCCTCCGGATTGGCTTCTTGCATCGCATCTATCACATCGGTTGGCTGGCTGGTTCAATATGACCGATCTCGATTTTTCCCTGGGTGCACGCGTCCGAGGCCTGCGCAAAGAGCGCGAGCTCTCGCAACGCGAGCTGGCCGAGTTGGCCAGCCTCTCGCCCAATGCCATTTCGCTCATCGAGCGGGACGAGATCTCGCCGAGCGTCGCAACCCTGCAGCGGCTTGCCGCAGCGTTGGACGTCAAGATGAGCTATTTCTTCGAAACCGAAACTGTGGCACGGGTCCTCCATGTTCGCTCGAGCCAGCGGCCGGTGATCCGCGGGACGGGGTCGAGCATCGAGGGCCTGGGCGCGCGCCTCGAAGGGCAACAGATGGAGCCGTTCCTCGTCACCTTGACGCCGCGGGCTGATATGGGCGCGGGACAGGTCGTGCATGCGGGGCACGAGTTCGTTTTCTGCCTGGCAGGCCGGGTGAAGTACGAGATCGACGGAGACGTGTACCTGTTGGAGCCGGGCGATTTTCTGATGTTCGAAGCAGACCTGCCGCACCGCTGGGGCAACCCGGGCGAGGAGGCCGCACGTCTGCTCCTGGTGCTGCAGGCGCCGGATGACGTGAAGGAACCGGCGCGGCGCCACTTCGCTGATTACCCTTCGGTGACGCACCTGGGCTGACAGCGACAGGCGATCCCGGCCATGACACCAGCCCACGAGCTCTGATCCGCTAACCCTTAGAAGGCAATCTTTCATCCACCCAGGAGCCTGCCATGCGCATGCCTGTCTTCTTGAAGAAGAACGCGTCCTGGATGATCGGCCTGATCGTAATCCTGGCCGTCATCATCATCCCGCTGACCCTGCTGCGGCCGCAGACCAGCGAAGCCCTGGACAACCCTGCGGCAAAGGTGCCCACGCGGGTCCCCGAGACCGATCACACCCACCTGCTCCAGGGACCATACGCCAGTGGCGCCGAGGTCACCCAGGCCTGCCTGAAGTGTCACCCAGACGCGGCAACCGAGTTCATGGCTACCACCCACTGGACCTGGGAAAGCGCGCCCGTCATGGCCGCATGGCGCGGGGAAATGGTGACCATCGGCAAGAAGAACCAGATCAACAACTTCTGCATCAGTGCTCAGGGCAACGAGAGCAAGTGCATGAGCTGCCACGCAGGATACGGATGGGAGGACGACGCGTTCGACTTCGGCAATCCGCTCAACGTCGACTGCCTGGTCTGCCACGCGGACCGTTCATTGTATGGCAAAGGCGACTTCGGCTATCCGCTGGAGGAGGTGGACCTGGCTGTTGCTGCGCGCAGCGTCGGACGCCCCACGCGCGAAAACTGCGGGTTCTGCCACTACGACGGCGGCGGCGGCAACAACGTCAAGCACGGTGACCTGGATTCGAGCCTCAACTACGCTTCGGAAAGCCTGGATGTGCACATGGGCGGCCTGGGGCTGCTTTGCATCGACTGCCACACCGCCAAGGATCACGTGGTCAAGGGGCGCCTGCTCGTCGACAACCTGACGATTGCACCCGAGGAACAGGTGCAGTGCACCGACTGCCATTCCGCCGCGCCGCACGAGGATCAACGCATCAATGCCCATACCACGAGCGTGGCCTGCCAGACCTGCCACGTCCCTGCTGTGGCAGTAAGAAACCCCACCAAGATCACCTGGGACTGGTCCACCTCTGGGCAGGACAGGCCCGAGGACCCACATACCTACCTGAAGATCAAGGGGGATTTCCGATACGAAACGGACGTCACCCCCACCTACCGCTGGTTCAACGGCAGCAACGCCTACCGCTACCTGCTGGGGGATAAGATCGATCCGGCGCAGCCCGCGATGATCAACCAGCCCGCAGGCGATATCACGGATCCCGGCGCCAAGATTTGTCCGTTCAAGGTGCACATCGCCAGGCAGCCCTACGACACCGTCAACAACATCCTGCTGGCCCCGCGCACAGCCGGCGAGGGCGGCTATTGGACCACCTTCGACTGGCCTTCGGGGCTGGCGCTGGGCGCGCAGGATGCGGGCATCCCCTTCTCCGGCCAATATGACTTCGCAGAAACCTGGATGTACTGGCCGGTCGCGCACATGGTGCAGCCTGCCGAGAACGCGCTGCAATGCGAAGCGTGCCACGGTCCAGACGGACGCATGGACTGGCGAGCCCTGGGCTACCAAGGCGACCCCATCGAATGGGGCAGCCGCACACAGGCCAAGTGAGAGAGCCGAATGAAGATACCGCACCGCTTACGAACCGTCATACCCCTGGGCGTGCTTCTGCTGGCAGCCGGGCTGGGGTTGGCCGGCGCGGCCGCCCAACCTGCCGTCCAACCACTGAGGGAGGCGACACCGCTGCACCCGCAGTTTGCTCTGCTGGATGCTGACGAAGTCAACGTCCTGGTTTCGGGCCAGCCGGTCTCCACCCTCAAGACGTGCGGCGCCTGCCACGATGCGGAGTTCATCCAGTCCCACAGCTATCACGCGTCCCTGGGACTGGACGAGATGGCCGAGACCGGTGCGATCGCAGGCGGCCGCGCCTGGGACACCAGCACCGGTGCATATGGCCGCTGGGACCCCTTGCGCTATCGCTATCTCTCTCCGGACGGTGACTCGTTACTCGACCTGGGCACGCCTGACTGGGTGATGCGCTTCGGCGATCGGCATGTGGGCGGCGGACCTGCACTGTATGCCCGCGATGGCCGCCTGCTCAGCGAGCTGCCGGCGGATGCCAACAACCCGGAGACCGCGGTGCTGGATCCCACCACGGGCGAGGCCAGGGCCTGGGATTGGGTCGCATCGGGTGGGGTCGAGATGAACTGCTTCTTATGCCACCTGCCTGCCCCCGACAACGATGCCCGCATCGCGGCGTTGCAGAGCGGGAGGTTCGGCTGGGCCAACACCGCCACCCTGGTGGGCACCGGCCTGGTGGAGATGGAGGGCGAGGCGTATCGCTGGCAGGCCGGCGCATTCGACGCGGAGGGCCTGCTCAAGCCCGAATTCGTCACCGTGCAGGATCCCACCAACGACAACTGCGGCCAGTGCCACGGGCTGGTGCACACCGACGCCAACGCGCCGCTGTCGCTGGCCAGCGCAGTGACGCCGTCCTGGGATACGAGCGCAACCCGGCTCAGCGCCAGCCTGACCACAGGTGCAATCATCGCGGGCCAGCGTATCACGGATTCCGGCATGAACCTGGCCGGCAAGGCGGAGCTCAGCCGGGCCTGGGACATCCACGCCGCCCGCCAGGTCCAATGCACCGACTGCCACTTCTCGCTCAACAACCCGGTCTACTACCAGGAGAGCGATGCCACCCGCCCGGACCACCTGACCTTCGATCCGCGGCGCCTGGACATGGGTGAGTATCTGCAGCGCCCCGTGCACGATTTTGCCAAGGGCGCTACCGCCCAACACACCGTCGCGCCCGAGCTGGCCGACACCATGCGCCGCTGCGATGGCTGCCACGATGCCGGGGCCACACACACCTGGCTGCCTTACAAGGAGCGCCACCTGGACACCGTGTCCTGCGAGAGCTGCCACATCCCGCAGCTCTACGCACCTGCCCTGCAGAGCGTAGACTGGACCGTTCTGGATGCAGACGCCCAGCCGCGGCGCGAATTCCGCGGGGTGGAGGGCGATCCACTGGACGCGACCTCGCTGGTGACCGGCTTTGAGCCGGTGCTGCTCTCGCGCCAGGACGTGAACGGCAACAGCCGCCTTGCACCCCATAACCTGGTGACCTCCTGGTACTGGGTCTATGGCGAGCCGGCGCGGCCGGTGCGCGAGATCGATCTGCAGGCCGCCTGGTTCGATGGCGAGCGCCAGGCAGCCGAGGTGGTGGTTGCGCTGGACGGGGATGGCAACGGCGTGCTGTCCGAGGCGGAGCTCGTGTTGGACACTCCCGCCAGGCAGAACGTGATCGCTGCCCGCCTGGCCGCGCTGGGGCTGGCCAATCCCCGCATTACCGGCGAGGTGCAGCCGTATGCGGTCAGCCACAATGTCACTGACGGCAAGTGGGTGACCCGCGAGTGCACGGCCTGTCACGGCGCCGGCTCGCGCCTGACGCAGACCTTCACCCTGGCCGCGGCCGGTCCGGGCGGGGTGACGCCAGCCCTGATGACCAGCGGCAATGCGAAACTAAGCGGCGACCTCAGCACCGGCGCAGGTGGCTCGCTGCACTACCAGTCTGCCCCTGCCAGGCATGGGCTCTACATCTTCGGACGGTCGAACGTCTGGTGGGTGGACTTGCTCGGCATGCTGGCCTTCGCCGGGGTGCTGGGGGGGATTGCGGTCCACGGCGGGCTCCGTATCCTGAGCGCCCGGCGCATGCCCAAGCAGCACGCACAGCTCAAGCGCGTCTACATCTACAGTACGTACGAACGATTCTGGCACTGGCTGCAGACCTTCACGATCGTGGGATTGCTCTTCACCGGGCTGATCATCCACAAGCCCGACATCTTCGGCATGTTTGCCTTCAAGTCGGTGGTGTACGTCCATAACGTGCTGGCCGCGATCGTCGTCATCAACGCGGGCCTGTCTCTCTTCTATCACCTTGCAAGCGGTGAGGTGAAGCAGTTCATCCCGCGCCCCAAGGGCTTCTACGACCAGGCCATCCTCCAGGCCAAGTACTACCTTCGGGGCATCTTCAGGAACGAGCCTCACCCGTTCGAGAAGACGGCCCGGCGCAGGCTTAACCCTTTGCAGCAGATCACCTATTTCGGCCTGCTCAATGTTCTGCTGCCCGGCCAGATCCTCACCGGCGCGCTGATGTGGGGTGCGGAGCACTGGCCCGCGGTGGCGCAGCGCTTCGGCGGGCTGCCGCTGCTGGCCCCAATCCACACGCTGATCTCGTGGCTGCTGGCCGCATTTGTCGTCATGCACATCTATCTGGCCACCACCGGCCATTCCCCGCTCGCACTCATCCAGGCGATGATGCTGGGATGGGAAGAGGTCGAGGCTCATGACACGCACGTAAAGACTCCCGGGGCGCCACCCGGCCGCCCGGAAGCACTGAGACCCGCCCAGGAGGCGTCCCATGGCAGTTGAAACCGGCAAACACGCATCCCCGCAAGGGACCAAGGGGGGAGGCGGATTCTTCACCTCGCGGCCGACCAAACCCTACATCCATCCCTACCTGGGAGGCGCGCTGCTTGGACTGGTGCTGTTTCTCTCCTTCTTCCTCACCGGCAACGGGCTCGGCGCCTCCGGAGGGCTGAACAACATCATCGGCTTCTTCCAGGACCTGGTCGCGCCCGATCACATGGATCAAGTGCCTTACCTGGTGAAGATCGCGGGGGGCGACAAGAACCCGCTGGACACCTGGTCGGTCTTTGGCGTGCTGGGCACCATCTTGGGCGGGTTCGTGTCGGGCTGGCTGAACGGCCGCCTGAAGGTGGAAACCGTGCATGGCCCGCGCATCACCCCGCGCACCCGCTGGTTCATGGCATTTGCGGGCGGTGCGATCATGGGCTATGGCGCCCGCTTCGCGCGCGGCTGCACCTCGGGACACGCCTTATCCGGTGGCGCAACGCTCTCGGCCGGCGCGTGGGCCTTCATGTTTGCGGTGTTCGCCGGCGGCTATGCGCTCGCCTATTTTCTGCGAAAATTCTGGAATTAGGCAGGAGGCATCATGGCGCCCTTTCCTCTGACACTATCGACGCTGCTCGGCCATTGGGGCCAGTACGCCGTCTACGCATTGATCGGCTTCGCCTTCGGCTTTGTCCTCGAGAGCGCCGGCTTCGGCAACTCGATGAAGCTGGCCGGTCAGTTCTACTTCAAGGATTTGACCGTATTGAAGGTCATGTTCGGCGCGATCGTGACCGCCATGGTGCTGATCTTCGCCGCATCAGGCCTGGGGTTGTTGGATTACAACCTGATTTATGTCAACACGACATACCTGTGGCCCGATATCGTCGGCGGGCTCATCATGGGCGTTGGCTTCATCGTCGGCGGCTTCTGCCCCGGCACGTCGCTGGTCGCCATGGCCACGCGCAAGATCGACGGCCTGTTCTTCGTCCTAGGCGGCCTGTTCGGCATCTTCCTCTTCGGCGAGACGGTGGACCTGTTCGCCGGATTCTGGAACTCATCCTACCTGGGCCGCCTCACGCTCCAGGACTGGCTGGGGCTGCCGGTGGGCATCGTTTTGCTGGCGATCGTGCTGATGGCGCTCTTCATGTTCTGGGGGGGCGAACACCTGGAGCGGATCTTCGGCGGCAAGGATCTGAAACGGGAGCCCAAGGCGCGCTATGCCGGTGCAGGAGCGCTGGCGCTGGCCGCAGTCGCCGTAATCCTTATCGGGCAACCGAGCACCGCAGACAAGTGGCAGGCGCTGGAGACTGAAAAGGCGCCACTGCTGGCAGAGCGCGCGGTGCAGATCCACCCCGGCGAGCTCCTGGACGCATTGCACAACGACGCGTTGAAGGTGGTCCTGCTGGACGTGCGCAATGAGGCCGACTACAACCTCTTTCATGTCGCCGGCGCCCGCCGGGTCAAGCTCGACGAGCTGCATGATCTCATCCCGTCTCTGCTGCTGGAACCGGCCAACACGATCTTCGTCACCACCAGCAACGACGAGACCGCCGCCACGGAGGCCTGGAAGCTCCTGACCGCTGAGAGCGTGCCCAACGCGTACATTCTGGAAGGCGGCATCAACGGATGGCTGGACACCTTCGCGAGCGCCGACCCGACGTTGCGCAGGTTGGCGGCGGCAGCGGGGGATGACCGGCTGCGTTACGAATCCGCCATGGCCCTTGGCGCCCGCTCGCCGGCAGCCACCCCCGAAGTCCACGAGTTCAGCCTGGAGTACACGCCCAAGATCCAGCTACAGCTCAAGAAGGGACCTTCCGGCGGCGGCTGCGGCTAAGAAAACTCAGGTTCCTCCTTTCTTGCGAGCGCCACTCACCTTGGGACGGGTGCGTGGCGCTCGCTTCGATTCCCCATTTGTTCAGATCTACACAACTTCTTCA
>Ga0123333_10005508_pt1 | contig 11393 bp, 8 predicted proteins | sample BioC12SIPDNA_3_FD_89957 | JGI IMG/M metagenome (GOLD analysis project Ga0123333, IMG submission 89957) | Anaerobic biogas reactor microbial communites from Washington, USA - Biogas_R2_B C12 SIP DNA | ecosystem: Engineered > Bioreactor > Anaerobic > Unclassified | place: Washington, USA...
AGGTTATGTTTATGAACTAACAGGCCGTTACAGCGAGGCGGAACGAATCTATCAAGAGTCTTTGGCGGTTGCACAGGAGATTGGCGATCGCCAAGGGGTAAGTCGTGTCTTATCTCAAATTGGGTCGATCTGTGCGTCAATGGCACGCTATGCTGAAGCTGAGAGATACTACCAAGAGGCTTTAGCGATTTCCGAAGAACTTGACGATCGGCAAGGTGTGGGCAATGCGCTAACCAATATAGGTCACATATACCAAAGAATGGCACGCTATGAAGACGCCGCATCTCTATACCAGAAATCAATTGCTGTATTAGAAAGTATTGGCGATATGCACGCAGTTGGGATTAGTCTTTACAATCTCGCCAATGTTTACTCCGTACAAGGTAGACTCCAAGAATCAAACGAATTGTACAGAAGGTCTTTGGAACTGTTTGAGAAAATTGGTGATTTACGTTCCAGGAGCAGAGTTTTACGCCAATTGGGCGTGATTTCGCAAAAGGCTGGAGACTATGAATATGCAGCAAGGTTTTATAGGGAATCTCTTGAAATCAACGAACAAATAGGGGATGTGCGAGGCGCACAGGGTGTTTTGGAATCTTTAGGCGATTTGGCGGAAGCAATGCAGCACTTTGCTGAGGCCGAAAGGCTATACGCGAAAGCGCTTGAGATTTCTCTGAGACTTGGTGACCAAAGGGGCGAATGTGAACTCTCCGTAAGATTGGGAAAACTGGCGAAAAGGAGCGGAGACACACAAAAGGCAGTAGAGTATTATGGACGATATCTAGAGCTTGCGCGAAAAATGAATCTGTCATTGCTGGCAGATGTTGTGCAAGAATACGATCAATTGAAGGCTCAACGGTTCAATCCGTTTGTTGCTGGTATGCCTGTTCGCGATGAGGTCTTTTATGGAAGAAATAAAGAGTTAGAGGAACTCTACAGGCGCATACAAAGACAAGAGAATGTAATGCTCATAGGTGAACGCAGAATGGGGAAAACCAGTTTGCTACTTCACCTAAACCAACGCCTGGAATTACCCTTCATCCCCGTACTTGTTGATCTTCAAGCTTTTCCTGGTCAAGCCGAAAGTTTGCTAAACGGAGTGATCCAAGAGATTGCAGAGGCCCTGTTAGGGCAAGGGTTGTTATCTCCTGAACGATGGGAAAAATACTCGCTTACTTATGCCCGTGACTTTGTGGAAGCTTTGGGCTCAATGATAGATGAAGCAAAAGAAAAATTAAAAGACATCAAAATCGTATTGATGTTGGATGAGGCAGAACGACTATTGGAATCGGGTAGTCAGGTAGGAGGAGTATTGCGGGCATCTCTAACAATGAATCGCGACATAGTTGCAATTATAGCAGGAACAAGTCAACTGGTTAAGCTGCCTGAAGATACTCACGGCTCGCCACTTCTGAACATTTTTGCAAGAATGGTTTTACGCCCACTGAGTAGAGAAGATAGCGAAACCCTTATCATTGAGCCTTCCAATCAGGCTGGCGTAAGTTACGAACCTACCGCACTGGAACGAATTTATGAGCTATCTGGCGGGATACCTTTTTATGCCCAAGCTATTGGCTACCAACTGATTGAATTGGCTAACCAAGAGTCAAAAAATGGGATTACTGCAAAAGATGTTAATAAAGTCGTACCTGAAATCTTCGAGAGGTTTTCAGTCGCTTTCCAATACAATCTGGAACAGTTAGACGATAAGGAAAGGGCAATTCTATCAATTATAGCAAGTGGCAAGCCTTTGAAAGATGCTCGTAAGCAAGATATTCGGGACTTAGAAACTAGGCAAATAATCGTCGAGGAAAATGGCGATTATCGGTTTGTATCTGTGTTGTTTGAGGAATGGTTCAAGCAATATAATGTTGCTCAATAGAGCTGCTGCCCACTGATGTATGCCGTTGTCAAAGGGGAGAACCTTAAAATGCTCAAATTCGAGAGTGCTCGCGTGGCCGTCCCCGCTGCACTGAAAGACGAGAAGAGCGCCTGGCAACCAGAGCGCCCTCTCTTGCCTTCGCTCTAGGGTGTCAATTTACACCCGACAATGGTTCTTCTGCACTTTTAGTGAAGCCGTGCATGCCGCTCTCTCAAATGGCCTGTTTTCGATGCCGAGGTATTCATTTCTGTGAACTTGTTATCATAAGTTGCCAGACTTTTCCATTACTCCCATACTGTCCCTGGAACAAAAAACAGCCCCGCAGTGCGCGAGCACCCGGGGCTTCGACCATCGGCGATGACGCGCCGTGGTATGCACACCATGCCACACCCGCCCCCGCGCGACAAATTCCCTTATCCTCGTTTCACAATCCTCTCCAACTCTGCATCCGCCGGCGGAACAATCCTCGAAATATCCACGAACTGTACCGGGAAGATTTCCATTTCACTTTCCTGGTTCAACGTCTTGCGCGTGCGCCGCACATAGCCCACCCCCGTGGGCATATTGAGCACGCTCAGCGTCCACTTTGAGTAGTCGTCGAGACTGGTCTTCCCCGGTAGTCGCCCTGCTTTCGACACCGCGATTTCCGCGTCCTTCACCGTGCTGACCTTCTGGATGATGGCAATGCTGCTGGACGTGACGACACCGGACGGCAAAGGCTCCCAGTGCTGCGCCGACGTCCACAGATACAGACCCAGCTTGCGCCCCCGGTCGGTGATGTTGTTCCAGAGTCCGGCATCCTCGCCGATAGCCTGGGCAATCTCTGTCTGCGTTGACGCATCTGAGCGCATTACCACGTGGGCTTCCTCGACGAACAACAGGTGCTGCGGAATAGGCTTGCGCTGCCGCAGGTAGGCTTCATAGCGTTCGTCCGCGTGCTGGTAGATGCCGGACACCATCAGGCCAATGATGAACTGCTTCAGCGGCCCGTCATCGCCGAACTTCCCCGTGATGACGGTGGCCTTGTCCGGGGCCGTCCACTCGGCCACCGTCGTGCCGCCCGACTGTCCAAAAGCGCGATAGTAGGCCCCCTTGGGCAAGAACTCTTCCAACTTGTCGATGATGCGCTTGACCACGCCGGCGGTGATTGCATCCGTGCGTTCTTTGCTCAGCAGTGCGTAACGCGCGACCAGAGCGGTGTGCAAGTCCTTCATACACAGATTCGCCGAACGCTCCGGGTACACCCTACCGTCCTCCTCGATGACGCCCATCGCGCGGTAAGCGTCCAGCAGCGCGCCCTTGAGCTGGTGGAAGCCGGTCGCCCCGGCGGGATACGCCAGCAGCCAGTGCTTGGCAAATGCCGCCGCCCACTTCGCCGGGTCCAGGTAGGGGCTAGGGATGCGCAACGGGTTGAATTCCAGGAGGGGTAGGGCAATGCTCGTCGTACCCTCGACGGCATTGACTTGCCCGTACAACGAGTAGAACTGGAAATCCTGTTGGGGGATTAGCCAACCCAACTTGCGCCATTCGCCGGTGGGGTCGAAGACCGTCACCCCGATGCGCGGTGTCCCGCCTGGCCTGTCCATTGATACCGGCCCGGTGGTCGGCGTGTGAATCGGGATACCGTGCTCGTCTTGCCGCAGTGCATTGACCACCTGGGAGACAAACCACAGCGCGGAGTTGGACTTGCCGGAACCGGAATCGCCGACGATGACCGCGTGCATTAGTTCGTCGGCACGGAAACGATGGACGTTGTTCGGGTCGGGTTGTAAGTTGATGTCCAGCACCGTCCCCAACGCGATTTCCCCCTGGGTGCGGCGGTGCGACAAGTCGTCCGGCCAGGCGTCCAGCGAGGCCGAAATTGTGCCGTCCGAAATGCGAATCGGGTGGACGAGTGCGGCCAGTTCGTTGGCCGTCAAGGTCTGAGCGTGGCGCAGCGTGTCGAACGGCCCGGCGTCTTCTGGACGCGCATCGAAGTCCAGCGTAATGGCCCGTTGCCACAAGGTCTCGTCCCCCGCGCGTGCGGCGACGGGCACGACGACGTTCTCCTCGCGCATCGCCGCAATGGACGCCGCCGCCAGCCGTTCCAGTCGGGCCGCGTCAGGGGCCAGCAGCGTCACCTGCGTCAGGAACAACCCCGTGTCCAGCCCCGCGCTCAGACGGCGTACCTGCTGGTCGAGCAACTGCGCCACCAGGTCACGCTGCGCGTCCACGGTCTGCCGGGCGAAGGCCAGGCCCGCCACAAGGGAGCCGCCCGAAGGCCCCATCACGCCCCGCGTCGTCACCTGGGTACGGCCCACGTTCGCCAGCGTGGCCCCGACTTGTTCGGCGGCCTGGGCCTGCACGTACTCGCGTCCTTCGCCGATCATCGCTTCCTGCCGGGCTTCGGCCCCGTCCACCTGCTCTTGTGAATTGCGGTAGCCGTCGAACGTCTCACTGCGGAAGCCGTTGACGAAGCGATGGGTCTCGCGTTGCAGCGCGCGGTCAGCGACAATCACATCCTGCTGCGAGAGATGCCCGCTGCGCTGCCCGGTCTCGGCATAGCTGCCGCCAAAGGTACGCGCAAAGTGTTCCACGCCCTGATAGCCATCGCGGGTCGCTTGCTGCCAGGCCGCGTCTTGATCCACGGCGCTCTCCCAGGCGCGTTGCGCCTCGCGGTCGGTGTGGCTGGCATCTTGATACGCTTCGCTGTAGCCGTAGCTGGTCTGACTCGACCGTACCCCGCCGCCGCTGCGCCATTCGGCGGTCTGCACCGTCTCGTTGCCCTGCCAGGTCTGGCCCAGGGCCTCTTGCTGATTGCCGCTGCGGTCATAGGAGGTGTCGGCCTGTTCGATGCCGCCGGTGAGCGCGCTCTGTTGGCTGCTGCGGTCGGTGTCCAGGCTGCCGGTGACGTCGGCCAGTTCGTGATCGCGGGACTCGTACATATTACCACTTTCTCCGGCTTCCATTGTTTCTCCGCCGCCGATGCCGAAGATGCGTGGGGCGAGGTTAGCTTCAATGCCCTGGTCGGCGTAGGTCTGCAACTGCGCTCCGTCGCCCTGCACATCGCTTTCGGTGCTGCGTACAAAGCCTTCGCTGCTCGCCTCGTTGCTGACGCCGATTTCGGCTTGCTGGTAGTCCCCTTGCGTGTGTTCATTGCCCGCCCCAGTGAATGACCGCTCGGTCTGTTCGTTGTAGCCCCCTTCCCAGGTCCGACTGCTGCCGCCGGTGTAACGTTCTCCGACGCTGAAGGCTTCGACGCTGGACCGGCTGCCGGCCCCGGAGCGCACGCCGCTGACGCGCTCATCGATGCTCTCGACACTGTGCAACTGGCCGGACTCGTCGGTGTGCTGCTGGCGGTTGCCCTGCTGAGTGGCGTCGCGCACGCCCTGGGTTTGCATCACGCCGGCCTCGCTGCCGCTGTAGGTGCGGGAGAGGCTGTAGCTATCGGCATAGTCGCGTTCCAGGCTGACCTGCGCTTCTTCGTGTTCGTCGATGCGCTCGCTGATGCGCTGCCGGTCGGCGTAGGCGGTGTTTTCCTGCCCCTGGTGCGCCTCGCGGCTCGCGGTCTCACGCCGATAGGCGTTGACGCTGTCGGACTGCCCGGCGCCCAGGCGATGGGCGTTCTGCTCAATGCGCAAGCGTTGGTCGGCCCGCGTCACCTGTGTGGCGCGCTGCGTCTGCTCGCTGAAGACGGCCACCGGATTCAAGAACAGGGGCAACACTGCACTTACATTGGCCGACTCGCTCTGCTTCTGTCAAGCGACAATTAGAAATTAACATTAACGACAATTAGAAATACCCATGCCGTAGGGCTAGGCCTCGGCGACCTGGGCCACGGGATCCGCAGCCAGGACAATACCATTGCGCCGGGCGGCTTCTTCGGCCCGCACGCTTTTCACGTCTTTGCCAAACTCGATAATCAGGCTGTGATGCACCACCCGGTCGATCGCCGCCGCTGTGGTGAGGGGATTTTTGAAGATTTGATCCCACTCGGAGAAGACGAGGTTGGAAGTGATGACCACACTGCGCCGTTCGTACCGTTCGGCCAGAAAGGTAAACAAAACTTCCATCTCCTCGCGGCTCTGCTGCACGTAACCCAGATCGTCGAGAATGACGACTTGAAAGCTGTCGAGGCGGCGCAGTTCACGTTCGAGTTCATGGTCGCGTTTGGCGCGTAACAAGGCGCCGACCAACTTGTAGGTGGGGGTGAAGAGCACCGGGTAGTCGCGCTCGATCCAGGCGTAGCCCAACGCGGCAGCCAAATGAGTTTTCCCCGTGCCCGGCAAACCGAAGAGCAGCAAGTTGTCGCCGCGGGGGATGAATTCGCCCTCCGCCAGTTGCGCGAGTTGGCGACGCACCCGCAGCGGCAAGCGCTGTTGCTCGAAGGTCTCCAGGGTCTTGCCGGGCGGTAGATGGGCGGCGTTCAGCAAACGCGTGATCCGGCGAGTGCGGCGTCCGTCAAGTTCCTGTTCGAGCAGATGGGCGAGGAAGATCTCCAAGGTCCACTCCTCACGCTGGGCGGTCTCCAGGGTGGCTCCCACGACTGCGGCGACCGTGGGCAGACGCAACTGCCGACAGTGGGTGCGGATGGTGTCAAGCGCCATGGGCCACCTCCGGCAGGAGTTGATCGTAGGGTTGCAGATCGACGACCAGGGGAGCTAAAGTGGGCGCGGCCGGGCGCGGCGGCTGCACCAATTCGGCGACCGTGGTGTCGTCCCAGGGCGTCGTGGTTTCCAGCAGACAGGTCAGGGCGACGGCGACATCCGCTTCCAGGGACTGGGCCGCCAGGTGCAGGATGCGCAGGTAGATCAAATCCGCCTTGCGCGGCGCGTAGACTTGCTGGAGCTGCTCCCAGGCCTGTTGGAAGACCAACGTGGGGAAGAGCGCGTCACGGTAACGATAGTCACGGAAGCCGCCGGGCTTGCGCAGCAGACTGCCGATCACGTGGCGATAGTTGATGCGGTGCTGACGGGTACCGATCAAGCGCGGCACGTGGAGCACACAGCGCGAGCGCTGGTAAACCTCCAGATGCCATTCGTGAATATGCACATTCACATACTGCCCAATCAGATTGGTGGGCACGGAATAGGCATTGTTCTGCACACGGATCAAGCTGGTACGGGCGACGCGCACGCGCTGGTGGGTATGGGTGACCAACTGCGTGGTGGGTAATGGCTGCATCACTGCCAGTTCCGCGGCCAGTCGCGCTTGGCGGGCCTGATTGCGCCGCGTCAGGACACCCTGCACAAAGGTTTCGTAGTCGGCCAGTGTGGCAAAATCACGGCTACCGCGCAAGAGCAGATGCTGTTCCAGGGCGCGTTTCAACCCGCCATTGCTGCCTTCCACGTCGCCGTTTTCGTGGGGCGAACGCCGGTGTGTGGTACGGGGTTGCATCCCGTAATGGTTGAGTAACTGCAGATAGCCTTCCGTGTAGGCGCGCCCGCCATTCCCCGTCTCCGCTTCTGCGCCAGGGCGGCAGGTGGCGGCGCTGCTGTTGTCCGTCTGGTGAGACTGCGGCACGGCACCCAACGCTTGCAGGGTGCTTTGTACCCCGCACCGGATGGCATTCAAGGATTCCGACTGCGCCACCCGCCCCCATTCCCAGTTCGAGTAAGGCAGCACGGAGTGGATCAGCAGATGGGCCAAAGGTTCACCTTGCAGCGTCACCCCTAGTTCTGTCAGCCACACCCCGTCCGTCTGCAACACTTCGCCGGGGCGATGCACTTGTTCCAACACGGCGACTTGCTCCTGATGCTGCGCCCGCCACTGGGCCACCCGCCGCTGCAAGCTGCGCAACTGCCCTTCCTGGTATTGGCCGGGATGCTGCTCACACAACCATTCGAACAATGCTTTCGCCTCCAAGGTGGGTGCCGCCTCCAGCATCGTGGCGATCGTCTCCCAGTCCTCCGCGAAGACATCTGTCCGGGTCCGGTACTGGCGTGGCTCCACCTGCTCACTGGGGAGTTGTCCCAGTTGCTCGTACTTGGCCACCGTCTGGCGACTACGCACATTCGCGCTGGCCGCCGCCTGCTCTTGAGTTCGTCCTTTGTTTCGTTCGCGCATCATAATCCTCACTTGGGCATCGGTTACAGTCATCTCTAGGCCTCCTGTGGCCTAGTTTACCCTGACTGCTCCGAACTCCGAGTGGGTATTTCTAATTGTCGTCGATGTCAAATTCTAATTGTCGTTGAACACTGCTTCACCTTGGAGGCGAAGTAGCTCAAGGCTTGGGCAGTGTCAGTCAACATCCGCCGGATGTCCAGCGCGTGCAAGGGATGCGCCAGGGTCAGGACGGCGAAGGGTTCCCCGGCCAGCGCGGCGGCGATGACTTCGAGTTGCTCTTGCGCATCGGTGGTCACCAGTTGGTTGATGCCGTGGCTCGATCCCATTCCAGGCGCAAGGCGCGGCACGATCTGACCGATGAGGGACGCGGAGTGATTACAGGCCCACAGATGCTCGTACAGCGCTGCGGCTTCGTTGGTGGCCAGCAGTGTGAAGCGCGATTGCCGGAAGCGCCCTTGCAGCGCCGCAACCAGGCGCGCCGAGTTCAGCGCAGCGGCTTGTACGGCCTGTTCTTGGGTCTTGCCCGTTGCCAGCCCGCCGTAGACCTGGACGAGGCCCAGTTCCGGCACATTGGCCAGACCAAAGGCGGCAGCAGTATTGCGCGCGCCCTGCGGATCGTACAGGCTGCTCACGACGTCGTCGGTGAGTTCCAGGTGCGTCCGCGCGTGGCGGTAGGGCTTGCGCAGGATGCGCAGTGCGTGTGGCGACCAGGCTCGCCAGCCGTCGGGCAAGGCCCAGGCATAGGCGTGCAGCGATGCGCCGTCGGGGGTTAGGGTCATTGAGAAGGTGTTGTTGTTGGTGTTTGTGTTATTGTTCATAGGTTCTCCTTTTGTTTGGTAGACAGTAGACGGGTTTTCTTTCCCTGTCTACCGTATTCCGTATTCCGTCTACTGACGTTTAATCTGCTGGATCACATCCCGGCTCGCCATCCGCCCGCCGAAGAACGGCGTGAGGCGGTCCCAGAACAGGAAGCGCAGGACGTAGGCGTAGAAGCCGATGGCCGACATCACGGCGAAGCCCAGTAGCCACACCGAGATGCCGTAGAGCGTCGTCGCGCCCGGCTCCGGTGTACCGCTGACCAGCAACGCGGCGATGCGGTAGGCAAAGAGCAGGCCGGCGTTGCCCGCGAGGAAGAAGTAGATGTAGTTCGTGGTCACCGCGCGGTCGTCGGGCTTGAAGTAGGCCAGCGCCGCTGCCGCGCCCCACATCGGGGCCAAGACCCAGCGCAGTGCGCCGGGGGCCAGGACAAGGGCCAGAGTGTGTAAGGCCAAGATCAAATATGACATTGTGTGAATCCTCCTGTGTATGAATGTGTATGTTTCGACAGGATTCTCAGGATAGTGCATCTTTTTATCCTGTTCATCCTGTCAATCCTGTCCAAGAAAACGAAAAAGGGGAGGACGCGGGAATATTCCCGTGTCCTCCCCTTTCATTCTCCACGCGGTGTTACCCGGTTAGAGCGCCGCAGGCTTGGAGGTTCCTGCGGTTTGGAGCCGAAGCCCCGGACCTTTGGGCCTGGACGGTGATGCGGTATCCAGGTGCATATCTATTATACCATATTCATACCCCCAATTTCAAGGGGGGATCGGCCCTATTTCTGGTCTGGCAAATGGCAAGTTCAGGATTTAATGGGCGTTTTTGCGAGAGGATAAATCCATTCAATATATCAGTGCGAAAGTTCATTGTGGGCAAAATACGTCTGTTAAAAGCGGTTAATGGACTAATGGCATCAAAATCACTGCCTGTAGACTTGCAATGTATCTGTTATCCAGAATGGCCTGCAATTAACGAAACCGTTGTGCCATATCATCCTGCAAGCTACGCAAAATATCAATTGTTGTTTTCCAGCCAAATCTTTTAAATAGCTCGTTTGCTGCTTCCAGTGCAAATTCCTTGGAATTTGTTACTAAATCCGACCTCGATGGCTCAACGGAATAAGGAAATCTTTCAACAGAAGCCTGGTATCCTGCTTCGAAAGGCTCCCTGTGTAGTAGGTCTACATACAATATACGCTTGTTTAGGTCTCCTACTGTGATATCGATGTGCATTTGCTCATCGCTCGCATCGGAAAGTGCTAACCTTGCGGCGAACTCAAAAATCTCTGTAAAGCTAAAGATCGCATCACCTATCCCGATAAGAGCGCCAGGTTTCCATTGGTTATCAGGAGGCCAGATATTTGATTGATCTCTCCAATCAATAGGCATATTAGAAACGTGCATAAATAGCCCACTCTGATAGAACCGCCAAGACGATAGGTGATGTTGCCACTCATACTCTTGACCTATCCAGTCGATGTCAATGTGCCCAGAACTGCGAGTATCTAAATAGGGAAAACTCCATCCCCTTAGACTGACATACGTCTTTTGGAGAATTGGATAGAGATCGGAAATATCTGGGATTCGTCTCTCGATAAATCTTATTGGTCGTATAGCCACTTGCCAATATCCACGACCACGAATTTTGTCCACTAACGCGCTCATTAGTTTTCACCTAAAAAGTTTTCTATTTGTTTATTGAATAAATCGGCATCGGTAGGTGGTAATGGGCCAGTTAAACTTAGACCAACTGTCCTGGCTCGTGCCACAAACCTACGTACACCCTTTTCAACGGCAAGGTCAAGTAGATCGCGCATATCAACTTGGCTTGGGATTTCCACTGTCTCGGGTTTCCTTCTCGTTCTAACATAGCAGGCACCTGCACGAAGGACATCTGAATAGTCTTTCTTGCAAAGTATAGGGAGATCCTCGAACTCATGTACTATAAGTACCACGAATTGTTTGCCCTCGTATTCAATGACTTTAAGATCAAAGCTTACATTGGGATCGACATATTCAGATAGCGAATCAGCAACATCATCATAAATCCAAGTAGATAAATCCTCATCTGTAAGTCCCTTTGGTACAGGCATCCCGTCTTCATCTTCAACACCAACGATTACATATCCTCCGTCTCTCCGATTGGCCATACTCATAACTGCCCTAACTACCTTGGTTAGCAGGTGCTTGTTTTTTCTTGATCCTCCCCTTTTAAACTCTACGCCACGTTGTTCCCGGCCAAGTGCTATTATCTCGCTAAACTCTTGTTTATTCATAATATCTCCTGGAAAACATCTGTGAGGTTCTCCATACATATAGGTGATATTCAACCTAACATCGCACTTTAACCGCTGATCACTTGCGACGAATGGCATACGCACCCAGACGATAATTGAATGCACGCTCAACTTTGAAAATTGGCGCGCAAGGTTAGTCGGCTGGAACCACTTGTCCGGCGGACGTTCATTTTCATTCAGCGGATGAACTCACTGTGTTACAATGAATGGTTGAATCAACCGACTTGGCTGCACACTTCGGTTCTGTTCGTAGTAAATGCGCACTAAATAACGAGCACGGGTGATTCCAACATATAGGAGATATCGGGATGGGCTAGTATCTCCTTGGCGAATCTCTTCGGGATGAGGAACTAT
>Ga0123333_10005509_pt1 | contig 11393 bp, 13 predicted proteins | sample BioC12SIPDNA_3_FD_89957 | JGI IMG/M metagenome (GOLD analysis project Ga0123333, IMG submission 89957) | Anaerobic biogas reactor microbial communites from Washington, USA - Biogas_R2_B C12 SIP DNA | ecosystem: Engineered > Bioreactor > Anaerobic > Unclassified | place: Washington, USA...
GAGGCGAAGATCCTCCGCACGGCCGGCGCCCGGCTGACCGACCGCGGCCTGGCCGCCTTCATCATGGGCGTGCACAAGCTCAAGGTGAACCGGATCCTGCTGGTCCCGCACACCAAGTGCGCCGCGTCCTCGCTCGACGAGGCGGGCATGCGCGCCGCGATCATGGGCGCCTCGGGCATCGACCCGGGCGACTTCGAGTTCGGCGTCTCGCCCGACCAGCTCGGCAACCTGCGCGCCGACTGCGAGCGGCTGCGCACCCACCCGCTGATCGCCGGGTTCGCCGAGGTCGGTGGCTTCCTCTACGACGTCGAGACGGGGCTGCTCTCCCGCGAGTGCTGAGGCCCGGCCTCAGGGGGACGTGAACTGGGTCATCGTCCACGACTGGCCCGGCAGCTCCAGCGCCGTGCACAGCCAGCGCCGGGCGTCCAGGTGCAGGGTGCCGACGGCCTCGTCGTCCCCGACCCGCCCGAGCACGACCTGCGCCGGGCCGAACAGGCCCTCGACGACGCGGATCGGCTCGTAGTCGTCCTCGTCGCGCCCCCAGACCGGCAACAGGTCGGGGCGCAGCATCCCGACGAGGGGGTGCACCCAGCCGTCGGGGCGTCCGCTGGGCACCTCGGCGGCGCCCCCGGCCGGGATCAGGTGCCAGCACCGGACGCCGTCCGGCCCGCCCGTCCACTCCCGGTTCCAGGACCGGACGACCCAGCGCCCCGCACCCGCCACCGACACCTCGAGCGTGTGCTCGTCGTCGGCCACGAGGGCGCTCGCGACGCGCCCCGCGGCGGCCTCGGCGAGGCTCGTCAGGAGCGCGTCGACGTCCATGTCAGAACAGCGCGCCGTCGTCGGGCGCGTCGGTGGCGTCCTCGCCCGGGGTGTCGTCCACGCCGGCCCCGGCCAGCGAGGCGGGCGACGGGGCCGTCCGGACGCCGTGGGTGCGGGTCCCGATCCCACCCAGCGGCTGGGTGAGGGGGGTGCCGGAGCCGTCGCGGCGTCCGTCGTGCACGGTGGTGAAGTCGATCGGGGCGCCCGAGGGGGCCGCGGCCACGACCGGCGTCGGGCCGGCCCACGCCGCGAGCAGCGTGGTCTCGCCCTTGAGGAACCGGTGGCAGCGGACGCCGCCCGTCGCGCGGCCCTTGCCCGGGTACTCGGTGAACGGGGTCACCTTCGCCAGGCCGGCCTCGGTGCCGGGCAGGCCCGAGCCGGTGCCGGAGACCGTCACCACCGTGGCCTCGCCGTCGGGAACGAGACCGAAGAACACCACCGAGGCGCCCTTGGCCAGCTTGACGCCCGCCATGCCGCCGCCGCCGCGACCCTGGGGGCGCACTCCGGCCGCCGGGAAGTGCAGCAGCTGGGCGTCGGAGGTGATGAAGCAGAGCTCACCGGAGTCGGCCGCCAGCTCGACCGCGCCGACGACCTCGTCGCCGTCGTCCAGGCGGATGACCTCCCAGGCGTCCTTCGCCAGCATCTCGGGGTTGGTGCGCTTCACCACGCCGTTGCGCGTGCCGAGCGCCCAGCCGTACGTGGTGTCGTCGAGCGTGGTCAGGGCCAGCACGCGCTCGCCCTTGGCGAGGTCGAGCAGTTCGGTGGCCAGCGAGCCGCCCTGCAGGTTGGGCGCGTCGGCGGTGATGGCGATGGACGGCAGTTCGATCGCCTGGGCGCGGACGACCCGGCCGTGCGAGGTGAGCACGCCGTACTCGCCGCGGGCCGTGGTGCGGATCGCGGAGGTGATCACGTCGTGCTGGGCCCGGCGGCCCTGGACCGGCATCTCCTCGGCGGTGTCGGCGCGGGCCAACAGGCCGGCGGAGGAGAGCATGACCCAGCAGGGGTCGTCGGCGATCTCCAGCGGGGTCGCCTTCGCCGCGGTGACGGTGGCGCCACCACCGGCGAGCAGGACGGTGCGCCGCGGCGTCCCGTGCACGCGGGTGACCTCGTCGAGCTCGCGCGCGACCAGCGCCCGCAGCTCGCCGTCGTTCTCGATGATGTGGGACAGGTCGGCCAGCCGCTGCTCGAGCTCGTCGCGCTCCTTCTCCAGCTCGAGGCGGGAGAACTTGGTCAGCCGGCGCAGCTGCAGGTCGAGGATGTAGTTGGCCTGGACCTCGTCGAGGTCGAAGACCTCCATCAGCTTGGCGCGGGCCTGGGCGACGTCGTCGGAGCCGCGGATGATCGCGATCACGTCGTCGATGTCGACGATGGCCAGCAGCAGGCCGCGCACCAGGTGCAGGCGGTCGGCGGCCTTGCGGTACTGGAACCGGGTGCGCCGCAGGGTGACGTCGAGGCGGTGGTCGGCGTACACGACGAGCGCGTCGCGCAGCGTCAGCGTCTGGGGCTGGCCCTCGACGAGGGCGACCATGTTGATGCCGAAGCTGTCCTCGAGCTTGGTCATCCGGTACAGCTGCTCGAGCATCGCGTCGGGGTTGATGCCGTTCTTGACCTCGATGACCAGGCGCAGGCCGTGGGTCAGGTCGGTGAGGTCCTTCATGTCGGCGATGCCGGTGATCTTCTTGTTGCGCACCAGCGTCGAGACCTGCTCCATGATCCGCTCGGGGCCGATCATGTAGGGCAGCTCGGTGATCACGATGCCCTTGCGGCGCGGCGAGGTCTGCTCGATGCGCGCCGTCGCGCGGATCTTGAAGGTGCCGCGCCCGCTCGCGTAGGCGTCCGCGATGCCCTCGAGGCCGACGATCTTGCCGCCGGTGGGCAGGTCGGGGCCGGGTACGTAGCGCATCAGGTCCTCGACGGTGGCGTCGGGGTGCTTGAGCAGGTGCTTGAGGGCCTGCACGCACTCGACGAGGTTGTGTGGCGGGATGTTGGTGGCCATGCCGACCGCGATGCCGGTCGACCCGTTGACCAGCAGGTTCGGGAACGAGGCGGGCAGCACGACCGGCTCGGTCATCTTGCCGTCGTAGTTGGGCTTGAAGTCGACCGTGTCCTGGTCGATCTCGCCGGTCATCGCCAGCGCGGCGGGTGCCATCCGGCACTCGGTGTAGCGCATGGCCGCGGGGCCGGCGTCCAGCGAGCCGAAGTTGCCGTGGCCGTCGACGACCGGCAGGCGCATGGCCCAGCCCTGGCCCAGGCGCACGAGCGCGTCGTAGATGGCGGTGTCGCCGTGGGGGTGCAGCTTGCCCATCACGTCGCCGACGACGCGGGCGCACTTGACGTGGCTGCGGTCGGGGCGCAGGCCCATGTCGTCCATCGAGTAGAGGATGCGGCGCTGCACGGGCTTGAGGCCGTCGCGGGCGTCGGGGATGGCGCGCGCGTAGATCACCGAGTAGGCGTACTCGAGGAAGCTGGTCTCCATCTCCTCGGTGACGTCGATGTCGGTGATTCTCTCCGTCGCCTCGTCGTCGACCGGCGGCTTCGCTACCACGTGCTTCCCCCACTCCTCCCGAGCTACCCGCTCGTCGTGCCACCCGCCATTGTGCCCAACCGCGACCGGACGCCGCGGGTGCCACTCCGCCGCCTGCCGCGGTTCAGGACAGGCCGAGGAACTCCCGCGTCTGGCGCTTCAGGCCGCGGCCGTCGGGCGCCTTGAACACCGGGATGTCCCGGGGGAGCGGCTCGTCGCCGGCCAGCGGCTCGGTCGTGCCGTGGGCCAGGATCTGCTCGGCCGGGGTCAGCTGCCGGATCGCGATGGCCAGCACCCGGTCGGGGTTCGCGGTGGCGAACTCGCTGTAGATGTCGAGATCGTGCTGGCCGTCGTCGCCCACGAGCAGCCACTGGATGCGCGGGAAGTCCACGGTGAGCTGGAGCAGCGCGTTGCGCTTGTGCTCCTGGCCCGAGCGGAACCACCCGGTGTTGGTCGGCCCCCAGTCGGTGAGCAGCATCGCGCCCTCGGGGTAGCGGTGCCGGCGCATGAAGCGCTTCAGGAAGCCGTGGGTGTTCCACGCGCCGGTCGAGAGGTACATCACGGCTGCGCCGGGGTGGCGGCGGAGCACCTCGTCGTAGAACACGGCCATGCCGGGGATGGCCTGCCGGGCGGCCTCGGTGCGCATGAAAGAGTTCCACGCGGCGATGAAGGGGCGCGGGAGCATCGTGGACAGGATCGTGTCGTCGATGTCGGAGACCATGCCGAACCGGACGTCCGAGCCCACGACCTGCGCCTGCACGACCGACTCCTGCGAGGTCGCGGTGCGGATCGTGCCGGCCTGCCATCCCGGCCCGAGGCCGTGGCCGCGCAGCCGGTGGTCGACGTAGCCGCCCCGGTCGGTGGTGCCGGTGACCTCCGCGTCACCGAGGGTGATGGTGTAGCGGGCGTGCACACACGCGGCGGTGAAGAAGTTGCGCCAGCCCCGGCGGCGCAGGAACTGCTCCGCGGCCTGGCCGAGGACCGTCTGGGCGAACGGCGGGGACAGCACGACCCGGCCCAGCACCCGGGCGAAGCCCTCGTCGCCGTAGGCGGTGTAGGCGATGACCCGTTCCTGCCACCCGAACGCACGGAACAGCTGTTCGAGCCGCCGGTCGAGGAAGAGCTCGAGGCGGGCGGCGAAGAACGGCCGGTTGCTCATGGGGTTCACCGTAACCGGTCCGGGCGACCGGTTTCCCGCCCGCCCCACCGGCGTGGGACAATGCCGCCCATGACCACGCTCCCTGCCGACCTGCGCGCTGCCATCGTGGCCTCGGGGTACTTCCCCGAGTTCGTGTCCGCGACCGTGGCCCAGGCGATCGCCGACGAGGAGGTCGTGGACAGCTTCGTCCACCACGAGGCGACGTTCAGCTCGACCGAGCTGCACCGGCACGTCACCGTCCTGGTGCTCACGCCCACCCGCTTCATCGTGGCGCACACCGACGACGGCGAGCACCCGAACGTCCACCAGGCGCTGACCACCGTCGAGACGGTGTCCCTGCGGCACATCCGCTCCGTGGCGCTCACCCAGGTGGCCGCGAACCCCGAGCGGTTCGGCCGCGGCAAGCACGGCACGACCGAGACGTGGCTGGTCGTGAACTGGGGGGCGGTGCGCCGCCAGGAGGCCGAGCCCGCGACCTGCGGCGACCCGAACTGCGATGCCGACCACGGCTACACGATCCAGGACCTGGCCGACGACCTCACCGTGCGGATCAGCGCCGCCGCCGACGGCGAGGACGCCGTGTCCGGCCTCGTGCGGTTCGCCGCCCGCCTCCAGCGGGTGGCGGTCTAGTGGAGGCGCCCCTCGTCCCCGCCTACGGGGAGTCCACGCTGGCCGACGTCGTCCCGGCCCTCGCCGCGTCCCTCGGCGTCGACGGGTGGTCCGACGCGCTGGGCCTGCCGGCGTCCGACCGCTGGGTGCTGTTGCTCGTCGACGGGCTCGGGGCGCACAACCTGGCCGCCGCCCTCGAGGAGGCACCCTTCCTGGCCTCGCTGCTGGCGGAGGACGCCTCGACCACGGTCACCTCGGGCGCACCCAGCACCACCGCGACCTCGATCACGAGCCTCGGAACGGCCCTGCCCCCGGGGCAGCACGGCATCGCCGGCTACGCGTTCCGCAACCCGGTCGACGGCGGCTACCTCAACGCGCTGACCTGGGCCGACGGCCTGTCGGCCCTCGACGTCCAGCCCCGGCTGACCTCGTTCGAGAGGCTGTCCCGGCAGGGCGTCACCCTCACCTCGGTGAGCCCCGCCCGCTTCGCCGGCACCGGCCTCACCGAGTGCGCGCTGCGCGGCGCCCGGTTCCATCCCGTCCCCGACGAGGACGACCACCCGGCCCGCATCCAGTGGACCGTCGACGGCGCGGCGTCCGGGGACAGCTCGCTGGTCTACCTGTACGAGCGCTCGCTCGACCACACCGGCCACGGCATGGGCTGGCAGACCGAGCACTGGCGGGCAGCCCTGCGCCGCATCGACGCGCTCGCCCGCGACCTGCGCGAGGCGCTGCCCGACGACGTCCGCCTGCTCGTGACCGGCGACCACGGCATGATCGACTCCCCGCCCGAGCGCTGGGTCGTCGTCGAGGACGTGCCCCACCTCGCCGACGACCTCACCCTCCTGGCCGGGGAGGGCCGCTTCCGCCAGCTCTACTGCGAGCCCCGCGACCTGGACGCCGTGGCCGCCCGGTGGCGCGCCGTCATGGGCGACCGCGCCTGGGTCGTCACCCGGGAGGAGGCCGTGGAGTCCGGCTGGTTCGGGCCCGTCGACCGCCGCCTGGCCGACCGCTGGGGCGACGTCATGGTCGTGTGCCGCGACGACTGGGCGGTCATGACCCGGCGCCAGCCCAAGGAGTTCGGACTGGTCGGCATGCACGGTTCGCTGACCGAGTTCGAGATGCGCGTCCCGGTGCTGGTCGGCTGATGGCGCACCTGACGTACTTCACCGGGCCGATGAACTGCGGCAAGTCCACCCTCGCGCTGCAGGTCGACTACACCGAGTCCACCGCCGGACGCCGCGGGCTGCGGTTCACCTGCTTCGACCGCGGCGGGGAGGCCACGATCAGCTCGCGGATCGGGCTGGTGCGCGCCGCCATCGAGGTGACGCCCTCCTTCGACTTCTGGGCCCACGTCACCGGCGAGCTGACCGGTGGCCGCCGGGTCGACTACCTCGTCTGCGACGAGGCGCAGTTCTACACCGAGGCGCAGGTGAACGACCTGGCCAGGATCGTGGACGAGCTCGGCATCGACGTGTCCTGCTTCGGGATCCTCACCGACTTCCGCACCGAGCTGTTCCCGGGCTCGCGCCGGCTGGTCGAGCTGGCCGACCGGATCGAGATGCTGCAGGCACGCCCGCGCTGCTGGTGCGGGGCCCCGGCCACCCACAACGCGCGGGTCGTGGACGGGGTCATGGTCGTCGAGGGCGACCAGATCGCGGTCGGCGACACCGAGGGCGGGGGAGCGGGCGTCGTCTCCTACGAGACGCTGTGCCGCGCCCACCACCGCGTGCGCCAGCCGGCCGTGGGCCGCGGCGTCGACGCGACGCCCGACCCGCTGCCGTTCGGCGAGGCCTGACTACTCCTCGGCGTCGCCCCGCGGCGAGCCGAACATGATCTCGTCCCAGCTGGGCACCGACGCGCGCTTGCGGCGGGTCCGGGGCTTCGGCTTGGGTGCGGGCTCTTCGACGTCTTCGATCAGCGCGAGCTGCTCAGGCTCGTCGGCGGACGCCGCGGGCTCGGCCTCGGCGGCGGGGACCGGCTCCGGCTCGGGCGCCGGGGCGGGCTGGACGGGCTCCATGCGCGGGACCAGACCCGTCATCTCCTCGTCGGCCGACTCGTCCTCCTCCTCGACCTCGGGCTCGGGGTCCGGCTCGGCGACCGGGGCCGCCTCGAGGGGCGTGGACTCCTTCGGGTGGACGAGCCCGGCGTAGATCTTCACCGAGTCCTCGTCGAAGCTGGAGAGCATGTCGTAGAGGATGTCCAGGTCGCCGCGGGCGGGCGGGACGATGTCGAAGACCCCGTCCACCTCCTGCAGGTCCCCGTCGTGGAACGCGTCCTCGGCGTCGTCGTCGGAGGAGTCGGTCTGGGCCTCGGGGGAGGACACCTCGACGGCGTCCTCGGCGTACGGCTCGTCGGCCCGGGCGTCGTCGTCCTCCGCCTCGGGCTCGTCCTGGGTGGCCTTCACGAGCGCCAGCTGGTCGGTGCTGCCGTCGCCGATGAGGGCACGGCCCTGGTCGTTGGCGGCCACGGAGAAGCGGCCCATGGCGTCGAAGACGAAGAGGCCCTCGCGGGGGGCGCCGTCCTGCTCGAAGGCGACCTTGACCTGCCAGCGGCGGTCCTCCAGCTTCCACGCGTCCCACTCCGCCTCGTCGGCGTCCACGCCCTTCGCGGCCAGGGCGTCGGCCACGGCGTTGCGCAGGGTGCGGTGGGAGGTGGTCTCGCCGCGGCGGCGCACCGGGTTGGTGCGGGCCAGGCCGGCGATGTAGTCACGCTCGGCGATCACCGGGTCGGCGAAGGCCGCGATCTTCTCGACCGGCACGCCGGCCGCCTCGGCCACCTCGTCGGGCGATGCCCCAGCGCGGATGCGCGCCTGGATGTCGCGCGGTCTGAGGGCACTCTCCATGGTCACTCTCCGGGGTAGGTCTCGCCGCTGGTCGTCACCGCAGCGTACCGTGCCCCCACGCCGTGACGGGGCAGCCGCTCCGGTGGCACGGGGCTCTGCCGCCGCCGCTCCCGATGCGTCCGGCCTTGACGGGTGTGGTATATACGTCCGTGCGTGGTCCCCCGGGGCCAGTGAGGTCCATCCGCGTTTCGAAAGGCATCATGGCGACTGATTACGACGCTCCTCGCAAGACGGACGAGGAGAACGAGGACAGCATCGAGGAGCTCAAGAGCCGGCGCAACGACAAGAACTCGGGGAAGGTCGACGAGGACGAGGTCGAGGCCGCTGAGTCGTTCGAGCTGCCCGGCGCCGACCTCTCCCACGAGGAGCTGACGGTGCGTGTCCTGCCGCGTCAGGCCGACGAGTTCACCTGCGCGAGCTGCTTCCTGGTGAAGGGCCGCACCCAGCGCGCCCTCGAGAAGAACGGCCTGGTCTACTGCGTGGACTGCGCCTGAGCTAGAACTTCAGGTTGACGTGGCGCAGCGGGCTCGCCGAGCCCGTGAACGCCTCCCAGCGCCTCGCCGCGAAGCGGTTGATCAGCACCTGGGACAGCCCGACCCCCATCGCCATCGCCAGGACCCAGATCGCGGCGTGCGTGGTGGGGGTGTTCGGGTCATTCGGCTCGGGGGGCTCCTCACCCGTCACGAACTGCCAGGCGCCGTCGACGGCCTTCTTCGTGGCGACCGCCGCGACCAGGCCGACCACGGTCGAGTAGGCGTTCCACACGATCTTCTGCGAGAAGTCCATGGGACTCATCCTAGGGGCACCTCCCGCGCCCGCTAGGTTGGACGGGTGCACTATCGCGAACGTCTGAACGCCCCGGCGTGGTACTGGCTGGTGGGCGTCCTCTTCGGCGCCTCCACCATCATCGCGGTCGGGTTCTGGTACGGCCCGTGGGTCGCCTTCGGCGGCGGGCTCGTGGTGGCCGCCGTCATCACCGTCGCGCTGGCCTGGTTCGGCCGCACCGAGCTGGCCGTGGACGCCGACGGCCTGCGCGTGGGTCCGTCGCTGCTGGAGTGGCCCTGGCTCGGCGAGGTCGAGGTGCTGGACGCCGCGGCCACCCGCGAGCGCCTCGGGGTCGGGGCGGACGCCCGCGCGTTCGTCACCCAGCGCCCCTGGCTGAGCGAGTCGGTGCAGGTCACCGTCGACGACGCCGCCGACCCGCACCCCTACTGGCTGGTCTCGAGCCGCCGTCCCGCCCAGCTGGCGGCCGCCATCGAGACAGCCCGCGCGCAGGCGGCCTCGTGAGCGACCTCGAGGTCCTCGTCCGCCGGCTGGACGACGGCGTGCCGCTGCCGCGGTACGCCCACCCCGGCGACGCGGGGGCCGACCTGGCCACCGCCGAGGAGGTCGAGCTGGCCCCCGGCGACCGCCGCCTGGTCCGCACGGGCATCGCGCTCGCGGTCCCGGAGGGCTGGGCCTGCTTCGTGCACCCGCGCTCGGGACTGGCGGCCCGCCACGGCCTGACGATCGTGAACGCGCCGGGCACCGTGGACGCCGGCTATCGCGGGGAGATCATGGTCTGCCTGCTCAACACCGACGCCAGCCGATCCGTGATACTCCACCGGGGCGACTTGATCGCGCAGCTAGTCTTCCAACGCGTCGGACGGGCGGGATTCGCCGAGGCCGACGCACTGCCCGAGAGCGTGCGTGGCACCGGCGGGCACGGGTCCACCGGTGGGGTCACCGCGTGGGCCGACGATTCGATCCCCACGGGGGAAGGCGGAGGTAGGAACCAGTGAGCGACGAGGCGATCGAGGACTTCGAGGACGAGCTCGACGAGCCCGGGACCGACGACGACTTCGACCCGCGCGCGGACGGCCCGTTCGACTTCGACGAGGTCGACCTGGACGCCGACGACGTCGAGCGCGTCACCTTCGGCCCGCTGATCATCACGCCCTTCGACGGGCTGGGCCTGCAGCTGCACGGCGACCCCGCGACCGGCACCGTGCGGGCCCTGCTGGCCGCCTACGGCGAGTCCGGCCTGGAGCTGGCGCTGTTCGCCGCCCCGCGCACCGACGGCCTGGCCGAGGAGCTGCGCGAGGAGACGATCGAGGAGGCCACCGGCGCCGGCGGCCACGCCGAGATCGCCGACGGGCCGTTCGGCCCTGAGGTGCGCCGCGTCCTGCCGATGGAGGGCCCCGAGGGCGAGCAGCTGTTCCACGTCTCGCGCATCTGGCTCGTCGAGGGCCCGCGCTGGCTGCTGCGCGGCACCCTCATGGGTCGTGCGGGCATGGTCGAGGGCGAGGCCGAGCCGGCCGACGTCTTCGTCGAGTTCTTCCGCAACGTCGTGGTCAAGCGCGACGACGCCCCGCGCGTGCCCGGCGAGCTGATCCACCTCGCCCTGCCGCAGGGGGCCGACGCGCAGGGTTAGGCTGGCCGTCGTGGCCCTCTGGGAGCGCGTGCGCGGCCTGCTGCGCAGCAACGACGAACTGGCCTCGGCCGACCGGCACCGCCTCGCCGAGGACATCGGCGCGGACGCGATCGGGTCCTGTGTCGACCGCAGCCGCGTGACCGTGCGCGGCACGATCGACGTGCTCACGGTCAGCCCCCGCCAGGACACCCCGTGGCTGGAGGCGGAGCTCTCCGACGGCACCGGCCGGGTCACGCTGATCTGGATGGGGCGCCACGAAATCGCGGGCATCGAGGCGGGCCGCGAACTGGTGGCCCGGGGCCGGATCTCGATCGACGGCGGCGTCCGGCGCCTCTACAACCCCGACTACGAGCTGCTCTGAGCCCGGACGGTCAGTCGACCGGGTCCTCGTCGTCCTCCTGGACGACCCGCTCCCGCTGCACGCCCGGGGCCAGGAAGTGCGCGAGCTCCAGCTCGGCCTCGGGCTGGACGACGAACAGCAGCTCGTCCTCGCCCTCGAGGGCGGCGTCGGCCCGCGGCGGCTGCGCGGTGCCGTCGCGGATGATCGCGACGAGGACGGCGTCCCCGGGGAACTCGAGGTCGGCCAGCCGGCGCCCGACGGTGGGGCTGTCGGTCGGGAGGGTCATCTCGACCAGGTTGGTGCGCCCGCCGCGGAAGGCGAAGAGGCGGACCAGGTCGCCGACCGTCACGGCCTCCTCGACCAGCGCGCACATCAGGCGCGGGGTCGAGACGGCCACGTCGACGCCCCAGACGTCGTCGAACATCCACTCGTTGCTGGGGTGGTTCACCCGCGCCACGGTGCGGGGGACCGCGAACTCGGTCTTGGCCAGCAGGCTGTGCACCAGGTTGGCCTTGTCGTCGCCGGTGGCCGCGATCGCCACGTCGTAGCGGTCGATGCGGGCCTCCTCCAGGGAGTCGACCTCGCAGGCGTCGGCCAGCAGCCAGGCGGCGCCGGGCACCGAGTCGGGCTTGATCGCGTTCGGGTCACGGTCGATGAGGAGGACCTGGTGGTCGTTGGCGA
>Ga0123333_10005511_pt1 | contig 11389 bp, 10 predicted proteins | sample BioC12SIPDNA_3_FD_89957 | JGI IMG/M metagenome (GOLD analysis project Ga0123333, IMG submission 89957) | Anaerobic biogas reactor microbial communites from Washington, USA - Biogas_R2_B C12 SIP DNA | ecosystem: Engineered > Bioreactor > Anaerobic > Unclassified | place: Washington, USA...
CGTGGCGGTGCTCGGTCCCAACGGCACCGGCAAGTCGCACCTCCTCCGGCTGCTCGCCGGTGACCCGACCGTGGCCCACCACGGCTCGTGGCGCCTCGGCGCCCGGGTGCGGGCGGGTCTGTTCCACCAGACCGACGAGGTGGACGCCCTCACCGGGCAGCCACCGCTCGACGTGCTCCGTCGCGACCACGACCTGGTCGAGGAGGCGGGCATGAAGGCCCTGTCGCGCTACGGGCTGGCCGGCTGCGCCCGGCGCCCGTTCGAGACGCTGTCGGGCGGCCAGCGGGCCCGGCTCCAGATCCTCACCCTGGAGCTCTCGGGCGTGAACCTCCTGCTGCTCGACGAGCCCACCGACAACCTCGACCTGGTGTCGGCCGAGGCCCTGGAGGCGGCGCTGGCCGGCTTCGAGGGCACCGTGCTGGCCGTCACCCACGACCGCTGGTTCCTGCGCGCCTTCGACCGCTTCGTGATCCTCGACGACGACTGCTCGGTCGTCGAGGCCCTCGACCGAGACGCCGCCCTGCACCGCATCACCGGCGACGCCGCCTACCCCACGTCCGCCGCCCGGCTCGTCCCGCTCAGCCCCTGAGCCCCCGATACGGTGCGGGGCTCCTGGGGCCTGTAGCTCAGTGGTCAGAGCAGGGGACTCATAATCCCTCGGTCGTGGGTTCGATCCCCACCGGGCCCACCAACCTCGGGCCCACGTCGTCGGGCCGGGAGCGCTCAGTCGCCCTCGAGGTAGTCACGCAGCTTCTGGCTCCGGTGCGGGTGGCGGAGCTTGGCCAGTGTCTTGGACTCGATCTGGCGGATGCGCTCGCGGGTGACGCCGAACTCCCGGCCGACCTCCTCGAGCGTGCGGGTCTGACCGTCGTCGAGGCCGAAGCGGAGCCGCACGACGGCCTGCTCCCGCTCGTTCAGCTCGCTCATCGCCTCGACGACCGCGTCGACGAGCATCGTGCGGGCGGCGGCGTCGGCGGGCGCCTCGGCGTGGAGGTCCTCGATGAAGTCCGACATCGTCGAGTCGTCGGTCTCCCCCATCGGCGAGTCGAGCGAGAGCGGGTCCTGGGCGTGCCGGAGGATCTCGCGCACCCGGCTCGGGGTCATGTCGACCTTGACCGCCAGCTCCTCGACCGTCGGCTCGCGTTCGAGCTCCTGGAGCATCTGGCGCTGGATGCGGTGCACCTTGTTGATCGACTCGACCATGTGCACCGGGATGCGGATCGTCCGGGACTGATCGGCGATGGCCCGCGTGATCGCCTGGCGGATCCACCAGGTGGCGTAGGTCGAGAACTTGAAGCCCTTGGTCCAGTCGAACTTCTCGACCGCCCGCATCAGGCCGAGGTTGCCCTCCTGGATCAGATCGAGGAGCTGCATGCCCCGCCCGACGTAGCGCTTGGCGACCGACACGACGAGCCGCAGGTTCGCCTGGATCAGCTGGGACTTGGCCTCCTCACCGTCGCGGCAGATGCGGTCGAGCCGCCGCCGCTCGGCGAAGGGCAGCGAGTCGAGCCCGTCGCTGGCCGACAGGTCGGCGAGGGTGGCGGCCGCCGCCGCGCCGGCCTCGATGCGCTGGGCGAGCGAGACCTCCTCGGGCCCCGTCAGCAGCGGGACCCGCCCGATCTCGCGCAGGTAGATCCGGACCGAATCTCCTGCGCTGGTCGAGCGGTCGGGTGTGCTCGACGACCGGGTGCGGCGCGTGGTGGGCCGCGCGGCCCGGTTGGTGGCGGAGATGACCCGGCTCCGCTCGGCGGGTGCCGGAGCCCGGGTCTCGGGGTCGTCGACGGTTACGGCGTCGAGCGCGCGGGGAGCGTCACCGTCGGTCGCGACGGCGGGAGCGGGAGTGGGTGGAACCGCTCCTGTTGCTCCGGTCATGACCTCTCCTCGGCCCGTTCGGCCAGCCAACCTAGCAACTGGTCCTCCTCGGTTCTCCTGGGCCGGGCGTCGGGCGCGACGGCGGCGAGGCGCTGCCCGAGCCACGTCGTCAGCGGCAGGATCGAGTCGTCCCCGGTCGCCGCGTGCTCGGCCCGGAGCCGCTTCAGCTCCCGGTGCCCGGCGGCCCGCAGGAGCACCCGCCGGACGTCGGCGGGGTCGCCCGACTCGTCCTCGGTCGCCAGCCGCTGCAGCAGCTCACCCGCCTCGGGGTCGGCGTCCTCGATCGCCCGGTGGAGGTCGCCGCCGGCCGCGACGAGGGCGCGGTACGCCGCCGCGTGCAGCCCGTCCTCGAAGAGCACCTCGTGCAGCAGCGGCAACATCTCCTGCCGGGTCTCGCCGTCGATGGCTAGCCGCAGCGCGGACAGCTCGGGCAGCTCCCCGGAGCGGCGCCGGGCCGGGCGCGGGTCGACGAGCTTCACGCGGGCGCCCTTCCCGCGGAGCATCTCGCGCAGCCGGTCCACGTCGACGCGGCAGCGGTCGGCGACGGTCACGACGTACTGGTCGCGGACGAAGCCGTCGGGGTGCTCGCGGATCACCTCGAGGGCGTCGTGGGCGCGCCGGGCGTTGGCCTCCGGCGAGCGCCCCTCGACGGCGGCGAGCGCCCGCTCGACTCGGAAGCCGAGGAACGGCAGCGGGTCGGCGACCGCCGCCCGCAGGCGGTCGGGGTCGTCGCGTGCGAGGTCGCCGGGGTCGAGCCCGGCCGGCAGATCGGCGACGACCACCTCGAGGTCGTGGCGCCGCTCCCACTCGTAGACCCGTTCGGCGGCGGCGGCCCCGGCCGCGTCGGGGTCGAAGGCGAGGACGAAGCGCCGGGCGAACCGCTTCAGGAGCCGGACGTGCTCCTCGGTCAGGGAGGTGCCGCAGGTGGCGACGGCCCGGGCCAGGCCGGCGTCGGCGAAGCCGATCACGTCGGTGTAGCCCTCGCAGACGATGACCTCGTCGGCCCTCGCCGCCTCGGACTTGGCCCAGTTGAGGCCGTACAGCACCCGGCTCTTGTCGTAGAGCGCGGTCTGGCTGGTGTTGCGGTACTTCGGGCCCTCGCCGCCGGGGAGGACCCGGCCACCGAAGCCGATGGCGCCGCCCTGGGGGTCGAAGATCGGGAACATCACCCGGCCGCGGAAGAAGTCCTGCTGGCGTCGGGCCTTGTTCACGAACCCGAGGCCGGTGGCGGAGAGGACCTCGTCGCGCAGGTCGAGGTGACGGGCGAGGGCGTCCCACTCGTCGGGCGCCCACCCGAGGCGGTAGCGCCGGACGCTGTCGCCGTCGAACCCCCGCTGGCGCAGGTACGCGCGGGCCGCCCCGGCGTCGGCGCCGGTCAGCAGACGCTGGTGGTACCACTCGACCGCCCGCTCGACCGCCGCGCCGAGCTGCTGCCTGCGCTTGCGCCCCTCGCCCTCCGCCCGGTCGGTGTAGCGGAGCGTCACGCCGGTCTGCTGGGCGAGCCACTCGATCGCCTCGACGAACGTCAGGTGCTGGAGCTCCTCGACGAGGCGGATCGTGTCGCCCTTCGCCTGGCACCCGAAGCAGTAGTAGAGGCCCTCCTCGGCGTTGATCGAGAACGACGGCGTCTTCTCGCCGTGGAACGGGCACAGGCCGGTCCACCGGCGGCCGACCCGCTTGAGCTGCATGAACTGGTTGGCGACCGCGACGATGTCGGCCCGCTCGCGGACGAGGGCGATGTCCTCGTCGACGATGCCCATCAGGCCCCCGGCTCGCGCCCGTCGACGGCGGAGGTCGGACGGGCGCGGTGCACGCGCCGAACGTACCAGCGGACCCGGTCAGGGCCTCCCGGGTTCCGACGGGGCGGTCAGCTCGTCGCCGTCCGCGACGGTCGGGTCGGCCGCAAAGGTCGGGTCGGCCACGACGGGACCGTCACCCGGACCGTCCTCCTCGCCGGGGCCGTCGCGCTTGTCGGCCATCAGCGAGGCGACGATCGTGACGGTCAGCACGACGACGATCACCAGCAGCGACAGCCAGGTCGGGAAGTGGAAGTCCTCGACCGGGAAGTCGAACTGGTCGCCGGTGAAGGTGAGGATCATCTTCACGCCGACGAAGCCGAGGATCGCGCCGAGTCCGTAGTTGAGGTAGCGGAAGCGGTCCTGCATGCCGTTGAGGCAGAAGTACAGGGCGCGCAGGCCCAGGATGGCGAAGGCGTTGGACGAGAAGACGATGAACGTCTCGTGCGACACACCGAAGATCGCCGGCACCGAGTCGACCGCGAAGACGACGTCGGTCGACTCGACCATCACCAGCACCGCGAACAGCGGCGTGGCCAGGCGCTTCCCGTCGATCCGGGTGAACAGCTTCTGGCCGTCGTACCGGTCGGTCGAGGGTACGACCCGGCGTACGAGGCGCAGCACGAGGCTCGTGTCGGGGTCGACCTCGACCTCGTCGTGGAAGGCGATCTTCTGCGCCGTGTAGATGAGGATCGCACCGAACACGAGCAGCGTCACCGAGAACGCCTGGATCAGGGCCGAGCCGGCCATGATGAAGATCGCCCGCAGCACCAGCGCCCCGAAGATCCCCCAGAACAGCGTGCGGAACTGGTACTTGGGCGGGACCGCGAAGTAGTTGAAGATCACCGCCCAGACGAACACGTTGTCGATCGACAGGCTCTTCTCGAGCAGGAAGCCCGAGATGTACTCACCGGCCGCACGGGCCCCGACGTCGACACCGTGGGTGCCGTCGGGGGCGATGCCCGACGTCCGGCCGATGTAGTAGATGACGCCGGTGAAGGCGACGCCGATCGAGATCCAGACGGCGCTCTCGATCGCCGCCTCCTTGAAGCTGATCTCGTGGGGCTTGCGGTGCACGACCAGCAGGTCGAAGACCAGCAGGCAGGTGATGAAGATGAGCAGCGCCCCCCACTCCCACGGGTGGATGTCGAGGTTGACGTAGCGCTCGGAGCTCGACCCACCGGCCGCGAGGAGGAGGGATGGGGTCATGGGTCGGGGGATCTCCGGCTGATCGACGATCGATGGTCAGCCGGGAGTCTCTCCACCCGGCCACGAGGGCCGGGCCGACCGCCCCGGGTGCGCATCGCACCGTGCTGACGTCTGCGGTCGTACGGGATACTCCCTCCCGGACGCCGTCAAACCTACCGGCTCCGCGGCTCCGCTCCGCGAACGGGGACCGGGGCCGGGCCGGCGAGTACGGTCGCCGTCACGGTCGGCGCCGCGGTCGGCGCCGTCCGGCCCGACCCGAGGAGCACCGTGCCCGACGAGCCGACGGACCGACAGCCCGGCGACCTGCCCCCCACCCCCGAGGAGGCGACCCGGGCCTGGGCCACCGGCGAGCACCCGTCCGGCGACGCGACCCAGATGTGGCGGCCCGAGGACGAGGTCGGCGCGCCCGCGGGCGCGGGTGGGGCGGCGGGGCCGGGCGGGATCGGTGGATCGGCCGGTGGCCCAGCCGGCGCCGACGCCACGCAGGTGTGGCGGCCCGACGACGTCGACGGGCCCCGAACGCCGCCGATGGGGACCCAGGCCCACGTGCCGGCCCCGGCCTACCCGATCGATCAGGGCACCGGCGCCGCTCCCCCGCCCGGGTCGTCCAGCGCCGGGCGGGGCATCCTCGTCGCCGCCATCGCGGTGGTGGCCGTCGCGATCCTGGCCGTCGCCGCCGTGCTGCTGATCAACTCGTCGGGCGACGACGACCCGGCCGACACGACGACGACCTCCTCCACCACCGAGGAGCCGACGTCGGAGTCGACCACCGACAGCTCGACCACCGAATCGACCACCACGTCGACGTCGACCACCTCCACCTCGACCACCAGCACGACGTCGACCACCACCACGAGCACGACGACCACGTCGACCACCACGACGTCGACCACCACCACGACCACGACCACCACGGAGGGTGAGGGCGGCGGAGACGAGGACGGCGGCACCTGAGCGGCCGATTCGCCGGAGCCGTCGGCCGTCGCCCGGGCCGCCCTGCCCTGACCAGGACTTTCGCCGTGCCTCCGTCGGCGAATCGCCAGCGAATCGCCGCCGGACACCCCCCAGCGAATCGCCAGCGAATCGCTGTCCGACACCCGCGAGCGAATCGCCAGCGAATCGCTGTCCGACACCCCGCGTAGGGTCCCGCCCGTGACCGGAACGGTGCGGAGGGAGTGGCGACCGGGCCGGACCGTCGACGTCCGCCGCACGCTCGCCCCGCTCTCGCGCGGCCGCTACGACCCGACGTTCCGGACGACCCCCGACGGCGCGGTGTGGCGGACGATGCTCACGCCCGATGGCCCCGCGACCCAGCGCATCGCCTCCCGCCCGGCCGAGGCGGTCGTCGTCGGCGAGTCGTGGGGCGCCGGGGCCGCCTGGGCCGCCGACCGGCTGCCCGCCGCCCTCGGCGCCGACGACGACGTCACCGGCTTCGACCCGGGACGCCACCCGCTCCTCGCCGACATGTGGCGGCGTCACGGTTCGTCGGTCCGCACCCCCGCGGTCGGCACCGTCTTCGAGATGCTGGTCCCGGCGGTGATCGAGCAGAGGGTCACCAGCCGCGAGGCCAGACGGGCGTGGGCGACGCTCGTGCGCCGTCACGGCGAGGACGCGCCCGGGCCGGCGCCGCCGGGGATGCGGGTGCAGCCCTCACCCCACGAGTGGGGTCGGGTGCCGTCGTGGTCGTGGCACCGCGCCGGCGTGGAAGCCACCCGCTGGACCACCGTCGCCCGGGCCGCGACCGTCGCCCCGGCCCTGGAGCGGAGCGTCGACCTGCCGCCCGGTGAGGCCCGGGAGCGGCTCCGGCGGATACCGGGCGTCGGCCGGTGGACGGCCGCCGAGGTCGCCCAGCGGGCCCTCGGCGACGCCGACGCCGTCTCCTTCGGCGACTTCCACCTGGCCCGCGACGTCGTCTACGCCCTGACCGGCCGCACCGACGGCACCGACGAGCACCTCGCCGAGCTGCTCGACCCCTGGCCCGGCCATCGCGGCCGCGTCGTGCGCCTCGTCGGCCTCAGCGGCGTGCGGCGACCCCGCCGCGGCCCCCGCTACAGCCCCCACGACTTCCGCTCGATGTAGGCGCGGCCCGGCCCGCTCAGTGCCCCCGCGCGATCCACTCGTCGAGGTGGGGGGCCTCCTCGCCGATCGTGGTGTCGTCGCCGTGACCGGTGTGCACCACCGTCTCGTCCGACAGTGGCAGCAGCCGGTCGCGGATCGAGTCGATGATCGTCGGGAAGCTCGAGAACGACCGGCCGGTCGCGCCCGGGCCGCCCTTGAACAGCGTGTCGCCCCCGAAGATCCGCTCCCCCGCCGCGTCGTGGAGCGTCACCCCGCCCGGGCTGTGCCCCGGGGTGTGGATCACCTTCAGCTTGCCGCCGCCGACCTCGATCACCTGACCGTCGTTCAGCGGGGCGTCGGCCGGTCGGCCCGGGTGGACCACGTCCCAGAGCATCGTGTCGGCCGGGTGGAGCCAGATCGGCGCGTCGACGGCGTCGGCCAGGTCGACCGCCGCGTTGATGTGGTCGTTGTGCCCGTGGGTGCAGACGACGGCGACCACCCGCCGCCCGGCCACGCCGGCGACGATCGGCTCGTGGTCGTGGGCGGCGTCGATCACGACGCACTCGTCGTCGTCGCCGACGATCCAGATGTTGTTGTCGACGTCGAAGTCCTGGCCGTCGAGCGAGAACGTGCCCGACGTGACCACGCGGTCGACCCGGAGCCCCGGCATCACGAGGCCCCGTCGATGACGACTACCGAGCGCAGCACCTCGCCCGCCTCCATCTTGTGGAAGGCGTCCTCGACCCCGTCGAGCGGGATCGTCTCGGACACGAACGCGTCGAGGTCGAGGCGGCCCTGGAGGTACAGGTCGGTGAACAGCGGGAAGTCGCGGCTCGGCAGGCAGTCGCCGTACCACGACGGCTTGAGCGCCCCACCCCGGCCGAAGAAGTCGATCATCGGGATGTCGATGCGCATCTCGGGGTTCGGCACGCCGACCTGCACGACGGTGCCGGCCAGGTCGCGGGCGTGGAACGCCTGCTCGAACACCTTCGGGTGGCCGACCGCCTCGATCACCACGTCGGCCCCGAACCCACCGGTCAGCTCCCGGATCGCCTCGACCGGATCGACCGCCGACGCGTCGACGGTGTCGGTCGCCCCGAAGCGCACGGCCGCGTCGAGCTTCGACGCGTCGAGGTCGACGGCGATGATCCGCGCCGCGCCGGCGAGGCGCGCCCCGGCGACCGCGGCGTCGCCGACGCCGCCGCAACCGAAGACGGCCACCGTGTCGCCCGGTCCGACCTCGCCGGTGTTGATCGCGGCGCCGAGCCCGGCCATCACGCCGCAGCCCAGGAGGCCCACCGCCTCGGGCCGGGCCGCCGGGTCGACCCTGGTCGCCTGGCCGGCGGCGACGAGCGTCTTCTCGGCGAACGCCCCGATGCCCAGGGCGGGGCTCAGCTCGACCCCGTCGAGGGTCATCTTCTGCGTGGCGTTGTGGGTGGCGAAGCACAGGTGGGGCCGCCCCTTCCGGCACGCCCGGCACTCGCCGCACACCGCCCGCCAGTTGAGGACGACGAAGTCGCCGGGCGAGAGGTCGGTGACGTCGGGGCCGACCGCCTCGACGACGCCCGCCGCCTCGTGGCCGAGCAGGAACGGGAAGTCGTCGTTGATCCCGCCCTCGCGGTAGTGCAGGTCGGTGTGGCAGACCCCGCAGGCCTGCACCTTCACGAGCGCCTCGCCGGGGCCCGGGTCGGGCACCACGATCGTCTCGACCGACACCGGCTCGCCCTTGGCCCGGGCCACCACCGCTCGCACCTCGTGCGCCATGACGTCTCCTCTCGTGCGCCTCGGCCGGAGGCTAGGTCGCCGATCGGCGTCACGGCGCCGACCGCCCGCCGACAGCGGCACCAGCCGATCGATGTAAGGGTGCCTTGACAGCGGTTGGTCACGCCGCGATCATGCCGCCCGTGATCGTGTGCCACTGCCGGGCGGTGAACCACCGTCAGATCGAGGCCGCCGCCCTCTGCGGTGCCTCGTCGGTGCGCGAGATCGTCGGCGCCTGCGGGGCCGGCGGCGTGTGCGGCGGCTGCCGCCCCGCGATCGAGGAGCTGCTGGTCGGAGTCGAGGTCTCGATCTCCGCGCCGGCCGCCCACGTCGCCGTCGCCTGATCGCCGCTCACCCGCCCTCTCCCGGCCGGAGCGGCCCGCTCACGACGACGGGGTCGGCCGACCCGACCCCGCGGATCAGCCATCCCTAACCCGCGGCCGACCCGCGAGGATGACCCTCGGTCGCACGACGCGGCCCGCGACGATGGAGGCACGGGATGCAGGGCGATCCGGAGATCATCGAGATCCTGAACGAGGTGCTGACCGCCGAGCTGACGGCGGTCAACCAGTACTGGGTCCACCACCGCATGCTCGACAACTGGGGGCTCGATCGCCTCTCGCACCACGCCCGCGAGGAGTCGATCGACGAGATGAAGGACGCCGACCGAATCATCGAGCGGATCCTCTACCTCGAGGGCGTCCCGAACATGCAGCGGCTGAACCCGGTCCGGGTCGGCGAGACCGTGCCCGAGCAGTTCGAGGCCGACCTGGCGGTCGAGCGGGCCGCCGTCGAGCGGTACAACCGTGGCATCGCCCTTTGCGTCGCGAAGGGCGACAACGGCACCCGATCGCTGTTCGAACGACACCTCGTCGGCGAGGAGGAGCACCTCGACTGGATCGAGGCCCAGCTCGGTCTCATCGAGACCCTCGGCCTCGAGCGCTACCTGGCCCAGCAGATCCACCAAGACGACTGAAGCCGGGGAGGGGCCCCCGATTCGCCCCGGATCACCCGTCGGCGACCCGGCCGACCCGTAGGCTCCGGCGGTGGCCGATCAGAGCGTCGGACCGCGCGTCCTGGTCGACCGCTACGAGCTGCGGGAGCAGGTCGGGGTGGGCGGCATGGGAGAGGTGTGGACGGGGTGGGATCGCCGCCTCCAGCGCGAGGTCGCGGTCAAGCTCCTGCTCCCGCAGCTGTCCGAGGAGCCCGCGTTCCGGCAGCGCTTCGAGACCGAGGCCCGGGCCGCCGCCGCGCTCGACCACCCGAACATCGTCCAGGTGTTCGACATCGACCAGGACGACGGCACGCTCTTCATCGTGATGGAGCGCCTGCCGGGCCCGTCGCTCGACCGGCGCCTCGCCGAGGGGCCGCTCACCGAGGAGGAGGTCCGGCGGGTGGCCGCCGACCTGCTGGCCGGCCTGGCCGCCGCCCACGAGGCGAACGTGATCCACCGCGACATCAAGCCGGGGAACCTGATCCGCGCCACCGGGGGCCGCTGGAAGGTCGGGGACTTCGGCGTGGCGAAGGACCTCTCCTCCGCCGCCCAGCTCACCCTGGTCGGCGTCGCCGTCGGCACCCCCGCGTACCTGGCCCCCGAGCAGCTCGACGGCCGCCCCGCCACGCCCGCGACCGACCTGTGGGCCGCCGCGGTCGTGCTCCGCGAGGCCCTGACCGGCTCCCGACCCTTCGACGGCAACGACCCGATCTCCATCGCCCACGCCATCCAGCACACGCGGGTGCCGCCGCTCGCCTCGATCCGGCCCGACGTCGACCCCGCCCTGGCCACCGCGATCGACCGCGGCCTCGCCTTCGACCCCCGGCACCGGTTCGCCTCCGCCGCCCAGATGATCGACGCGATCGAGGGCCGCCCGGTCCCTCCGCCCGAAGCCGTCTCCCCGCCCCCGCCTGCGGTCGCCACCGTTCCGGTGGCCGGGCCGTCCGGTCCGCCTCCCGCCGCGGCCCCGCCCGTCGCGGCCCCGCCCATCGCCGCCCCGCCCGCGGGGTCGCGGACGCCGTCGGCGGGACGGATGGTCGCGGTCGCTGCGGTCGTGGCGGGCCTGATCGTCGCCGTCTTCCTCCTCTCGCTCCTGCTCGGGCTGGTGATGCGGGACCACGACGACGGTGACGACGGTGGGGCGGCCGATCCGACCGAGGAGACCGGCGATACCGGGGACCCCCCGCAGCCCGGGAACCCCGGCGAGACCGGGGACACCGCCGCGACGACCGAGGATCAGCCCGCGACGACCGGGAGCCAGCCCGACGCCGCGGACCCTCCCGACCCCGACGACGACCCCGACGGCGGTCCCAACGCCGGTCCCGACGCCGCCGAGCCCGACGAGGATCCGGACGGATCGGGCGGCACCACCACCCCCGCGACCGACGCGCTCCAGCGCGGCGAGGAGCTCCTCCCCGGCGCCGGGCCGACGGTCCCCGCCGACGGCTCCGACGGGAACTGAGGACGAGCCCGCGTCCGGGGCCGTCAGTCGAGCGCTGCGGTGAGCTCCAGGGCCTCGACCAGGCCGTCGACGGCCACGTTGCCGACGACGTGACGGGCGGCCGCCCGGGCCTCGGGCTCGGCGTTGCCCATGGCGATCCCGTGGCCGACCGCGGCCAGCACGGCGGCGTCGTTGTTGCCGTCGCCGACCATCGCCACCGAGGCCAGGTCCACGCCGAGCAGCCGGGCGATCGCCGCC
>Ga0123333_10005512_pt1 | contig 11387 bp, 8 predicted proteins | sample BioC12SIPDNA_3_FD_89957 | JGI IMG/M metagenome (GOLD analysis project Ga0123333, IMG submission 89957) | Anaerobic biogas reactor microbial communites from Washington, USA - Biogas_R2_B C12 SIP DNA | ecosystem: Engineered > Bioreactor > Anaerobic > Unclassified | place: Washington, USA...
CATGCGGACGGGCTTGGCGACACGAAGTTCGGTCTGGCCACTTCGGGCAAGCCGTTGCGGTTGGGGGAGAAGACCTATGAACATGGCATCGGTGTCAACTCGCATACGGCGCTTCGGGTGACGCTGCCCGGGCCGGGCAGCGTGTTCAGGGCCGATATCGGCGTGGACCGGAACATGGACGGTACCGCAGCGTCGGTCCGCTTCCGCGTGGAAAGCGCAAGACAGAGGCTGTTCGAAACAGAGGTGATGCGGGCGGGCGACGCAACCCGTTCCATCGAGGCGCCCCTGGGCGGCGCGACGGTGTTCACGCTCATTGTGGATGACGGCGGGGACGGCCGCTGTTGCGATCAGGCCGACTGGGCGGATGCGCGGGTGACGCTGGAAGACGGGACGGAGATGTTTTTGGACGCGCTCCCCCGGCTGTCCGGCGATGCTATCCGGTGGCCTTTTTCGTTTGTCTACGGCGGCCGCCCGTCGCACGTGCTGCTGCCGGAGTGGGATTTTCATGCCGAGACCGCGTCTGTGGCGGGCGGCGAGCACAGGACGCTGGTGTTTACCGATCCCGTCACTCAACTGGAAGTGCGCGCGGAGGTGACTGTGTACACGGACGGTCCGGGCACGGACTGGATTTTACATTTTGCGAACAAGGGGACTGCTGACTTGCCGGTACTGGAACAAGTGCGCGTGCTGGACGCGCCGTTTCAAGTGCCGTCCGGTTCCGCGGCGGTTTTTCACAGCCTGCGCAGCACCTGCGGCGTGGACGACTGGCTTCCTTTCAGCGAGGCGTTGCCCGCCGGGGCGCGCCGCGACTTTGCGCCGACCAACGGGCGTTCCTCCCTCGGGGCGTGCCCGTTCTTCCAAGTGCAGTGGGAGGGGGGCGGCGCTTTGGCCGGCATCGGCTGGACGGGCCAGTGGACGGCGACGGCGGAGAACCGCGACGGCACGGTCGCCTTGCAGGCGGGCATGGAGCGCCTGCACCTTGCGTTACACCCGGGCGAAACCATTCGCAGCCCGCGCATTCTGCTGATGCCCTGGTCCGGTGCGGACATGGAAACAGCGCAGAACCTGTGGCGCGTCACCATGCTGCGCCACATCGTTCCCCGGACGGACGGCGAGATTGTTGTGCCGCCTATTGCCCATCTTAGTTCCGCATTCTACGAGATGGATACCTGTACCGAGGCCGACGCGCTGGCCCACCTCGACGCCTGCAAGGATCTCGGTTTCGAGTGTTACTGGTACGACGCCTATTACGGCCGGGACGATTTCCCCACCGTGGGCAACTATGTGCTGCCTGTGGAGCGGGGCTTTAACACGGCCCGTTTCCCCAGGCTGCTCGCGCCGGTGGCGGAGGCAGTGCATCGCGCGGGCATGGATTTCCTTTTGTGGTTTGAACCGGAGCGCATCTGCCCGGGCACGCTGATGGCGGTCGAACATCCCGAATGGGTGGTCCTGCCCGACGGGGGCGGTTGGGGCATGTTCAACCTGGCGATTCCCGAAGCGCGGCAATACATTACAGAGTATATCAGCCGGATGATCGACGATTACGGCCTGCGCTGGGTGCGCATCGACAACGCGGTAGCCTACACACCCCTGTGGGCAAAGTCGGACGCTGTCGCGGGCCCGGACCGGGTCGGCCTGGCGGAAATCCGTTATGTGGAGGGCTTGTACCGCTGGTGGGACGATCTGCGTGCCGCCCATCCGGAGATCGCCATCGACAACTGCGCATCGGGTGGCGGGCGCATCGACCTGGAACTGTGCTCCCGGTCGATTCCCCTGTGGCGCACCGACGCCACCATCACGCCCCTGATGAACCGGGACCTGCATCAGGCCGCGCTGCAGAACCAGGTCATGACGGCCGGGCTGAGCCGTTATGTGCCCTTCAACGTGAGCGGCCAGATGGGCGCGGACCCCTATCATTTCCGCAGCGGCTTTAACGGCGGTATTTCCTTCTGCGAGGATGTCCGGCCGGCCGACTATCCGAAGGATTTGCTGCGGGATGCCATTGCGGAAGGCAAGCGCATCCGCAAGTATTACTTCGGTAATCAATATGCGCTGACGGACATTACCACCAGCCCGAAGGACTGGTGTGTGTTGCAGTACCACCGGGAAGCGGAAAACGACGGGATGGTCGTGGCCTTTCGCAGGCATGAGTCGCCCTATACGGGATACGCGTGCCGCCTGCGCGAAATTGACGACGGCGCGGATTATGACGTGACCCTGTCGTACGGGTACAATAGGGGACCTGTCACCCTCATGAAAGGCGCCGCACTGCGTTCCATTGCGCTTACGGTTGACACTGCGCCGGGTTCTGTGTTGCTGGAATATTGCAGACAGAAGTAATAAGTGAAAACATACTGGAAACAGCCTTTCCAGTTCTTGTTTGCAGTTTTTTAGGGCTGTGGGCGCGTGGAATTTCTTCAGAAAAAGGAATGGGAATTCAGGCGGCATTTCCTAACCTTCTTCTAATAAAAAAAGTTTATACTCCCGAAGGAAATGAGGGTATGTTTTAAGGGCTTAAGGACCGTATTTATGTTCCCAGGGAAAGAGTTCCTTTGGTGTGCCACAATAGCCGCGGCGGGTGTTCTGGCCGTTGGGTGTTCCGATACACAGGCGCGTTCCGTGGCCGTGGTGGGCTCCACATCGGTACAGCCCTTCGCGGAACTGCTGGCCGAAGAATATCTCGCCAAGAACCCGGCTGAAAGCGTGGAGGTCCAGGGCGGCGGTTCCACGGCGGGGCTCCAGGCCGTGGTGAACAGTCTTGCGGATATTGGCATGTGCTCCCGGTCCCTCAGCGACGAGGAGTCCCTCGAATTCGAAGGCACTGTGATTGCCCGGGACGGTCTTGCCATGGTGGTGAATCCCGAAAATACGGTAAAGGACCTGAGCACGGAACAACTGCGTGGGTTGTTCAGCGGCGTGATCAAGAACTGGCAGGAAGTGGGGGGGCCGGATTGCCCGGTGCGCCCTATTACCCGCGAAGAAGGTTCGGGCACCCGTGACAGTTTCGTGCATCTGGTGATGGGGAAAGAGCGCATTTCCCGGCGCGCCCTGACCCAGGAGTCTAACGGCGCGGTGAAAGAACTGGTGAAGGGCGACAAGGCCGCCGTAGGCTACATGTCGCTGGGCATGGTGGGCTCGGAACTGAAGACAGTCCGCGTGGACGGGGTGGAGCCTACGGCTGCGAACGTGCTGGCGGGCGTCTACCATCTGGCCCGCCCGTTTTTGTTTATTACCCAAGGTGAGATCCGGCCTGAAGCCCGGCGTTTTTTTGACTATGTGCTTTCCGAAGAAGGTCAAGAGGCGTTGGAACGTGAAGGACTGGTACGCAACCAATGAAACAGGACCGGTTTATAGCGTTTATCCTGCTGATGCTGGCGCTGTCGGCCTTGTCCGGGCTGGTCCTGATTACGGTGTTTATCTTCAAGGAAGGCCTCCCGCTGATCTTGCAGACCGGGTTCCGGGACTTTTTCCTGTCCTCAGACTGGGATCCCAAGGGGGAGCACTTCGGCATCCTTTCCATGATTGTCGGTTCGCTGGCCGTGACGGTCGGCGCCATGGCGATCGGTGCGGTGTTCGGGCTGGGTATGGCGATCGTGCTGACCCAGTTTTGCCCGCCGGGACTGGTTTCGATACTCAAACCCCTGATCGAATTGCTGGCGGGTATCCCGTCGGTGGTCTACGGGTTTATGGGCGTCGTGACGATCGTACCACTGATACGAAACCATCTAGGTGGACCGGGCCTCTCGGTGCTGGCCGCCTCGATCGTGCTTGGCATCATGGTGCTGCCCACGGTAACCAGCATTTCCGTTGACGCGCTGAAGGCGGTGCCCCGCGCCTATTGGGAGGGTTCGGTCGCCTTGGGCGCGACGAAATGGCAGACCACGCACATGCTCATGCTGAAGGCGGCCCGGTCGGGCATTCTGGCGGCCATCATCCTGGGGATGGGCCGCGCGCTGGGCGAGACCATGGCCGTGATCATGGTGGCCGGCAACGCGCTGGAAATCCCGGGCAGTCCGCTGGATCCCGTGCGGACCCTTACCAGCAATATCGCGCTGGAAATGGGTTATGCCACGGGCCGCCACCGGGAGGCCCTCTTTGCCACGGGCGTCACGCTTTTCGTCTTCATTATGATCTTTAATACGACCGCCCTGGCTATATCGCGGCGCAGTGCCGGGAAGGGGGGCGGCCGATGAGACGCCTGTCCCCGGCAATCACACAACGTGTTGCGGTGACCTTCCTCTGGTCACTCACACTGATTACCATTGGTGTTCTGCTCTATATCATCCTCTATATCCTCGCGAAAGGCCTGCCCCACATTTCCTGGGAATTCCTCACCAAGGCGCCCGAAAGCATGGGCCGCAAGGGCGGCATTTTTCCCATGATTGTCGGTACCTTCATGGTGGCGGGGCTGGCGGTGGCCATTGCCGCGCCGCTGGGCGTGGCCACGGCGGTCTATCTGACCGAATATACCCGCGAGGGGCGGCTGACCTTCGTCATCCGCTTCGGTGCGGACTGCCTGGCCGGGATTCCCTCCATCATCTACGGCCTGTTTGGGTTCGTCTTTTTCAGCATCGCCCTGGGCATGGGGCTCAGTGTCCTTTCTGGCGCGCTGACCCTGGCGCTCATGGTATTGCCCACCATCATTCGCACTGCCGAGGAGGCCATCCGCGCCGTGCCCTACACTTACCGGGAAACGAGTTACGGCCTGGGCAGCACGCGCTGGCAGATGGTGACCCGGGTTGTGCTGCCGTCCGCGCTGCCGGGTATCTGCACGGGCGTTGTCCTTTCGCTGGGCCGGAGTATCAGCGAGACCGCGGCGGTCATGCTCACCGCCGGCTCCGCGCTGCGTCTGCCCCAGTCCCTGTCCGACTCCTCCCGGACCCTGGCTCTCCATTTCTACATCCTGTCCCGGGAAGGACTGTCCATGGAAAACGCCTATGCCACGGCCTCGGTTCTGATTATCATTATCCTGGCGCTGAACGCCCTGGCCTACTGGCTGATGAACCGCTTCATACGGAGGGCCGGCTGATGGGCGCGCACGCTTCCGAACCCATTATCCAGGTCAAAGACCTTTCGGTGACCTTTTCCGGTTGTCAGGCGCTGAACGGGATCACCTTGGATATTCGCCGCAACGAGCGGCTGGCGGTCATCGGCCCGGCGAACAGCGGCAAGACTACCTTCCTGCGCTGCCTGAACCGGCTTAACGACCTGAAACATGACTATCGGCATACCGGGAATATTCTGCTTGACGGCAAGGACGTCTATGATTCTGACGTGGATGTGGCGCGCCTGCGCCGCAGGATCGGCATGGTCTATGCCGTGCCCGGGCCGCTGCCGTGGTCCATCTATGACAACCTGGTGTACGGCCCGAAGCTGGCGGGCATCCGTTCCCGGGACCGCCTCGACGAGCTGGTGGAAACGTCGCTCAAGGCGGCGGTGCTGTGGGACGAGGTCAAGGACCGGCTGCGCATGCCCGCGCACAACCTGTCGGGCGGCCAGCAGCAGCGGCTGTGCCTGGCCCGGGTGCTCGCCCTGGAGCCGGATGTCATGATTCTGGACGAGCCCTGTTCCGGGCTCGATCCCATCTCCACGGCCAAGATCGAAGACGCGCTGGTGGAACTCAAGTCCAGCCATGCCATAGTACTTGTGACGAACAATACCAAGCAGGCCGGCCGCGCCTCGGACCGCACCGCGTTCTTCCTGATGGGGAAACTCATCGAGGTGGATGACACGACCCGCCTGTTCACCAATCCGACCGACCAGCGCACCAATGACTACCTGGTCGGGCAGTTCGGTTAGGCGCCGCCCTATGGATATCAAGATAGAAACACGGAATCTGAACCTGTATTACGGCGCCTTCCACGCGCTTAAGGATGTTACCATCCAGATCAAGCCGCAGTCGATTACCGCCATCATCGGCCCGTCCGGCTGCGGCAAGTCCACGCTGTTGCGCTGCTTCAACCGGATGAACGAACTGATCGGGGGCGTGCGCATCGAGGGCGACATCCTCCTGGACGGCAAGGATATTCACCGCCAGGGCATCAACCTTACCCGCCTGCGCCAGCGGGTCGGCATGGTCTTTCAGCGGCCGAACCCCTTCCCCCTGTCCGTGGCCGACAACGTGTCCTATGGCCTGCGCGTGCATGGAGTGCGGAACGGGATCAGCGTGCCCGAGGTAGTGGAGCACAGCTTGCGGGCCACCTTCCTATGGGACGAAGTCAAGGACAAATTGGACAGCCCCGCGCTGGCGCTGTCCCCCGAGCAGCAGCAGCGGCTCTGCATTTCCCGGGTCATCGCCATCGAGCCGGAAGTCCTGCTCATGGACGAGCCCTGTTCCGCCCTCGACCCCATCGCCACGGGGCATATCGAGGACCTGATGCGGGACCTCGCGGAGCGCTATACGATCGTCATCGTGACCCACAACATGCAGCAGGCGTCCCGGGTGTCTTCCGATTCCGCTTTTATGCTGCTGGGCGAACTGATAGAATTCGGCCCGACCCTTCATATTTTCGAGAATCCGTCCGACAAGCGAACGGAGGATTATGTTTCCGGCCACTACGGATAACCGGGGCCAGCCGCCCCACGGGAGCGCACAGAATGTCCAGGCATCTTCTTTACGAGATCGAAAAACTCAAGACCCGGATTCTCGCCCTGAGCGACATGGTGGAGCAGTCCGTGTACCAGGCGGTCAAGTCCCTCCAGGAGCGTGACGCGGATACCGCCCAGGCCGTGATAGACACCGACACCGATATCGACCTCGCCGAGGTGGATATCGAAGAGGAATGTCAGAAAATACTCGCCCTCCATCAGCCGGTAGCCCATGATCTTCGCTTTATCATCGCGGTGCTTAAGATCAACACGGAACTGGAGCGCATCGGCGACGCCTCCGTGAACATCGCCGAACGGGTCCGCCTGCTGGCCGAAGAGGAGCGGATTGGCATTCCCTTCGATTTTCTGGGCATGGCGGAGAAGGCCCAGACCATGCTCCGCAAAAGCCTCGACGCGCTCATTAAACTGGACGCGAGGCTGGCCCTCCAGGTCATTAATGAGGATGACGAGGTGGATGCCATCAACCGCGATGTGTACACTCTGATCGAGGACAGCATCCAGAAGAATCCGGAGCATGTGGGCAGTTTGATTCATCTGCTCGGGGTTTCGCGCCATATCGAACGCATCGCGGACCATGCCTCCAACATCGCCGAAAACGTCATCTACCTGATCGAGGGCCGAATTGTCCGCCACCACACCGAGGACTTCAAGCGGAACAACGCGTCTTCCTGAGGCAGGGTAGTCGTGAAGGCGGGTTCCGCTTTGCTTTATGTATGCCTCAAGCGCTCACGGTTTTTTTAGCCTTATATGGGGATGAGCGACATGCTCCATAGTTCCGCTCCACCCGGACTACCGTTGAACCTAAAAACGGCAGTTGAATTCTGAAGCGGTTTCCAAACCAAAGGACTTAAAGGACATAAATGACCAAAAGGACAGTAAAACGTTCTTCCGGTTGGTGCGTCCTTAACGTCCTTTAAGTCCTTTCGGTCCTTTCTTTTAAGAGGTCTTCCCGGCGTTAACAGCCGTTTTTAGGTTGAAGTGTGAATAATCGACCCTGAAACGCATGCGGGGGTTTGTGAGTCCAAGAATCAAAGGGGTATGATGACCGCCAATCTTATTCACAGAAAGGAGTTCGTTTCATGCGTTATCATCACACGTTCCAGCACATCGCTTTCTTATGCCTGGTGCTGCTTGTCCTAACGGCCGCTTTTACCGCCCGGAGCGAAGAGGAACTCAAAATTATCGCAGGCCCGTACCTGCATTATCCGACGCAAACCACCATGACGGTCGGCTGGGAAACCAATCTGCCCGCCACGACGGAAGGGGGCTGCGGGAAGAAGGCGGCGGATCTGGCCTGGATCAGCGGAAAAGAAGGGGAAAGCTTCCACACCCTGGTATTCGAAGGGCTGGAACCTGCTGACAACTATTTCTACCAGGTTCGTTCCGTGTCCGGGGACGGCGCGAAAGCCGAAAGCGAGGTGTTCACGTTCCAGACGGCCGTGGCCGCGGACGCACCGTTCTCTTTTATCGTGTTGAGCGACACCCAGTCCAACCCGGTCAACGTGGCGAAGCAGGCGGCATTGGCCTATTCCCAGCGGCCTCATTTCACACTGATCACCGGCGACCTGGTTTCCAAGGGACCGGAAAAGGCGCTTTGGAATAATCACTTCTTCCGCAACATGCATGCACTTGCCACGCGGGTGCCCCTGGTGCCTTGCCTGGGCAATCACGATGAAGACACGCCCTATTACTACAGTTATTTCGCCCTGCCGGATCCGGAATACTGCTACACCTTCAGTTACGGCAACCTGGATCTGTTTATCGTGGACAGTCAACGTCCGCTGACCCCCAACAGCGAGCAGTACGCCTGGCTCGAAAGCGCACTTGCGGCGTCAAAGTCCACCTGGAAGATTGTGGCTCTTCACAAGGCCGCCTATTCCTCGGACGAGGACGATTACGGCGATACCGTGGAAACGCGCACCATGTACGGGGACATCCGGCTGCGGGCGCTTTCCGGGTTGTATGAAAAATACGGCGTGGACAGTTCCTGGTGCGGCCATATCCACTCCTACGAGCGGACCCATCCCATGGTTCAGGGCAAGCCCGTCCTTGAAGGCGGGGTGGTCTATATGGTTACCGGCGGCGGCGGCGGCGGGCTTGAAAAAGCGGCCCCCTGGCGCAGCCCTTTCACAGCCAAGGTCTATTCCGGCCACCATTATTGCCTGGTGAACGTGTTCGGGCCGACCCTGCGCATGGAGGCGTACACGCCCGAAGGGAATCTCTTCGACTTTGTGGAACTGAAGAAGTAGGGCGTGGGTGCCGGGTATGGTGGACGGGGTGGACATTGTGGACCGTGTGGACAGAATGAAGATACGGCCCACGCCATCTAACAGATAAACCCTAAACCCTAAACCCTAAACCCTAAACCCTGAACCCTATCAATAGGGGTTCTTCAGGTAATAGAAGAATCCGTCCTCGGCGCTGACGAGCAGGTCGGGAATACCGTTCTTGTCCCAGTCCACCATGGTCGGGCAGGTGTCGTGTCCCGCCAGTTTCAGGCTGTCCACAGGGCCTTCGTTCTTGAACTGCGCCGGGAAGTCGCCCTCACCGATGTTGCGCAGGAAGTCGACATTCTTCCCGTCAATCAGGATGTCGATCTTGCCGTCCCGGTCCCAGTCGGCCAGGGTGAATTTGCGGCGGCCGCTCTTGCCTGTCTCTTTCGGATTCAGGCGCAGCGGGTTGCCTTCTTCGTCCTGAAAAATCCGTTGCCCCGGTAGCAGTTCGAGGCCGCCATCGGTTTTTCGCCGCTCGAAGAAAGCAAGATAGCCCTCCGTGTCCAGCATGACCAGGTCGTGCAGCCCGTCCCGGTTCCAGTCGATGACGGCGGGCGTTGTCCGCCATTGCGTGACGAGTTGGCGGTCTTTGGGCATCCACCAGACCCAGGCCGGTTTCGGCGTTTTTTCCGGCCAGGCCACCTCAATGGGGCGTGCCTTTTCCAGCGCGGGCGCGGCGGGCGTGCCGGCGTTGCGGTACCACAGCACCTCGCCCCAAATGCTGTTGACGACGATGTCCAACAGCCCGTCGTGGTCCCAGTCGGCCACGTTGCAGACGGTGTAGCCCCACTTGGCCTCCGCGGGCCCCTGGATGGACCCGTTTTTTCCAGCCATGATGCGGATGATTTCGCCTTCCGCTTCGAGGTGGACCGGTTCCGCCCAGGACGGTTCGGCGCCGCCGCCCAGATTCTCCACGAAATCCAGAAAACCCGCCGTGTTGCCGCAGATCAAGTCTTCGTCCCCGTCGCCGTCCCAGTCCACGCTGCAGGGGGTCGGCAGGACACCCACCTTGAGGTATTCTGCATACTGCCGGAAGAACACGGGCGGCTCAAAGTCCGGCATGCCGTCGGCCAGAGCGCCTGTGTTCCGCACAAAGGCTGCACGACCGTCTTCCTGGGAGACGATAAGGTCGGTATGCCCGTCCCGGTCCCAGTCGAAAGCGGTCACCTGGAGCATCTCCAGTTCCATCTGGATCACCTTGCCACCCGCCATCAGGCGGCGCCCTTCCGCGTAGCGGGGGTCCGTGCGCGTGCCAATGTTTTCAAACCAGGTCAGTTGGTCCAGGAACTCGCCGCAGACCAGGTCCAAGTCGCCGTCGCCATCGAAGTCCTCGAAACAGGGAGAGGGTGTCCCGTAGACGTCCACGGGCTTGCCGCCCGCCTCCACCTTGAAGGACGGCGCGTAGTCCGGAGTGTCATTGCTGCCCTGGTTAAGGGCGACGTGGACATAACCGCGCAACGGGCCGTTGGTCCATTCGCCCCGCTCGTTGTAGGCGTTGTCCCAGCCGTATTCCTCCCAGTCGGCCGTGCCCACCACCAAGTCCAGCACGCCGTTTCCGTCATAGTCATAATACTTCCACTGGTTGTCGCGCTTCCAGGGGATTTCTTCCTTGAGCGGGATGGGCGCTGGGTTCTGAAACTGGGTGTTGACAAAGTCCGGATAGGCGTTGCCGGGATCCGTCAGGAGCCAGCCGCCGTTGACATAGGAACATGAGAGGTTGTGCATGGCGCGGTCGAGTCGGCGTCCCGGCGAGAATACGGCCAGCGGGTCGGTGTCGTCTTCCCGAGTGAACAGGTAGATGCCGTTCGCGGGCACGTCCGGCGTGGCCACCAGCAACGACAGGCGTCCGTTTCCTTCGTAATCCACCGGGTAGGCCCGGCCCCACAGGCCAATGCCCAGGTCCACCACGAGCCCCGTGTTGTTCTGGCGAAGGCGCGTGAAGGCGGACGGGTTTTCTTCGGCAGGGGCCGGTTGAACCAGCAAAAGCGACACTAGCGGCACTATGGGGAGGAAGTGGCGGAAGAACATGGGAGTATCCTTTCGTTAGTTACATCTGCAAGCACGGTCGGCCATTATATCGGGGCAACGGGCGGGTATCCAAGCGGGGGAATGCGGAATTCGGAATTCGGAATTCGGAATGAGGCCACGGGGGGCCCCTCGTCAAAGTTCACAGGTCCCATAGGTCTTATAGGTCCTACGCTTCGTCCGGGACTTCGCCCGGAAGAAGGGGCGCCTTCGGCGCAACCGAAACGCAGTATCTCAGTCAGAAAGAAACACATGAAATACACCCGTATCAACGTATTTCTAGTTTCATTATAAACAACCTTAAGCAGCGTCATTCCGGTTTTTTCGCAGTCTTTGGCCAGCATCGAAGAACGGTACTCTACAACGCGAAAAAGACCGGAATCCAGATTCGTCCCGCTGCAATGAATGTCCATTTCCCATCTTAAAAAATACATCCGACACGGGATGTTCCTCACGTGCGGCTTCCAAAGATAGATTCCG
>Ga0123333_10005516_pt1 | contig 11384 bp, 12 predicted proteins | sample BioC12SIPDNA_3_FD_89957 | JGI IMG/M metagenome (GOLD analysis project Ga0123333, IMG submission 89957) | Anaerobic biogas reactor microbial communites from Washington, USA - Biogas_R2_B C12 SIP DNA | ecosystem: Engineered > Bioreactor > Anaerobic > Unclassified | place: Washington, USA...
ATAGTCCATCGTCGCCGCAATCCGCCGCCGGTAGCCGATCACCCAGCCGGGCCGGTAGACACACAGCGCCTGGCCCTTGCTGTTGGCGGCGGCGTCGGCCTTGCCGTCGGCCTGGGTGAGCGGCATCTCCGAGCTCACCAGCACCGGCACGCCGTCCACCTTCGCGATCTCGCCGGTGAGCACGGTGGCGTGCGGGCCGAATTTGTCGACCGTTGCCACCTCGTCCAGGCCGAGCAGCTTGGCGTAGGTGCTGCCATCCACGATCCAGGCGCAGTCCTTGGGGCGCAGGGCATAACGCGGCGGCATCAGGAAGCGCGCCGTCCGCAGCAGGGCCACCGTCGGGACGCCATTGGCGTCGAGCGCGTTGTCCGTGTTGGTGACCAGCGGCAGCTTGCGCAGCCCGTCGAAGGCCATGTATTTGGCCGTGCTGGCCGGCGGCGCGTCGTCGCTGTTGATGTTGCCCGTCGCGCCGTCCTCGGTGTCGCCGTTGAGCAGGACGTGATCGATCGCCTCGGCCATCACGCGCAGCGCCTGCTCGCGGTAGAGCGCGATCAACGGGATCGCCGCGTCCTCGACCAGCTCCGCCGAGAAGCCCACGCGCAGCGCCAGCTTCTTCGCCGTCAGCGTGACCTTGCCACTGCCGATCTGGCTGTCGGGGATGGGGTTGGTACCGCCCAGCGTCAGGTCGTCCTCGTCCTGCGTTTCGGGCACGTAATAGACCGTCGGGTCGGTGCCGGAGATCGGCAGCTCGAACGGGTTCGACGGCATCTCGACCGCCCGGAACAACGGCAGGATCACGTTCTCGCTCCGCACCTTGCGCCACAGCTCGCTGGACCAGATATCGGGCACCCACTCCGCGCCGTAGGCGACATTTTCGGTGTGCATCAACTCGTCGGCCTTGATCGGCAGCGCCGCCAGCGCCCCGGCATCCAGATCGCCCTGCTCGACCGCGCGAAATGCCTTGTGAGCCAGCTCGCGCATGAACGCGCTCGAAGGCTGCCACTGCCCCGTCCGGCTGAGCCAGGTGTGCATGAACGCCATGTCGACCGCGTCGAGGTGTGCATATTTACTGCTCACCTCGATGGCCGGAGCGCCCGGGCGCGGTGCGACCTGGGTCGCCGGCAGCCGTTTGATCCCGTCGTGATGCCCGTCATTGTGCCCCACAGATGCTCGCTGCGTGTTCATCATCCCTCCACTCACCTCGCTGTCGTCGATACGATCGGTCGGCAGCCCCAGCGCCTCGAAGGCCGCTTTCACCGCCACCGCGTCGGTCAGGCGCGGCTCGGCGGGCGTCGGCGTCAGGCTGCCCTCCACGATAGGCCAGCGCCGGATATGCCCGTCGGCGGCCACGTCCACCAGATGCGGCAGACTGCCGCTGCTCCAGCCGAGCGCGTCGCGCTGCACCAGGGCGAGCACCGCCCGCGCCCACCGGTTCCGCAGATCGAGCTGAGCTTCTACCCACACGCCGGCGCTGTCCGGCTGCATGCGCTCGATCTGCCCGATCATCACCGGGCCAAGCTCGCCATCCAGCCCGTGATGGTAGAGGACCGGGCGGCGGGGATACCAGTCCAGGCCCAGGTCCGTATCCGGCGTGAAGTATTCGCCGTGCAGGTCGCGCTGGGCCGGATGTCCCCACACGACCAGGTAGCCGCCCACGCGCCCGCCCTCGTCGAGCGTCTTGACCGCGCATGCCCCCCGCACGAGGCTCTCAAGCTGTGCCATGGCCCCTCCTTGTCTGGCCTGCCCCATCGCTGTGATCCCATTTTAGCACTGATGTTCTAGTCGTCTACGCCGTGAACAGTTGGATTTATACGTTCAACTCTGTGGGCTATAAAACAGATGGGAATGTGGGAAATTGGCCCGGCTTAGGCGAGCTGCCGGCGAGCGAAGCGCGGGAACGGGGATACTGGGCGCCGCCGGCCCCGAAAAAGGTGAGCCGATTTTGGCGCTGTTTTGCGTATAACAACATAACCGCCGGGACGCAGAGCGCGCGAAAATCCTCCTGCCCTAATTCTCCGGAGTCCGCGTCCTCGGCGGTCCCCATCTCTATTAGAATTGCGATAGAAATATCATAGAATGGCGATAATGTGCCCCTGAATGGGGGGAAATAGTACTAATTACCTGCTGATCATCTGATACTTTCTGGAAAAAATCCCGTATAATAGAAGTAGATTGCCGGTACCGTTGGGCGCGCAGAGTTCCCCCCCACCCCCCTCTGCGGGCTCCGCGTGCCGGCGGTCTTTTTTTTTACGGCGGGCCTCCGCCCGGCGGCATGTCCGGGCGCGCGGTCTGCGCCAGCGCTGAGCGTGCCTGCGCCGTGGGGATGTGCCGCAGCGCCTCCGCCACGCTGGCGCGGATCATCGGGCGCCCGTCGTGTAGCGCGGCCGCCAGGGCAGCCACCGCCGCCGGATCGCCGATCTTCCCCAGCGCGCGGGCCGCGACCAGCCGGACGCCGTCGCTCTCCGCCGCCGCGCCCAACACGCTCGCCAGCCCGGCCACAGCCGGGGAGCCTATCGCCGCCAGGGCTTCCGCCGCCCACCACCGCACCACGCCATCCGGATCGCGCAGGGCTGCCAGCAGCCCCGGCGCGGTGCCCGCGTCCCGGATAGCGCCAAGGGCTATGGCCGCCCGCGCGCGAATGTCCTCAATCTCGTCTCCCAACGCGCCCAGTAGGTCGGGCACCGCTGCCGGATCGCCGATCGCGCCCAGCGCCTCGACCGCCGCCACACGCACTTCCAGCGCCGGATCGCGCACCACACTGGCCAGGGCCGGCACCGCTGCCGGATGCTTGAGCTGCCCCAACGCCTCCGCTGCGGACTGCCGGGCGACCTCGCTGGCCCCGGACAGCACGGCGACCAGGTGCGGCACGGCGGGCTGGCCGGTCGCCACCAGCGCCTCGACTGCCGCCTGCCGGACCTCTTCGTGCCCATCGCCGAGCGCAGCCACCAGCCGGGCCTGCGCCGCCGGGTCGGCGGTCTTGCCCAGGGCGCGCACGGCCCGGCTCCGCAGGGCCTGGTCCGCGATCGGCTGGTCCAGCAGGGCGCCGATCACCCCCACCCATTCCGCCACGGCCTCGGGCGCGGTGGGCGACGCGGATGCGGCGGCGGGTGCCGGAGCCGGCTGGCGCGCCGCCAGCAGGCGCTTGTCCAGCATCGGCCACGGGAACTGTTCCGGGTTGGAGAAATCGAGGGGAGCCATGAAATCCAGGCGGGGATGCATCGGCGCGGGTCCCAGCAGGATCGGGATGACCGGCAACCCCGCGCCCCACGCGACAGCCCATTCATAGGCCACGAACGGCGACACGCTGGCCGCTTCTGACATGATCACAAGCAGGGCCGCCGACGCGCGGATGGCCTGGTCGACCTCGTCGCGCCAGACGAACCCGGCGCCGTCGTCCAGCATCCAGACGCTGAACCCGGCGGCCTCGAGATACGCCTTGATCTGCGCGGCGCGGGCGTGGTCATGCTGCACGTGAGAGATGAAGATTTGCGCCATCAGTCGACACTCCCCCATAGCCCCCGTGTCACAGACCCTATCTTAGCATAAGCCGCCGCCCCGGCCTATGGAGCCGCGCTAACCCTCGTCCAGCAGCGCGACGATCCCCTCGGCAATGATCGCCGGATCGGTCGCGTAAGGGTAGACGATCCGCAGGCGGCCCTCCGGCCCCACCACGAACGACGACGCGGTGTGATCGACCAGGTAGTCGGCCTGGGTGTTGTCGTAGCTGCTGCGCTGGAAGAACAGGCCATAGTCGCGGCCAATCTCGCGCAGCGTCGCCTCGTCGCCCGTCAGCCCGATGAAGTCCGGATCAAACGCGCCGACATACGCCGCCAGCCGTTCGGGCGTGTCGCGCTCGCCGTCCACGCTGGCGAAGACGAACGCCACCCGGTCCGCCGCATCACCCAGCTCGCGCTTGACCTGCTTGAACTCCGACAGCGTCGTCGGGCACACGTCCGGGCAGTTCGTGTAGCCGAAGAACAGCAGCACCGCCTTACCGCGCAGATCGCTCAGGCTGAGCGGATCGCCCGTATGGCTGGTGAGCGTGAAATCCCCGATTTCCTTCGGTGGATCGAGCACCGTGCCGGGACGCGGCGTGGCGGTCGGCCCCGGATCGGACGATTCGCCGCCCGAAGCACACCCGGCCAGGGCCGCGATGAGCAGCGCCGCCATCCCAATGATCAGCCAGCGAGCGCGCGCCATCGCCTACTCCAGCGGGCGCACCGGCGCGTCGACCACCAGCGAGCGCCCCGACTCGAAATCGAGCTTCAGGGTCACCGTCTGGCCGGGCTCCAGGTCTCGCTGCACGTCCAGCAGCATGATGTGCAGGCCGCCGGGCTTCAATTCGACGCTGCCGCCCGCCGGGATCTCCACGCCATCGACCGGGCGCATGCGCATCACGTCATCTTCGATCGTCGTCTCGTGGATCTCGACCACGTCCGCGACATCGGTGCTGGCGCCGATCAAGCGGTCGGCGCTGTCGGTCGTGTTGCGGATGGTCATGAACGCGCCGGTCAAGGGACTCATCTCGCTGTCGTTGCCCATCTGCCGGTCGTCCAGAGCGATGGTCGCGCGCACCCAGGGATCGCTCACCTCGAGCGCCTCGGCCTCATCCTCGTCGCGCAGCAGGACTACGGCGATCACCAGCACCACGACCAGGATCGCAACGAGCGCGAGCCCTACCCAAACGGCCCGCGATCCGCCCAGTCCCAAACGTCCGCCCTCATCTTCTGCCATCGTGGCGTTCTCCTTGTGTTGCGGTTGCTTCACTTCACTCGTTCAGATGCAGCCGCGCCCCGGCGGTTGCACCCGGGCACCAACGAAAAGGGGCACTCGCGCGTGCCCCCTGCGGCTCGCGGCGGAGCTATTCCCCGGCCAACAGCGTGTCGATGGCCTCCATCTGCTCCTCGTCGAGCGGGCCCCAGTCGAGCGCGGCCACGTTTTCTTCCACCTGCCGCACCGACTTGAAGCCGGGGATCGGGATCAGGCGGCCGCAGTGCGCCCACAGCCAGCCCAGCGCCGCCTGCGCCAGCGTGCGACCATCCTGGGTGAGTGTCTCGCGCAGCCGATCGAGCTGGGCGAGTTGCTCGGCTTGTTCGCCCTCAGCCAGATTCCAGCGCGCGCGTACGTCGTTCTCCGGCAGTTTGGACTCGGCCGTGAACTTCCCGGTGAGCAGGCCCCTGCCCAGCGGCCCGCGCACCAACCCGGCCAGGTCGTGCTCGTCCAGCAGATCGAGCATGGCATCGTTGCGCTCCAGCACGTTGAGCCGGAACTGCACAGCGGTGCAGTGCGGCCCCTCGGCGAAGACGCGCGCCCGCTCGGGATCGTCCGTGCTCCACGCGTAGGCGCGGATCTTGCCCTCGGTGACCAGCGCCTCCAGCGTCTCGCGCACCTCGACCGCCCCCGCCGGATCGTAATCGCCCAGGTGGAACTGGTACAGGTCGATGTAGTCGGTGTTCAGGCGGCGCAGCGAGTCCTCGCACGCCGTCCGGATCGCCTGGGGACTGGCGTCGTTCCCGATGACGCGGCGCTCCTCGGAGTCGAACACGCGCCCGAACTTGGTGGCGATCACCACGTTCTGGCGGCGGCCCGCTAGCGCCAGCGCCAGGATGTGCTCGCTGTGGCCGGCCCCGTACACGTTGGCCGTGTCGAACAGCGTGATGCCCATGTCCAGCGCGCGGTGAATGGCGCGCACCGATTCACCGTCGTCGACATCTCCCCAGCCGATCGGGTGCCCGTGTTCGTTCACGCAGGGCCCGCCAATGGCCCAACAGCCCAGGCCCAGCGCGCTGACTTCGATGCCACTGCGCCCCAATTTGCGAGTTGCGACCATGTGCTCATGCTCCCCTGGCTTGCTAGACGACGCGCGGCAGTTCACACAGACTGTCACCCGGTGTCGACTGAACATCCCCATCTCCTACCCGCTAGGATTCGTGCGTTATATCACGAATCCAGTATACAGGGAAACCCGCATTCTGACAGGTCATTTGCCCCGCTTTCCGCTCACTCCGCTCCCCGGGCGAGCGGGCTGCCCGCCGCGGTATAGGCGAACGTGTCGCTGATCGGGTTGCGCGCCAGGCTGACCGCCGCCCCGGCATGCCGCAGGAAGTCCAGCCCGCCGACCTGCACCGTGATCTGCCAGTCGCCCTCGTCCAGCGCTACGTTCGCGCCGTAGTGGAAGCCGTACAGCGGTGAGATCACCGGCTCGGCCCGCACCTCGATCGACTCGCCGCCGCGCTCGAAGATCAGCATCACCTCGGCGCCCGGCAGTTTTTCCTCGTAATTCACGGCGTGATCGGTCACATCCACCACAAAATAGCGGCTCCCTGGCTCGAGCGGCAGCGGTGCGGACTCGCCATCCTCACCCGGCGCGAAAAGCTGGACCGCCGGCGCCTCGCTCAGCGTCACGTGCAGCCCGCTCCGGGCGAAGTCACCCACCACAGCCGGGCTGGTCGCTTTCCCGGCCACATTCCCCTCGGCGTCCAGCGTGAAGCTGCCGCGCCACTCGACCGGTTCCAGCCACAGGTCTTCAGTCCCCTCCTGGCGCAGCGCCTCGACCGGGCTGATGGTGAACGTCCAGTCATACGCCGCGCCGCTGGGCAGCACGTAATTGTCGCCAAAGTGGTAGCCGTGACCGGGCGCGTACATCGCCGGCGCTGTCGCCTCGACGACCGTTTCCCCGCTGTCGGCGCGCTGGATCGCCAGCGCAATCGTCACCGGCAGCCGCTCGCCCAGGCCAAACCGGGCGTCGATCACGTCCACCGTGACGTGCTTCATGTCGCCGGTCAGCTCGCCGCACAGCTCCAGCTTGCCGTCCACGAGCTGGTACAGCTCCGCCGCTGCCGACACGTTCATGATCAGCTGCATGCCGTCGCGGATCTCGCTCACCAGCCCGCTGCCGTGCGAATGGGGCTGGAGATTGGCGGTCGTGGAGCAGTCGCAGTCGGCGGACGAGTCGTTGGGTTGGTAGATCAGCAGCGCCACGACCAGCACCGGGATCAGGACAAGGGCGAACACGGCCGGGAAGATCAACAATCGTTTATCGCGCATGGTCTCCTCTATTTGAACCTGGGAAGCGCATCGATCTGGTCGACCAGGGCAAAATCGCGCTCAGTGATGGCTCCCACGCTGTGCGTCATCAGGCTGATCGACAGCTTCTTGTACTGGTGAATGAACAGGTCGGGATGATGATCCGCCGCCTGGGCCAGATGGGCCACGGCATTGGCGAACATCATCGCCTGCATGAAATTGTCGAACGTCAGCTCGGCATGGAGCTGGCCGTCACTGCCCAGCGTCCAATCCGGGTGATCGCCCAGGCGCGCGTAGAGCTCTTCCTGGGTGTAAATCTTGGGCATCCTATCCTCCTATGTGTGGCGGCGGGGATCTTCCTCCGCAGATTATAGCGTTAGTGCGATTAAGATCGGGATTCGTTATCATTTGATATGATACATATCGACTTAATCTTATTTAAATCTATCGCATTTCTAAACAGAGCTTAATGAAACTCAGGTAACCTTCTGTCTGCTGCCCTCATCTAAAGAAGAGATCGAGGCACGCCATTTATCCGCCTACTGACTGAGAGACGGGGAACATGTCCACTAACGGCAAAGACGAACCCAAGCGCACCAACGGCCACATTTACGAGCTGGCCGAACGCATCGCCACCCAGGAATTCGAAGCCATTGACTCGCGCTCGACCATCGAAGATGCCGTCCGGCTGATCCTGCGGAACGTTGGCGAAGATCCCGACCGCGACGGGCTGCTCCGCACGCCTCACCGCGTCGCCAAGATGTACGACGAGCTGCTCGAAGGCTACCAGCAGGACGTCGAGACGATCATCAACGGCGCGATGTTCGAGGTCGAATACGGCGAGGGTGAGATGGTGGTCGTCGCCAACATCGACTACAATTCGATGTGCGAGCACCACATGCTGCCATTCACCGGCAAGGTCCACGTCGCCTACATTCCGCGCAAAAAGGTGGTCGGCCTGAGCAAGATCCCGCGCATCGTGGACATGTTCGCGCGCCGCCTGCAGGTCCAGGAACGCCTGACGAACGAGATCGCCGACGCGCTCAACGACCATCTCGATCCGGTCGGCGTGATGGTCGTCATCGAAGGCCAGCATAGCTGCGCGGCCCTGCGCGGCGTGAAGAAGCATGACGTCAACATGGTGACGACGGCCAAGCGCGGCGAGTTCCGCACCAACCGCGATCTCCGCGACGAGTTCTACCGCATGATCGGCAAGTAACGCCGGCAGCACGAGGGGGGCGCACGATGGAGTTAGAGAACAAGGTCGCACTGGTCACCGGGTCGGCGCACCGCGTCGGGAAAGCGATCGCGCTCGCGCTGGCCCGACAGGGCGCGCACATCGTGGTCCACTATGGCACCTCCGAAGACGAGGCCCGCGACACGGTCAGGGAGATCAAGTCGCTGGGCGTGGATGCCATTTCCGTACAGGCCGATCTGCGCAATCCGGACGCGATCGCCGCGCTGTTCGAGACGATGCGGGAGCGCTTCGACCGGCTCGATATTTTGGTCAACAGCGCGGCCAGCTTCGTCAAACAGCCATTCGACCAGATCGGCCTGGACGATTGGAAAGACGTCTTCCAGGCCAATCTGCGCGCGCCGTTCCTGCTCAGCCAGCGCGCCGCGCGCCTGATGCGCGCTACCCGGCGCCCCGCCGGCCAGCCGGCGTTGATCGTCAACATCGCCGACCTCAGCGGTGTGTTCGCCTGGCGCGGCTACGTCCAGCACGGCGTGAGCAAGGCCGGGCTGATCCACCTGACGCAGGTGATGGCCCGTGAGCTGGCGCCCGGTATCCGCGTCAACGCCATCGCGCCCGGCCTGATCCTGCCGCCGCCGGGCATGGATCCGGACGGCGAGCGCTGGCAGCAGATGGGCCAGAGCGTCCCGTTGGGGCGCCCCGGCAACCCGGACGACGTGGGCGAGACGGTGGTCTTCCTGGCGCGCAGCGACTACATAACCGGCGCGCTGATCCCCGTCGATGGCGGCGAGCACCTGATCGGCCCGGCCAATCACTGATCCGGCCCCGCCGCACCCGGCGCGGACATCACGAGGGGACACCATGCACGACAAGATCATCGTCAAAGACCTGCTGCTGCGCGGCATCATTGGCCTGAACGACTGGGAGCGCGAAAAGCCGCAAGACATCCTGATCAACCTGACGCTGTTCACCGACATGCGCCCGGCGGGCGAGTCCGACGATCCCGGTGATATCCTGAACTACCGCACGATCACGAAGGACATCATTGCCTACGTCGAGTCGTCGCAGCATTACCTGGTCGAGGCGCTGGCGACCGCCATCGCCCGCATCTGTGTGGTGGATCACGCGGCGGCGCGAGCTATCGTGCGCGTGGAAAAGCCCGGCGCGCTGCGGTTCGCGCAGTCGGTCGGCGTCGAGATCGAACGAGAGCGAGGCGACTTTGCCTGAGCCGGTCTTCATCACGCTGGGATCGAACATCGATCCGCACCAGAACCTGCGCCGCGCCGTCCAGATGATCGGCCAGAAGTTCCCGATTCAGGCGGTGTCGCGCGTTTACGAAACAGCCCCCATCAACGCGGCGGGCCGGGTCGACGCTCGCCAGGCCGCGTTCCTGAACGCCGCCGTACTGATCGCGACGGACAAGCCGCCCGCCGAGATCAAGTACCCGATTCTGCGCTTCCTCGAGACGATGCTGGGGCGCGTCCGCACAGCGGACAAGTTCGCGGCGCGCACTATCGACCTCGACCTCGCGCTCTACGGCGACCGGGTGATCGACAGCCCGCGCCTGGTCCTGCCCGATCCCGACATCCTGACGCGGGCCCACGTGGCGCTGCCGCTGGCCGATCTCGCGCCGGACTTCCGGCACCCGGTCACCGGGCAAACGCTGGCGGCCATCGCCGCGTCGTTCGCGGGTGCGGGCGGGATCACCGTCCGCGACGATCTGCCCCTGCTGTCCTAGCGGCGTTGCTGACCGGCCCGGCCCGCTGCTACATTCAACACTATGATGACCTGGCCTCGGTTTCCCAAGCTGGCGCGCTGGGCGCTGATCGCGCTGATCCTGTTGGGCGCGCTCGGGGCGTTCCTGCCCCGCCTCGCGTCTTCGATCTACGCGCGCGACAACGTCTACGGCATCGACGACGTACCCCGCCGCCCCGTGACGATCGTCTTCGGCGCGCGCGTGCTGGCCAGTGGCCGCCTGAGCCGCATGCTGGCCGACCGCGTGGCGACCGGCGCCGCGCTATACCACGCCGGCAAGACGGACGTGCTGCTGATGACAGGCGATAACAGCGAAGCTCACTACAACGAGCCGGAAGCGATGCGCCGCTACGCGCTGCAATTGGGCGTCCCGGCGGAGGCCATCGTGCTCGACTACGCCGGGCTCCGCACCTACGATTCCTGCTACCGCGCCCGCGAGATCTTCCAGGTGAGCCGGGCGATCCTCGTCACGCAGGACTTCCACCTGGACCGCGCGCTGCTGACCTGTAACACGCTGGGGCTCGACGCGGTGGGCGTTCCCGCCGACGTGCAGCGGCCCAACGGCTACCGTTTCAGCTCGATCGCGTTCAGCCACCTGCGCGAGTTCCCGGCAACGACAGTCGCCATCCTCGATCTGCTGCGCCGCCCGGAGCCTATCCTGGGCGAGCCGCTGCCAATTCAGATCCCCAACACCGGCCCGCGCCGCTCTCGCTGATCACTCACGCCGGGAGTACTCCCTTCCCTCTTGAACTGAATCCAACCCGATGTTATAGTGTCAGTATCATAACCAAAATGATCTTGATACCATCAAACTGAAGTGTCAAATACGAAGGAGCAGACCCATGAGCCAAGAAAATCGTCCTGAGACCAGTGGCCCGCCGACTTCCCCGCCCGGCCCCGGCCAGCCGCTGCGCAGCCCGCGCGTGCCCTCGCGGGCGGGCGCTATGCGCCAGATGGAAGACACCGTCGCCCAGCTCGGCATCGATCTCAACCTGGGCACCAAGGTCCTGATTGTGGCGGTCGTGTCCGGCCTGGCGGCGGCGGTGCTCGACGAGGTGCTCGGCCTGCCGACCGAGGCGCTGCGCCTCACCTTCGGCTGGATGATCGCCGCGCTGAATGGCGCCAACTACGCCTTCTTCAAGCGCCACGACGATCGCGCCGGGCTGCTCATGAGCGCGGTCGCCGGGCTGGTGGCCTTCGTGGTGTGGTTCATCGTCATGGAGATCATCGGCGGCGACTTCGGCCTGTCCTATGGTCTGAACGTCTTCAAGGCCATCGTGACGGGGATCATCGCCGGCATTATCGGCTTCGGCTGGTTCGCCATCATGCGCAAGCTGCCGGACAAGCTGATCCCGTGAGCGGGTGCGCAAGCCGTTGAGAGGCGGGTGCCTCCCAGATTCGGGGCAGA
>Ga0123333_10005520_pt1 | contig 11382 bp, 9 predicted proteins | sample BioC12SIPDNA_3_FD_89957 | JGI IMG/M metagenome (GOLD analysis project Ga0123333, IMG submission 89957) | Anaerobic biogas reactor microbial communites from Washington, USA - Biogas_R2_B C12 SIP DNA | ecosystem: Engineered > Bioreactor > Anaerobic > Unclassified | place: Washington, USA...
ACGACGACGGCGCTGATCACCCGGCTTGACGGGCCCGCGCCATCTGTTGACGACTACTCCGGCCTCGACCTCGGCCTGCTGAATGTGGGCGTCGAGCGCGCCGAGCAGGCGCCCGCCTCAGCGGCTGCCGAGACGTTGCGCTGGTGGCTCTTCCGCGAATCACGCGACCGTATCACCCAGGAGAGGGTCATTCTCTGGTTGCGGCAGGATGCCCTCCCGTGGAATCGCTGATGGAACAGACCGAACGGCTCTTTGGTCCCTGGGCCGGGCAGCTTGCCGTACCCGGCAGCGCTTCCATCGACGAGGCGCTGATTGGCCGCTGCCTGCAGGGCGATGAGGCGGCCTATGGCCTGCTCTACCAGCGCTATGCCGGCTACATCTATCGCCTCGTCTACGGTCTATTGCAGCAGCGGCAGGATGCCGAAGAAGTGCTCCAGGACAGCTTTGAGTATGCCTTCCGCCGGCTGGCCCATTACGATGCCCGCCGGGCGAGCTTCAAAACCTGGCTGTACAAGATCGCCGTCAGCCGCAGCCGCAACAAGCGCCGCCGCCGCTGGCTACCGACCTTCTCGCTGAGCCAGCTCCCCGACGAGCAGGTTCGGGACGGCGCTCGCCCGCAGCCCGAGGAGGTGCTGGCGCTCACCCAGCGCCAGCGGGCCGTCTGGGAGGCTCTGCAGAGCCTCTCGCCCAAGCTGCGCGAGACGGCCATCCTGCACTATTACGAGGGTCTCACCTACGTTGAAATCGGCGAGATACTGGACATCCCGGCGAAGACCGCCCAATCGCGGATGCGCCTGGCGCACAAACAGCTCCGGGCCATCCTGGACGAAGAAGCATTATGAACGTCACCAGTCTGGACGACTACCAGCAGCAATCGCGCAGAACGTGGAGCCTGATTCACACAGACCACGCCATCGCCTACCCCACGCTCGGCCTGGCTAACGAAGCAGGCGAAGTCGCCGGTAAGGTCAAGAAGATCTTCCGCGACCACGGCGGGGAGATCACGCCGGGTGACCGTGAAGCGCTCAAGCAGGAGCTGGGCGACGTCCTCTGGTATCTGGCCCAGATCTGCACCGAGCTTGACCTCACCCTATCCGAAGTCGCCTCGGCCAACCTGGAGAAGCTCTTTTCGCGCCTGGAACGCGGGCAGATCCGCGGCGATGGAGATGACCGATGAACTGCCAGGAACAGGAATTGAGAAACCGGCTCGCCGACTACGCATTGGGCCTTTTGCCGGCGGCTGAGGCTCAGCGCGTCGAGGCTCATATTGCCGCCTGCGCGGCGTGCCGCGCTGCCGTCCTGCAGGAGCGGGCGCTGGCCCACGAGGTGCGCGCGACGGTCCACGCCGCAACTCGCCCGTCGCCGGAAAGGCTGCGGGCCCTGATGCCGCCCGTGCCACGGCGGCGCACGCGCCAATTGTGGCTCTGGCGTCCCGTGGCGGCGCTGGCCCTGCTTGCCGTCCTCTTTCTCGGCAGCCTGCAGATGAGCCATTCGGGTTCGCCGTATGGGCTGCCCACGGCCTCCACGACGGCTCTGGTCGCCACCGCCACACGGGTGCCCACCGCCGGCTGGACGGAAACGCCGCAGATCAGCGCGCTGCAGCCCGGCGCGCCGGCCACGCGGACGCCGGTCATCCTGCCGCCGGCAGCGCCGGCCCGCCCGGATAACATACCCTGACTTCGAGGACTGTGAAGAAGAACGCCTATGACTGACGTAACCGCAACGACCACAGCCGAGCCCCGTGATTCGCAACTGCCGGCGCCTCTGACCCGCCTGCTCTACCTGGACTGGGAAAAGCTGGCCTACCTGGCGATCATCGCCGTAGCGCTGATTACCCGTCTCTGGGGACTCGGCGAGCGTGTCATGAGCCACGACGAAAGCCTGCACACGCAATACTCGCTCCAGTATTACCGGGGCGAGGGCTACCGCCACACGCCGCTGATGCACGGGCCGTTCCTCTTCCACGTCACGGCGCTGACTTACTGGCTGCTGGGCGCCAGCGACTTTTCCGCCCGCCTGCCGGTTGCGCTGCTCGGCGTCGTGCTCGTCGTGCTCCCTTATTTCCTGCGCCCCTGGCTGGGCCGCGCCGGCTCGCTGGCGACCAGCGTGCTCTTCCTCATCTCGCCCTATCTCACCTACTATTCGCGCTATATCCGCCACGACATCTACGTCATCACCTGGGCTTTCATCATCTTCGTCGCCACCTGGTACTATCTCCGGCACCGTCAGGAACGGTACGTCTGGTGGTTTGCCGGCGCCTTGGCCCTGCTCTTTTCCACCAAAGAAGTCTCTTTCATCTACGTCGCCATTTTCGGCAGCTTCCTCGTCGTCCGCCTGATAGTCCGGCTCTGGCAGGAGCGCTGGTTCCGCACCTCGCTGTCCGGTCTGCGCAATCCAGCCCTGGTGCTCGCCCTGGCCTTGCTCTTGCTCGGCGCCGGTTTCATCGGGCTGCGCCTGCAGGGCGAGCCGGCGGCACCTACAGTACCGGCAACGGAGACGACGGAAGCCGACCAGGGCTTCGCCGCCGACCCGGACGCGACGCCGGAGACAGGTGCCCAACCGGAAGCGGCGGGAGGGCTGGCGCCGGTATTGCACTGGCTGCAGGTCGTCGGCGCTCTGGGCATCGGCCTCGCCGTCTTTCTCGCCGCGCGGGCGCTCCGCCCGAGGATCGACGACTTTCCCGAATTCGACCTGATCGTGCTCTATAGCACGCTCGTGCTGCCGATGATCTCGCCCTTCCTGATGGTGCTGGCCGGCATCGACCCCACCGATTACTCGCGGACGATCTGCGAGATCGCTCCGGGAACCTCCTTCTTTCGCGCCACCTTCGTCCGCTTCCTCTGTATGGCCGACTCCAACATCATGCGCATCGCCGTGTTTGTGATCATCACCCTGGCGATTGCCATTGCCGTCGGCATCTGGTGGAACCGGCGCCGCTGGCTTATCGCCGCGGCGATTTTCCACACCATCTTTTTCCTGCTCTACACCTCGGTCTTCACCAATCCGCCCGGCTGGGCCAGCGGCGTCGTCGGCTCGCTCGGCTACTGGCTGGAGCAGCAGGAGGTCCAGCGCGGCAGCCAGCCCTGGTTCTACTACTTCTTCGTCACCCCGTTCTACGAGTTTCTGCCGCTCATCCTGTCCTTGCTGGCGATCCGCCTCTGGGCGCGGCTGCACCGGCTTTCGGCCATCCTCGCCTACTGGCTGACACTGCTTCCCGGCAGCCTCCTGCTCTACAGCTTCAGTAACTGGCTGACCAATCGCTCCGTCATCGCCGCCGGGCAGCAGCCCAGCAGAACGATCGCCATCATCCTCGCCCTGGCGCTCTTTGCGGCTGGCGCCGCTTACTGGTTTATCGTTCGCCAGCCGCGCCTGCGCGAAGCGTACGGCCTGGGGCGGAGCTGGCGCGGTCTCGTTCCGGCCGAAGAGCTGGTCGGCTTCGTGCCCGCGCTCATCTGGTGGCTGCTGCTGACGTGGGTAGCCTATACGGCGGCGGGCGAAAAGATGCCCTGGCTGAGTACCCATTTCGTCATCCCCATGGCCCTGTTAGGCGGCTGGTATCTCCACCAGCGCGTGACGGACCTGGAGCCGGGCGTCCTGCGCTCGCGCCGCTTCTGGACTCTGGTCGGCCTGATCGCGCTATTCCTCGCCGGCGCCGTCTTTGCCCTGCGCCCACTGATCGTCGGCGAGTTCAGGCTGGGGTCGCAGGAGCTGCGCTCGCTCACCGGTCTGGGCGCGTTCCTGGGCGCGCTGCTCGTCGCCGGCTTGCTCTACTATCTGGTTCGCTACGCCAGCCAGGGAGTCATGCCGCCGCTCCGGCGGCGGGCCTGGCTCTATGCGCCGCTGCTGCTGCTGGCGCTCCTGACCATCCGCTTTAACTACATGGCCAACGGGCCCAACGCCGACTATGCCACCGAGTTCATGGTCTACGCGCACGCCGCGCCGGCCGTCAAGGACGCCGTGATGGCCCGCGTGGACGACCTGAGCTTCCGTCTCTACGGCGACCGCAGCATGCGCGTGGCCTGGGGCGACGACGGCACTTGGCCCATGCAATGGTACCTCAGGGATTACCCCAACCGCTTGTTCGTAGGCCCGACGCCATCGGCCAGCATTACCGAATTCCCCGTCGTCATCGCGGGGCACCGGGACCTGGCGAACTTCGAGGCTTTCCTCGCCGGCGACGACTATGTGGCGGAAGATTACATCTTCCTCTGGTGGCCGATGGAGGAGTACCGTAACATCAGCTGGAACGCTCTGTTCGGTCTGCGCGACTTCCCGGACCCCGAAACGGGCTCGACGCGCAGCGGGCGAGGCTTGCTGAGCGCCGAGGTACGCGAGGCCCTGTGGGATATCTTTTTCCACCGCGACTACACCAACTACGGGCGGGTCTTCGGCGGCGACTACCGGACGGGCAACTGGCCCCTGCGCGCCCAGCTCCGCCTGTATATCAAGCGCGACCTGCTGGCGAATCTCTGGGACTACGGCGCCACGGCAACGGCCATCGCGCCGCCCTTCGACCCATATGCCGAAGGCGAGCTGATCCTGACGCCCGACCTGGTCATCGGTCAGGACGAGGGCGGGGAAGCAGCCCTGCTGACCCCGCGGAACGTAGCCGTCGCCGCCGACGGCACCATCTACGTGCTCGATACAGGCCACCACCGGGTCGCCGTCTACGATGCCGGCGGGCGCTTCCTCAACGCCTGGGGCGAGCAGGGCGCCGGACCGGGTCAGTTCAACGAACCCTGGGGCATCGCCGTGGACGACGAGTATGTCTACGTCGCCGACACCTGGAACCACCGCATCCAGAAGTTCACGCTGGAGGGCGAGCTGGTGACGACCTTTGGGCAGCTGGGGATGCTGGCAGAGATGGGCCCCGACAGCGGCGGCTTCTTCTTTGGCCCCCGTTCGATCGCGCTGCTTTCGGGCGATCGCCTCGCCATCACAGACACGGGCAACCACCGCATCCAGATCTTCGACCGTGAAGGCAACTTCCTCAGCACGGCCGGCAGTCAGGGTCCGCAGCCGGGTCAGGTCAACGAGCCGGTGGGCCTCGCCGTCCACGAAGGAACGGTCTACCTCGCCGATACGTGGAATGCGCGTGTCCAGCTCTTTACGGAGGAGTTTGCGCCCCTCCTGCAGTGGCCTATCGACGGCTGGGAAGGCGAGTCCACGGACAACAAGCCTTACCTTGCTGTGGACGGCGAGGGTCATGTCTTCGTCACCGACCCCGAGAACCAGCGTATCCTCATCTTCGACGGCGACGGCAACTACCTGGGTCGTTTCGGCCAGCAGGGGCCTAGCCTCGACCGCTTCGCCCTGCCCAATGGCATAGCGGTTGACGACGCGGGCAACGTCTATATTGCCGATGCCCACAACAACCGCGTCGTCCGCTATCCGCCGCCGCCTGTATCCGGCCCGGTGGCGCCGGCCGGCGAGCCGGACCAGGAGGGCGACGGTCAGGGCGAGTGATGCGGTAACGGCGCCCGACTTCTACGCGCCTGGCGCCGTTCGAAGGCGGCTGCCGATCTGTGCTATAATGCGGCCCTGACCCTACCCTGACGAGGAGATTCATGGACCGCACCGTACCCAGCAGCGATAACGACGATCTGGCGCTGTACATCCGCACCTTCTATTCACTACTGCGCAGCTCGCGCGAGGTGCCCCTGCGCACGCTCAGCGAATCGCACCTGCGCATCAACTCCTCGCTGCACGTCGCTGCGGCCTCCCCGCAGCCCGATATGGCGGCCTTCATCTATACCATCCTGCGCCTGCCAACGCCCGTCATCGGCGACGTGCGTCTGGTCATCATGGGGCAGTCTGAGGCCGTCTTCGCCGAAAAGGGCTTCCCCGACGTCGAATCCTGGCAGCTCATCGTCGCCCCAGCCCGCCGCCGCCGCTACTTCTTCGACGGCAAGGACACCGTCGCCACTTATATCGCCAGCAGATCTGACATCGACGACCTGATCCCCACCCTGACCGCTTACCAGCTCGAGCGCGAGAAGCTCCATTTTCTGCTCGACCGGCCGGCGGTGATCGAGCTATTGCAGGCCTCGCGCGGCGCCCGGCCCACGCGCGAGCTGCTGGAAAAGCTGGCCGAACTGACCGGCATCCCCGCAGACGATCTCTACCGGCTGTACCGCATCTGGGGCAACCTGATGGTCGAGAATCTGCTCGACATCGCCAGCAAGAATCTGGAGATCTCGGTGCGCCTGCTCAGCGGCAGCCTCGCCGAATACCGCCGGGCGACACGCCTCTGGTGGCAGAACGTGGCCCACAGACTGCCCCACATCCAGTTTGAAAACCGTTCCGTCTACTTCGTCTCCAGCAACACACACAGCCTGACCAATCTGCTCGGCGGCTTTGCCCAACGGCGCAAAGAGCAGCTCGTCGCCTACATCGAGGAAGCGGGGGATCAGCTTCTCAGGCAGGAATATGCCGATATTCAGGCCAGCAACGTACGCAGCAATCAGGAAAACTTCCTCTATTACACGCTCAAGAAGCTGGAAGCCGATAGGCCAGACGTTGCCGAAGAGCACCGCCGCCACGAGCAGGCCCTGGGCATCAGCCGTGTCCCCAGCCGTCACGTCTTTGACGTGGAAGTGCAGGTCTTCGAGCTGTGCCGCCTGCGTCCCGACTTTCTGGATCCCCGCTTGCAGATTCCGGGCATCGAGGCCCTGCCACGCAGCGACGCTCTGATCATCAACATCGACTTTCCGCTGGGCATGGCAGCCTACCAGATCCTCTCCGAGATAGCCCGCAATATCGCTAACATTCGCGGTATCTACATCATGGGCAAAGCGGCGACACTGAATGGGCGTATCGGCGACATCATGATCCCCAACGTCGTCCACGACGAGCAGTCGCTGAATACCTACCTGTTTGAGAACTGCTTCACGGCAACCGACGTCGCGCCGCTGCTAACCTACGGCACGGTACTGGATAATCAGAAGGCAATTACGGTCCGCGGCACCTTCCTGCAGAACCGCGATTATATGTCTGTCGTCTATCACGAGGGGTACACCGACGTCGAGATGGAAGCCGGCCCATACCTGAGCAGCATCTATGAGATGCTCCGGCCGGAACGCTACCCCACCAACGAGATAGTCAACCTGCACGGCGCTCCCTTCCCGATTGGCATACTCCACTACGCCTCCGATACACCCTTCAGCAAGGGCAAGAACCTCGGGTCGCAGAACCTTTCCTATTTTGGCATGGACGCAACCTATGCCAGCGCGGTCGCCATCCTCCGGGCTATCCTTGCTCGGGAAGTCGGGAGTCAGGGCGCGCTACAGGAGGCCGGCGCCCAGGGCCAGCGCGCCCCATAGCGGCGCATCGTCGCCGAGAGCCGCCGGCACAACCTCCAGCCTGACGCCCGCAATCAGCGTCTCGGCGACCGCTTCGCGCAGCGCCGACCACCAGATCTCGCCCGCCCGGCTGACGCCCCCTCCGACGACGGCAAGCGATGGGTTGATGAGATTGGCGGCGTTGCCGATACCGATCCCCAGCGCGCGGGCGCCCCGTCGCAGAACGTCCCGGGCAACCTCATCCCCCTCCGCAGCCGCCCGGCTCAGAAGCGCGCCGTCGATCGCCTGCGGGTCGCCGCCGGCAAGGTGCCGCAGCAGCGCGCCCCTGCCGGGCTGGGTCACCAGCACGGCCCGCGCGTCGTCCGCCATGAACGGGCCCGAAGCCAGCCGCTCGACACAACCGTTCTTGCCGCAGAGGCAGCGCGGGCCGTCCGGGTCGATCACGGTGTGGCCGATCTCGCCGGCCATCTCGTCCACGCCACGCCAGGGGGCGTTATTCAGAATCCAGCCGCCGCCGACGCCTGTGCTCACCGTCACGTAGAGCATGTGCGCGTGGCCCTGCCCGGCCCCGAAGGCATGCTCGCCGATGGCGCCCGCGTTGGCGTCGTTGTCCACCGCCGCCGGAGCGCCCAGCTCGGCCGTAAGCATCTCCGCCAGCGGCACGTTATCCCAGCCCGGAACGTGGTCGGAGCGGCGCACCAGACCGGTGCCAAAATATGTGGGTCCGCCGAAGCTGACGCCTATAGCGGCGGGCTGCGCCCCTCCCAGCACCTGGCGGGCCAGCCTCAGCATCACCTCAATGTCCACGAGGGCGTTGGCGCCGGGCGGCGAATAGGCACGGGCATGACCCCGCCACGCGCTCTCTCCCCGGCCTGCCACCGCCGCGGTGTGTTTGGTGCCGCCAAAATCCAGCGCCAGAATCAGTTGTGCCATGCCGGTCTCCCGTCAGTTCAGTTTGCGCCGAGTATAATTGACCGCTACCCTGCAGGAAAACCAGCACCGGGAAAACAGATGGCAGACCTTACCCCTTTACTCCAGGAATTGCAGTCGGCGCTCGTCTCCGGCGACGAAGCCGAGGCGCGCCGGGCGGCGCTTGCCCTCGCCGCGCGGGCCGTAGAGGACATCCCCGCGCTGCACGCAGCACTGAACATGCTCGGCTACCACGGCCGGTTAGACCTGGCCAACGAGGTGATGGCCGAGGCGTGGCCCCGGCTTAAGGAGGACGAGGGATATTCCCGCCCGGCCGTGACGGCGTTCATGAGCCGGGCCACCGACCATCTCATCTATCATTACCTGGAGAGCACGCCGCCGGCCGGGCTTGACGCCGATCTGGTCGAGGCGCTCGAACGCTATTTCGAGGTAGACACTGGGCGACTGGAGCTCTACCTTGCCTTCCTGCGCGGGGAAAGTGGCCGGCGGTGGCAGCCCGCCGATTTCGCCACGCTCGACGCCCATGCGTTGAGTGGGTTGCTGGTCGAGTTTGTTGGACTGGCGCACCGGGCGGGCGTCTCGTATAGTCGGGCCCACCTTGTGCGCGACGAACTGCCGCGCTATTTGCTGGATCGCCGGGCGGGCTATCTCTACCCGCGCGAGGACGTGGCGGCTCTCCTGCGCACCGGCCGGCGCCCGCCTCCAGCTGCAACTGGCGCCCCGGCCGAGCCCCTTGTCCCCGACCGCTTAACGCTGCTCAACTTCGTCCAGAAGCTGGTGCAGACGATCCAGCCCCAGCCCTATGTCGCCGCCGCGCTGGTGGAGCTGATGCCCCTGTGGCTGCGCTTTCTGGCGCTGCGCGGCCTGATCACGGAAGCCGTCTACGAGGAGGCTATCCGCGATCTGGACGGGCTGGCGGCTGAGCTGGCTCCGGTATGGCACGGCACAGGCGATCCGCTGCTGGTCGCCAACCTGCTGGGCGCCGGTCAATAGCAGCAGGCGATCATTCAGACCCTTCAGTGGCCCGAACAATGCGCGCCCCGGTCACGCGCAGTAGGTCAGCCACACCCACCTTAAGGTTGATCCCCTTCTCGCCCGCACTGACGTATATCGCCTCGTGCTCCCTGACGGAAGCGTCAATCGTCATCTGGAAGCCCTTGTTCAGCAGCGCCAACGGAGAGATGCCCCCGACCTGGAGCCGCGTCAGCTTCTCCGCTTCCTGGTGCGTCGCCATCTGCAGCTTCTTCTCGCCCAGCTCTTTCGCCAGCAGCTTGAGATCGAGCTGGCGGTCGGCCGGGATCATCACCAGAATCGGCTTGCCGCGCTCGCGGGTGACCACCAGCGTCTTGAAGACCTGCGCCGCCGGCACGCCGAGGTGCCGGGCGACAACCGTCGCGTCGCGTTCGGTGTTCGGGTAGGTGACGGCCTCGTAGGGCACCTTCTTCCCTTCCAGCAGCCGCATCGCCAGCGTTTTCTGCGCCATAATCCACCTTCCAGCGATAGAGAATCGACACGTTATTTTGCCCGCTCTGGAGCCTTGCGCAAGCGCCTATGCCGGGGAACTCGCTTCTGCAGTATAATCGGCGCAATCATGTATAGGAGTTTTGCCTTTATCTATGGCTACGCACATTAACACCCCCGAGTGGGTCAAAGACGCCGTCTTTTACCAGATCTTCCCCGACCGCTTTGCCACAAGTTCCCACGTACCCAAGCCAAAGAACCTGCAGGCGTGGGACGCGCCGCCGACGCACCACGGCTTCAAGGGCGGCGATCTGCTCGGCGTCGTCGAGAAGCTCGATTACCTCAAGTCGCTGGGCGTCAACGCCATCTACTTCAACCCCATCTTCGCCTCGACCGCCAACCACCGCTATCACACGCACGACTACTACGTCGTCGATCCCCTGCTCGGCGGCAATCCGGCCTTTTTCGAGATGCTGGAAGCGGCCCACGCGAACGGGTTCCGCGTGGTCATCGACGGCGTATTCAACCACGCCAGCCGCGGCTTCTTCCAGTTCAACCATCTGCTCGAAGCAGGCAGGGAATCGCCCTACGTGGACTGGTTCTATCCCTATGGCTGGCCCCTGAACGCCTATAACGAGAACGAGCGCCCGAACTATGCCGCCTGGTGGGGGCTGCACGCCCTGCCGAAGTTCAACGCCCAGAACCCGATGGTCCGCGAGTTTCTGTGGAACGTGGCTACGTATTGGCTGGAACAGGGCGTTGACGGCTGGCGCCTCGACGTCCCGGCCGAAATCGACGACGATAGCTTCTGGCGGGAGTTTCGCCGCCGCTGCAAGCAGGTCAACCCAGAAGCCTACATCGTTGGCGAGCTGTGGGGCGACGCCCATCGCTGGCTGTCCGGCGACCAGTTCGACGCGCAGATGAACTACCCGTTTATGCGCGCAGCTCTCGGTTTCTTCGGCGGGCACAACCTCGACCAGAGGGACACTATCCACACCGGCCTCGGATACATCCAGACGCTCGACGCGACCGGATTCGCCCAGGCCCTGACGGCGATGCACGAGAAGTACCACCCCGAGATCGTCCAGGCGCAGCTCAATATGCTCGGCAGCCACGACACGCCGCGCGTCTTCACGATCGTCAATGGGGACCTCTCGACGCTGAGCCTGCTTTTCCTCTGCCAGATGACGGTCGCCGGAGCGCCCAATATCTACTACGGCGACGAGATTGGTCTGCCGGGCGGGCGCGATCCTGATAGCCGCCGGGCCTTTCCCTGGCATGATGAAGCTTCCTGGCGCACGGACCTGCTCGCCGACGTTCGCCGCTTCGTTGCCCTGCGCCACAGCACACCGGCCCTCCGTCGCGGCGACTTTCGCGTCCTCTACGCCGAAAGACAGGTAGTCGTCTTTCAACGCCGCCTCGGCGACGAGGTCGCCGTCGTGGCCTTCAATGCCGGCTTCCACGAGCACGGCTTCACGGTCCACCAGGCGCTGCCTGCTAACCTGGTCAGCGCACTCGATCCTGCCGTTCCTCTCCTGCGAGCCGACAATCACTTTACGCTGTCTCCTCGCTCTGGCGTAGTCTGGGTGGGCCGGAGCTGAATCGTTACTTGTCGGCGCAAGCCAGCTGAGCACGAATCCTAGAACGTAGCCGTGAGCGTAGCCGTGAGCGTAGCCGTGAGCGTAGCCGT
>Ga0123333_10005521_pt1 | contig 11378 bp, 10 predicted proteins | sample BioC12SIPDNA_3_FD_89957 | JGI IMG/M metagenome (GOLD analysis project Ga0123333, IMG submission 89957) | Anaerobic biogas reactor microbial communites from Washington, USA - Biogas_R2_B C12 SIP DNA | ecosystem: Engineered > Bioreactor > Anaerobic > Unclassified | place: Washington, USA...
CTGGGGAAGTGCACCTGGGGAAACCACGTGTGTTCGATTCGAATCGGACCACCACGCGCGGGAGCGTACAGGAAGCACACGCGCTGCACCGATTAACTGCCGGGGTCTGCAACACGCGCCACATGTGGCGGACAACATAGCTGACTGCGCCGGACACGATCAGCCCGACCAGGATATTCTCGGTCCATGCGGACATGCTGGAATCGCACCTTACCTTTCCCGAGCGTTCCGGGGCGACCTGTCGCAGTGCCGAGCCTACATCAGCAATCTGCCGATCTGATGGGTGGTCAGAGCACCGAGATAGGCCAGACAAGTCATATAGCTGAATGTGAACACAGGCCACCAACAGCTGCCCGTCTCCCGGCGGATGGTCACCAGCGTGGCGGCACATTGCGCGCAGAGTGCAAAGAACACCACAATCGACAGGGCCACCGGAATTGTATACACGGGCTGCTCCGTATGCGGCCAGGTCTGCTTGGCCAGTTCCGCTTTGAGCGAGGGTGAATGCTCGTCCTGCCCTTCTCCCAGATTGTAGATCACCCCCATAGCGCCAATCACAACTTCCCGAGCCGGGAATGAAGCGATCACAGCGCAACCGATTTTCCAGTCCCAGCCGAGCGGTCGGACGACCGGTGCCACCAGTTGTCCAAGGCGTCCGAGCACACTCTGCGCCATGTGCGCTCCAGCCACTCGGTTGTCGATGTCATCCTCCAGGCTGCTGCGCCGTTGCTCCAGTTCCGCCAGCGACTGCATCGCGGCTTGGGAGAGCGGGTCCGACTCGGTCCGCACGCGCTGGATGTCCTGGTCCAGCGCCGCGAGCTGCGCGGCGTACTCGGCCCGCACATCCGCCTCCACCTGGGGGGAATGGGGGAAGTACGCGGCCGCCCACACAATGACAGTGACGGCCAGGATCAGCGTGCCCGCACTGCGGATGAACTCCCAGCACTGTTCCACCACACGACCGACCACGAGGCGCGGCGAGGGGAACCGATATTCGGGCAACTCCATGATGAACGGAGGACTCTCCCCTTTGAGAATCGTCTTCTGGAGGACCTTGGCTACTACTACGGCCACGACGATGCCGATCGCGTAGAGGGCCACGATGGTGATCCCCTGCAGTCCGATCCAACCGCCCGCATAGCGCCGATTGGGAATGAAGGCGGAAATCATCAGCGTGTAGACGGGCAGCCGCGCGCTGCAGCTCATCAGAGGAGCGACGAGGATCGTGACCAGGCGATCGCGACGGTTCTCGATCACGCGGGAGGCCAGTATTCCGGGTACGGCACAGGCGAAGGACGACAGGAGCGGAATGAACGATTTGCCGCTGAGTCCCACGCGCGCCATCAAGCCATCCATCAGGTATGCGGCGCGTGCCATATAGCCGCAGTCTTCCAGAATCGCCACGAACAGGAACAGCATGGCGATCTGCGGCAGGAAGGCCAGCACGGCACCCACACCGGCCACCACGCCATCGGCCAACAGCGACTGCAGCACGCCAGCCGGGACAACCGCCGTGACCGCAGCCCCCACCGCTCCCACCACCTGTTCCAGCAGATCCTGCAGCGGCGCGGCCCAGGAAAAAATGGACTGGAATACCACCAGCATCAACGCGGCGAAGATCAGCAGGCCGGCTACCGAGTGCGTCAACAGGCCATCGATCCGGTCGGAGACCGTGACCGGCTCGGCCGCAGGCTTCTGCAGCACATCGTCGACAATCGCGTCGACCCACTTGTAGCGGCTCGTCGTCTCGACAGCCGGGACAGCCCAGCCAGCGGCCGCCAACCGCTTGCGCGCCGCGCGCACGTCACGCGCCAGTGACGTGTCATTCCCGCCCGAGCAGGAGTCTTCCAGATAGCCGCCGGTGTCCAGCAGCAGACGCTCGACCAGATACCGCGGTACGTTCCCCCCGGATCGCTGATCCCAGGCGGCCTTCAGCTGTCCGACTTCGTCGCGGAACTCGGGGGGGAACGGACTGCTGGACGACGGCACCGGCGCGCTCGTCGCCTGGACCAGCGCGCGCCGCAACTCATCCAGCCCAAGCCGCCGATGCGCCTGCGTCTCGACCACCGGAACGCCCAGCCGCTCGCTCAGTCGCGCGACGTCGATCACCAGGCCGCGTTCCCGCGCGACGTCGATCTTGTTGAGTGCCACGACCAGCGGCCGCCCCAGCTCCAGAGCCTGACTGACCAGGTAGAGATTCCGCTCCAGATTGCTCGCGTCCAGTATGCACACCACTACGTCGGGCGGCGGCACATCGGGCTGACGGCCCAGCAGCACATCGACCGCCACGACCTCATCCGGCGAGCGCGGGGCGAGACTGTACGTCCCGGGCAGATCTATGATCGTGAACCGCTGGCCCGCCAGCGTGGCCTCCCCCACCTTCTTCTCGACGGTCACCCCCGGGTAGTTGCCGATCCGCTGCGATACACCGACCAGTGCACTGAAGATGGTCGACTTGCCGGTGTTCGGATTGCCCAGCAGGGCGACAGTTCTCGTCACCATCACTCGTTAGCAACTGGGCAGTTGTGCACCAGCACCCCCAACAAATCGCTGCACCGAAAACACAGCCGGCTGCTGCCACTACGCACGATGCAGGGCCGACCATGCCGGACCACATGCACTACCACGCCCGGCCGCAGGCCCATCTCCTCCAGCCGCCGCACATGCTCCGGACACCCAACGAGGCGCGCAATCTGAACGCTCTGTCCAGGGGGGACTCGATCCAGTGCAATCAGCTTGTCGCCATGTACGTGGTCAATCAAGGCCGGTGGAGGACGTCGGTGCATCCTCAGTCTCGGGGGGGGAAGATGAGATTCGGTCTCAGCAGGTCCTTTGATATCGTATCGTCACTCACTGGTTGCCGCAAGTGATCGATTTGGCCATTTCCACGCTACCACACTATGGCCGCATCTCCCGCTGAGGATTGTCCGTTGCCTGACGGCTCCGCAGGCAACTCGCGCAACCCGCGACGTGCGGACCGGGGTAAACTGATCTCGGCCAGCGGTCCGGCGCAGGTCCAGCGTGCTGGGCGTCGCGTCTCACGTGGCGTGCCGGTTATTCGTCTGCTGCTGACTACCAGAACACCCCCGAGGGGCTCCCACCATGGCAAACTCTGTTCTCCATCGGTGCATTTGTACAGTTGCCGTCGTGTCGGTTATGGCGTGGGGGTGGGGCCGGCACATCCGGGCCGAGGACATCAAGCCGCTGGCCCTGGACGCGCCGGCACCCGATTTCGACCTGCCGGCAGTCGACGGCCGCAGCAATTACCGGCTGAGTGATTTTGATGCCGCTCGCGTCCTGGTGGTGGTCTTCACCTGCAACCACTGCCCCCCTGCCGGCGCACTTTCTCCAGGATGCCCGGCCGGGCCTCGTCCATCAGGTCCTTTACATCGGCGTACCGCATCGTACGGCCGGCGAAATCCCGGTTCTCGATGGCGCTCAGGAACCGTGCCTCGAATTCAGCTCGGTTGGTGCCGTAGATGTGGTAGCTGTCGGCCAGGTGGCAATAGCGTCCCAGCTCGACCTGCCGTCCAGTGAGTTGCGTGACGCGTTGGGCAATCCGCTGCTGCAACTGCACAAGTGCGAAGATATTCATGAACGCCGCCTTGTACGCATCGTTGCTGCGGAACCGGACGTTCATGCTCAGGCGCGGGACACCTGCCTGTTCAATGATCCGGCACCAGATGCTCTGCAGGCAGGCGGGATCGTAGCAGTGCGCGTCTTCCCAGACTTTCCAGGTGATCGCCTGAGCGCGGCGCGTGTAACCGGTCTGTGCCAGCTGCTGGCACATTGCCTCGATCTGATCGATGGCTCCGGCCAGCGAGGGCACCTGATACTGGAACAGCCGCTGATGATAGGTATACTCCCAGCGTGTGTCATGGGCGTCGTTCGCATCGCGCACCCAGTGGTCTTTGATCCCCTCGCACACCTCCATGACGTACTCCTGCAGGTCCTCGAATCCGCCCGGCATGTCGCGGTGGATCATCGGCTCCTGCAGGGGATCGGTGACCGTGATGAGCATGGTCGCATCCTTGCTCGGCGGATCACCAGGTTTGTCATATTGCGTGCTGATCTCGCACCCCTTCGCGTCCAGGGCGATGAGCGAATTCTCCCATGCGCGGGCGATACAATCACCCTCGGCGACCAGCACCGGTATCCCGTTCATTCCAGTTCACTCCGTGGCACGTCGTGCAGTTGCGTTGCGGCTCCCCGTCCACTCGCCGAGCGGATCGGGATCAGTCCTTCGAACCGATATCGTCCGTGAAGACCTCCTGCACCAGTTCGTTCTCCGCCCGCTCGTGGGCCATCAACTTCCCGGTGAAGACCTCGACTTGAGACGCCAGCTGCTCCCAGTCCTCAGCGGTTCCCGAGCGCGACCTGGTACCCTGCACGATCTGGTGCATTTCGGCACGCAACTCGTCATGTTCAGCCAGCAGGGTGGCCACGCGATTCGACACCCGGGGGGCCGTATTCACAAGCTCCGGGAAACAGTCGCTGGCCTCCTCGGCATGGAAGTGCACATCGATCTGATCACCCAGTTGCTGGATGGTGTCGACGACCTCCCGAAACGCCGCGGACTGCTGCGCCAGCTTGTCCTTGAGATCGCTCAGAAGCCGGCGCAGCTTCGTGTGTTCCTCCAGCGGTACGAACGAATTGCGTTCTGAGTTCATATCCGACATGACCCACCTCACGTTCTGACCCTGAAGCCCGATCCAGCTCGACAAGACTTTGTTGGCAACTTATGCAACTCCCTGCCCAAATGCAAGTCGCTCACCGGTCATCGCCGCAACGTCGTGTTGGATTTCGACGGCACCGATTACTACGGTTCGATCGCTCTCGGTTTCTTCCTGACGGTTTCTTCCTGAAGCTCTGGAAGCGGATCCGCGGCGTGGACGGCAGGATGGTCTTCTGCGACGTCTTGCCGCACGAACAGGAGGTGCTGCATCTGACGCAGCTGGATACGCTGTGGCCCGTCTGCGGCACTCGTGCCGACGCCGTGGCGCGGCTGCACAGGAACGACGCCTGATCGGCGCGGTCTCGGTCCGGAGCGGGCCCGTGTCTTTCACTCGTGTCGCAGCGCGTCGATCGGATTGAGCAGGGCGGCTTTCACGGCCGGCACGATCCCGAACACCACCCCCGTGCCGGCGGAGATACCGAAGCCCAGGAGCACGGCCCAGGTCGGGACCACGACGTCGACCATGTGTGGATGCAGGCTGGCCAGCGTGCTCAGGGCATAGCCCAGCGCGATACCCAGGCCACCGCCAAGCAGGCTGAGAGTCATGGCCTCGGTCAGGAACTGCAGCAGGATGTCGCGGCGGCGCGCGCCCACGGCCTTGCGCAGGCCGATTTCGCGGGTGCGTTCGGTCACGCTCACCAGCATGACGTTCATGATGCCGATGCCTCCGACCAGCAGAGAAATGCCGACGATTCCGGCCAGAACCGAAACGGCGACAGCTCCCACGTTATTGAAGGCGGCCAGGATTTCCCCCTGAGTCTGGACGATGAAATCGTCCGGCTGATGGGCCGCCAGGTTGTGGCGGCGGCGGAGCAGGTTGGTGATCTGGGCTTTCGCCTCCGGCACCGCTTCGGCGCTGACCGCCTGGGCCGCGACGATCAGGTGGCGGCGGAACACCGGATACATTTTCAGCGCCGTCGTGTAGGGGATCAGCACTACATCGTCCAGGCTGTGCCCGAAGAAGTTCCCCTTGCTGGCCAGGACCCCGATGATCCGGAAGCGGCGTCCGTCGATCAGCAGATTGCCGCCGACCACGTCTTCGTCGAGTTCCAGTTTGCGGAGGATCTCGCGCCCGAGCACACAGACTTGCTGTGCCCGCTCCACGTCCATCACGGCAAACGGGCGTCCCGCGTCCACCGGGAAGTTCCGCACGGTGTGATACGATGGTGCCACCCCTTCGACGCTGCAGGTGATCTGGTCACGACCGTAACGCAGCTTCACGTCCTGGCACGGGATCCAGGGGGACACGCGGCGCAGCGCGGAACACTGGGATTCAATGGCGTGGAAATCCTCTTCGTTCAGCTCCACGCGCCCCAGCGACTTGCCCGCGTCGCCGGCCGGCCGCTGCGGCGCCACGAACACGGCGTTGGTGCCCAGCCCTTCCAGGAAGTTGGACACATAGCGTGTGAATCCCTGCACCACACTGACCACCGTGATCGTGGCCGTCACGGCAATCACGATCGCCAGGATCGTGAGCAGGGAACGCATGCGGTGCGTGACCAGCTGTTCCAGCGCGTTGTAAACATTGGAGAGGAATATCATGTCATGGCGCCTGCCCGCCCCGCATCAACACGCCGGGATCCGGCCGCGCCGCCCCGCAGTCCTCATCAGACTCGACCTGGCCATCCCGCAGACACACGATGCGCCGGCAGCGCTGAGCAATGTCGGGTTCGTGAGTCACGATCACAATCGTCTGTCCCTCGCGGTACAGGTTCTCAAACAGATCCAGAATCTCTTCGCTGGTACGACTATCGAGGTTGCCGGTCGGTTCGTCTGCCAGCAGGATGGCCGGGCGCTGCACCAGTGCCCGGGCAATGGCAACACGTTGTCGCTGCCCGCCCGACATCTGGTTCGGACGATGCTTCATGCGGTCCGCCAGCCCCACGCGTTCCAGCGCTTCGATGGCCAGCTGGCGGCGGTGGGCTGTGCCCGAGTAAATCAAGGGCAACTCCACGTTACGCACCGCAGTCTGCCGCGGCAGCAGTTCGAAGGTCTGGAACACGAATCCGATGCGCCGGCCGCGGACCCGCGCCAGCGCCGACTGGGACAGCCGGGCCACGTTCTGCCCGTCCAGCCAGTACTGGCCTGCGGTGGGCACGTCCAGCAGTCCGAGGATGTTGAGCAGGGTGGACTTCCCCGATCCCGAGGATCCCATGATGGCCACCATTTCGTTCTCATGAATCGCCAGGTCGACGCCACGCAGCGCGCGGACGATCTCCGTGCCCATCTGGTATTCTTTCGTGATCCCTTGCAGCTGCAGCAGCGGCGTGCCCGCTTTCATGGGAGCTCCTTCGCCGCCGCACCGGACGGCTCGTCCGAGGAGGCCGCCCCCGCGCCGGACGGCTCAGCCTGTGCCGGTTCCGGCTGAGCCACGCCGCCCGGCGATGGCCCCGGCTGGGCCGCCTTGTGCTTGACCTCCTCCAGCTTCACAGGATGTCCCTCCTCCAGCTCGTCCAGCACGCGGAAAGGCCCGATGATCACGTCATCCTCGGGCGTAATCCCCTCCAGGATTTCGACCCGCTCTTGATCGCTGATGCCCGTCTTGACCGGTCGCGCCCGCGCCTCGCCATCGACCATCACAAAGACGATGGTCACATACCGCATCAGGTCGTCCTTCCCCTTTTCGGCCGGGGTCTTCGGCTGCCGCGTGATCCAGTCGCGGAACAGCGGCGTTTTGGGCAGCTCCTTCAGCCGGCGATGCACCACAGCCTGCACCGGCACCCCCCACGCGTCGTCAGCACGCTGTACCTCGATTTCCACCGTGGCAGTCATCTCCGGCAACAGCGAGTGGCCTGTCCTCGAGACAGTGATCAACGTCTCAAAACTGACCACCTCGGCGATCCGCTTGCCCTTCGGCGCAATCAGGTCGACCACGCCGGGAACCGGATCGTCCTGCGCGGCCTGGAGGAAGATCTGCGCCGGCTGCCCGGCCCGGATCAGAGCTACATCCCCTTCATCCACATCCGCGCGCACACGCATCCGGTTCATGTCGCCGATCGTCATCAGTACCGTGCCGGGCAGGTTGGTCGTGCCCGCAATGACAATCTCCCCCACTTCCACATCCCGGTCGATCACGGTGCCGTCAATCGGCGCGCGGATTTCCGTCCGTTCCAGGTCCTGCTGGCTGGTGCGGCGGACGGCAAAGCTTTCGGTCAGCTCGTGCGTGCTCATCGCCAGCTGTGCCTTCATCTTCTCCAGCACCGTGGCCACGTCGCGCATCTCCGTTTCCGACGAGAACCCCAGTTGACGCAGGTTCTCGTAGCCCGCCGACTCCTCCATGGCTTTCTTCAAGTCCGCTTCCGCCAGCTGAATGGCTGCCTTGAGCCGGTCGATGCGCGCTTCAGTCGACTCCAGGCGCGCCTTGGCGTCTTCGTCGTCCAGCTTGACCAGCAGGTCTCCCTTCTTGACCTCGTCCCCCTTCTCCACGTGCACAGACTCGACTTGCCCCATCGTCTCCGAGGCAATCTTCGCCTCGTCAATCAACTCAATCGTGCCGGGCGCCGTCACCGTCTGGATGATCGTCCCCCGCCGCAACCGCTCAACCTGCACCTCCTTCGCCGGCTGCCGCTTCTTGATCCGCCAGTCGACACCCAGCGCCATGGGCTGGCGGTGCAGATTGAGCGCCCCCACGAGCGTCACCGCGGCCGCCAGCAGCACCAGGATCACGAGGACACGTCGCATGAAACACGTCACCTTTCGACCATTACCGACCGCCGGCAGACCCAAACGCCCGCCCGGCAGCCGCGCCGGCCCGCATGTGGTTGTACTTCCCCGTCCCGCCAGCGGTTTCAGCCGCCCTTCCCTACTCCGGGAAGATCGTCAGTCGCATGCCCAGATTCACCAGCAACGACAAGCCACCCACCACCTGCATCTCCAGCACCGCCACCAACAGGCAAGTCAACAGCGCCACCAGCAGGTTCGCCTGCCGCCGCTGACAGGCACCCCACGCCAGCCCCAGCCAGCCCAGCATCGCAAAACAGTCGATCTGCTGGAGCAGCACCCACTCCCATGCACCATAAGTCCGGGACGGCAACAACAACACAATTGAAGTGTCGATGTCCGACCGCTGCAGGACCAGCATCAGCATGACCCGGACCAGCAGTTGCAGTACCCACACCCCCTGCCACGCGACACAATCCCGCATGGCCGCCGGAAACCCCACGGGCCGGCCACTCACCGCCGCCACCCCACTGAAACTCACCGCCACCAGCGTGGCCCGCACCGCGAGCCAGGCGGGAGCCAGCACGAAATCGCCAACCGCATGAAGCACCGTCCAGAACCGCAGACTGTCACGTTGCAGCTGGATCGCCTTGCGGATCACGTCCGGACTGTCTTCACCAACCGACTTCTGCTCCACCCGCGCCGCACCCTGTTCCACCGCCTCGGCCAAGTCGTGGTCCGGAACCCCCGTCATCCAGACGATGCCGCGGAGAATCACGACCAGCGACATCCAGACTGCCAACAGCCACCCCCACTTGGGAGTGTCCGAGGCAGGCACGCGCCTCTGCGGCGTGCTGGCAGGTTGCTCCGTCATCGTTCGTGGACCCGTCTGAACGTCAGACTTGTGGGAAGAGCGGGGTTCAGCGTTCAGCGCTGTTGCCTTGTTTGTCAGGCTTGTTTGTCAGGCACTCTATCACGATTTTCCCGGTCGCCCGTGACAATCGTCAAGGTGTGGCGCAGGCCGCCCATTCTACGGTTTTGCGGTCGCGGCCGGCCCGCCTCTGTGGCCAGCTTCGCCATCCGAACCGGCTGGGGCAGGACAGAATCCTGGGAGAGATGTGCGGATTGCGGAGGAATTGATTGAGAAGCACCCGTTTCCCAGACGACACGAATCGGGCAGGGTGTGGTTCATGTCCGGACCGAAAGGAATCGGAGCGAGGCTTTGAACGCGACGAGATTGCCCAGCAGATCTGGCCCGACCCGGTGGGTGCCAGCCGAACTGTCAGTGCGGCATCCCGATCCCCTGAGGCGGCGCGGTGAGATCGTCTGGCTGCCAACGCTACTCATTCTGGTGAGCCTCTGCCGGCCGGTGGCGGCTCAGCCCATGGCAAACGAATCCACACCGCAGCGCCCGCGCACATCGTTTCTGGTCCCCCCATCACGCGAGGCGATCGACCAGGGTTTACAGCCGTTGTCAGCCGCGCTGCCTGACATCACGCCGCGGACCGGCATTCGGCCGCCGGATGCCAGTGCCGGAGTATTCGACGCTCGGGAGATGTCGTATGCCGCGCACCGCGGTGGAGGATGGGCACCGATCCGCTACAATTGGGCGGCATCGGAGTTGCGACATCGGCCGTTGTACTTCGAGGACGCCATGCTGGAGCGGCATGGGCAGACGCGTCACCCTGTCCTGCAACCGATGGCTTCTGGCGCGCGTTTCTTCCTCACCATCCCGGTGCTGCCGTACGCCATGGTCGTTGACCCGCCGCGCCCGGCCCAGAGCACATTGGGGTACTTTCGGCCGGGCAGCGCCGCGCCGTGCCTGCTGCAGCGTCCGCCGCTGCAGGCTGATGCGGGCGTGGTCGAGGCCGGAGTCTGGGTGGGCCTGATCTTCCTGATCCCTTGACCCGTGTTCCGCCACGGGCACCCTGACAGCGTCTCGGGCGCGAGCCCCGGAACACTCAGCGCAATCGGCAAAGCCCCCCCGCTTCTGCCGTCAACATGCTGGCGAGGCTTCGCAGCTTGTGCGAATCGCTCCAGCGATAGGGGACATGCCGTCGATAGCAGTTAATACACCTGTACTGGCCGTGCGCCCATTGCGCGCTTATGTGGCTTATGTACTTATGTAGTAGAGTCGGCCCTGCCTGTCACGTTGGACCAGCGATGAACAGCCGTCACTGCTTGACCATCGCTCTGACCGGACTTCTGCTGTGCACGGCAGGGTGCTGGTTTCGTCAAGCGGAGTTCCGTTTTCCCGAACGCCAGATTGGGCCGCACGAGACGCTGGCCACGCAGATCGAGTACCCGGACGTCCAAACGACGATGGCGGCGGAGGCGGCTGCGACCGGGCCGCCGCGCGCCACTCAGAATCCCGGCGACCAGCAGCCGCTGGACATGACATTGGCCGAGGCGACGCGGCTGGCATTCTCCAACAGCCAGGTGATTCGGAGCCTGGGCGGCAGCGTGGTCACGGCCCCGGCCGGCACCGCCACGATGTTCAATCCGGCGCTGGTCGAATCGGATCCGCACAGCAGCGCCGAAGCTGCATTGAGCGCCTTTGATGCGCAGCTGACCTCGGTGCTGTTCTGGAACAAGATCGACCGCGGCTTTGGTCAGGTCCTGTCCGGATTCCCGCTCCCGGCGGTGCAGCAGCTTGCCAGCAACTATCAGCTGGAATTGGCCAAGACAGCAGCGACCGGATCCCGGTTCGCATTGCGGCACCATGTCAACTACAACCGGGAATACAACGTGCTCGACCCGACCCGGTTCCCATCGGTGTGGAACCTGGACTACGAAGCCGAGTTCCGTCAACCGTTGTTGCAGGGAGCCGGCGTCGAATTCAACCGCATTGCCGGTCCGAATTCTGCGGCGGGTGGGGCCAACGGCGTGCTCCTGGCGCGACTCAACACGGACGTCAGCCTGGCCGATTTTGAGGCGGCGGTCACGAACCTGGCGCGGGACGTGGAGCAGGCCTACTGGGATC
>Ga0123333_10005523_pt1 | contig 11374 bp, 7 predicted proteins | sample BioC12SIPDNA_3_FD_89957 | JGI IMG/M metagenome (GOLD analysis project Ga0123333, IMG submission 89957) | Anaerobic biogas reactor microbial communites from Washington, USA - Biogas_R2_B C12 SIP DNA | ecosystem: Engineered > Bioreactor > Anaerobic > Unclassified | place: Washington, USA...
GTCCGGCGCTTGCCAGCGCCGCGGTCCGCAGGAAATCTCTACGGCTAAGCTTCTTGGTAATCATACAAGACTCCTCCTCGTGTGAACATGGGTTGAGACTAAATCTTCTGATCTTGACACTGCAACGCATTCATTACAGCACAGCCAGCCTGACGACCTCCTTTCAGATGGCCTCCCGTGGTCATCGCTCGGTGAAGGCGCAGAAACGAAACTGCGCTCTCGGGACACCCTGTCATCACAACAGACAATCAAAAAAAACAGAAAATGCCCTGCTCGCTGGGCCCATCACACAGAAGGATCAGTGGAGCTCCGGACGATGAGCCGGGTCTCGAATACGTGGAGCACCGGTTCCGGGCCAGGGTTCTCGATGTGATCCAGGACGACCCGGGCTGCTCGCTCCCCAATCTCACGGGCCGGAATCTCGATCGTCGTAAGGGGTGGCGCCAACTGCGCTGCCAACGCCGTCCCGTCGCACCCCGCCAGAGCCACATCCTGTGGAATCCGTAACCCGAGATCATAGATGGCACGGCGTGCCCCAACCGCAAGTAGATCATTGATCGTCCAGATGGCGGTTGGCGGATCGTCGCCCGTCAGCAACCCTAGCGTTGCCCTGTACCCATCCTCCATCTCGGGGCCGCAGTTGATGAATAGCCGCGCATCGAACGCGATGCCAGCAGTGGCCAACTTCTCTCGGTAGACGGCCTGGCGCTCGGCCGTGAGGCCCTCTCGCGCTACACCGTTGATGAAACCGATCCGCGTATGGCCCAGGCCCAGGAGGTGATCCATCAGATGCCGAGCCCCTCCAGTGATATCCGACACGACGCGATCGTGTGCATCCGCGCCCGGCGTCAGGAATACAGCAGGCCTGCCAAGCTCTGCCAGTGTTGTCATCTCGTCAGGCATCTCCCCCCAGAAAGTCGGCATCAGGATCAAACCGTCCAGACGCTGCTGGAAAAGGGAGCTGAAACAACCACGCTCTCGCTCGGGATCGAAATTCGTGACCACCAGTGTCACGTAATAGCCGCTGCTCGTGAGAACGTGCTCGATCCCATCCAGGATCTCCAGATAGTGCATGTTAGAGAGATTCGGAACGAGAACCCCGATATTGTGGCTCTGACCGATACGCAGGCTACGCGCCAGTGCGTTGGGCTCGTAGCCAAGTTGCTCTGCCGCCTCCCAAACCTTCCTGCGCGTCTCTTCGCTGATCCGGATCTGCCTGTCGGTACGCTCGTTGAGAACGATGGATACCGTGGATCGCGAGACCCCGGCGAGTTGCGCAACATCCTCTTGGGTTGGCGGTCTGATCATATCGGCTCAAAGTCCTCGGGGATAGTTCACGTTGTGGTACTTTCACGTCCCACGTATTACGAGTTACGTAGCACCATATACGTCACACGTGTTAATTGTACCATGGAACACCTTCGCTTGTCAAGGACCTCGCCGAGGATCTCCGGGAGACAGCTGGAATGCTACAATTCCCGCGCTTTTCCCCGCCTCAGCGAAGGAGACGGTGAAATCACCGGTGCCAGCGATCCTGCACCCACCCTCTCGCTGGCTCGTCGCCCCGCCACCGCCTCTGGGGGGCGACCCCGGGTTCTAGAGCTGGGACGATGCCGTCAGCAATCGATGCAGCGTATCCCCAAGAACCCAGTGTTGATCGGCCTCAGGCACAAACGAGCAGTGTGTACGGAAGAGGTCGAGCGCCTGACGGTAAGTTATGAACGCGCGCGCCACAGGATAGTCCGATCCCCAGCACAGGCGGTGCGGTCCGAAGTGCTCGTACTCAGCCCGGACTAACGTCTGCACCTCGGGATAGGGATAGTCCCACCGCGCCTCTGTGGCATAGTAGAAACCCGACACCTTGATGTAGATGTTCGGCAGCCGCGCCGACGCGAGCACCTCCTGTAGATCGCCCGGGTCTGCCCCCTCCCCCACCCGCACGTGGCCCAGATGGTGAATGAGAATCGGGACGGATGGAAACCGTTCGGCGACCCCGCGTATGACCTTGTGTTGATGCGGATACGAACTCAGGCTTGCCGCCAACCCAAGCTCAGCAGCGGTCTGGAAGAGCCTCAAGCCCTCGGAAGACGTAAGCCAGGCGCCATCATCTTCGCGGGCTAGATAGTGGGTGAACCCCTGCATGGGCCAGCGCTCCGCCATATGTCTGAGACGGTCGGCTGCTCCTGGCTTGTGGTACGTGTCGGACCACGAGCTGTCGAGATCGACCACCTGGTACAGCCGTCCCGGGTGTTGGGCAACGGCCTCGGCTACGTATTCGTTGTTCTCGGGGTTCCCGGCGATCTGAGCACATACGATCAACGCCTGATCCACTCCGTTGACATCCATCTCGTAGAGCAGCTGCTCAACGCGCCCCCTGCTCTCAGGGTCAGGGACGGCGGGCCTGTAGGGCCAGTGAGCCCACGCGTGACAGTGACTATCGATGACCAAGGTTGCCTCCAGTCAAGTGTCGCCTAGCCCGTGCCTACTCCGGTCAGCGGTCAGCCAGCGCGTGTCTGGCTGACCGCTGATCGCTGGCCTATCCGTCTAGCTAAAGGGCGTGATCCAGGACTCCTCGATTTCCATACCGAAGCCCGGAGCGTCGCTTGGAACCAGCCAGCCATCCTTCGCAATCGGCTGACCTGGCAGACGCGCAGCTTCCTCCAGCGGCACGCCCGGCGGCGATCCTACGAAGTACTCCCCCCAGGGCGCCGACGGCGTCGCGAACGTGAAGTGCTGCCCAAAGGGTGTCACCGCCCCGCCGTGCAGGATGACGCTGATCCCGCCCGCGTCCGCCGCCGCAGCAATCCGGCGCACGGTCGACATGCCACCACACCAGTTGATGTCCGGCTGCAGAATGTCGAGCACGTGATGGCTGATCGCCCACTGGAATGGGACGTGGCTGTACCAGTGCTCACCGGTTGCCAGCGTCTGCCACGGCAGACGTTCGCGCAGGGCGACGTGCGCGTCGAAATCCTCTGGAATCAGGCACTCCTCCATCCACTTGAGCCTGTAGGGGCGCAGGACCTCGGCCAGGCGCACAGTGTACTCCACATCGAACGCCATCCAGCAGTCCAGCATCAGTTCAGCTTCGTCACCGATGACTTCCCGTACCTGTGCGACGAACGCCTCATTGCGCTGAATGCCGTCCCAGCCATCGGCGGGTCCATAGGGGCACGCCAGCTTGAACGCCTTGAAGCCCAATTCCTTGTACCAGTCGACATCATTGCCGGTGGCATAGCAGAAAATGCGGTCCTTCTGTGGCCCGCCCAACAGACTGTAGACCGGCTTCTCCATCAGCTTGCCGTTGAGGTCCCACAACGCCAGGTCGATGCCACTGATTGCATATGAGGCCAGGCCGGTCGTCCCGTAGGCCTTGGTCATGCGGAACATCATATCGGCAGCTTTCTCGATCGCGAAGCAGTCTTCGCCGACAAGCTGCGTGGCCAGGTGTTCCACGACCGGCACACACGATCGGGCAAATGACAGCGTGCCCAGCCCCCACGTGCCATCTTCCGCTATCACCTGTACCCAGGCGCCCTCCCACCGGGGCAGCCACAGACTCCGGTGCCGCTTGACCTTGGCGTATCGCGACATCGGGTTCGCGACCTCGGCCTCAGCAGCCCAGCCCGCACGCCGCGGCGTAGTCCGTGATTCCCGGGCCGGCAGGTTAACACGTACAACACGAATGTCTTTGATCTTCATACCGCTGTCCTCCTCGTTGATGTTGTGATCCACTCTAGACTCTGCGTCCTGCAACCGGCAACCTACACCCTACAACTAACCTCCTGCAGCTCCATTGTACAGCTCGCTGACCAACACCGGCGCACCGTTGACCGCCGCGGACCGGTAGGCCGCGTCCAGGAGTTCCACCGTACGCCAGCCAACCTCGCCTGGCGACACATTCTCAGCTCGCCCAAGAACAACGTCGACGAAGTTGTGGGTCACGGCATAGCGATTCCACTGCCGCGGTGTTGCCGACAAGTCCTCACTCGAGCCGTCTTTTCGCCGGATCATACCTGTTCGCGAAATGCTGTCGACCATGAAACAGCCTGCCTCACAGTAGACCGTTAGCGCCATCTGGTGGTTGATACCCGCGTTCCCGGTCCCGCCAACGACGCCAATGGCTCCGTCCTCGAAGCCGACAGCCATCGCATCAACCAGGTCCATCGCCAGACCATGGTTGCGCATGATGGCACTGACCTGAGCCACGCGCAGCCCGGTAACAAAGAACATCAGACCTGCCGCGTGGGTGATCTGGAGATGACCTTGACCGCCGCCCATCAGGTCTGGGCGGTTGTAGGCCTCGCTGGGCCCCTGGACTCGAAAGCGCGTCGGCGAGAACTGCGGGCCAACGTTGCCCCCCAGAAATCGCGAGACCTCTGAGGCGAATGTGCACACGACGTACTGCACCGCGCCCAACTCGCCAGATTGAACCACGTCGCGCCCTCGTTGCGCGTGAGGGGCGTAGTTGTAAGGGTATCCTGCCAGCAACTCCCGGCCCCGCGCTGCCGCCAGATCCACCAGATCTTTCGCATGAGCAGCGTACAGTGTCATCGGTTTCTCCAGCAACACGTGCGCATCGTGCTCCAGACACGTCCGTGCAATCGCGTGATGTGTCGCGTGCGGCGTCACCACGATGACGCCATCTGGCGCTTCCTGCGCCAACATTTCGTGATAGTCTGTGTAGGTTCGCTGGATGTCGTACGCTTGCTGGGCTGTGGCCAGCCTCTGTGGATTGGAGTCGCAGGCAGCCACGAGTTCGGCATCAGGGTGTTCCAGCACCCCCGGTATATGGGCCTCCGTGGCCCACCAACCCGTACCAATAATCGCAATGCGAGCTTTCTCAGCCATAGATCACTCCTCAGGATTGATGTGGGAGACGATGAAGACTCCTTCGTATCCCTCGAGCGCCACCGAGAGCGGCTCATCCGGGACCACACAACCGCCCGTCAGAGCACGGTACAGCGTGTAGGGCCCCGGTGCCCGCAAGGTCAGCTCGAGCGTCGTCGGAGCAGGGGCGTTGTTGACGATGAAGTAGACGTGTCGGCTCTCCAGCACCCGATGCGTAACCAGCATCCTGTCGCGCATTTGGTGCCCGGAGTTCGGGGCAAAGTGATCCAGTACAACGTCTGGAGGGGCAGCAGTTCGTACCGCCTTTGGAAGATCGTCCAGTGAGACACGGCGTGCCGGCCCTGCTGGCCCAAAGAGCGCCGCGATTTCTGCCTGAAGCGCCCCAGCATCGGCAGCGTCTCCCGCCAGTCGTGGCAGGGCGCCGGTGCTCACCAGCGTGCCCCCTGCGGCACAGAAGGTCGCTAGCGCCTGCACGGCCCCCAGCGATAGCGCGTCCAGCGCCGGCAACACCACCACCCGGTAGGCCTCATCACCAACGCGCAAGGCCCCGTCCACAACCTCTGCGCTGGTGAGAGCCTCCTCATCCACGATGTCTAGATCGATCTGGTTTGAGAGCAGCGTCTTGACCAGCGCGGGATAGCCGGTCACTATCGCCGATTCCCACGTCGACCGCAACGGGCGCTCGGTCCAGGTCGTGATGGGCTTCTCGGGGGGCAAAGAGTGTGCCCATAGTGTGCGTACCGGATAGAGCACGGCAACGTCGCACACGTGCCGCCCGCCTGTCAGCAGTGCGCCCAACCGTCCGACGTAGTCGTGATAGGCGCGCTGGTCTTCGTCTGAGAACTCGGTCCAGCCGAAGTAGGACGTGATCTGGTTGACCCCGAGTACATATTGCAGGTTGGCCTGGCCCCGCCGCTCGGCCAGCGAAGCATACTGGCCCACGTTGCGCTGCTCCCAGTCGGAGCTCTCGCTGTGCACCTGCTCACAACCGGTCAGGTGCGCTACCGACGCGACCTGCTTGACCGCCATGAAGGACGCGCCCATGAACGATCCGCCCTCCAGCATTTCCACAGGGTTGCTGTTCAGCATGTCGATACCCGGGAGATCCATCCGCCGGATTGGTGCGAAGAGGCTCCCGTGGAACGCCACGTGATCGATGATGCTCTCCTCGAGCAGCACGTGGCCCGAAGAGGCAATACCGTGCTTCTGGCACCAGTCCTGGACCTGGCCGTAGAACGCGGCAGTATAGCGCTCCGTGATGACGTCGTAGTAGTCCTGTCGCACGTAACACGCTGCGTCATTCTGCGAGTAGAACAGGGCAGAGAGGACGGGCGTCAGATCGTACCCCTTAACGCTGCGGAAGTGGTCCGCGAACCCCTTGGCCCACGGGACCGCCATTGGGCGATCTTGAAAGATCGGAGTGTCGATGACCGGGATCTTCCCCTGATAGCGCTCAGGGAGTGGTGGGACGTAAAACGTCATGAGAGAGGGTTCGTCGGTGAAGATGGCTTCGATGTGTTCCCAGATGTCATCGGGCAGTTCGCGCCGATAGGCCTCGTGTGTCACCTGCAGGAACGCACGCACCGCCTCGGGCTCCAGCAGGTTCACATAGTGCTGGAACGCGCTGACATTGCCCTGAGCGTGGGTGCCCTCATACATCACGCGCTCAGCGAAGTAGAGCACGCGCCACACCCCGTCCGGCACATCCCACCGCAGTGTGCTCCAGGCATCCACGTACCGGTCCAGCGGGAGCCCATCGGCTACCGTTGCATGCTCTGGGTCGCGGAACGCGGCCGCGCTCACAAACGAACGGCAACTCACGGGCATCGGATAGACGAGTGACGTGGGTCCCTCAACATCGATCGTGTAGCAGGCCAGCCCTAGCGCCGTGGTCTCCGGCATCGCCCGAGGCACGATGCCGCCGGCGGTGCCGCTGGGATAACCCTTCTCGTCATAGAGCCACACGCGCAGCCCCAGCGAAATGGCCTTGCGCATCCCATAGCGCAACACCTCCCATTGGTAGGGGCTGACCAGGTAATCCTGGAACCCTACGTTGGTCACGATGCCACCGACGCCAAGGCTGGCAAGCCGCTCGAGGTGCCGGTCAAGCCCGCGCATCGATTCCGCACCATCTGATGCGGACTTGGCAGTTAGGCGCTGAGACCAATCACCGGCGGGATCCGTCTCCCCTCCTCCGGCCTGGCCCTCCTCTGCGTCTTGCGATGCCGGCGAGACGCCGGTGCGGTCCAGAAATCGATCCAACCCATGGACGATCTGGAGCGGCCGGAACCGGTTGGGTGGGTTTGCAAACACATCTGGGTCAAAGACGGACATGATCTATCTCCTGAAGCTAAGCTTTCGGACGTACGATGTACAGCCAGTGACCGACGATCCGCTCATCAACGCTCAGGATGAGGTCCGCACCATCTCGGGCAAACGACACGTGCCGCGCGCCGAACCCTACAGGGGCGTGGATCGCCTCGGCGGCTGCCCCGCGCCCCCCCGCATACGCGCCTTGCCAGACCTCGATCGGTGTGTTGTCCAGCGAGAGCGGAATACGTACCTCTCCTCGCGATCCCACCCATACCCGATACAAGGGTTCGTATGAGTCAGTGGCGAATGGAGCACCCAACGGATGCCAGGCCACATCAATCGGGGCAGTGCACCAGTGATAGGTGACGCCATTGATCGTAATGCCTGAGCACCCCGTCCCCGCGAACGCGATCAGGCGTCCTCCCTGCCCGCCGCCATCCGCCAACCTCCAGACCACGGCGTGTCGCCCCTGATAGGTCACGGTCTGTCCCGCAACTCGGAAATCGTTGAGTAGGATTTGATCATCGGCCAGTGGATTCGTCTCTAGCGCCCGCCGATCCGTCTCGGCATCTCTGTAGAAGCCACCGGGCCAGTTTTCGGGATGCTCACGGTAGTGCGGGCACAGCGCAACCGCGCCATTGGCAAATGTCGTGGCAAGGTACTGGGTTGAGCGGGAGATCGCGACCGGATGATCGTCGCCGGCATAGAGGCCCAGCGCCCGGAGAATCTCATACCACGACCGCGCCTCCGTTCCGGTGGACGCCGATTGGTCATCACGTGGCCTGAAACCCAGGACAACAGCCTGTCCTCCGCCGGCAAAAACCTTCCGGCTCCCCACACACAGTGCGCCTCCCGGCCCTCCGGTCCGCACGCCAGCGACCGCCTCGGTGCCCGCCTCAGGCACCAGGGCGAACACGCGATCCACAACAAAGTCAGTCAGGATGGGCTGGACAGGCACACTCGCGAGTGTGCCCTCGAACACGACCTGGCGTGCTGGCAGCGCCAGGCCCAGCGGATCGCTCTTCGGTGCGAACGCCACGCCGCCAAGGCGTGCCACAGCGTCTCGCGCGGCCTCCTCCATCGGCAGTACGCTCGACCAAATGACCGTGCCGCCCTTGGCAGCGAACTCGTGCAGCAGGTCCAGCAACGCCGGGCTGGGGAAGGGCTCGTACAGCACCGCAACCGCTCGATAGCGCGCGTGTTTGACAGCCAACAACCCGTCGTCGGTCACGCGTCCGTACTCCACCAGCTTCTGGGCTGTGGCATAGTTGGCGTAGCCGTAGAGCACCATCCAACTACCGAACCGCTCCTCGACCGCCACCAGATCCTGCGGATAGAGGAAGAGCACCTCGGCCTCCCTCGGCGCATAGTCCTGGACCGCGCTGAACGCGGAGTGGCCACCGGCGCCGAAGACTTGGCTAACCGCCGCCATACGATCCCGAACCTCTCGCGGCATACCCCACATGCCCGCGCTGGCCAACGGTCTCCGGTTCAGGGCCGCAAGCGAGCACGCGAGAGCGCGTCCGTAGTAGTTCCGGTCGGCATAGCCGCCCTCTGCCGTGTCATTGTTGCCGCCGGTGAGGAACTCGTTCCACATGAAGTAGTTGGCGCATGCAGCAGCCGCCTGCTGCACAGTGTTGGACCACAGGAACTCGGGCGTGTACTCGTAGCGTCGCCGGTGCTCCTCCGGAGACCAGCTCCGGTGCACCTGGTTCACGGTCCAGGCATCGCAGGTCGGCGACTCGGCCCATGTCGCGTGATAGAACGCGTCCATCTCGCGGTCGTTGAGCTCCTCCAGTCGCTCGCGGGTCTTCACCATCAGGTCCACCACGGTGCCTTCCAGGAAGGTATAGTAGTCACGCCGGAACCGCAGCGTTCGAGCGACATCTGCCTCAGAAGCGCCAAAGACATGCTGGCACGGCAGCTTCGGCTCGTGGGTTGGCAGGAAGTCGTGCTGGTGGCTGGCGAAGTAGAGCATGTACTTCGCGAAATCCCCGTATTCCTCGCCGAACTCGGTAGCGAACGCCTGCTCGAATCCGGGGGAGACGTAACGTACCGTGAACTGACCGTTGTCGAAGTGCGTATGGTACGACCAATCTTGCTGGATGTGCATCTCATCCGAGTAGACGCCCGCCAGGCTGATGCCGCGGTCGTGATACCCTTGCACGAGCTCGTCCAGAAACGCGGACGCGCTGGGGCTGAAGTAGTCGAGCTCAACGGTCTCATAGATGAGCACAATCAGCACACGGTTCAGTCCCTCGGGCCCCCCGCTCCCGTGAACCCGAACGCGCTGAGCCTGGAACATAGCGTCCAGTTCAGCCACGCCGCCGTCAAGCGACCCGACGTCCACGCCCGCGCCCGGCATAGCCTCGATCTCAGGCGCATCGAGCTCCACGATCGCGTCCGGGTCGACTGCGAAGAAAGCCGTGTCGCCAACGCGCCTCTCCTCGAACGCGAACGCGCGTGCGCCTACCAGCTTGACAGGCGAGGGACCTTTGTTGTTGCACCATCGCATCTGCTGCCACATCATCACGGAGTACATACCGGTCCGCGGATCACGCAGACCCTCGCGGTAGTGCATCCACCGTCCCGCTTCTCCCGTCTTCTCTTTGTACCCGACGCCTAGCTCAAGAGGCGAGATGATGCTCGGCTCCAGCCCGATCCCATACTCCTGGGCAACATCATGGATCTTCTTGAGGGCGTCCTGAAACGCTTCGGTGTCTGGGTACAGACTCCGTGAACTCCCGCCGAAGAAATAGTCAAAGGCCACCCGCAGCTTGGTAGCACCCCGTTCAGCACCGCGGCGACAGTGCTCGCGCAGGCTGATCGGCTCGGGGGCCTGCGGGTGGATCTTCTCGACCGCCTCGTCTGGATGGTCCGCAAGGTTCATCAACTGCTCATCGGACACCAGGATGATATGGATACCGGGGTCTTCACGCCTCCATGGCCAGTCCATCGACGCAAGGCGTGTGTACTCCGACTGAGCTGGGGTTGTACTGGTCACGTCTGTCCTTTCTATCTGAGTGGTTGTGAATAGCCGTATGGAGTGAAAAGCCTGGAACGTCTGTCCGGAGCCCGGGCGGTCTCTGTCGGCCACACGTGCGCTCAGGCGCAGGCCACACTCCCGCCCACGAGCTGGAGTGGTAGGTCCGTCCCCTTGAGCCGCGCCTCGAGTCGATCCCACAGCTCGTCGACCAGCGGCGCATCGCCGAGAAGAGGCCACATATCTCTGGCCTGAACCGGGTCCTTGCTCGGCGCCTTCGCCCGACCAGGACCACAGCATCCCGGCGCATCGGGCCATGGCTCGGCGGTCTGAATCCACACGTTATCCGGGTGCGTCATAGCGAGGACACACAAACCCCCGAGGCTCTCGGCTTGTTCCGGCCGAGGGCCTCGGAGGCGGTGGATATGACTTTGGAGCTCGGCTCGCCATCTTACCCGCGAACGCGCCACACCGTGAACCAGGTGGCTGTTGGAAGCCGGATCCCGAGTCCCTCGATCAGGAAACGTAGTCGAAGACCTCCGCGACGTCTCCCGACTCCAGGATCGGGCTGTCCCGATAGAGAAAGCAGGTAACCGCGCGGTTCTCATCCGGTGTGTACATCCCGGGTCGGCTGTCCCAACACATCTCCATCGCGTGAGGACAGCGCGGCGCAAACGGGCAACCGGTCGATGCCCGGGAAGACCGAATCATGGTCGGATCTTCTTCGGCACTGTCGAGATCCACCCACCGCGTACTCGTATCAGGCAATGGAATCGACGAGATCAGCAACTGCGTGTAGGGATGCTTGGGATGGCGGATGACCTGTTCCACAGAGCCTGACTCCACGACAACCCCGGAGTACATGATCATGATGTTGTTGCAGATCTGGTAAGCCGTGGTCAGGTCGTGCGTGATGTACAGCACCGAGATGCCATACTGTTTGTTCAGCGCCTGGAGGCTGGAGAGAATGGTCGCACGCAGTGAGGCATCGACCATCGACACCGGCTCATCGGCCATGATGATCTTGGGTTGACAGATGAGTGCGCGCGCCACCATAAGCCGCTGTCGCTGCCCACCACTGAGTTCGAAGGGATATCGCCCCAAGGTCTCGTCACGGCGCAGCCCTACGGCCTCCATCGCCTCGATCATCAGGTCCTGGGCCTCCTCCTTGGTGGAGGCCAGGTTATAGTGCTTGATGGGCACTTCCAGCACGTGATCGACCTTGTA
>Ga0123333_10005525_pt1 | contig 11369 bp, 2 predicted proteins | sample BioC12SIPDNA_3_FD_89957 | JGI IMG/M metagenome (GOLD analysis project Ga0123333, IMG submission 89957) | Anaerobic biogas reactor microbial communites from Washington, USA - Biogas_R2_B C12 SIP DNA | ecosystem: Engineered > Bioreactor > Anaerobic > Unclassified | place: Washington, USA...
GCCACCGTCTCGTCGAACACGATTTCCGGCTGCAGATGGGCCCAGAGCGAAATCAGGAAGGCATCGCCCTGCCATTTGCCGCTCCAGCCGTAGGTGCCGCGACGGGCGAACATTTCGGAGGAAAAACTTTCGAGAAAGGCCACGTCGCTCGCGGCGCGGGGCACCTGGAGGAGCGTCGGCCCCAAGGGGCGAACGACCTGGCGGACGAGTCGGGCCAACTCGTGCTGCGTCTGCGGGTTTGTGTAGCAGTAGGAGCCCGGTGTATCGACGGGAACCAGTGATTGCCAACCGTGGTACATGATTCCCCGAATCGGCCGCGCGATCTTCGTCCAAAACGCCTCGCGCATGTGCATCGGAGCAATGGTAATGAAGGGCGCCTCGGGCTGCTCGATTTCCCAGCGGGCTTTGTAGGGAATTGCATCTTCCGGCTTCTTCGCTTCCGGCGCCGTCTGACTGCGATACCAAATCACTTGGGTCATTTTCATCACGTCCTGCCCCGGCTTATTCTCTGCCATGGCGAGCAGTTCTTCGGTGGCCACGGCAATTCGGATCGGGTCGGGGTAGGAATAGGTCCATTGCGAAAGGAAATCGACGTCGCCGCCGCTCCCGTAAACCTTGGCAACGCGAACCGCCGGATCGTGATAGGTCCAGAATCCCTCTTTTTCGGTCGACTTCAAGCCGCGAACCAGTTCCGAGTTCAGCCCGTTCCAGCCGTCGCCGACCTTCCAATACCACTTGTAGTACGTGTAGATGGGATCGTTGTCGGCAATGACGCGCGAGGCGGGAAAATCGGGCAGCTTCGTGTAGTCGACGCCCCATTTGGCGCTCACCCCGGCCGGGATATCGATTCCAGCCGACGCGCGAAAAGCTTCAAGGTCATGGGGGTGGAAGCAGCAGTTGGCGCCGTCGCGGACCTCGGTATGAACCATCGCCGCGCCAAAGGCGGGGAAGGGACCGTAGGCTTGCGCCACCGACGCGCCGACGTTGTAGCAATACTTCTGCAACTCGGGGAATAGCCCGCAGATGTCCTTGGTATACGGCTCTCCCTTGCGATCAACCCGTTGAAACTCCTTCCGGTCGCGGACGGCCGAGGCGGGGGAGAGACTCGCCACCACGGTCATATCGTCGGCGAGGGCGTCGTCGAGCATCTTTTTGTTTTTCTCCACGGTCTCCGGCTGCGACGGACTGATCGGCTTGCCCGCCTCGAAGATGGCGCCGTAATCGGCGCCGAGGCCCAACGCGTGGGTGAATCCGATCCGCTTGAGGCGGTCCATTTCCTCGTCGATTCCGCCGTAAACACCCCACATGAGCACGGGAAACTGATTCGGCGGGCGGCGGGCCACCAGCCGCAGCGTGAAAGAGTCGAGAGTCTGGAACGCCTCCGGGGCGGTGGCGACGAGTTGGGAGTTGATCGTGTATTCGCCCGGCCGCAGTTGCGTTTGGACCGGATAGTTGATCGTGACCGCGGCGCCGGGGGCAAGATCGGCGACCGGGGTCTTCTGCGGCGCAAGACCATCGGTGTCGATGGCGACCTCGGCGGCGGCCAACGGCGAACGCTGTAGATTGGTGACGGTGAAGCGGACCACAGCGCCGGACTCCATGCGAATAAAGCTGGCGCGGTCACTGGTCCGCTCGAACTTGGCACGGCGGAATTCCCGCACGCCGTTGCAGAGGCGAACCTGGTCGATCAGGCCGGGGAAGCCGTGGTAGTAGCTGCCGACCCGATCACCGATCGAAAGGACGTGGCTGCCCGGCGAAATCGCTTTCCGCCCCGGCATGAGCTTTCTGGAGGCGGGAACGCCGTCGATGTAGAAGGCTCCCGTGCCGGCGCCGTCGTAAGTGAAAGCGATGTGGCGCCACGTGCCCGGCTCGAATTTCATCGGCGGAGCGTGCCACGTCTCCGATCCGGAACCGAAACCGAGCACGGCGCGGGCGATCCGCAGATCGTTGCGATCCGCCGCCCCGAGGATCAACTGGTAGTCGTTGTGGGCGACATACTTCTTGTCGATCAGGAAGGACTCGCCGTACTCGTTGGTCAACTCGGCCTTCGGTTGGAGCCACAGCTCGATGGTAAACGGTCCCTTGGGGCTGAGGTCGGGATGGTTTTTGACGATAGCCGCATGGCGCTCGTCGGCAACAGGCCAGCCGGGAGCCGACTCCAGCGCACCGCCGAAGCGGCCTTCGGCGGCGGTCTTGGCGCCCTGAAGCGACAGATCGTGTCCATGGCCGGAATCGTCTTTGGTCTCCGCGCCGCCATTGAATTGCCAGAGCCCGACGACGTGCGCGCCGGTGGCATCCTCGCCGGCGTACTGCGACTGCCACGGGTCGCAGAGCAGCACCGCCGGCGGCTCAGCCGCCGAGACAAGACTGCCGGCAAGTACCGCCAGCAAACCGAGAGCGTTGCGGTAGATCGATTTCATGGGAGGAACCTCGCTGAGGGTGGTGGCGTAGGCGTTTCGATTCGGCGAAACAATACGTATCGCAGTTATCCGTGGTGGGGGCGAGGGGGTCGGGAGTCTTTCTCTGTGTCGGCCGGAAAAGCGTCCATCCGTACACGAAAGCGTCGCCCGGCCGGCACAAAAAAAGACTCCCGACCCCTTCCCACGTCCCTTCCCACGTCGATTTCGCGACAGCTATTCCTCCGCCGATTCTTACGCGGCGCAGACCGCTGGAAAACGCGCATTTTAGCCCCGCGCCGTGCCGGGGGAAAGGGATTGAAGGAAATTCGCGGGGGGGATTCTATACCTGATTATCTGATTCTGCCTGCAACACCGGTTTGATCGCCGTGGCTGACCGGAGACAAAGCGAAGATGTCATTCCCACGCGATCAGGCTGCCGTCGCGGGTTACGACAAACAGCCGATTGCCCGCGGCGGACATGCCGTCGAAACGGGGCGGGCTGGAAAGCTCCTGTTGCGACAATCGCTTCCCGCTCATTGGGTCGATCGCCAGCAGCACTCCCCCCTTGCGGCCTTCCAACGCGCCCAGCGGGTCGGCCGTGTCGACGATGTCCGGCGGACCGGCGGCAAAGAGCGTGTCGCTGGTCAGTGCCATCGCCTCGATGCGGACCGGGAGGTACTCCTGCCAGACGGCCGGTGTGCCGCGGGTGAAACCCGCCCCTTTATCGACCTCCACGGAATAGTCGTCGTAACGATTCGTGATCGTGCGGCCGTCGTATTGATACGGCTCCATCAACGGGTCGGGCAACCACTTGATCGGTTTCGGCGCCTCGGGGTCGCCGACGACAAACGGGCGGGTTGTGTTCTTGTCGCAGAAGAGGAGGTAGCCGGTCGTCTCAGGGTAGAAGAGCGGGCTGTGGATGTTCCGCTCGACAAACCATTTCGTCGCCCATGTGTTCTCGGAGTCGAAGACGAGCAGATTGCCGGATTTGGGGGCGAAGAGCATGAAGTGAAAGCCGGGCCAGCGACTGCCGAACGTCCAGAAGATGCGGTTGAAGCCCGAATCCTCCAGCAGGCCGCCCGTGGCGATGATGTGGTCGCCGCCCATGTAGCGGTCGCCGTAGCGGGTGTTCCACGGGGTTTCGATCGGGTTCAACTGGGCGTCGAACATCTCCTGCGTGCAGAAGATGTGTTTCCCATCCGTGGTGAGCACGTCGATATTCGAGCCGTTCATGGCAAAGTGCTCGCCGATATCCTTGGTAAGATCCGGGTGAGGCTCGTGTACACGGGCATGATGCACCATGCGGCCGGTTTGAGGTTCCAGGGCATAAAAGTGGGCGCCTCCGTCGATCAGCGTCGATCGCCCCGCCGCCACGTAGGCCAGCGAGTCAAGCACGAGCACCGTCCCGTGTACCGGCCAGGGCGATTCGACCTGTCCAAAGGCGACGATTCGCCGTGTGCTCGGGGCGGCCTGAAAACGCCAGGCGAGTTCGCCGTGAGCGGCATCGAGGCAGTAGACGTTTCCGTCGTTCGCCCCGAACAACAGCAAGCCCGCATGGTAGGTGGGAGCGCTGTCGACGCGTCCGCCGGCGATAAACCTCCAAAGCTCTTCGCCGGTTGCGGCATCGAAGGCATAAACGGTCTGGCGGTCGACGGCGGCCACAAATACTCTGCCGGCGGCAATGGCGGGCTGCGTGAGCTTGCCTTGCAGGCCCACCTCCCACTTCTTCTTCAACTCGCGGGCAACCCTTGCTTGCCGGTTGGAGCCGCTCCGCTTCGCATCGGCGCGATAGCAAGGCCAATCGGCCGGACCGGACGGCGCGGCGACGGTTCTTCCAAAGGCGGAACCTCGCTGTAGCCGCTCCGGCGAGGAAGGATCGAGAACAGCGGCGCCGGTATCAGCGCCACTGGTTGCCACCAGACCGTTCATCTTCGCGCCGACATAACAGAAACACTGGTCGGGCGGCGTGTAGAGCAGGCCGTTGCAGGGCAAGACCCCGTAGCGGCATGAGCCCCGCAGCCAGTCCTGCCGCATATGCCCCTCTCCTTCGAGGTCGAGGAATTCGGCGCCGCGTTTGGGATAGAGGATGAAGCGCTCGGTCGCTTTGCCCCGATAGCAGCGAAGGTGGTGGCCGGGCGACATCGCGTTGGGAACGTCGATCGTTCGCCGCAGCTCTCCCGTCCGGAAATCATAGCCCGACAAACGGGCGCCTGCGAACCGAGAGAGCGTCGGCCAGTGTTCCTCTCGCCCTTGGAGAATGCCGACGGTCTCCTCCACCCGCCAGACGAGATCGTCGATCACAAACAGATCGCGGCCCGTGTCGGGCCCCTTCCAGAGCGGTCTACCATCGGCCAGCGAGAAGGCAACGGCGCCGCTCTTGCCGGAAGCGATAACCACGTCCTTGTGAATCACGACGATCCCGCTCGCCGGGCAATCGACTTGCCAGCGCAGTTCACCGCCGCGCTGATCGTGGCAGAGCAGCTTCGGCCCGCGCTGAAAGACGACGACCCCGCTGCCCGCGGTCAGCGTCAGCGCGTTCATATTGCCAACCTCTTGCGACCATCGCATGTTGCCGTTTGTCGCATCCATCGCCGCCAACTTCGTGGAGGCTCTTCCGCCGCGGCGTTGTGCCTCGTCGGCTTGCGGGGACTGAATTCGCGCGAAAATCGTACCGCCTTCGACAACGATCTCCTCGGCGCCTTCGGACCCTTTGCACTGGTGGACGACGTTGCCGGTTGCGGCGTCGAGGATGCTCAGCGGAGCGGCTTGGAAACCGAGCGTCATGTAAACGCGCTGGCCGACGGCGACCAGACGCCGCGGCACTTCCGCGGGAAAACGGCCGCGCTGGCCGCGAAGTGTCCGCCAATCGAGATCGCCGATCTCGGGCTTCCATTGCTGCCAGCCCCACGGCCGCAGCGGGCGTTTCCAGAGCGTGATGCCGTTGAAGGCGTCGCGGGCGATCAGCGACCAGCGGGCGGGAAAACGCGGGTCGGTAATCCCGGCGGGCCCTTCGTCAAGGATGTAGAAGAGGCGTCCGCCGGCCGAGACCATCGCCGGCAGGCTCGAATCGATTTCGTGGCTGCGGCAGTACATCGGTTCGACCATCCACTGCAACGCCGAGGCCGGCGCAACGCGCCGATCCGCCGCCACGGCGTTGCCATCGGCCCCGTGGAGAAAATGGGTCCATTCGTCGATATCCTCGGGCCAAGGCTTCCTGACGATTCGCGGCGCCGCCCCGGCCGCTTGTCCCGCCCACGAACAGGATGCGCCGCCGGGCGCCAACGCCCGCATCACCTCTTCCTGCGGTAATTCGATGCGACCACCGGCCGCCACGCTGTCGTTGAGCAGGATCAGATTGACCAGATTGTCGGCGTAGGGAAGCTTCCGGCCGTCGAACAGATCAACGGTGACTCTTCCGTACAGCCCCCTGGCCTCGATCTCCTTCTTGGCCAGCGCCGCTTGTTGTGCGTCGGTCGTGAGCATCTCGACGACGACCGCTTCGCGGTCGACGAGCGCGGCAACACGCTCGGCATCAACCCAACCGATCGCAACGACCAGGCCCCCCTGAAAACCGGTCTGCTCATAGATCCGGTTCACCGACGCCGACTCGTCCGCCGCGGCCGGCGAACCTCCCAGCAAGAGCGACACGAGCAGCGCCGGAAAGAATGTCGCAAAACCTGGCATCTCGGGTCTCCGCATGGCAGGAACAGATCGCGGTCTCGCTTCGCTCCCGCACGGCCGAACGATTCTGCCTATTCGAACGAAGTCTTCCGGTCATCATAGCCTGGGCAACTCCCCGGGAAAACGGCTCTTCCGCAGAATTCGTGGGTTCCTTCGCGCGATTCGCAATCGGTGGAAACGGTGCTCTCGACAGGGGATATGTCCGTTTCGCCGCGAAAAGACGGCAACAGAGAAGAGGAACCCGTACTTGAACACAGAGTACGGGTTCCTCTTCTCTGTTGCCGTCTTTTCGATACAGGAAAACTACGTACCGCTTCCGTCAGATTAACGGGAAATCTCGGTGTTCCTGAGTGTCAACGGGCTGAACTTACCCACAGATTCTGCGGAAGAGCCCGCAAAACTAGACGCCGCGGTCTAATGCTTGGAGACTGCCACCGAGGAGGTTTCCTTCGATTGCCGCCACGGCGGCGCGGAGATCGCGCAGGGCATCCAGGTAGGCAAGGCTCGTCTGAAAATAGGTCCGTTGCGCTGTCAGCAGCATCAGGTAGCTGAACTCGCCCTGCCGATAGCCCGAACTCACCAGCTTCAGCGATTCTTCGGCGTTAGGCATAATGTCCCGGTTGTACTTCTCCACCTGTTGATGGGCGGTGGCGTACTGCTCGAATACGGCGGCCAACTGCTGCCGCAATGCCAACTGTACCCGTCGGACCTCATGCTGGGCCGCGGTCAACTCGGCTTGGGCTTTGCGGATGTTCCCCTGGTTTCGATTGTGGACCGGGGTGGGGACGCCGACTTGCACGGTGGTATAGGTGTCCTGCGTTGCGTTGTCGTATTGTACGCCTGCCTGCAAATCGACGTTGGGCACCCGTCCGGCGGCCTCTCGGCTCAACGCTGCCCGGGCACGGGCAACGCCGGCCTGAGCACCGGCAAGTTGAGGGCTCTCAATCAACAGTCGATTCAAGGTGTCCTCCCAAGTGAAGGGAACGATGTCGTCCTGTAGATTGCCGGCCAAGGGGGTCGGCTGCATCGCCGGGTCACCGACGACTGCCGCCAACGTTCGCCAAGCGCCCGTGTACCGGTTCTGCGCCTTCTGGAGAAGGATTTGGGCCGAATCGGCTTCGATTCTTGCTTGCAAGACATCGGTGCGCGCCACTTCCTTGGCCTTCATCAGTTGTTCGGCGGTCTCGACTCCGCGCTCGCCGATACCGACCAACTGTTGGGCAAGTTCCACGGTGCGCTGCGCGACGAGAACCTCGTAAAAACCGCGTCGCACGTCCGTGAGCACGCGAAACCGCTGGGCGGCCCAGACGAACTCGGCCTGTCGAACTTCTTGGCCGGCTACGGCCCGGTTCAATTGCAGCTTTCCGGCGGTAACAATCTCCTGACCGATGAATCCACCCTGTTGCCCGGCGCGCCCCTCGTTGCCGATTTCACTCCCCAGATAACCAACGACGGGATTAGGGTACAGGCCCACTTGAAGCTGTTCGCCGCGTGCCGCTTGCACTCGGGCCGCGGCCTGGGCCAACGTGGGATTGCACCTTTCGGCGATGGATTCCAATTCGGCCAGCGTCATGCCGGGTGCGGACGGATGTCCGGCGGGTGGCAGGAAGCCATGCTCGGTCGGATGTCCCAACGGTGGCCTAACAAGTTCCGGCGCGAGGGCGCCGCGAGTGTCGGCAGGAAGAGGAGCAGCAGCAACGCGTAGCTCCGGGGGCTGTGCGGCAGCTTGTTTCAGTGCCGGCCCGGCCAAGAAGACCACTATTATCATCGCGAGTCGCATGAGCCTTCGCCTTCGTCCGTTCCACCCATCCGCGGGAAGCCGAAACGCGGTGTGGGTCGCTGATCCGATTGGAACGATCTTGCCTGCCGTATCAGCTATTTCGGCGAGGCAAGACGAGTCCGACAAATATCCTAGGACGAGACGGCATAATCGCTGCAACCGTTCTGCCTTGACATGCGTTTCGGCCATGGCGATTGACACTTCCGAAAGCACCATCCCTGAATGCGGGAATCGGAGAAGAGGAACCCGGACTGTCGTCTTCAATGCAATACGGGTTCATCATTCCCTGCTCGTTCATTGTTTTGTCTCTCCCATGCCCGGCAAGACCTACGGTGGAACAATCAAGAACCTCGTCGTGGCAGGCAACAAAGCACGCCACGTCGCGTCCCGCGCAGGCCGTTGGCCGGTTCGGGTAAACGATCTTGATTGCGGCCAAAGGCCGCCTTACGTCAGCGCCTGATCCACGGGACGTTTCTGAAGCTGCTGGCGAACCTGGTTGAGCCATTCGCGGGAGGGCGTCATGTAGGGGCGGAACTTCTCGTGCCAGCCCTGCCCTTCATGGTAAAGAACCGCGCGATGGACGCCCAAACGGCTGGCTAGCGGCGAATCGATCAACGTGCTCGAGTCGTTGCTGTTCATCTGGAAGGCCACCCGCAGCTCCAGGTCGCGGAGGGCTTGGCGGTCGAGCCAGCGCGAGACGTTGTTCATCGTATCGCACCAGACGAGGGTGTGGACGCCCAGCGGCGGACCATCGCGAAGGATGCGTCCGAACTGCTGCGCCGCGCTGGGCGGTTTCTCCTCGCCGAAGCCCGACATCCCGAAGTCGTCCTCCGCGCGCCGCAGATCGCGAAAGCGACCGAGGTCGTAGACGATCAGGTAGAGGGGCGGCGCGTCCTCCACGGCGCCCTGCTCGCGCCGTTGGACCTCCGCGGCCACCTCGGCGACGACCTGCCCGGCGTCGCGTAGACTGCCCACGCGCATCGGATGCGGAACCGTCTCGGCCAGGCGGCCCCAATAGCCGGCCTCGGGGGCCTCGGCGCGGGCGCCGTCCAAGATGTAAAAACGGGCGCCGTCGGCATCGGCAGAAGCTTCCGGCGGCGGCGATTGCGCAGCGAGACTGATCGCCGCGATGGCCAGAATGCCCAAGGCTGATTCCTCACGCTGACCGACCAGCAAGAGATTGCTGCCGCTCTGGCGAGCCAGCGTGGCGGCCGTCGGCTCCTTGATGGAAACGGCCGCCCCCAGCCACGCCGTCGGCGCGCGCGGCGACTGAGCCCAGGCCGGCGCCGCGAGCAACGCGGCCAGCGCCGCATTCTCCCGCACGTCGGCCGCCACGTTTCCTTCGAAGACGATCGGCGGCGGAGCAACGCAGTGGCGGTCGGCGGCGATGGCGGCGACCTCGTCGAGATAATCGTCGCGCTCATGGTCGGAGAGCCAGGCGACCTGGAAGGGATGGTTGCCTTCGTAGAGGCCGTTGGCGTCGTTGTAGATCGCCTCGCCGGGCCGGGTGAGAAGCCTGGCCCCGGTGTTGTCCTCGCTGAGGATCAAATGCGCGTCGGATTCGCTGCACTGCAAGGCGATGCGAACCGCCATTTGCCCCAGCGTGGTCCGCGCCAGGGAATAGGCCCCGCCCAGCGTCTGCGATCCCAGCAACACGTGGATCCCAAAGGCACGTCCCTGGCGGACGAGGCGGTCCAAGAGCAAGGCCGCGCTCTGGCCGATGCGATCGTCCTCGACAAAAAGTTCCTGAAATTCGTCGACGATCAACAGCGTCCGCGGGAGCTTGTCGTCCGGTCTGGCCGCCCGGAAGCCGGCCAGGTCTTGCACGCCGAGCTTGCGGAACAAATCGCCGCGGTGGCGGAGTTCGGCATCGAGCCGCTCCAGCACACTCAAGCCGAATTCCCGCTCGCTCTCAATGGCCACCACGCGGGCGTGAGGCAGACGGTGGGTTGCGTAGGTTTTGAACTCGACCCCCTTCTTGAAGTCGACCAGGTAGAACTCGACCTCGTCGGGGGAGTAACGCAGCGCCAGGTTGGCCACAAGCACGTGCAACAGCGTCGACTTGCCCGAACCGGTCTTGCCGGCGATGAGCACGTGCTGCGATGTCCCGCGGCCCAGGCGCAGGCTCTGCAGCTTCATCGCGCCGGCACGGCCCAAGGGGACGTCGATGCCGTTGCGAGCGTCGGCCGACCAGCGGTCGCCGTCGGTCGGGCCGATGTGGCTGAAGGGTACCTCGACGCGGTCGGCATCGGGCGCCTTCCGCCCGACCGCTTTGACGATTTCGGTGAAACGCTCGGGGGCGGGAAGCCGTTGCGGCAGAAGCGGCAATTCGCCGTAGCTGTCGTGCGAACCGACGAATCGGCCGCCTTGCCAGGAGAGGCTCAGCGCGTAGGGCTCCAGTTCGGAGAGCGTGAAATTCGGCGGCAGAGGCTGGCTGCGGTCGAGGCTGATGAGCGTGAACACGCCGCAGCGGGCGCCGCTGGCCACGATGCTCGCCAGCCGCCGGGCGGCGTCTTCGTTGAAATTGGCCGGAAAATTCGCCACCACCAGCACCCGGTACGGCTCCGCCATCTCTCCGGCTGCCGCGTTGTACTGGTGAATCGACTCGAATTCGTTGCGAAGGTAGACCTGCAGCACGTTTTCCATGTGCTCGGTCAAGTCGGCGAGCCGTTGGGGGATGTGGGCCGCATCGGTCCAGATCCGACTGGCCACGAGTTGCTCGTCAAAGTCAGCTAAGTGCATAAAGGCGGAGAAGTTTTCTCCCAAGCCCACGGGATCAATAATGGTGAAACGCACCTTAGCCGGCGGCACTGCGGTGAGCATGCGGAGCATCACCGACTGGAGGATTTCGACCGCCGCCTGGCGGCCCTCCCCTTCGGATTTCAAGAGCAAAAGCGACCGGTCGGGAAAGGGGAGCAAGGCCGGCAGGGCGAAGCGGGTATGGCCGGGCCGGAGACTTTCGTCTTCCGGGATCCCGCCGGGGATCTTCGCCAGTTCCACCTCGTAATGTCCCAAGGGGATCGGCGGCAGCACGTCGGTGGCGGGAGTCCAGGCGTTCCAGTCGGTTCGGTCCCAGTCCGGAAAGAACTGACCGCAGGCGTTGTCGATCTCGGCGGCGGCGTTATGGAACTTTTCGATGCCGGTTTGCCAGCCGGCAGCCATCTCGCGCCAGCGCCGCTGGAACCGCTGATCGCTTTCCAAGAGAGCCCGCTGGCCGGAAACTTTCAACCGTCCGATCTCGCGCTGGAAGGCTTCGGCCAATTCGCAAACCACGCGATCGCGGCGTTCGGTCGCTTCGGTGAGTTCGCGTTGGCGCCGTTGGGCGATTTCATCCAGCCGTGCCGCTCGGCTCTTCTCCACGCGGTCGAGGTCGGCATTCTTGCGGAGCGAGAACTCTTCCGAGCGGACGGCAAACTCCGAATCGGCCTCGCGGACCGCGTCGTCACGGCGTTGGACGATGGTGGCATACTGGGCATCGCAGTCCGCCTTCGCCTTTTGGAGCACCCTCA
>Ga0123333_10005527_pt1 | contig 11365 bp, 8 predicted proteins | sample BioC12SIPDNA_3_FD_89957 | JGI IMG/M metagenome (GOLD analysis project Ga0123333, IMG submission 89957) | Anaerobic biogas reactor microbial communites from Washington, USA - Biogas_R2_B C12 SIP DNA | ecosystem: Engineered > Bioreactor > Anaerobic > Unclassified | place: Washington, USA...
AAGAAGGCCTTCTTCGAGGTCACCGACTACCGGGCGGCAACCGTGTACCTGGCCCAGACCACCCTGAGGTCGATCATCGGGGATATGGAGCTGGATGAGATCCTGTCCGACCGTGAGAGGATCAACCTCAAGCTGAGGGACATCCTGGACGAGGCCACTGACCAGTGGGGTGTCAAGGTGGACGCGGTGGAGATCAGGGAGATAGATCCCGCCCCCAAGGTCAAGCAGGCCATGGAGGAGCAGACCTCCGCCGAGAGGCTGAGGCGTGCGGCCATCCTCAAGGCGGACGGCGCCAAGACCGCGGCCATCCTGAACGCCGAGGGAGAGAAGCGCTCCCGCGTGCTGCAGGCCGAGGGTCTCCGGCAGGCCAAGATCTTGGAGGCCGAGGGTGAGAGGCTGGCCATCATACTCGAGAGCCAGGGTGAGGCCCAGAAGCTGAGGATACTGAGCGTGGGCGCGAGCACCCTGGACACCAAGGCCCTGACCGTGCTCTCCCTGGACGCGGTCAAGAAGCTGGGAGAGGGACAGGCCACCAAGATCGTGCTGCCCTTCGAGGTCACCAGGCTGGTGGAGGGCATCTCTGACTACATCGGTGCTGGAAAGCAGGTGCCGGAGAGGGAGATATCCAAGCCCGAGGAGATCGAACGGGTGGTGGGCAAGGCCGACATCATTCTCGGCCCCATCCCCTCCGCAGAGGAGCTCCGCGCGGACATGAAGAAGCTGGAGGAGGACATCTCCAAGGACAAGAAGCTCGCCGAGGCCATCACCCACAACAAGATGATGGAGTGATCGCCCAAACCCTTTCCCCGAACCATTTTTCTCGAGGCCCCGGCCTCACTTCATCATTTCCTCGGGTATCCTGATGGCGAAGGCGCATCTCTCATGGCCGTCAAGCACCGTGCCCAGAACCTCCACCTCCACATCGGCATCGAACAAGGTGTCCCATACCAGCTTGGTGAATCCCGCGCTGCACAGGCACAGGGTGGAGGACACCTGCGGGCCGCCGACGCGAATGGCCGAGCGGGCTAGCGGGCAGTGGCAGTAATGGTACCGGCGGAGCACCGGGCTTTCCTCCTCAAGATAGGAGCGGGGATCGAACGGGACCTTGTGCACGATTATCCGGTTCCCCTCCCGCACCCCGGTCTGCAGCCTCTGGTCCGCGGCCACCATTTCCACGAACCCGGAGGTGACCTCCTGCTCGTACCAGACCCGCCCGGTGCGCAGGCACTCCCTCAGGTCCTGCACCAGCCGCTCATGCTCCCCGGCGAGGAACTCATCGATGCTCGACGCGGATTCGAACCTCTTTTTCTTTTCCTGGAAGGCGGTCTTGGGTATGCCGTGATAGTTCCAGATCAGGACGTCGCGGCGCTGGGAGTGAGTGAGCTCCCCCTCCATCCTGCGGATCAGACGGCGGGTCAGGGGAGCGATCTCCCCAGGGTCCGTGCCCAGGGGCGGGTTCTCGAAACCGAAGAATATGGCCTCGCGGGACGTCTGCCCCACCAGCTCCCCCACCCTATCGGCCATGAGAGGCAGGATATCGTGAGAGTTCAGAATGCCGGCCAGGTGGATGTACAGCTGTGGCCTTCGAGAGTAGGCGCAGAACCTGGCGAGGTCCAGGAGAGTTTCCGGGGAGTTCCGGCCTTCGGCGATCAGATGCTCCAGGTACGCCTGAAGGTCCTCCAGGCTGCAGTTCCCGATCTCCATCCCACGGTCCTGCAGATAACGCTGGAGACCGGCGGCGTTCTCGACCGCGCGGTCGTCATGACCGATCCCTTTGTTCTTGAGATACTCTCGGAAGCCCTCCAATTTACCCCCTGGTGTATCTGTTCATTATGAGGTATAAGGATTGCGCCTGCCGTCCGACCTCCAGAAGGCTGACGTCCCTCAGCCCATGGGTGCAGGCGAGGATCGGACTAAGGCCTGGAACGCAACGATGGAGTTCCGCTCAATGCCTCAGGACCATGACGGCCAGCATCAGGCTCGCCACCACGAAGGCAGCCACCACATACATCCAGGTGTTGTCCGGGACGTCCAGCTCGATGGCCGCGGCCTGCAGCACGGTCAGGGCCACCACCTGCGACTGCGCGTCCAGGTCCTCTGCATGGGTCCATTCGGTCACCCCGGAGCGGGAATCTTGCACGGTGTGTATCCCCCCGTAGTTCCCGCCGAACTGCTCCGTCACCGTCAGGGGTGTGGAATGGAAGAGCATGACGTTCTTGACCCCCTGTACGGACCGGAGCTCGAGGGTCATGCGCCAGTACCTGTTGAGGTTGAAGGCGGTGCCCTCGGGATCGATAAAGGGGGCGTGGTCGGACGAGTAGGTGACGCTGTACGAGCAGTTGATGCCCATTTCCTCGGCGGAAGCGGCGGCCAGATCGTTCAGGTCCCGATCGTTCCCGGGATCGGCGTTGGTCATCAGCATCTCCGCCGAACCTATGGAGTCCACGATTATGACCGCCTTGATCATGCCCAGCTCTGCTTGGTGCTTGAACACGTAGTTCAGGGACCCGGCCATCCCCAGCTCCTCGCAGGCGAAGGCCACGAAGCGCAGACCGTAGCGCAGTTCGATCTTGGACGAGGATACCATCTCCTGCACCGACCTGGCGATCTCCAGCACAGTGGCCACCCCGAAGGAGTTGTCCAGATAGCCCTCCGTTAGCACCGTGTCGTAATGCGCCCCGACCAGTATGTACGGTTGATCGGGTTCGGAGGAGGGTATGTCCCCCACTATGTTGCGGTGAACCCCGCTCCCCAAGGTGGAGTTGATGTTCACCAGCACCTGCAGCCCCTGATCGGCCAGATCGGCCAGGGCCATCCCTTCGCTGTAATTTACCGACCCCACCGGGATACCGATGTCCCAGAACATCGGCCCGGTCACCATCAGGGGCAGGCCCCCGGAGGAGGACTGGGAGTAGTGCTCGGCGTGGTCCATCCAGGAGTAATGATAATGGAAGAGGATCGCCGATGGCCTCTCCTTGTTCAGCTTGAGCTTGAAGACCTGGTCCCAAATAGAGTTCCAGCGAACCTCCTTGCCCATGAGAAGGACCTTGCCGGTTATGTTCACCTCGTCCCAGGCCCCCTGGTCTATAGGCCGCCCCCCGACGTTGCTGGGGCTGGCGATGTCCGGGAGGGGCAGGGACACCAGTTCGGAGAGGACCCCGCCGGATGGGGTGGGCAGGCTGTAAGGCTCCGCCTGGAAGGAGAGGAAATGGACCTGGTCCTGGGAGGTGTTGAGGTCCCCGTCCCCCTCGGAGAACAGCACGGGGGGCTCTTGCAGCGTCCAGGATGAGTGGAGGAAAGGCTCGTTGGTCACGTTGAGCCCGTAGGAGACCATCTCCGACCAGATCAGGTCGGCGGCCTCGTCCGCCCCCTCGGAGCCGCTGACGCGGAAGGATGGGTGGGCGGCGGATATCTGACAGAGACGGTCCGCGATGTCCAGGACGTTCTGGGCGTTCCAGTGTTCGGACATCAGGTCCGCCAGGTCCGCGGCGTCATCTTGGGCGGAGGCTCCTGGAAGGCAGACGATGCTCAGCGACGGGAGCATGACAGCGATGATGACCAGGATGGCCAAGGACCTCTCGCGGACCATATATATCGGAATTCGGAACTGTCGAATGCTATAAGTCATTGTTGTTTCGACAGGTTCCGCGGGTGATTATAGGAAAAGAGATGGACGGACCGGGATTTGAACCCGGGGCTTCCTGCTTGCAAAGCAGGCGATCTTCCGAGCTGATCTATCCGCCCAGTGTGGCCGCATAAAAGAAGTTCGGATAAAAAGGTTTCGAGGTCAGCGGCAGATGGCCCCCTTGGAGGCCTCCCCTACCAGCCGGCGATACTTGGCCAGGACGCCAGTGGGTCGGCGGTCCACCACCTCGACCAGGCTCAGGCGGTCCTCGATCTCCGCCGCGGGAACCAGAAGTTCCAGCTTGCGCCCGGGGATGTCGATGGATATGCGGTCCCCGTCGCGTATGGCCGCGATGGGCCCCTTGTCGAAGGCCTCCGGGGATACGTGGCCGATGCAGGGACCGCGGGTGGCCCCGGAGAAGCGCCCGTCGGTGATCAGGGCCACGCTGTTCGAGAGACCCATGCCGGCTATTAGGCTGGTGGGCGAGAGCATCTCCGGCATTCCCGGCCCCCCCTTGGGCCCTTCGTAGCGAATGACCACCACGTCCCCGGCCACCACCTTCCGGGCGGAGATGGCCTCGTAGGCCAGCTGCTCGGAGTCGAACACTTTGGCCGTACCAACGTACCTCATCATCTCAGGGGAGACCGCGGCCTGCTTCACCACTGACCCCTGCGGGGCCAGGTTGCCGTAGAGGACCGCTATGCCCCCCTCGTTGTGGAACGGCCGGGAGAGCGGGCGGATGACCTCCTCGTTCAGCACCGGGGCGGAGAGGGCTATCTCCCGGATGCCTTTCCCGTTCACGGTCATCTCATCGGAGAGCTCGTTGACCAAGCGGTTGAGCATTCCGGGGACCCCTCCGGCGGCGTCAAAGTCCTTCATGTAATAGGGACCGCTGGGCTTGATGCTGGTGAGGTGCGGGATGCGTCGGGATATCTCGTCGAAGGTGCGCAGGTCCACGTCCACCCCGAAGTCGGCTGCTATGGCCGGGATGTGCAGGGCTGTGTTGCTGGAACCCCCTATGGCCATGTCCAGGATTATGGAGTTGGTGAACGAGCCCCTGCGTACCACCTTGCGGGCGGAGAGCCCTTCCCTGACCAGCTCCACGATGCGTCTGCCGGTGGCCCGGGCCAGCTCCTTCTTGCGGTAGTCGGTGGCCAGCATCGACCCGCAGCCGGTGAGGCTCAGCCCCAGGGCCTCGGTCAGGCAGGCCATGGTGTTGGCGGTGAACAGGCCGGAGCAGGCCCCCTCGCCTGGACAGGCGCACCTCTCGATCTGCAGGACCTCCTCCTCGCTCATCTTCCCGGCCTTGTTGGCCCCCAGGGCCTCGAAGACGCTCTGCAGGTCCAGGCATGACTCGTCCCGGCGACCCGGTTCCATGGGGCCTCCGGTCAGTATGATGGTGGGCAGGTCCAGCCTACCCGCGGCCATGAGCATCCCGGGGGTGATCTTGTCGCAGTTGGTCACCCCCACCCATCCGTCCATGCAGTGGGCCTGTACCATTATCTCCACGCAGTCGGAGATCACGTCCCTGGAGACCAGGGAGTAGCGCATTCCGGCGTGGCCCATGGCCACCCCGTCGCATACCCCGGGTACGCCGAAGGTCAGCGGAACACCGCCGGCCTCGATGATGCCCCTGCGCACCTCCTCCGCGAGCTCGTTCAGGTGAATGTGCCCGGGAACCACGTCGTTCCAGGAGTTGGCTATGCCAATGAGCGGTTTCTCCATGTCCGCGTCGGTCATCCCGGTGGCGCGCAGAAGGCTGCGCTGTGGGGCCCGGTCCACCCCTTTCTTGACCGCGTCGCTTCGCATCGGTTACGGTTATGATGGAAGGGTGAGATAAGTTATTGGCTCAGTCGTCCCCGAACTCGATGCCTTCCTGATTGAACCGGGTGCACAGGGCGTCTAGGTAGCCAGTAACGATCTGGTCCCTGCGGGAGATGTCGCGGATCCATATCTTGATGTCCACCAGCACCTTCTCCCTCTGCATGTCCTTTATGATCACCGTGGGGGAAAAGATGGACATGTCCACCTTCTTCTCCAGGTAGCGCCTTATCCCCTTCATCTCGAACACCTTGGATATCTTGCGCTGCTCCTCCTCCCCCACGTGCGGCAATATCATGGGGTCCTGGTCGGCCACCTCCAGGACCGTGTTCTTGATGCGTTCGAAATCCTTTATCGATCTGAGCCATACAGGTATCCTTATGGCCACGAAGCCCGCCCTTGAGTAGTTTATGACCTTGTTGTTCACCATGACCGAGTTGGGAACATAGAGGATCCTGCCATCCAGGTCCTTCAGGACGGTGTTCATGAGGTTGATATCCTTCACCCGTCCGATGCCGGTTACAGGAAGTCCAGAGACCTCGATCCACTCGTCGATCTTCACAGGCTTGATTATGGACATCAGGATGCCTGAGAAGGCGTTCATCATCACCTGCTGGGAGGCCAGGGCCACGCCCAGACCCAGGATCCCCAGGGAGGCCAGGAGGGCGGTCATGTCCAGCCCCAGCACCTCCCAGAAGCCAAGATAGAAGCCTACGGCCAGGACTACGTACTGATAGAGCCTGGCTATCGCCTTGGAGTTGACGTGCCCCAGGTGTTCGTCCAGCAGCCTCCGTATGAACAGATGGGTCCCCTTGGCCACCACCACCGTGGCCAGGGCCACCAGTATGAAACCCATCAGGCTGGCCGCGGACACCCCGAAGATTATCGTGTCTGCCATTCGCTCCTTTAAGCAACGGTGCCCCTTAATACACTTGCCCTCAGGGTGCGTCAATTCCCGCTTCCTTCAGGCGGTCCAATGCCGCGGATAGGACCTCGGAAACTATGAGGTCCCTATGCTGCACCTCGCGTATCCAGAAGCGCACGCTCAGCATCACACGGATGTTAGTGACCTCCTGCACCATGACCCGGGGCCTGAACTGGTCCAGCTTGGTCCTGTTGCCCAGGAAGCTGCGCACCTGGGGGAGCCTGAGCTCCCTTTCCGTGGCCGCAAGCTCCGCACCCTGGACGTTAGGAAGGATAAGGGGATGTTCCTCGACGACCTTCTGGACCGCCTCCATGACCAACCTGCGGTCGGCCGAGATGGGCAGGGGGAACGGTATCACGACCTCCACGAAGCCGGACTGGGTGTAGTTCACCACCCGGTTGGTGATCAGTACCGAATTGGGCACGATGGTCATCCTTCCATTCACGTCCCTCAGGACAGTGCGGGTCAGGGTGATGTCCACGATGCGGGAGGGCCTGTACAAAGGATCGTTGGTGATCTCGATCCAGTCCTCGATCTGCACCCGTCGGTCCAGGGCGATCATCGCTCCAGCCACCATGTTCTGGATCAGCTGCTGGGAGGAGAATGCGATGGCTATTCCCACCAGACCCAGTGAGGCGGCCAGGGCGGTCAGGTCCAATTTCAGCACGTCCAGTACCCCGTAGCCCAGCCCGAAGGCCAGGACCACGTATTGAAGGAGGTTGCTGAGCACCTTCGACCTGCGCTTCCCCAGGCGTAGGTCTAGCGCCCGCCTTGACAGTGTGTAGGCCCCTCGGGCGAGTAGCACAGTGCCCATGACCACCAGCACGAATATCAGCAGTACGACGATGTCGATGCCCAGGAAGGTCGGTTCAGCCACGATTAGGGATGCAGGAGCGCCTTAAAAAATATGGGGTTTGAAAAGGGAAGATATTGGTTAAGAAATTCGCATTCAGGACCTGAGAACTATCTCGATGTTGACCCCGTCGGGGACCTGTATCCTCATCAGTTGCCTCAGAGCCCTCTCGTCCGCGTCCAGGTCGATGAGGCGCTTGTGAATGCGCATCTCCCACCTGTCCCAGGTCTCGGAGCCTTCTCCGTCCGGGCTCTTGCGGCAGGGAACCTGCAATCTCTTCGTGGGCAACGGGATCGGTCCGCGGATGGCCACACCAGTGCGGGTGGATATCTGCTTTATCTGGGTGCAGACGCTGTCCACCTTCTCAGGGTCGGTGCCGCTCAGTGAAATCCTAGCTCTCTGTGCCATGTGTTGATCCCCAAAAATGGAAAGGGTGGAAAGGGGTTTACATCTCCTTCTTTTCGACGTCGACGCACATTCCGGCAGCCACGGTCTGACCCATGTCGCGGATGGCGAACCTGCCCAGCTGCGGGAAGTCCTTGGCCTTCTCCACGACGAGGGGCTTGGTCGGCATGACCTTGACTATGGCGACATCACCGGTCTTCAGGAAGGTGGGGTTCTCCTCCTTGACCTGTCCGGTCTTGGGGTCCAGCTTCTTCATCAGCTCGATGAACGTGCAGGCGACCTGGGCGGTGTGGCAGTGGAACACCGGGGTGTAACCGACGGGTATGGCGGTGGGGTGGTTCAGCACGACGATCTGGGCGGTGAAGGTCTTGGCAACGGTGGGCGGGTTGTCGACCGGTCCGGCCACATCTCCCCTCTTCACGTCGTTCTTGGCGATACCCCTGACGTTGAACCCGACGTTGTCGCCGGGCTTGGCCATGGGCAGTACCTCGTGGTGCATCTCAATGCTCTTGACCTCTCCGACCTTGTTGGAGGGCATGAAGATGATCTTCATGTCCGGCTTCAGGATACCAGTCTCCACGCGGCCGACCGGAACGGTCCCGATGCCGGTGATGGTGTAGACGTCCTGGATGGGCAGGCGCAGGGCCAGGCCCTCGGTGGAGGCGGGAACCTTCAGCTTGTTCAGGGCCTCCAGCAGGGAGTCGCCCTTGTACCAGGGCATGTTCTCGGACCTCTTGCCGCAGTTGTCGCCCTTGTAGGCGCTGATCGGGATGAACGGGATCTCATCGACCTTGAAGCCCACGGTCTTCAGCAGGGTGCTGACATCGGCGACGGCCTTCTTGTAGGCGGCCTCGTCGTAGGCGGGCTTGACGGCATCCATCTTGTTGATGGCGATGATGATCTGCTTCACACCCAAGGTCTTGGCCAGGAAGATGTGCTCCCTGGTCTGGGCCTGGGGACCCTCGATACCGGAGACGACGACGACAGCGGCGTCGGCCTGGCTGGTACCGGTGATCATGTTCTTGACGAAGTCCCTGTGGCCAGGGGCGTCAATGACGGTGAAGTAGTACTTGTCGGTGTCGAACCGCTTGTGGGACACGTCGATGGTAACACCGCGCTCCCTCTCTTCCTTCAAGCTGTCCATGACCCAGGCGAACTCAAAAGTCGCCTTTCCCTTCTCGTCAGCCTGCTTCCTGAACTTTTCGATCACATAGGGGTCGATGGCACCGCAGTCGAGCAGCATTCTGCCGACGGTGGTGGACTTGCCGTGATCGACGTGACCTATGAAGACCAGATTCATGTGAGGTTTGTCAGCCATTTGTTTTCCCTCCTAATTTTTCCTTATATACTATGAGTTGGTTGCCTCTCGATATTATTCATTCTATATAACCGTTTTTCATGTTCAGCCGGAGTAATATCCTGCGTCGTAAGGCTGGGGGTTCAGTCCCTTCCTCTTCCTTATGTCTCCGACGACCTTGTCCTGCAGTTCCCTCGGCAGTATCACGAAGCCCGAGTTCTCGGTGGACCACAGGGCCCGGCCCTGCGTGGCGCCGCGTATGGCGCTGGCGAAACCGAACATCTCGGCCACCGGGGCCTTGGCGATGATCACCGTAGCGTCGTGGTCCTGGTGTATGTCCTCGATGGTGGACCTGCGGCCCTGCAGCTCGCGGGTCACATCGCCCATCATGTCCTGCGGGCAGTTGATGTAGACCTTCTGCATGGGCTCCAGCAGGACCCTGCCAGCCTGGCACATCGCCCCGTATATGCCGGAGCGGGTGGCCGGGATGACCTGGCCGGGACCGCGGTGGATGGAGTCCTCGTGCAGCTTGGCGTCGACCAGCATGACCTTGAGGCCGGCCACGCGCTCGTTGGCCAGGGGACCTACGTCCATGGCCTCCTCGAACGCCTGCTTGCAAAGCTCCATGGTCTCGTGAAGGTTCTGGATACCCTTGGTGGTGTCGATGAACACGTTGTTGTTCTTGAAGGCCACCACGCCTTTGGCCTGGTCCTTGTCCATGCCCAGATCGCTGAGCTGCTTGGCCAGGGCCTTGGGGTCCTTTATCTTCCCGTCGACCTTGATCTCGTTGTTCTTGATGGCCTCGACGACGGCCTCCTCAAGAGGTTCCACGACCATGTAGAACTTGTTGTGCTTGTTGGGGGACTTGCCCTCGAAGGGACCGCCCTTCCCCTTTATGCACTCGCGGTAGACCACGATGGGCGCGGAGGCCTTGATCTCCACCTTGTGATCGTTCACTATGCGGTAGTTGGTGATCTCCAGGTGGAGCTCGCCCATACCGGACAGCAGGTTCTCCCCGGTCTCCTGGTTGATCTGCACCTGGATGGACGGGTCGGCCTTGCCGACGGTCCTGAGCACATCGACCAGCTTGGGCAGGTCCTTCATGTGCTTGGCCTCGATGGCCACGGTGACCACCGGTTCGGTGTAGTGGGAGATCTTCTCGAAGGGCTCCATTTCCTTGTCCGAGGAGCAGGTGGCTCCGGATATGGCGTCCTTCAGCCCGGACAGGGCGACGATGTTTCCGGCCTCGACCTCATCCACGGCGATGCGGTCGGCTCCGACGCACATGGCCACGGTCTGGACGCGGTTGGGGTTGGGCATCCCTAGTATATGCATCTCCTGGCCGCGAACGACCTTTCCGGAGAACAGCCTGCCCATGGCCACCTCGCCCGCGTGGGGGTCGATGACGATCTTGGTGCACATGAAGGTCGTCGGACCCTCGCGGTCGCAGGTCATCATGGCCTTGCCGACCTCGGACTCCAGGTCGCCCTTCCATATAACCGGGATACGGATCTTCTGGGCGTCCAGGGGGTTGGGGACGTGGGTGATGACCATGTCCAGGAGCACCTCGTGCACCGGGGACTTCTTGGCCAGGGTCTTTTGGTCCTCGTTCTTGCAATAGTTGTAAACATCCTTGAAGGAGATCCCGCTCTTCTTCATGTAGGGGGCGGATATGGCCCAGTTGTTGAACGCGGAGCCGAAGGCCACGGAGCCGTCCTCCACCTTAACCTGCCACTTCTTGCGCAGGTCCTCGGGCAGGTTGGCCACGATCCTCTTGTTGACCTCGGCGATGATCTGTATGAAGCGCTGCTGCATCTCCTGCTCGGTGACCTTGAGCTCGTTGATCAGGCGGTCGACCTTGTTGACGAACAGCACCGGTCTGACCCTCTCCTTGAGGGCCTGGCGTATGACGGTCTCGGTCTGGGGCATGATGCCCTCCACCGCGCAGACCAGGATGATGCATCCGTCCAGGGCCCTCATGGCCCTGGTGACGTCCCCGCCGAAGTCCACGTGACCGGGGGTATCGATCAGGTTGATAAGGTAGTCCTTCTTGTCGCCGTGCCAGGTGTGCACCATCGAGGCGTTGGCCGCGTTGATGGTGATGCCACGGGCCTGCTCCTGCTCGTCGAAGTCCAGCATTAGTTGCTTGCCGGCGAGGTTCTCCGACATCATGCCCGCCCCGGCGATCAGATTGTCGCTCAGGGTGGTCTTTCCGTGGTCGATGTGCGCGGCGGTCCCGATGTTCCTGATGAACTCAGGCTTCAGCATTATCTCCTGAGCCTTCTTGATATTGTCTTCCTTTCTGCCCATGTTCCCCACCTATTATTTAACGCGCAGAGGAAGCAACCCTCTCGATCTCTTCCTTCTTGGCCACGGAGAAGCTGTTCATGTCGCCCTTGGAGGCAAGTATGAGCTCTTCGGCCAAGCACTGCTCGATGG
>Ga0123333_10005530_pt1 | contig 11351 bp, 9 predicted proteins | sample BioC12SIPDNA_3_FD_89957 | JGI IMG/M metagenome (GOLD analysis project Ga0123333, IMG submission 89957) | Anaerobic biogas reactor microbial communites from Washington, USA - Biogas_R2_B C12 SIP DNA | ecosystem: Engineered > Bioreactor > Anaerobic > Unclassified | place: Washington, USA...
AAGAGGAGCGGGGGACAGTCGTAGCCGAGCCGGAAGCAAAGGGCGGCGGCCTGTTTATTGGGCTGATTCTGATTGCCTTGGGGATTTTCTTCCTGGCACGCAATTTCTTCGGCTTCGAGATGTTCGAAAACTGGTGGGCGCTCTTCATTCTCATTCCCGCTGTGGGCAGCTTTTCGCGCGCCTACAGCCAGTATCGAGCCACCGGCAGCTGGCGGGGCGCAGCGGGCCGCTCGCTGACCGGCGGATTGCTCATCACGGCCATCGCCCTCAACTTCCTGTTCGATCTGGATATCGGCCGTTACTGGCCCGTCCTGCTGATCATCCTCGGCTTCAGCCTGCTCCTGCAGCGCGAGTAGCGATGACGAAGACAGGCCAGAAGCTGCGACTGACTTCCCGGCGCAGCTTCCGGCCTGTCCCAACCTCATCGTCCGCGCCCGGATCGGCCTACGGGTGCAGATACTGCTTGAAGAAGTCTGTAATCGCGTTGTAGACCCGGACGCGATTGTCGAACTTAAGGACGTCGTGCCCTTCGTCCGGCAGCATCAGATAATCCACAGTCTTGCCCAGCTCCCGCAGATGCTCGACCAGCTCGCGGCTCTCGATTTCGCGCACGCGCGGGTCGTTGTTGCCCTGGATGACCAGGAGCGGGGCGCTGATGTTGTCGATATGGGTACGCGGCGAGCGCTCGACCAGAAACTCTCGTTCCGTCTCCGGATCGCCGACAAGCGCAGCCATGAACGGCTTCCACGTCTCCGGCACGCGCTCGGCAAACGTGATCAGGTCATAGGGGCCGAACATGTCTACGGCGGCTGACCACAGCTCCGGGTGGCGCCCGGCAAGCGTCAGCGTCATGTAGCCGCCATAGGAGCGCCCAACCACGCCGGCGCGGCCCGTGTCTATCCGCGGGTCCTGCGGCAGCACCTCGGTCATCGCGTGCACGTGGTCCAGCCGGTCCTGCCCGCCCCAGTCGCGAACGACGTGCTTCATGTAGGCGAAGCCGTAGCCCGTGCTGCCGCGCACGTTGGGCACGAACACGGCAAAGCCGCTTAACGTGAGGAACTGGATGAGTGGCATGGAGAACCAGGCAAAGTCGGGCCGTTCCTGGCTCTGCGGCCCGCCGTGGATGTAGTAGATGAGCGGGCGCGGGCCCTCGTAGCCCAGCTCAGCGCCCGGCAGGTAGACGCGGGCGGAGACGCGCAGCCCGTCGTAGCTGGTGAAGGAGGTGTCCTCGCCGGCCGAGAGCAGATGGGCAGGGATGCCCAGAAGGCGCTCGTCGGTATGGCGCACCAGGTTGTCCCGCCGGCTGCCCTCTATCGTGTATAGCTGGGTGGGCGACGTTGCCGTGGAGAAGCTCAGGGCAAAGCGATCCCCGGCCGGGTCGTACGTCGCCGACTCCAGCACGCCGTTTGCCAGCCGTCCCTGGCCCACCAGCACGTGCAGCACGCGCATGACGCAGCTCTCTAGCTCAAGTTGCGCTTCATAAAGCCACGACGCGCCGTCGATGTTGTACCTGAGCAGATAACGCTCCTCGCCGGATGGATGGTCCAGCTTCTCCAGCCCTTCCAGCTCCCCCTCGCCCTCATGCACGAGCCCCTGCACTTCGAGGGCTTCGGCATTGGCTGGCGCCTTGAGTGGCATGAAACCCACCCCGAACCGGTCGTCGAAGAGAATGGAGCGGAAGATCAGACCCTGCTCGTCAGGCGTGAAGTAGAGCTCGTTGATGCCTGTAGGCGCCACCTCTTCGCCGGGCTCGCGCAGGGCCAGCGGCTTGCCATAGAGCAACGCCGGCTCCTCCGTGTCACCGAGCCGCCGCGTAAACACCACGTTGTCGCCGGCCCCATAGCTCTCCAGCAGGATGAAGGTGTCGTGGCCGGCGTTGTGGCCGGCCGGTATGCCCGCGTAGCGGCTCTCATTCAGCAGCGTCAGCTCGCCCGTCGTAATATTCGCCAGATAGCTGCGCGTGAGCGGCCGGTCGTTCGCATCGGCTATGAAGTAGACGACGTTTTGTTCAAGGTCCGGCGCCAACATGTCCACGCGATGGTTAGCCAGCTCCTCGGCGAAAAGCGGCTGTGGATAGCCGCCACTCACCGGCACGAGCATCGGCCTGTACTGCTCGTCGCCGTCGTTGTCGATCATCACAAGGATCTGCTCCAGCGCCGGAAAGACGACGAAGGAGCGGCCCGCCATCAGGTGCGGATTCTGCAGGGCGATGTGCGGCGGCAACAGCGGCTGGGGCACGCTGCCGCCGAGCTTCATGGCGTAGAGGCTGTTGCGGCCGCTCAGGTTACTGATGAAGTAGAGCCGGTCGCCAACCACCTGAGGCACGAGGAAGAGGCGTGCCGAGAGCAGCGATTCAATACGGAAAGGTGTATCGTCCACGAGGTGTCCTCCGGGAAACGGGCCGTTGGTGATGAGGCATATAGTAGCGGACCACTACGTTCTCTCCAAACAACTTTCCTCCAGAAATGCGCGTGATGCGGCAGCCACGGCGTCTCCACTCACGCCGGTATCCCTAATACGGCCAGTCGTCGTCGCGCCGGAGCAGCGCGCGGATGTGGTTGATCTCCCCGGCGTGGTAGAAGTCATGACCAATAATGATGCGGATCAGGGTGCGGGTCGGAAGCTGCTCGCCCCAGTTTGCCAGGCGCAGGCGCTCCAGCTCCTGGTCGTCGGCAAGGGCGACAACAGACGTGACGAGGCGGTGATGACCCTCTCGCAGCCAGTCAAGCAGCTCCTCCTTGGGACGCGGGCGCATGTCTGAAGTGACCATCGGCGGAACATCCCCTTGCAGCGAGGCAGAGCCGAAGGCGTAGTCCTCATACATCCACTTGGCCCAGCCCACGTGTTCCAGAATATCCCCGATGGAGCGGCGACCACCTGGCGGCGACGCCAGCCATTCGTCGTCGCGAACGTCACGCAGGTTTGCCAGTAGCGACTGATCCGGGTCGCCCTCAAAGGCGTCCTCGAGAAGTGATAAGAGCGTGTCAATCGCAGTTCGGCTCATCATTTCCTCCCGGGTGAGCTTCTATCCGATTCACGGGCTATCTCTATCGTCCCACCCGGCTCGAAGTTCGACCGCAGATAGCGCAGCGACTGCGCCCGGTCGTCGCCGCCGTCGGTCGTCCCCAGTAGCTCCTCGCTGTAGACGGCGATATCGGCGATGATGCGCTCGTAGCGAAAGTAGGCCAGCGCCTGCCTGTCCGCTTCGGCCGGACCGTAACCCTGATAGAAGAGGGCTTCCTCCTCCTCCGGGCTGCGCCAGCCGCCCATCAATCCCGCCCCGGCAAACATCAGGTCCCGCTCCTTTGGTGCGAGCACCGGTTCGTCCCAATCGACAATGTACAGCCGGCCATCCCCCGTCAGGTGAAAGTTGCCCGCGTGGAGATCCCCGTGGCAGACGACAGGCAGGAGCGAGCGGCGCCGCAGCGCCCGCGCATACCGCTCTGCCCGGCCGACGAGGTCGCCGATCGCGTCGCGTTGCGCGCGCAGCAGGGTCGCCGTCTCTGCCGCCACGGGCTCGTCGAACGTTTCCACCTCGACGCGCGCCAGCCACCCCTTCACCCTGTCGCGCCACACAGGTGCGTACGCCTCTCGCCGGATACTCCGGCTCAGCTCGGGAGGCAGCGCCAGCGTGTGCAGTCGCCGGAGCGCCGCGCCCACCTCGATCCACTGTGGCTCGGTCAGGCTCACTTTATATCCGTCCCGCCCCTCGACAAAGGGATAAAGAATCAGCTTGAAGTCGCCGAGGTCGTTCCATAGCCGCCCGGCCTGATCGGCAAGGGGTGCGATAATCTGCGACAGGCCGTGGTCGCGCAGGAACCGGGGCAACGTCACCGAGCTTTCGGCAAAGTCGCCGCTGCGCAGCTTGAGAAAGAACGGGCGGCCTGTGCGATCGACGACCCGGTAAACGGCTGAGTTCGAGTCAGCGCCAAGGGGCAGAAAGGTGATGCCCGCTACTTCCAGACCGTAGGCGTCCTGAACATAGGCGGCAACTGTATCTTCGTCGATTTCAGGCTTCTCCAGCATCGCTTCCACTCTGCAGTTAGCGGTGGCCCGCACGGGTTTGCTCAGGTGCACGAATGCCGCCTGAGCCGGGACCGTCCTCATTAGGCCAATCCCCTAATTCAGCTATAATACGCTCATTCCAAGTGTCACGAAAGACACCGGCTGTCGGGCCACCGCCGGCCGGTGCAGAACAGTCCCACTTTTTACCAGAGGAGGTTCGATTATCATGACGACGGCAAAACGGAACTTCAAAGTCACGTATGCCACCTTGAGCAGTCCCGATCCCCAGCTACATGTACTTTTCGACGAAGCCGTAGCGCGGGCGCGGGCCAGCCTGGGGCAGACCTACCCCATGTTCATCGACGGCGAAGAGGTGTGGGCAGACGAGACCTTTACAAATCGAAGCCCGGTTGACCGGGATCTGGTGATGGGCCATTACCAGAACGGCACGGAGGAGCATGTCAATCGCGCCGTCGCGGCGGCCAAGCGCGCCTTCAAGGAGTGGAGCCGGCTACCCTGGCAGGAACGCGTCGCCCTGATGCGCAAAGCGGCCGACATCATCAGCGAGCGCCTCTTTGACATCGCCGCCGTGATGTCGCTGGAGGTCGGCAAGAACCGCCTGGAATCGCTCGGCGACGTAGAAGAGACAGCCGACCTGATCCGCTACTACGCCGACCAGATGGAACAGAACAATGGCTTTATCAAGCCGATGGCGGCTGAGAGCGAGCGCCACCACAACCGCAGCGTTCTGCGTCCCTACGGCGTCTGGGTCGTAATCAGCCCGTTCAACTTCCCGCTGGCGCTGGCGGGCGGCCCCAGCGGCGGGGCGCTGGTAGCAGGCAACACCGTCGTCTTCAAGCCGGCGAGCGATACCGCCCTGACCGGCTGGAAGCTGGCCGAGTGCTTCCGCGACGCCGGGCTGCCGGCGGGTGTCTTCAACTTCGTCACGGGCGGTGGCCGGCGTGTCGGCCAGCCACTGGTTGACCACCCGGACGTGGCCGGCATCACCTTTACCGGCAGCTACGACGTGGGTATGAACATCTACCGCAGCTTCGCCGGCGGGCGTTACCCGCGTCCCTGCGTTGCCGAGATGGGCGGCAAGAACCCGGTGATCATTAGCAAGACGGCCGACCTGGACAAGGCCGCCCTCGGCGTGATGCGCTCCGCCTTTGGGCTGCAGGGCCAGAAATGTTCGGCCGCCAGCCGTGTCTACGTCCACAAGGACGTGAAGGATGCGTTCATGCAGAAGCTGGTCGATCTGACCAGCAAGATCAAGGTGGGCGACCCGACCCTGCAGGAGCACTGGATGGGGCCGGTCATCAACGGCGGCGCTTACGAGGATTACCAGGAGTTCGTCGCCGACCTGCGCAAGCACGGCAAGATCGTCTACGGCGGCGAGACCATCGACGGGCTGAACGGCTACTACGTGAAGCCGACGATTGTGGACGAGCTGCCACTCGATCATCCGCTGTGGAAGCAGGAGATGTTCCTGCCCATCGTCACCGTCACGGCCTACGAGGACAGGGAAGAGGCGATGCGCCTCGCCAACGACGTGGAGTATGGCCTGACCGCCGGCTTCTTCGGCGAAGAAGACGAAGAGATCGAGTGGTTCCTGGACAACATCGAGGCGGGCGTCGTCTACGTGAACCGCGAGGCCGGCGCGACGACCGGTGCATGGCCGGGCTACCAGCCGTTCGGCGGCTGGAAAGGCAGCGGCTCCACCGGCAAGGCCGGCGGCAGCCTCTACTACGTCCAGCAGTACATGCACGAGCAAAGCCAGACGGTGATCGAGTAGCCAAAAGCTGGAAGCCGTAAGCCATAAGCTTGCGGCTTTGGCCCCGGTCAGAAGTCAGGTAATGAGGATTAAGAACCCGGCTCCTATGCTGTCGGTGACGGCGCACAGGAGCCGGGTATCCTGTTCTGGCCGATAAGAGGAGGGGTCATGCGCGATTTCCGGCGCCTGCAGGTGTGGCAACGTGCTCATCAACTCACGCTGGCAGTCTACAGGATGACGGAGTCGTTCCCGAAGCATGAGTTATATGGGTTGACAAGCCAGCTACGACGCTCTGCGATGTCAATTCCGACCAACATGGCCGAAGGATGCGGGCGCGAGAGCATTGTCGAGTTGGCCCGTTTCCTGCAGATTGCGATGGGTTCGGCCAAAGAATTGGAGTATCAGCTCTTGCTTGCCCACGACCTGGGCTACGTGCAGCCGGACGTGTATTGCAGCCTCAACGACGAGACAAGACAGGTGCAACGCATGCTCCACGCCTATCTCGGCCAGCTTCGCGGAAAAAACAAGGAGTAAGCTGTAAGCTTACGGCTTACAGCTTAAGGCTAAAAGCTACTATCTATCATGTCTCAGAAAGTCCTCTCCATGTCCGACGCCGTCGCCCGCTATGTCGCCGACGGCGATAGTGTCGCCATCGAAGGCTTCACCGCCTTCATCTGTTTTGCCGCCGCCCACGAGATCATCCGCCAGCAGCGCCGGGGACTCACCCTGATCCGCATGACGCCCGACCTCGTCTACGACCAGATGGTTGCCGCCGGCGTAGCCGATCGGCTCATCTTCAGCTACCTGGGCAATCCCGGCGTCGGCAGCCTGCACGCCATCCGCCGGGCCGTGGAGAAAGGTATTCCCCGGCCTCTGGCTATCGAGGAGTACACCCACTTCGGTATGGTCGGGCGCTACATCGCCGGCGCCAGCCGCCTGCCCTTCTTCCCGCTGCGCAGCTACCGCGGCAGCGACATGGTCTCGGTTAACGACCAGGTGCGCTTTGTGACCAGCCCATATGCGGACGGCGAGGAGATCGCCGTCGTGCCCCCGCTGAACCCCGACGTCGCCTTCGTGCACGCCCAGCGCGCCGACGCCTCCGGCAACGCCCAGATCTGGGGGCTCCTGGGGATGCAGAAGGAAGTCGCCTTTGCCGCCCGGCACGTGGTCGTCGTCGTCGAGGAGATCGTGGACGAAGCCGTCATCCGCCACGATCCTAACCGCACCGTCATTCCCGGCCTGATCGTCGATGCCGTCGTCGAGGAACCGTACGGCGCCCACCCCAGCTACGTCCAGGGTTACTACGATCGCGACAACGACTTCTACCTGAGGTGGGAGGCGATCAGCCGCGATCAGGCAGCTACCGAAGCATGGCTCCAGGAATGGGTCTACGGCGTGCCCGACCGCGCCGCGTATCTGGAGAAGCTTGGCGCCGAGACCATCAAAGGGCTTGCGCCCGGCGAAATGTGGTCGGAGCCGGTGAACTATGGACGCTACGACTGACCCCTTTGGGGCAAAATACCTTTCCCTGACGTTAGGGATTGACCGGCATCTTCCCGGCTACGTGGATGCCTATATAGGGCCGCCCGAGCTCCGTGCGGCGGTGGAGTCAGGGCCGGCGCCGGAGCTTGACGAGCTATGGGATGCGTTGCGCTGGCTGCAGGTTCACGTGCCAGATGCGGACCCGCAGCGCGAGCGCTTTCTGCACGCGACGCTGCGCTCGATAGAAGGGACGCTGCGGCTGTTGCAGGGCGAGGAGATGGACTACCTCGACGAGGTAGCGCTGCTCTTTGACATCCACCCACAGCCGGTAGACGAAGCGGTCTTTCTGGAGGCGCATGCCCTGCTTGACCGGCTGCTGCCCGGCGACGGCTCGCTGGCGGAGCGCATGAAGGCCAGGCGCGACCATTACGAGCTATCGCCGGATAGAGTGCTGCCGGCTCTGGAGCTCGCCCGCCAGGTCACCCGCGAGCGCACGGCGGGGCTGGTCGAGCTGGCGCCCGGTGAAGACCTGGAGATACGCCTGACAGGCGGCCATCCGTGGAGCGCCTACAACTGGTATCGCGGCGATGGCCAGTCGCTGATCGAGGTGAACACCGATATCCCCGTCAACGCCCTGCACGTTCTCGGGACGATGGCTCACGAAGGTTATCCGGGCCACCACACCGAAGCGCAGCTTAAGGAGCGCACGCTCTGGCAGGAGCGCGGCTATGTCGAGCAGGCCGTCGCGCTGCTGAACAGCCCGGCCGCGGTTATTGCCGAAGGCATTGCCACCACGGCGGAGGAGATCATCTTCCCCGGCGAGTCAGGCCACGAGTGGGTGCAGGAGGTCCTGCTTCCGGCAGCCCGCATCACGCCGCGAGAAGCGGCAGCCGAGCGCGCCGCCATCGACAGGGCGACCCAATCGCTGCGTTATACGATGGGCAACGCCGCTATCCTCTACCACACCGGCCAGTTCGACCGCGACGAGACGATCGACTACCTCATGACCTACGCCCTGAGCACGCCGGAACGAGCAGCGAAGAGCTTCGACTTTCTCAGCGAGCGTCTGGGCCGGAGTTACGTGTTCACCTACACCGAAGGGTATGACCTTCTGGAAAAGGCCTCCCCGGGTGACAGGACCGGCCTCTTCAAGCGGCTGCTCGTGGAGCAGCTTCTGCCCTCAGAACTGGCACAATTGGGAACGAAACAATGAGCTATTCACCGTCCGAACTGATGATCGTCAGCGCTGCGCGCGCCCTCGCGGGCAGCCGCGTGGTCTTTGTCGGCGTGGGGCTGCCGAATATTGCCTGCAATCTGGCCCGGCGCAGCCACTCTCCGCAGATGGAGCTGGTCTACGAGAGCGGCGTCTTTGGCGCGCAGCCCGCCCGCCTGCCCCTGAGTATCGGCGACCCGACGCTGGTCAGCGGCGCAACAGCCGTGGGCAGCATGGCCGACCTGTTCATGTTCTACCTGCAGGGCGGCCTGGTGGACGTGGCCCTACTCGGCGGCGCCCAGATCGACCGCTACGGCAATCTGAACTCAACCGTCATTGGGGACTATGCGCAACCGAAGGTGCGCCTCCCTGGCAGCGGTGGCGCCTGCGAGATCGCCATCAATGCCCGTCGCATTTTTATGATTATGCGCCTTTCGAAGCGCGCATTTGTAGATAAACTCGACTTCCTGACCAGTCCGGGTTATCTTGAGGGTGGCGACGCCCGGCGGCGGCTCGGTCATCCGGGAGAGGGTCCGGCCCTGGTCATCACGGACCGGGCGCTGTTCGATTTCGACAACCCCGACCACGAGATGACCCTCGTCGAGCTGGCGCCCGGCGAATCGGTAGACGGCATACGTGAAGCGGTAGGCTGGCCTCTGCGCGTCAGCGAGCAGCTGCGCGAGATGGAGCCGCCTTCGCCCGAGGAGCTGGCAATTATACGCGAGCAGCTGGACCCGCAGGGCCTCTATCGCTAATCGCGGGTCCGGCTGGGCCTTGCGCGGAGCTCCCGACGCAACGGGAGAAGACAAACAAACACTAGGTACGAGTTGTCGATGGAGGTAGGGGACTGATGAAACGACAACGTAACTGGATACCGCCTGGTGTGGATATGACCCGGCCCAACCCGGCGCGGATGTACGACTATTACCTCGGCGGATACCACAACTTTGAAGTTGATCGCCAGGCAGCGGAGAAGGTAATGGAGGTTCTGCCCCATACACGCGCCCTGAGCCAGGCCAACCGTGCGTACGTGCAACGCGTCGTCAATTTCATGCTCGACGAGGGCGTGCGCCAGTTTATGGACATCGGCTCCGGGATTCCTACTGTGGGCCATATCCACCAGATCGCCGAGGAGCGCGGACTCCCCGTTCGCGTCATCTACGTGGATCGCGACCCGATTGCCATCGCTCATGCCCGGATGCTTCTGGAAGGCAACGATACGGCGGCAGCTATCGAGGCCGACGCGCGCGATCCGCAGTTTATTCTGAATCACCCGGAGACACAGCGGCTCATCGACTTTAGCCAGCCGGTAGGCATGCTCTGTATCGCAATCCTGCCCTTCATCCCTGACGACGACGAAGTCTTCGACTTGTTGCGCCAGTTCTACGCGCCGCTGGCGCCGGGTAGTTACGTCTGCATCAGCCACAGCAGCGAGGAGTACGCCTCGGAGGCGCTGCGCCAGGTAGTGGAGCTGTACAAGGAATCTTCCAATCCCGGCCGGCTGCGCCCCATTGCGACCATTAACGCCTTCTTTGACGGTCTTGAACTGGTGGAGCCGGGCATGACGCTCGCCCCCCTCTGGCGGACCGACGCCACGCAGGCCGACATCGACGCCCTGGGTGGCTTTTCGGACTATACGGGCGTGGGCCGGGTGCCTGAGAAGTGAGGCTGACCCTGTGGTAGCCGAGGAGAGTTTCCAGCAACGAGAGCAGGCTGTAGAACGGCTGGCGCACAAGCTGGCTACCGCTATCTGTCCCTTCTTCGTCGGCCATAATTCCAATCCCGAGGTGCTCGGCTCCACGCTCGTTCCCTTCCTGGCGTCCTGGTTAAGATCACCAGCCAACGCCGAGGCAGCCCGGGAGCTGGGTCGCCAGTTCGTAGAAGCAGGCTGCTTCGATACAGTGGCGGTGGAGCATGCGCTGCCCCTTCTTGGTGACTATCTCCAACGAGCGTTACCCGGCGCCAGAGCGGCGGAGCTGTACCGTCTTCTCGGCGCCTTCGCCGGTAGCTTGACCGGCGCGCTGCGCGAGCGGACGCTCCGGCATCAGGAAGAGCTTCACCAGGCGCTCCGCGACAGTCGCGACGCGGCTCAGGCCGCTCTGGAGGAAGAGAGCCGTTTCGTCAACGCGATACTGGATCACATCGAGGCCCTGGTCGTCGTCGCCACGGCCGATGGCACGATAACGCGTTTCAACAAGACGGCGCAGCGCGTGACTGGTTACGCGCTTAAGGAAATCGCCAGCGCAACCGACCCGGTGGGCCGGCCGCTGGTTTCGTCCGAGGCGGTGCCCGCTGTCTTGGACGCGATTGCCCGGCTTCAGGCAGAGCCCGAAGCGCTGCGCTCGCTTCCGGTACGTACGGGCGTCCGTACGCGCAGCGGGGACATCCGGCAGGTCGATTGGGTCATCACCCTGCTCTTTGACGAAGACGGGCAGTTCAGCCATTACGTGGCGAGCGGCATTGACGTCACGGCCCAGTTGCAGATGGAGATCGAGCTGCAGGAAGCGCGCCGCCTGATGGACGAACGAGAGAACGCTATGCAGCGCTCGCTGGCCCGGTCGCTACATGACGGCCCCGTGCAGGAGCTTCTCAGCCTCAGCCATGCCGTAGCCGACATGCAGACGCGGGCGCAGGCCGACCAGCTCTGGACGCCGAGACAGCGGCTGGAGGAGCTGATTCCCGCTCTCGAAATCGTACGCCGTAAGTTGGTCTCGGTGGCTACGGGACTCCGCGTGTTGATTGCCGAATTGCGGCCACCCGGTCTGGAAGAAATGGGTCTTCGCCAGGCTCTGGAAGTGTTGTTGCACCAACACAGCGAGGGACTGGAACCGCCGTGGCCTGAAGTAACCCTGACGATTGCCGACGGCGTTGATTTGT
>Ga0123333_10005532_pt1 | contig 11346 bp, 6 predicted proteins | sample BioC12SIPDNA_3_FD_89957 | JGI IMG/M metagenome (GOLD analysis project Ga0123333, IMG submission 89957) | Anaerobic biogas reactor microbial communites from Washington, USA - Biogas_R2_B C12 SIP DNA | ecosystem: Engineered > Bioreactor > Anaerobic > Unclassified | place: Washington, USA...
ACGTGGCTCCCACGCAGAGCTCGCCCGTGGTCGTGAGGAGGAGCCCTAACCGCCTGATCATGATGCGCTTCGGCCTTATCCCCTTCTGGGCCAAGGACCAGAAGATCGGCTCCAGGCTCATCAACGCCCGCGCCGAGACCATTGCCGAACGTCCGGCCTTCCGTGCCGCCCTCAAGGATCGCCGCTGCCTGGTTCCCACCACAGGCTTCTACGAATGGAAGGACGGTGAGAATGGTAAGACACCTTACTTTGCTCGCCTGAAGGATGACAAGCTCTTTGCCATGGCGGGCCTCTTCGATCGTTGGAAGGCACCCTCAGGGGAGGAGATCCACAGCTTCACCATAATCACCACCAATGCCAATGACCTCCTGTCAGAGGTGCACGATCGGATGCCGGTGATACTCTCCCGCGAGGACGAGGTCGTATGGCTGGAGCCGGGGACGCTAGAGGCTGCGGAGAGGGAGAGGGTCCTTAGTCCCTTCCCATCAGAGAGGATGGAGACCTACCCCGTGTCCAGGCAGGTCAACGACCTGAGCAGGGACTCGGAGGAGCTGATACGGCCCGTCCCTCAGGCTGCTGGCCGCAAGTGGTTCTGAACGACCCTTCTCAGAGCTTCAGGCCACCGACCATAAGTTTCTTCAACGTCCCCCATCATGCTGGGGTCCGTGTTCGTAGAGCATCCCCTAATCGCCCGGGAAAGTGTCGAAGATAGGACCTATCAACGAGCACTGGCGGAATCCTGCCTGCGCTCCTCCACGCTTGTGGTCCTCCCCACGGGCATGGGGAAGACGGTCATCGCCCTGCTGGTCATCGCGGACGTGCTGATGGCCAAGAAGGGAAAGGTGCTCCTGCTCGCGCCCACCAAACCCCTGGTGGAGCAGCACGCCCTTTTCCTAAAGGACAAACTGGTGGGTAAGAGGGTCGCGGTGCTCACCGGGGAGATCGATCCCGAGGAGAGGGAAGCAGAATGGGTCCAGAGCGACGTCATAGCCTCCACCCCCCAGGTGGTGGCCAATGACCTGCGCACGGAGCGGGTCTCGCTGCGGGACGTGCGCCTCATCATGTTCGATGAAGCGCATCGCGGTGTGGGCAACTACGCGTACGTGGCCATCGCCCAGGAGTATATGGGGCACAACGGCCTGGTGATGGGGATGACCGCCTCCCCCGGCTCCAGCATGGCCAAGATCAAGGAGGTGTGCACCAACCTGGGGATCGAGAACATCGAGGTACGCTCGGAGATGGACCCCGACGTCGCGCCGTACGTCCACGATATCCAGATGGACTGGGTGGAGGTCGAGGTACCGGTGGGCATGCGAAAGTTGGCCGATGTGCTGCGGAAGCTGTTCAACCGGTACATCCAGGAGCTGGTGGCGATGGGTGTGATGACGAGCGCGCGGCCGCCATCCATCAAGTACCTGCTGGAGGTCCAGAGGGCCATCCAGGTAAGGCTCAACAAGGGAGAGAAGAACCGCACCATATATAACGCGCTTTCTGTCCAGGCTCGGGCCATCAAGGTGGGCCATGCCCTGGAGCTGGCCGAGACCCAGGGGGTGACGGCCCTGACCAGCTACCTGGAGAAGCTCCGGGAGGAGGCTTCATCAGAAGAAGGCTCCAAGGCCTCCCGGGCCATCGTGGCCTCCGAGGAGTTCCAGGAGGTAGAGCGGCTGCTGGGCTCGCTGAAGATGGAGCACCCCAAGATCTCGCGTGTCATGAGTATCGTGAGCAACCAGCTGCAGGTCAAGCCCGACTCCCGGGTGCTGGTGTTCACCCAGTACCGCGACACCTGTGACATGGTCACCAATCTCCTATCAAGAATAGAAGGCGCAAGGGTCACCAAGCTAATCGGCCAGTCCGGACGGGGGAGTGACAAGGGACTGAGGCAGAAGGAGCAGATCGGGGTCCTGCAACGCTTCCGAGACGGAGAGTTCAACGTGGTGGTGGCGACCTCCGTGGGCGAGGAAGGCCTGGACGTGGCCAACACCGACCTGGTGATCTTCTACGAGCCGGTGCCGTCCGAGATCCGATCGATTCAGAGGAGGGGGCGAACGGGGCGGTCGCGGGCGGGGCGCGTGGTGGTGCTGGTCACCGCTGGCACCAGGGACGAGGCCTCGCTGAACTCCAGTGAGAAGAAGGAGCGGGAGATGCGCAAGCGTCTGCGTACCCTTAAGCAGCAGTGGGACAGGGAGAACGGTAGGGACGAGGCGTCTGTTCCGAAGCCTAAGAAGGGGCAGTCGAACCTGTCAGACTTCCCCCCGAAAGCATAGGGCTAGCATCCGGTTTATCTACCTGGGAGCCGTATCGAACCTCATGCTATACTATGACCTGGTCAAGGTTTACCAGGCCCTCGAGTCCACCACTTCCAGGCTGGAGATGGCCGACATCCTCGCCGACCTCTTCAGGTCCACTGACTGCGCTCACATCAAGAAGATCGTATACATGACCCAGGGCAGCATTGTCCCCGACTTCTGCCCGGAGAAGCTGGGGATGGCCGATAAGCTGTATGTCCGCACCCTGCTGGCGGCCACTGGCGCCAACGAGGAGTCGGTCCGCAAGCTGTGGGCCCAGGAGGGAGACCTCGGTATCATCACCGAGAAGGTATTCGAGAACAAACGCCAGACCACCCTGTTCTCCGAGCCCTTGACGCTCGATCGTGTTTACGATGCCCTCCTGAAGGTCGCGCGTTCCGAGGGGAGCGGTTCCCAGGAGTACAAGACCCGTTACCTGGCGGACATACTGCATGACGCCAAGCCTGCCGAGGCGCGGTACATAGCACGCATCGTCACCGGCCGCATGCGCCTGGGGGTGGCCTCGCAGACGGTCATCGATTCGCTGGCCCAGGCCTTCGCCACCAAGCAGGACAAGGCGGCGGTGGAGCGGGCGTTCAACATCACCTCCGACCTCGGCCTTGTGGGGGAGGTACTTTGCCAGAAAGGGATCGCCGGGCTGGAGGAGATGCATGTACGGGTCGGAAACCCTTTACGCGCCATGCTGGCGGAGAGACTGCCATCACCGGAGGAGATCCTGCAGAGGATGGGGGGTCAGGCCATGTTCGAGTACAAGTATGACGGCCTGCGTGTCCAGGCCCATATCCAGGACGGGAACGTCACCCTGTACTCCCGCCGCTTGGAGGACCTCACCTCCCAGTTCCCCGATGTGGTCAAATCTCTGAAAGAGGCTTTCACTTGTAAAAGCGCCATCGTCGAGGGGGAGTGCGTCCCTGTGGACATAAACACCGGGGAGCTTCTGCCGTTCCAGGAGGTATCGCATCGGCGAGGGAGGAAGCACGGCCTGACCGAGGCCATCGAGGAGTATCCCGTGCGCATACATTTGTTCGACTGCCTGTACCTTGACGGAGCGGACATGACCGATGAGCCCCTGCCGGACCGCCGCACCGCGCTCACCAGGTGCATCAAGATCACCGAGGACGTCCGCTTCTCCGAGGCCAGGGTCCTTGACGACCCCTCCAAGGTCCAGGAGTTCTTCATTGAGGCCCTCAACGCTGGATGCGAGGGGTTGATGGCCAAGTTCCTCGGCGAGGGTTCGGTCTACCGCGCCGGCTCCCGTGGCTTCCTATGGATCAAGTACAAGAAGGAGTACCGCTCGGAGATGAACGACACCGTCGATCTGGTGGTCGTGGGAGCGTTCCACGGGCGAGGGCGGCGCGGGGGGATGTATGGCGCTCTACTCATGGCCACGTACGACGCGGACGAGGACCGCTTCGAGACCGTGAGCAAGCTCGGGAGCGGTTTCGACGATGCCACCCTGGCCCTCTTGCCGGATAGGCTGGACCCCTACCGTATTGCGGAACGTCATCCTCTGGTGGAGTCCAAGATGGAGGCTGACGTGTGGTTCGAACCGGCATTGGTCCTGGAGGTGCTGGGGGCAGAGATAAGCCTGTCCCCCATCCATACCTGCGCCCATGGCCGCATCCGGGACGGGGCGGGGCTGGCGATCAGATTCCCCCGCTTCACGGGGACGTTCCGAGACGATAAGAGACCCAGGGACGCCACCACCAGCCATGAATTGTACGACATGTACAACGCCCAGCTGAAGAAGGTCGAGAGCTGAGAGGACGATCGATGGCTCCAGGTTGTTGACCTTTTCTGTCCACCCACCGATTCCTGGTCATACCTGCCGATGGCGCCGACGCGGTGGTCGATATCTTCCTTCATCATGTATAGATAGAAATAAAAATTTGTTTAATATAGAGCTTTTTGATTTAATTTTTCAATCAAGCTTTAGGAGGATGCTCGGGAGATGGTAATGGAACGGTTGTTGGTCGGCGTTGATGGCTCGAAGAATTCCGAAGAGGCCGTTAGATATGCGGAAGATATCTGGAGGAAATACGGTTCCTCCATAACGCTGATCTTTGTGTGGCACCCACCGGCCGCTTCCGGACAGGGGATCGTCATTCGTGAGATCCCGGAGTATGAGCTGGAAAAGCTCGTGAAGGCGGAGAAGATCCTGAAGGATGCTGGTATAACCTACTCAGTGATCAAGAAGATAGGAAATCCAGCGATGCACATCATCGACGAGTCCAAGAAGGGCTATGACCTCTTGGTGATGGGCAGCAGGGGACTGGGGAGCGTGGAGGGATTTCTCCTGGGGAGCGTCACCAGCAGGGTAACGCATCATGTTCACATCCCCGTCTTGATCGTACCACCTAAGGGATGAGGTAAGTCCAGAAGCATGCCCAACATGCTACCGTCCTTCTCCATCGTTCCCAGGTAGTCATTCTCCACATGCCCATGGGGCTGGCCATGAGGCTCAGGGGATATGGGAGCGAAGGAGAAAACCTTTATAATCGGCGGCAGTATTGAGCGCCTTCATGCAACTTCAGCTCCTTGACAAGGATAAGGACTCCATACAGGTCCAGATCCGCGACGCCGATATGACCTTGATCCAGCCGCTCATCAGCGAGCTCCTGGCGGACGAGGGCGTGGAGGAGGTCAAGTGGGTTACTGGTCACCCCGATCTGGACATACCGGTGCTGACGATCAAGGTCAAGAGCGGCAAGCCCCAGACCGCGCTGAAGAGGGCTGCCAAGACCCTCTCCAATGAGTTCAAGGAAGCGCGGGAGAAACTAGAGAAGAGCAAGTGACATGCTGGAGTGCAGTTCCCGTGAGGCTGTCATAGGCCTCGAGGTCTATTTTTCTGATACCACTGGGATCGGGGGACGGCTGAAGCGTTCGCCCGAGGACTTTCTGGTCGAGGAGGTATCCTCCTTTCCCGAGAGGAACGATATCGGCCCCTATACCATAGCTCAGGTCACCGCCCAGAACTGGGAGATGAACCGTCTGGTGCGGGAGCTCTCCAAGGCCCTGGGCATCTCCCGGGACTCCATCGGGTTCGCCGGGACCAAGGACAAGAGGGCGATCACCACTCAGCTCATGTCGTTCCTGGCCCCCGTGGACCAGGTCATGGAAGTACATATCCACCAGGTCAGTGTGGAGGGGGCATATCGAGCGAAAAAGCCGCTCACGATCGGCGACCTCGTAGGGAACCGGTTCCAGATCCAAGTGAAGGAGACTGCTCTATCCGGAAACGATCTTCGATCGTCCCTCGATGGGACGGCGGCCGCCCTCGATCAACTGGGCGGCTATCCCAATTTCTTCGGGGTGCAACGTTTCGGGGCAGTGCGCCCGGTGACCCATGAGGTGGGGAGGTGGATCGTGAAGGGGGACTTCGAGCGGGCGGTCATGACCTACGCCGGGAATCCTGTACCTCAGGAAAGCGAGGCCGCCAGGGAGGCCCGCAAGAGGCTGGACGAGAACCGGGACTTCAGCGAGGCGCTGGATTACTTCCCCCGCACGCTGACCTTCGAGAGGATGATCATAGGCTTCTTGGCCCGCAACCCTGATGACTACATGGGAGCCATCCGGGTGCTGCCCCCCAACCTGCAGATGATGTTCGTCCATGCCTACCAGTCGTACCTCTTCAACCTCACGGTGAGCGAGCGTATCCGCAGGGGATTGCCTCTCAACCGCCCTCTGGTTGGGGACGTAGTCCTCCCCGTGGACCGTCAAGGTCTTCCGGACCACGATCACGGTGTTCCGGTAACATCGAAGAACCTGGACCTTGTGGAGAGGCAGGTCAGGAACGGCAGAGCGTACATAGGGGGAGTCCTCTTCGGATCTGAGTCCGTACTCTCCGAGGGGACCATGGGCGAGATCGAGCGCCTGATCATCGAGAGGGAGGGGCTGGAGGCAAAGGACTTCATGGTACCCCAGCTCCACCAGTGCTCCTCCAAGGGGAGCTGGAGGGAGATCCTCGGGAGGGTCAAGGACCTCCGGTACGAGGCCGCCGAGGACAGCGTCCGATTCTCGTTCGAGCTGAACAAGGGCTGCTACGCCACCTCACTTCTCCGCGAGTTCATGAAGAAGGGCGAGCTGATGGACTACTGAGCCAGGTCTTCCGTCGCTCAGGACCATCTGACCGGATGAGGTCGCTTACAACCGGCTCAGGTCACGCACCTCAGCCGCCGGTTCCGGCTCGGCCTCCAGGATCTCCCTCAGCTTCTCCCTCCGGTCGTCGGACCTTCTCACGGGAGGGGCGCGCTCATCCGGCAATATCTCCTCGGGCTCTGGCGCTGCTTCCACCGCCTCCATCTCATTGAGCTCTCCCTCTGCCAACGCAGCCTCTCTGGGCATGGTCTCCTCCACCATGCTCGCCGGCTGATAGATCTGCGGCTCGGGGGCGTCCTGCTGCAGCATCTCGATCTGCTCCTTCAGGGTGGGCGGGGCCTCTTCCACGCTCTCGGCGGCCGCACGGTATGCAGCCTGGGGGGCGTTCTGGACCGGCGGAGCGTTATATCGCTTCTGCGACTCCTGCACCAGCCTCTCCACCATCCTCTCCTTGTCCGGCCTCGCAGCCTTCAGCTCCCGCTCCACGGCCTTGTACTGCTTTTCACCGGCAGCGCTGTTGCGATCCGCCTCCGCCAGGCGCTTCATCGCCCACCGCTGCTGGATCGCCTTCCTCTGGGCCTCGGTCTCTATAAGGTCCCTGTCGTCCACGGCCTTGCCTATGGTCGCCCCATCGACGAAGTCGATGGCCAGCTGGCACCTCGGACAGATATCCAGGTTGGTTACGCAATCCATGCAGAACATGGTCCCTCAGCTGGGGCACACTGACACCGCCGCCCCCCCATGGAAAAGGCACTTGCGTCCATGGTACTGGCCGGTCTCCTGTTGATAAGTGACAGTCACCGCTTTGGAGCGGTCCACGGGCCTCGCGGGTGCGGCCTCCTCTCTCCTCTTCCTTTTGAACATCGGTCTTACCTCTTGCCTCTCATAGCTCCCCTCCACATCGGCAGGGTCCACTGTCTCTCGTGATCTGACACGCCCCTTTGCAACGGGTGCCTGAGGCGCATCCTTTGTTGACGGGGGCCGCTCCCTTGCTACCTGATACTGACGGGGCGCGGATGCTCCCGAGCTCAAGCTGTTGAGCATGCTCACTATCCGCCGGGCGGTGTACAGACCTACCTCCAGGTTCTGCATGATCCCCAGGGTGCTATGGGCGGACGAGGGCAGCTCCAGGGCCGCCCGCACCATCTTCTCGGTCTTCTTGTCCATGGCCTCAGGGGTAAAGTCCATCTTGTTGACGGTCTCGATGTACGACATGACCTTCTTGGCCTTTTCCACATCTCGGTCCGGCATGCTCATGTACACGTCGGCCAGGCGCAGCCCCTGCCTCTGATAGTTGGGGTTGCCCAGGGTGGCCATGAGGACATCGTGCGACAGCACTTCGTAGGCATGGAAGCGCCCCTCGTCCAGCCCCTCCACGTCCACTGCCTCCTTGGCCTGAAGGTATGCCGTAACCTCGTCCAGGGCGCTGAAGGGCAGCCCACAGTCCTTGAAGGCCTCCTCGCGCGTTACCTTGGCGTTACGGCGGTGCTCGTACTCCAGCACCCGGGCCGCGTATATGGAGATCTGCCGCTGCTTCAGCTTCAAATCCAGGGCGGTGTTGCCCTCCACTGCCGACTCTAGTTGCGGGTCCAGCTCCAGCGCCCGGTCGAAAGAACGCTTGGCGTGGTCGAGCTTGTCCATCTTCATGAGGATGCGACCCTTCCCGCTCCAGGCATACTTGTCCTGGGGCTCATTACCGATGACCGTATCGTAAGAACGCAGCGCCTCCTCATCGTCCCCCAGCCTTTCCAGCAGGGCGGCACGGTTGAGCCAGGCACGATTGTTGGTGCGGTCCAGGGCGATGGAACGGTCCAGGCTCTCCACCGCCTCTGGGAGCTTGCCGAGCTTGGCCTGCGCGATCCCTATACGCATCCACAGCCGAGCGTCGTTGGCGTTGATCTTGGCCGCATCAAGATACGAGCCAAGTGCGTCCTCGAGCCTGCCCAGTTCCTCCTCCGCCTTACCTTTGGACAGGTATGTGGCGGGATCGGGGGAGCCCAGTTCCGCGGAGCGGTCGAAGCACTTGATGGCCTCTTCCTTGTTGCCGAGCTTCAGGTGCACGTTCCCTTTGTATTTCCACACCTGAGGATCGTTGGCATTGAGCTGCAGGGCTGCTTCAAATGCCTCCAGTGCCTGGTCGTAGCTGCCCAGGGTGGCCAGGGCCCGTCCCTGGTCCATGCGGAAGGTGTGGTTGGCAGGAGTTATGTTCGCCGCATGATTGAAAGCCTCCAGCGCTCCGGAGGCATCGCGTGACATCAAAAGGGCCCGGCCTTTGTTGTCCAGCATGACCGAGTCGCCGGGGTCCATCTTCCACCCGCGGTCGAAGGCCTCGGCACCTCCTTGATAGTTGCCCAGGTCCATCAGGGCGATCCCCTTCTTGTTGTATAACGCCTTATCGCTGGTATCGAGCCTCAGGGCATAATCATATTCGATCAATGCCTCCTGTGTCCGGCCCAGCGCCTGCAGGGCGTCACCGCGATCGGTATGGGCGGACTTGGAACGAGGCTCGATCTGAAGCAGGAGGTTGCAGGCATCGATCACGCCTGTGTAGTCCCCCTTCAGCATCAGGGCCTCCTTCTTCTTCTCCAGCACCAGGTCGTCCCGCGGATTGCCGTCCAGGACCTTGTTGTACGTCCTAAGCGCCTCGTCCACCCTTCCCAGGGTCTGAAGGGAGGAAGCCTTGTCCATGGCGGCCGCCTTGTTCTTGGGATCCAGCTTCAGTATCTGGTCGCAGGTGGAGATCACCTCGTCCACCCTACCCAGGAGCTTCAGGGACCCCTTTTTGGCCTCCAGGACCTCCAGGTCCTTGTGGCCCAGGGCCAAGGCGCGGTTGTAGGAGTTCACGGCCTCGGCGTGCATGCCTAGCTTGGCGAGGGAGCGTCCTCTTTGGACCTGAGCGAACTTGTTGTCCTCGTCCACGGAGATGGCCCTATCGAAGCACTGGATCGCCTGGGAATGCTGGTCCATCATTGCCAGGGCCACTCCCTTGCTGATGAGTATGTTGAAATCCTGAGGGTCCAACTTAAGGGCCTCATCATAGGAGACTATCGCCTCCTCGTGCCTGCCGTCGGACACCAGGGCCATGCCGCGGGACCACCACAGCCTCTTGTCGGTAGGGTCCAGGGATATGGCCTTGGCCAATGCCTCCGCCCCTTCCGAGAACCGTCCCGTTGCATACAGGGTGTCCCCCTTGATCATCCAGAAGCTGGGGTCCGATGAGAAAAGCTGCGTGCCGTCCAGGGACTTCTCCAGAGCACGATCGTACTTCTTCTGATTGAACAACGAGATGCTGAGGTTGCGCAGGGCATCTTGGTTGCCTGGCTCCAGCTGCAGGGTCTGGTCGTACAGCTGGCAGGCCTCCTCCCTTCTTCCAGAGCGGTCCAGGGCCACTGCCGCGTCCACCATGGCGCTGGTGTTCTGGGGGTTGATCTCCAGTACCCGCTCGCACATCATCAGGACATCCTTGTCCTTGCCTATGCCCTTATATGCATCCTTCAGGGCCAGGAGGACCTTCTCCTTGTCCTCATGGGTCTTGAGGGCCTTTTCCAACATTTTTATGGATTCATGAAACCGGAGGGCTCTGCAATATGCCACTCCCAGATCGTACATGGTCTCGGGATCGTGGGGCTTATCGGCAAGTATCTCCTCGCAGTACTTGACGGTCTCATCCCCCATGCCCAGGGCCGCGGAGATATCTCTCTTGCGGGAGACCAGCTCCGGCTCCTTGGGGAACTGCAGCAGGGCGGTGTTAACCGCTTCGAGTCCTTCCTTGAAGCGCTGGGTCTTAACCAGGGCGGTGATCTTGCTCTTGTGGACAGCGAGCTCCGGCTTCTGCGCCAGCACGAGCGAGGCCGCATCGATCATCTCTGGCCACCTCTCCAGAGCTTGCAGGGTACGGTAATGGCCCTCCAGAGCGGAGAGGTAATCGGGATCGAGCTTCAGCGCGTGGGTATAGACCATCTCGGCCTCCTCAAACCGCTTGAGTTGTTCCAGCAAGGGGCCGACCTCGTTCCATGTCTCCTTCCTCTCCACGTCCGCTCTCAAGGCCTCCTTGTAGAATTTCACCGAGGCCTCCAGTTCCCCCGCGGAACGGAGCACCAGGGCCTTGCCAATGTTGGCGCTGAACGATGTCGGCTCGATGTCCAGCACCATATCGTATATCGCAGAGGCCTCATCGAAGCAACGCTCCTCCATCAGGATCTTGGCCTTGACCAGCATTACATCCAGGTTCTTGGGGTCATGAGAAAGAACATCGTCTAGAGCCTTGAGGGAATCATCATACCGCTTGCTGCGAAGCAGAGCTTCGGCCTTGGCCATGGTCCATCTCTTCTGATCATCTAGGGCGATGAGCGCGTCGTAGGTCTCGATGTCCGACGGGTCCATCTCCACTACCTTCTTCAGCACCGCGGCCGCCTGTTCTTTGTCCCCCGACTGCTCCAGGACCTTGGCCTTATCAAAGAGCAACTTCTTATCATTGCCCTTGAGCTCTATCGCTCGGTCCATCTGGGTGATGGCTTCTGCGGGTGATCCCTTCACCGCGAACGCCCGGGCCCTGGCGGACATGGCGGAAGGATTGGATGGGTTCAACGTCAGCGCTTTGTCTGCCGTCGCTAGAGCATCATCATATGATTTGGCCTTTAACATCACTCCTGAAAGGACGATCAGCAGATCAGCGTAGTCCTTGGAGTGGGGGCTCTCCTTGATACCTTCCCGAGACACCAGTTCTTTGACTGTCTCAAACTCGGCCAGTGCTTCTTGAACATGACCTTTTTCGATAAGCAGGTCAGCGCTCTCGACCAGCTTTCGAGCTCTATAGAGCCCTCTAAGCTCCTTATCGCGGAGCGATTCTAGAAATCCCATCCCATCACCTTTCTATCGAGAAGCATTGGGGTAGTTGCATAAAAAGGCTTTTCTATAAGTTACGAAAGATTGATTTTTGGCT
>Ga0123333_10005535_pt1 | contig 11341 bp, 6 predicted proteins | sample BioC12SIPDNA_3_FD_89957 | JGI IMG/M metagenome (GOLD analysis project Ga0123333, IMG submission 89957) | Anaerobic biogas reactor microbial communites from Washington, USA - Biogas_R2_B C12 SIP DNA | ecosystem: Engineered > Bioreactor > Anaerobic > Unclassified | place: Washington, USA...
AAGCCAGCAATGCTAGGGATACGTGGGGGGTCTTTGCTCATCCCGTCAGTGTTAGCAGCAATCGACTTTTGTACGTTTGCCGTCACAACCATTACGCAATTACACACTATCAATTGACCTCGACCTTGCGCGTTATTCTACTGCCGATCACACGCAAGGCAAGCAGGCGCTTCCATCCAGGCACTGAATCAGGAGACTCCCCCAGCTATAGATACCTGCTCGGATACAATTGATGACAATCAGTTGTCGGCGGCGAGGGTGTTCTTTTTCTCCTGGTGGCCCGGTGCACCGGTGTCTTCTGATCAAGTAAGTCACCCCCGCACCCCGCCGTGTCCTTCTAACACGGACCGTGAGTAGCTGCCTGGACGGCGCTGGCTGTAGCAGTTCGGGCCATCCGAAGCCAGGGGTTGTTCCCGTCTGAGCAGCCAGACTCTCATTAGCACGAGGCTGTTGCGGGCGGGCAGTGTTGGGGTGTACCGCTCTACGGACGACACATTCGTGACTCCATTTGTGTAAAGGGGGTAAGCCATGACCCCTTCCCTGCCAGAAATGGTGGTGGCCTTTGACTTCAACCTGGATCGGTTGGATGTGGCCTTGCGCGGCCCCGCGCCGGAGTGGGTCTGGGGGCATCGCGCCTACGCCAACAACTGGGCGGGTTAGCAGCAGCTCAAGCAGGGCCTGCTAGCCGGACTGCAACGTGCCGCCCGGTGCACATCACCGCCGTGGGCGAGTCCGCCGGCCCCTACTGGTGGCACGCGTTCTACCTCGTCTTGCCCGTTCAGCCCGGCTACCTATCTGGTCGCCGTCTAACCTGCACTCAATTCTTGAAGTTCACCAGGGCGCGGGCTATTGCCCCCTGCCTGATTTTTGCCTAGTTGACCCTTTCTCCGAGGGCCTTGACAATTACCGGATTCTTGGACTATCAAAGTCCAGTCGAATTCGAATTGACCCTTATCTGACTGTCCACCAAAATGGGGCAAGCCCAGTTCTCTTTTACCTACGCCGGATCGCCGACGCTTTACTACGGCGACGAAATCGCGTTGAGCCACGATGGCGTATGGGCCAACAACAAGTGGGAGGACGATCCCTACAACCGCGCCCCCTACCCCTGGCCCGACGCGACCGGCAGCGCCTACAGCCCCGCCGCCGACACGCTGGCCTTTGCCCGCAAGATGGCAAGCATTCGCTGGAGCTACCCCGCCCTGCAATCCGGCGACGTGCAGCACGGCCTGGTGATTGACGACGCCCACAAACTCTACGGCTTGCGCGCACCACCGGCAGCCAGACCGCGCTCATCATCCTCAACCGGGACAGTGTCTCACACACCGTCAACCTCACCGGCTTGAACGCCGCGCCCTACAATCTCACGAACGGCACCATGCTGTACGATGCGATTGAAGGCAATTCGTACACCGTCGCCAGCGGCAGCGTGAGCGTCCCGGTCAATGCAACGTGGGGTGTGGTACTATTGGAGCAGAACAAAATCGACATTCCGGCCATGCCGGTCGTCACCTACACAGAGAACAGCGGTCCTGACCTGCTGAGTTGGCCGGTGGTGATCACCGACACCACCGGCGCGCGCGAACTGGCGCTCGACTACACGATTCACAGCGGTACCACCTCCGACTTTCCCCCAGACCCCGGCAACCAGATCGGCGCGGTGACGCTGCCCGATTTCGGCGCGCCCAACGGCGTGTTGACCCTCACCACGACCAACCCCGCCAGCGGGACGTATTACCAGGCCTGCGCCTACAACGCCGCCGGACGATCTTCGTGCGGTGTCTCTGATCCCACCGCTGTCACTCTCGTCAACACACATTCAGCCCCGGCGTTCTGGCCATTCGGCGCGCTGCTGGCGCTGATAACAATTGCTGTAGGAATTGCCATCCTGACCCGCACGGACTTCCAATCTCGCAACACGCCAACCAGGTAACACGGCGCTGAGCACGGAAAGGTAGGACGCGGGATTACTCCCGTGCTCTACCCTTTTTCGTTTGCTGTGTTGACACATAGTCAAACTGGATTAAACTAATATCTAACCAAAACCCGCAAGAGTAGGGAGGACCTTAACCGTGAAAAAGTTTAACACGCTCGCACTGGGGTTACGGGGTGCCGCCGTCATCCCGCTGGTGCTGTTCCTGGCAATGGGGATGCGCCTGGCGCAGGGCGCGCCGGTGTATGCTACAACGCTCCCATCCCGTGCGCCGGACGGCCCCACGCAAGGGGCGGTCTTTTCGATTGCGTGGAACCCCGGTTGCGCGACGCCGCCCGCCGGAGCCGTGACCGCCCTTGAGCATGCCGCCGGCATCTGGGGAGCGACCCTGGCATCTCCGGTGACGATCACGGTATCAGCCTGTTGGACGAGTTCGCTGCCCTGCGCCGGCATCGCCTGCGGCGATACCACGTCCTACGCGCGCAATTTCCTCCAGGCACCCATGGTGCACACGTACTACCCCATCGCGCTGGCCAACGCTCTCAGCGGGCGCGACCTGGCGCCGGAGGGCCACGACATCAACGTGTTCTTTCAATCCGCACTGGACTGGTCCTTTGCCACCGACACCCCGCCCACCACAGCGTATGACTTTGTCACAGCGGCGCTGCACGAATTGGGGCACGGACTGGGATTTTCGGGCAATATGTACGAAAGCTACAATGTCGGCTTTTGTGGCAACGGGCCGTATTACTGGTACGCTTGCCCCAGCCCCTACGACCGCCTGGTCGTGGACAGCCAGGGAATCACACTGCTGAGCTATATGGAACCGGATCCACGGGTGCTCGGCAGCAAGCTGAAGAGTGACGCCAACTTTGGTGGCCCCAACACCATGCTCCGCAACAACCATACCTGGATCAAACTTTACACGCCGATGATCTGGGACCAAGGCGCGAGTCTCTCGCACCTGGATCCCTCAGGGGGTGGTTCCGCCGAAGATACGTTAATGTACCCCACGCTGCCTTCCCGCCTGCGCGCAATCGGGCCGATCACACTGGGCATCATGCAGGATATGGGCTGGCAGGCCGCCGGGAATGCCCCCAATCTAGCCTCAACCGGGCCGCTGATCGTGGGAGCCAACACCCCGACTCCCTTTACCGCAGACCTCCTTTGGGCCGGGTACGCCGGTCAACCTGTAACCTACACCTGGACCGGTGATGCCCACGCGACTATCACGCACACCGACCAGATCAGCCACGACACCGCCCTCCTCGCATGGAGCACGCCCGGCATCAAACGCGTGTTCGTCACCGCCACGGGGATCGCCACCCCGACCGCGGCCACACGCGCGGTGCTGGTCGCCGCGCTGAACGTCACCGGCACACTTCAGGGGATGGCCGGACAGCCGTACACCTTCAAAGCCGCCATGTTGCCATCCGTCATCGGTTTCCCCATCACCTACACCTGGGAGGCCGACGGCCAGATTCCGCTCACCCACCCCGACGGGGGTGCCAACGACACCGTGACCTGGACATGGACGGTGTCAGACACACAGCAGATCACCGTCACCGCCTTGATCGCCGACGCGGCCATCACCGCCACACATACCGTCCACATCAAAACAATCGTGTTCAATCATTGGGTGTACTTGCCCCTGGTTCAAAAGTAGCAGAATAGCGCTGACTCCATATCGTATGCAAGTTTTTGGAAAAATGAGAGGTGAAATAATGGCAAAGAAAGCACGTCGTGTGATCGTGACGATCACACACATAGCGTTGATGCTGGGAATACTCGCCACACCGGTCGTGCGCGCCGATACTCCCCCACCTGGCGCGGACGTCTCGCCGGAGCACTCCGCGATGCTGCAACCCGCGGCAATCCCCACCACTCAGGTGACGACGGACGAAGAAGGCTACACACTCTGGACAACGGACTGGGGTGACGTATCCTGGTGCGTCCCCGTTTCGACGCTCCGCTATCCTTTTGACCTGGGAAAGCAGGACCCCACTAAACTGGCCGACGCCAGCCTGATTCTGGAGTTCAGCGAGGGTCTGTACCATCACGATGTCCAGGATCCCAGTTGGACGGTGGCTCTGAACGGCAGCCCGCCCGATGACTGGCAATCCGTCGGCGACATCAACGGGCCGGTTGGGGGCGAGGAAGTTATCTGGAACACCACAGTCATCAGCTTTGACGCGCTCCGGTTGATTGACGGCGAGAACAACATCTGGCTGCAACAACACGACTTGTGTCCCCAGGAACCGGGATGCACGACCTGCGCCTGCACCTGCATCAACCTCAAACGCTACACGCTGCGCGCGGCCGTTCAGATGCATGTCCAGCGCGTCTCCCCCGCACCGGATGCGGTCAATGTTCTGACCGCACAAAGCCCGCTCTCGGATATCCGCGTCAAGTTCACCACGCCCGCCGAACCCGATACGGTTAACGAGGAGACGTTCCAGGTCTATTACCAGGATCAAGACCTGGACCCGGTCTACGTGGCCGGGGAGATTGTATCCGTGTCAAGCACCGAGTTCGCCTTTGTGCCGGATCAGCCGCTCAAAGACGGCATCCGCTACGAAGCCCGCGTATGGGGACAGGAAGAGGCGCTGGACGAAGACCGGGAGGCCTGGGTCCAAGGCAAAAATGGGACGGTGTTGAGCGTGGGGCGCATCTGGTCGTTTTGGACCATGCCCGAAATCGAAGTCAGCGTGCGGCCGGTGCAGGTGCTGTCCGGCGTCTCCCTCATCGCCAACAAACCCACGGTGATCAGAGTCTTTATGCGCTGGGAACCCAAAGACGACGTCTTCGAACTGGACCAGGTCGGCGAGGTAGCCGTCAGCGACATTGTCTTGAGTTGGACCGGCGGCGCACACCAGGGCGAGACGCATTGGAACGGCGCGGACTACGGCTGGCGCCCCACCCATAGCGCCAGCGCAGCCGTTCGCAAACGTGAATATCTGGAATTCACGTCGTACCGCGACAGCTACGACAAAGCGGCCAAACTGGCCGGACGCGACAGCGTGAATTATTTCGGCTTCATCCCGCTGGAGGCCGGCGGCTATGATCTAATCGCCGAGGTCCAACTCACGGACAATCGCGGAAGGGCGCAATCATTTGTGGGCGAATTCTTTTCAGAAGTGGTCGCCGTTCCCCGGTTTGGGTTGTACGCGAAGGCTGTGGCCGTCGGCGTGGATTACGGCAAGACCGGTACGGTGGATCTGAGTGACTCGATCCAGGAAGGCCACGACGCGCTCAAAGCCATTTTTCCCGTGCCCGGCGTCACCCGCCCGGCCACGCCCGGCGCGATGGCCTATTACTCCCCTACCACCTCGTTGTGGGCCTTCAACTGGCGCACGTCGCCGGCATGGGCCTTTCCCAAAAAGTATCTGCTTCAGGAAATGAGCCTGCTCTGCGCCCGCACCACCGGCTGTGATGCGATGGTAGGCTATGTGGATCAGACCTGGCTTACCGATGTCGGTCTGAGCCTGCCCGAATCGGCGCCCCGGGGCGCGCTGGCCCAGACCAACACCACCGGCCCCTACGCCTACGTCCCGGCGCACGAAGTCGGCCACCTGCTGGGCTTTGAACACGACGCGCTGCACGGCAGCGAAGGCTACGCGGTCAGCGCGCGGCGCGACATGCGCTACAGCGTGGCGCTGTGGCCGCCCCAAACCCAGAAAACGCTCAACAACATCAACAACTTTATGAACATCGATCCGGTCGAGTCGGCGCCGGTGGAGCGGCTGTGGATCCATTTCACGGCGTACAACGCGCTCCTGAGCAGAATCAGGGGCACTATGGCGCAAGCCGCCGCGCAAGCGTCGGGCGCCCTACAGTCGCCCGACGCCGACGAGCTGCTGCTGGTTTCCGGCGGCATCATCGAAGCGACCGGCGAAACCCAACTTTTGCCCTGGTATCAACTTGAACCGGGGACATGGACGGAACCCGAAGCCGGTCCTTACACGCTGCTATTCCTGGACGCGGGCGGGCAGGAAATCGCGGGCTATTCGCATCCCTTCACCGTCGCCGTCTCCACCGTCATCACCGAACCGGCGCTCTTCGCCTTCAAAGTCCCCTTCCCGGTAACCACGACACAAGCGCAGATCCGGCGCAACAGCGATAACGCCCTGCTGGCCCAGATCGCGCCCGGCCTCGAAGCCCCCGCCCTGACCCTCGACCCCGCGCCGGCCACGTGGACCGGCGCGCAGCAGCTCACCTGGCAGACGACAAGCCCGATCACGCTGCACTATGCGGTGGATTTTTCGGTGGATGGCGGGACGACGTGGGAAGCGCTGGCCATCAACCTGACCGCACGGAACTACACCGTCACCACCGAGGCCATGCCGGACACATCCCAGGCGTGGGTACGACTGGCCGCCAGCGACGGGTTGCGCACCACCACCGTCGTCTCCGGCCCGTACACCCTCGACAATCCACCGCACATCGCCTACGTCACGCCACTTCCTGAGGCGACGGTGAGTGTTGACCAGCCGGTGGTCATCGGGTTCCGCGACGCTATGGACCCAACCACCCTGCACACCGGGACGATCACGCTGTCCGGCGGGCCGTTCGGCGCAGTGCCCGGCCTCATCACGTATACCGCTGCCACCCGCGAAGCGACCTTTACGCCCCTGACGCCTCTGGCCTACGCGACCCGCTACACCGCGACCATCACGACGGGCGTGCGAGATGTTGCCGGCGAGGCGTTGCCCGCCGCGAAATCCTGGAGCTTCAACACCGAAGAAAATACACAGGCTCCGCAGCCGGTGCTCTTCTCGCCGGCCAGAGACGCGCACAACGTCCCAACGGACACGCAAGTGATCGTGATCTGGGACCGGCCGCTGGATGCCAGCACGCTCAACACCGCCACCTTCACGATAAACGTCGCTGGCGGCAATGAACCGGTCACCGGCGCCGTAAGCTACGACGCGGCCACCCGCAGCGCGACCTTCACGCCGCTGACCGGCCTGATCTCGCGCACCACCTACATCGTCGCCCTACACCCCGGCATCCAAGCTGCCGACGGGATCAGCACCACCGGCGACCTGCGCTGGACCCTCACCACCGGCGACCGGGCCGCAGGCACGTCGGCCTTCACTGCCGCTTATGGCGAAGAAGGCGTAGACGGCAACGGCGACGGGCTGTTTGAACAACTCGCGATCCAGGTTGGCGTGCAAGTGGCCGCAACCGGCGTCTATAGGCTAAAGGGCGTCCTGAATGACTCCGCCGGAGCCGAGATCACCTGGGCGAGCCACACCGCCAGCCTCCAACCGGGCGTCAACTTTATGCCGCTGGCCTTCGACGGGGCCAGCATCGGCGGGCGCGGCGTGGACGGGCCTTACACCCTGACCGGCCTGACCCTGTCCCGCGTCGGGACGGGCGGCGCGTCCGTCCCACTGGATCAAGCCATGGAAGTCTATCGGACGTTTGCCTATCCCGTCACCCGGTTCCCGTCGCCGTTGCGCTTCACCGGACTGCCCGATGTGCTCCTACGCCCGGAGGAGGTGCTGCTCAACCCGGCCTTCAACGCGCGCGACTATGCCCAACACGTCCTGCTCGCCAGCGCGCAGTTGACCTACACCCTGCTGGCCAACAGCGATCTGCGCGCCGGTGTGACGCTCGACAGCAACGGCAACCTATGGGTGAATCCCGCCTCTGGCTGGATGGGCTACAGCGACGTGACGCTGCAAGCCACTGACGGCGTCCTGAAGGTTCAGGACACCTTCCGCGTGGCCGTCGGCTGGGCGCACAGCCTTTATCTGCCGCTGATCCTGCGCAATGCCGGCACCGCGCGGGCGGCGCGCAGCAACTGGGTCGTCGCCCTCCACGACGATTTCGAAGCCGATGGCCCGTGGCGATATGGGAGCAGCATCTCGGTCCCGCCGGGAGGATGGTATTACGGGGGCCGGCGCGATTGCAAAGCCTACTCCGGGCAATACAGCATGTGGCCGTTCGGCGACGGCGAAGACGGCGCATTGCTTCCCTGCAACGCCGCCTATCCCAACACGCTGGTCTCGAACATGGTTTCCGGGATCAGCTTTAACCTGGAACACACCACCCAGGCCGAACTACGCATGAAAGTCTGGACCAACCTGGCGCCGGGTGACGAGATTTGCGCCATGGCCGCCCTGGACGCGCCGGTTCCCGACGACGATCCCCGCTGGCTCACATACTACGGCGTCTGCCGATCCGGCACAAGCAACGGCTGGGAAGACCTGGCACTCGACCTGAGTAACGTGCCGGTGATCGGCAACCTGATCGGCCAGGAGAAAATCTGGATTGCCGTGCGATTCAGGGCGAACGAAACCGAATCCCGCCCCGGCGGCGCGTATGTAGACGACGTTGTGTTGAGAATCTGCCCGGAGGGCCTGAGGTGCGATCCGGCGTTGGGGTATATCACCCTCGACAAACCCTCCACCACCAGCATCGGCAATTTCGACGGGTCGGTCAGTGGAGCCGCCCTGGCCGTCGAAGACAATGGGCGCGTCCACGTCGCGTGGACCGGCGCGCTCAACCCACATTTCGACGCGTTCGCCTTCTACGCAACCTCTGCCGACGGCGCCAAGTGGACGCCATACCGGATCTTGAACTACTGGCAGGACTACGATCCACAGGTCGCCGTCGATAACACCCGGCACCAGGCGCACCTGGTCTATCGCAGCAACTACGACGGCATCCTGCACCACACCGTCGCGGACGGCGTTGTTGCGGATCCCAACGTGCTGGATCGGGATGCGGTCACCTCGCCCAAAATCGCGGTCAACCCGACCACTGGCTACGCCTACGCCGTGTGGCACAAAGGCTACTACTTTCCCATCGGCAACGACGTGCTCTCCTGGCGGCGGCGTCTCTGGTACGCCTCTTGGGATGGCACAAGCTGGAGCGCGCCGCAGCGGCACGTCAACGACGGCGACACCGAGTACGCGGCCATCGCCGCCGCGCCGGACGGCGGGACCATGCTGGCATGGTTCCAGCAGTGGTCGCAATCCCTCGGCGGGCCGACCGATCCGGGCGATCCCATCGTCCCCCGCACAGCCTACGGAACCAACCCGAACGACTTCCCGCTGCGTCAAGCCGTGAGCGCACCCTACGAGCTGCCGGAAAAGGACAATAGCATCTTGCTCACCTACTCTCCCGGCGACCAGAAATACTACCTGGCCAGCACCCATCTGATGTGGCCCGGCCATTCGCGGGTCTATCGCTACGTCTGGGAGAACGGTGCGTGGGCGGGACCGCTGGACGTGGCCGGGAACACCTCCGGGTGGGCCACCGTGTGGTACATCGGGGCTGCCAGCGACCAGCCGCTCGTCTACTACATTTACCGGAGTGACGATGCCACATTCTATGTGCGGACGGAAACCAACGGGGTACTCAGCGCGGCGCAATCTCTGACAAATGACCTCGCCACACGCGGTTACACCGGCACACCAGTAGCCTTCTTCGTGGATCGCGCGGGAGGGTTGCACATACTGGTAAGCGGGGCCAAAGACGGCGTCGCGGGGTTCTACTACGTGCATCCCTAACGGTTCGGCGTAGGCGTCCGGGCATAGCAACATATAAAGGTGCTATGCCCGGACAGTATGTTGAGAGACGTTGCCCAGCCGTATGCCTCGCCTTGATCATGGTGGCACGCGTGCCGAACGACGTCACGCCGAAAGGCCAACCGAGAGTGCTTAGAAGACCGCGCAGAGCCAGGTGTCTTGGATCGCTCACGTCCACCATCCACAGCCCGGCGCTGCCGTCCGCCACGCAGGCAAACGCTTCACATTCATACATTTCCTCATCCCTCCACCGCCAGCACCCGTTCCCCCACCACGCCACACACCCGGCCCTGCCATTGCAACGTCCCTTCGATCACCACGAATCTACCACGCAGCACCTCGCGATACGCCGCAAATACCTCCGGGCGCAAAATCACATTCACCACGCCTCCCTCGTCCTCCAACGCGATGAACACCGTGCCCCGCGCCGTCGGCGTACGTTACCAGCGCAGTGGTTAGCGCGGTTGTTGCCGTATACGCGCATCTTTACGGCGTTGGATGCGGACAAGGCCGGGACGCTGAACGCCACGCGGTTGCCGGGGTTGGCAGTGCCGGCGGGGAGATGGCAGCAGATGGACGATGGGAACATCGAAGGTTACCTGGAACCGCGCGCCGACAAGCGCGGCAAGTCCTACATCGCCGTGATTGCCACGTCAATGGTCACAAACATTACGCAATTACACACTGTCAATTGACCTTGACCTTTCGCGTTATTCTACTGCCGATCACGCGCAAGGCAAGCAGGCACTTCCATCCAGGCGCTGAATCGGAAGACTCCCCCAGCTATGGATACCTGCTCGGATACAATTGATGACGATCAGTTGTCGGCGGCGAGGGTGTTCTTTCTCTCCTGGTGGCCCGGTGCACCGGTGTCTTCTGATCAAGTGAGTCACCCCGCACCCCGCCGTGTCCTTCTAACACGGATCGTGAGTAGCTGCCTGGACGGCGCTGGCTGTAGCATTCGGGTCATCCGAAGCCAGGGGTTGTTCCCGTCTGAGCAGCCAGGCTCTCATTAGCACGAGGCTGTTGCGGGCGGGAGTGTTGGGGTGTACCCCTCTACAGCCGACACATTCGTCATTCCATACGTGTAAAGGAGGTAAGCTATGAGCACTTCCCTGCCAGAAATGGTGGTGGCCTTTGACTTCAACCTGGATCGGTTGGATGTGGCCTTGCGCGGCCCCGCGCCGGAGTGGGTCTGAGGGCATCGCGCCTACGCCAACAACTGGGCCGGTTACCAGCAGCTCAAGCAGGACTTGCTGGCCGGACTGCAACGTGCCGCCCGGTGCACCTCACCGCCGCGGGCGAGTCCGCCGGCCCCTACTGATGGCACGCGTTCTACCTCGTCTTGCCCGTCCAGCCCGGCTACCTATCTGGTCGCCGTCTTAACCTGCACTCAATTCTTAAAGTTCACCAGGGCGCGGGCTATTGCCCCCTGCCTGATTTTTGCCTAGTTGACCCTATCAGGCACAACCGCTCGTTTTTGCCATTCCATACCGGCGAGGCTATCAAATGAGCCACGATGTCAACAATGTGACTCGCCGCCTATGCTGGTATGAACTCCTTTATCAAGCGACTCAGAAAGGAAGCTGAAAGTGCGGGTTCATACTTTTTCATACTGCCTTATCTTCGCCAGTATGTAAAAGTATTACTCGCTGCTCGCGGCCTGGTGTTGTCAGAATGTACCAACTGGACATTTTTGACACAGCTTTAGCCACACCTGAGAAGCCAATGAAGTGATACCCGCATCATTTCCCACTAGGTCAGTACAACGGCCGTTACTGTCATCCCGATGATCCAAATTGCAGGTATGAAGGAAAAAGACATGGTAGGGAAAAAAAGTGCCGTTTTCCCCTCATACCGTCAAGGT
>Ga0123333_10005537_pt1 | contig 11340 bp, 11 predicted proteins | sample BioC12SIPDNA_3_FD_89957 | JGI IMG/M metagenome (GOLD analysis project Ga0123333, IMG submission 89957) | Anaerobic biogas reactor microbial communites from Washington, USA - Biogas_R2_B C12 SIP DNA | ecosystem: Engineered > Bioreactor > Anaerobic > Unclassified | place: Washington, USA...
AGCACGCATGTTGTGAATTACAACCTGTATCAGTGACCTCACCGGATCGGTTAGCGGACAAGGCGTTGCCGGGGCGGGCCAGTGTGCTCGCCCCGGCGCGGAAGGGGGGGCGAACCCAGCAGGAGCCATGAGCCCCATCGTTCCCGGCTGCGGGGCATCGAGCGGGTGTCCGCGAACGATGTCTCGGCGGTCGCGCGAATCCTACTATGCATAGGGGGTGGATGAAATGTCGTTTCGGGGTGTCAAAATGCGGCTTCTCGTGCTGGTGGGGCTGGCAGCGCTGATGCTCCTGTCCGGCTGCGAATTTCATTATTCGTCGTTCACGATCGACTGCGAGGGATTCACCGTAAATGGCATTGGCGACAATGTGACTAACATCGCCAATCTTGATCTCGGTATTCCGGACGTACCAGTTTTGGAGCAAATCGGATTGCGTGCCTATGACGGCGCCGGCAACGTGTTATTTGAGAACGACGCGTGGGCGGGAGGGCCTCTCGGCACGCGTCCTTCCGATGTTGGGTTCCATTCGGACTCCGTCGTGTGGATTACGGCGCCGCTCTTTAACCCGATCACGGTCCAGTATTACAACCCCGCCAACGGTATTCTGCCGGGCGAAATCATCATCGCAACCTTCAAAGGAACGTGTGAGGGACTGCCTACCCGGGGCGGCAAGCAGCCCGCCGATGAGCAGGTCCAGGTCGAGCAGGTGAAACCACCCGACGATCGGCTGAACTGGGGCTACTGCGACCTGAAGGCGGCGATCTACCAGCGGACGGGACCGGATGGCGGCCCGGCGCTGCACGTCTACGGGATCGATGGGGAGAGCAACGGGCACTTCCTGCTGGACGTGACCGGGCCGGACCTGGCGCCGTATATCGCCAGCCTGCCGCAGGGCCAGAACGTGCTGATCGAGGAGGCGGGGCACGTGCAGCTCTACGCGCTGATCTCCGGCGAGTTCTCGCTGCACATCCACATGGACGACCAGGGGAACGTGTGCGCGTGGGTGTTCGACGGACTGCCGCCGGCCAACACGCACGTTGTGAATTACAACATGTATCAGTGACCTCACCGGATCGGTTAGCGGACAAGGCGTTGCCGGGGCGGGCCAGTGTGCTCGCCCCGGCGCGTTTGTGTCCGGATACCGTTGGCGCGCCCTACCGATCGGCGGGCGATCCGAAGTAGCGCTCGCGGTGCGGCAGATACGCCTGGACGGTCCTCACCAGATCGTAGCGACACGGATAGCGCAGCTCGCCCCAGTACGGGCGTGCCTCGCCGAGCACGTCCCAGTGAATGCCCATCAGCCGGTACAGCCGGAGCATCGAGCCGGTCATGGCCGCGCAGACGTGGCAGAAGCCGCGCGCGCGCATCTCCTGCCAGGCGAAGCTCATCAACCCCAGGAACAACCTGTGCTGAGGATCGCTGCGGCTGGGCTGGAGCAGGATCGCGCGTCCCGTGTCGACCACCTGCAGGCGCGGCGCGATCTCCAGGCCGTACGCGGCTTCGGTGGGCAGCGGGTGGTCGGGTGAGGGGAAGACCAGGCGCCCGACAATCACTATGCGCCCGCCTTCCCACCCGATCATATGGAGCGCCCCCTCGTCGTATTCATCGCGCTCGAGCCCGTCCGGCAGATCGCCGGGCTGGGCCCAGCCCTCACGGATCACTTCCGCGTAGCGCGCCCGGTAAATCGCCTCCCGCTCGGCGGGCGACTGGGCGGTGGCGAAGCGGACGGTCGGGCTGAGCGAGATGAATTGCCGGGTGAACTCGTCCCAGATGGCGGCGGCGCGTTCCAGCGTCAGCTCGTCAGGCATGTCCAGGTACCTCCCAGTACGATCTAGCCCTCGGCAGTCTGACTGAGGTGCACGATGTCGCCCGCCATGTGATAGCTGGCCGCCAGCGGCTCGGTCGACGACCGGAACCCCTGCCCGAAGATCGTGAAGCGGGAGACCACGCCGGTGTGGCCAATCTGGTAGGACGCTCCGCTCAGCATGAACGGCGTCGCGGCGGCCTGCGTCGTGTCGGAATGGACGAGCAGTACGCCGATGTTCGGTTCCTGGACGTTCAGCATGCTGTACAGCCGGCCTTCGAAGGTGGCGACCAGCGTACCCGCCGCGAACGAATCCGGGTTGTCGAAGCTGGCCGCGGCAGGGGTCTCGTTATAGTAGATGCTGAAGCTGGCGCTCGTCGTGGCGGCGAAGATGTTCTCATAGTTAGAGCGCCCGTCGGCGGTGCCGGTCGCCCGGAAAGTGAAGCGGGCGGCTGTCTGGTCGCGGAGCATCGGATTGGTCCCCTCGGCGAACAGCAGGTCGCCCGGCAGACCGCCCAGGTAGGTGATATACCCGTAGCTGGTCAGGTCGAACCCGCTCTGGTCGATGCGTCCGATAAACTCGATGGCGTTCTGCCCATCCGGCGCGATACCGACTTCGACCGGCGCGTCTTGCGCGTGAACCCCGCCAATCATCAGCGCTGAAAGGGCGATCACTGCCAACAACAGGTTCGATATCCTCAATGAATGCCGCACAGTGTACCTCCTGATAGATGGGTTTCTCACCCGATGAACTGGACGATTCCCAGGAAGTTGCCTTCCGGGTCTTTGAACCACGCGGCGCGTTCGTTGGCTACGTCCGCGATCCCCTGCTGGTTGGTTGTGAGTCCGGGTAGATCGTAGTGCTCGAATTCGATGCCTCTGGTTTTCAGCTCGCGTACCGCGTCCTCGATGTCATCGACGATCCAGATGGCAGCCGTGTGATCGGCCTGGGTGGGCGTCGCGCGCCGGTAGACGCCGAGCTGGGTGCCGCCGCCGCAGTCGAACATGAGGGCTTCCTCGCTGGATATGGCCTCGTTCAGCGGGAGGCCGAGCTTGTTCTCGTAGAAGCTGCGGGCACGTTCCAAATTGACGACGGGCAACATGGGCGCGATCGGTGAATTGGCTAGCATGGGATGTCCTTCCGTACGTCTATTTTTCCATTATTAGATATATTCTTTTAGTATATATGAAATAATGTCAAATGAAAAGTGCTCGTATACGGCAGTTCCTGTATAATGACGGCGGAGCACGCTGATTTTGGGACCGGCGAGCCTGTCTTCTCCCTACCAGGAGCCACGAGCATGGTTCGAGCTGTACTGATCGTCATCATCGCCATGGGAGTCGTTGCCGCGGGGCTGGTGGCCGTGGGGGCGCAGAGCGGCCCGGATGCCTGGACCGCCTACGAGCTCAACCTGCGCGCCGGGCCGGGTGGCGATCATCCGGTGCTGGCGGTGCTGCCCCCCAGCACGCCGCTGGTCGCCGAAGCGCGCAGCGCGGACTCGGCCTGGCTGCTGGTCCGCACACAGGACGGGGCGCGGCGCGGGTGGGTGGCCGCCGGGTATCTCGACTATGCCCCCGGCGTCATCGTGGCGCGCCTGGCCGTCAGCGACGCGCTGGCCAGCGAAGCGCCCCCGGCCGGTGCCGCGCCCGTCGCGGACGATCCCACCGCGCCGGAGGTTCCCGCCATCCCTGCCAACGGCACGCTCGACGGCATGGAGCTGCTCTACGATTCCGGCCATTCGCGCTACTACCGGATCACGTATTGGAGCGACGGCCTGCGCGTGACCGGCTACCTCGGTCTTCCGACCGGGCCGGGGCCCTATCCGGTGATCATTTACAACCGCGGCGGGTCGTGGGATCAGGGCACGCTGAACGGGCACGAGCTGGTGCCGCTGGTCGAGGTGGGCTATCTGGCGGTCGGATCGCAGTATCGCGGCAACGGCGGCAGCGAGGGCGGCGAGACCTTCGGCGCCGGTGACGTAAACGACGTCCTCAACCTGATTCCGCTGGTGGCGCAGATGCCCGAAGCGGATACGAGCCGGATCGGGATGCTCGGCTACTCGCGCGGTGGCATGGTGACGTATATGGCGCTCAAGGAAGACACGCTGCGCGGCACCCACGCGATCAAGGCCGCGGTGACGGTCGGCGGGCTGGCCGATCTGTTCATGTGGCGCGACGATCGCCCCGAGATCGCCTATGCGGCCTACCTGGCGCTGATCGGCACGCGGCCCGAGACGGCGCCCGATCTGTTCCAAGCGCGCTCGGCGGTGTTCTGGCCGGAGTTGATCAACGCGCCGCTGCTGCTGCTCCACGGGGAAGACGATCTGGAAGTCGACGCGGAGCAGTCGCGCGCCCTGGCCGAGGGACTGGAGAACGCCGGGAAGACGGTCAGGTTGGTCGTCTACGAAGGCGGCGACCACGGGTTGAGCGGCCAGCTCATGGGCGTGCCCGCCGCGCTGGACTGGTTCCAGCAGTGGTTCGGCTGGGATGGGGCCGACCGCATCTTCTACGCCCACCTGGAGGAAATCGAGACGGTCGGCAAGTGGTTCTGGGAGCGCGGCCTGCGCTAAGCGTAGCCCGGCAGCGGCGGCACCGCGACCCGGTAGGCTCCCGCGTGCACCGTCCCGATGACGAACAGCGTCGCGCCGCCCCACACCCCCAACACGGCGACGACCGCCAGGATGGCGTACACCACCGCGCCGGTCTCGGCCAGCTTCACGTCGTCCGGATCGGCCTGGGCGTCGCTGAAACGTTCCTCGAACAGCGTGACGGCGGGATACGCTTCGCGCAGGGCCGCCTGGTAGCGCTCCTGCGTGAGCACGATGCCCGCCACGGCGATCAGCACGACGGACAACCCCAGGCCCAGGAACAGGATCACCAGCCCGAAGATGCTCCAGCGCCGCCCCGTGCGCGATCGCTGGTGCCGGATGTGGGCCGCGCCGGGTCCGTCTTCGTAAACGCGCCCGTCCGCTTCCAGCACCAGGTAGGCCATGTCGGGCTTGAAGCCGCTCAGCATCAGGATCAGCAGGTACCACAGGAAGCCGATCACCGACACCAGGGCCAGCAGCCAGCCGCCCACGCCAAGCTGTTTGCCCTGCGAGAGCGTGGCTTCGTGCGGCGCGTGGACGTGCAGCCGGTAGCCGCCGTAGACGTACGCCTGCACCCGCTGCTGCAGATAGGCCACGCCCGGATCGATCGCGTAGGCGGGCGCGGGCGGCGGCGCAATCATGGCCGGGGGCGGGGTGTACGGCGCGGGCGGCACGCCAACGGGCGGCGCTGCGTCCTGCTGCTGGCGCACGACCGTCGGCTCGTCTGGGACCTCCGGTTCCTCGAGGCGCTGGCGGAACTGGGTGGTCGGCATCTCAGAGTCGTCCAGGTCGGCCTCGTGAATCTCATCGGCGGGACCGACCAGGTCTTCCGTCAGGCGCGGCATGGTCTTCTCGGCGGCGAGATCGACCTCCGGCCCGGCGGGCTCGCCCGTTTCCAGGGCGCTCGTGTCCGCATCCTGATCGGGCGGCGCGGGCTCGGCCTCGCGGCTCGTGGCTTCCCCATCGCTGACCGGTTCCGGCGCGGCTGGCCCTCCTAACTGAGCCTCATCCGCTGCTTCACCGGCGGCGAAGACCTCCGGCAGGTCGTCAGGGACGTCCGGGGGAAGCGGCGGCAGGGTGGCGCGCGTCGCGTCGGGAAGCTCGGGCGCGGGCAGATCAACGAGGTCGCCTTCCGGCACAGCCTCGACTGGTTCCTCCGGCGCGGTGTGAGCGCGCGTCGCGTCGGGAAGCTCGGGCGCGGGCAGGTCGGCGAGATCGCCTTCCGGCGCGTCTTCGACTGGTTCCTCCGGCGCGGTGTGGGCGCGCGTCGCGCCAGGCGGTTCGGCCTCGCCAGCGTCGTCCGGCTCGGCGGGCGCGGGGGAGAAGACGGGCCTGGCCCAGGGCAGCCGCGTCGTCGGCACGTCGACCTCTTTGACGATTTCGACCGGGCCTTCGCCAACGGGTTCCACGGTGGACGGCTCCGGCGGCGCGATGGCGGCCTCGGGCGCGGATTCGTCGTCGGTCAGGGGAGGCGGCACTTCGTCCAGCAGATAATCGCAGCGCGGGCAGTAGCGGTCCTCGCTCAAGACATACGCGCCGCAGTTGGGGCATTCGCGGAGTTTGTCGGCCAAGAGATGGGTCCCTTTCCGTAGCCAGGCATGTTTCCATTGTACCCTGCTTTGAGCGGGCTGCCCCATGCTCACCGGGCGTTTGCCAGCCGTTTGTACGACTGTCCGCGCCGCGCGTGGAGGAGAGAGCGCCGGCGCGGTATAATCCCCCGCGCCACTGCACCGGACAAGGACGGGACCCATGCCGACACGGTCCAGCCCGCCCGCCTTCCACGTCATGGTCAAGCCGCGCGGGCCGATCTGCAACCTGGACTGCGAATACTGCTACTTCCTCTCCAAAGAGCGCCTCTATCCGGACAGCGACTTTCGCATGTCCGGCGCGCTGCTGGAAGAGTACACCCGGCAGTATATCGAGGCGCAGCGCGTGCCCGAGGTGACCTTCGCCTGGCAGGGCGGCGAGCCGACGCTGATGGGCCTCGACTTCTTCCGGGAGGCGGTCGCTTACCAGCAGAAGTACCGCAAGCCGGGGATGCGCATCATCAACGCGCTGCAGACCAACGGCACCTTGCTGGATGACGGCTGGGGCCAGTTCTTCCACGACCACCATTTCCTGATCGGGATCAGCCTCGACGGGCCGCCGCACCTGCACGACGCCTACCGGCGCGACAAGGGCGGGCGCCCCACCTTCGAGCGGGTGCTGCGCGGCGTGGAGGTGCTCAAGCGCCACCGCGTCGAGTTCAACGTGCTGACCTGCGTCAACGCGGCCAACGCGCCCTATCCGCTGGACGTCTACCGCTTTCTGCGTGACGAGATCGGGGCGGCGTTCATCCAGTTCATCCCGATCGTCGAGCGCGACAACGCCACCGGCTTTCAGGAAGGCAGCGCCATCACGCCCCGCACGGTGACCGGCGAGCAGTACGGGCGCTTCCTGATCGGCGTCTTCGATGAGTGGGTCCGGCGCGACGTGGGCCGCGTGTTCGTCCAGATCTTCGACGTGGCGCTGGCGGCGTGGTCCGGCCAGCGGCCCGGTCTGTGCGTGTTCGAAGAGACGTGCGGCGTCGCGCTGGCGATGGAACACAACGGCGACGTCTATTCATGCGATCATTTTGTCGAACCGCGCTATAATCTGGGTAATATGAACGTGATCCCGCTGGCCGATCTCGTCGCGTCGGACCGGCAGCGGCAGTTCGGCCTGGACAAGCGCGATAAGCTGCCGCGCATGTGCCGCGAGTGCGAGGTGCGCTTTGTGTGCAACGGCGGCTGTCCCAAGAACCGCCTGCTGGCCACGCCGGACGGCGAGCCGGGGCTGAACTTCCTGTGCGCGGGCTACAAGGCATTCTTCACGCACATCGACCGCCCGATGCGCATCATGGCCGCCGAGCTGCGCGCGGGGCGCCCGCCCGCCAACGTGATGCTGATCCTGGCCCGCGAGGAAGCCGGGCGCACGCGCCAGTTTGCCACGGTGGGCCGCAACGATCCGTGCCCGTGTGGCAGCGGGCGCAAGTTCAAGAACTGCTGCGGCAGCCCGGCCCGCCGCCGTTAAGAATAATAGTAAAAGTACCCTCTTGAATTAATTCATCATTCATTATAGACTTATAGTGACGGTAGGATACGAAGGATTCGACCCTATGACCAAGAGACTGCTCCTGCTGACGTTACTTCTGGCCGCGCTCGCCGCGCAGAGTGGCGCCGTCTACGGCCAGTACAACCTCGCCCCCAGCGATCTGCAGATCACGCTCGCGCCGCGCCCCGCCGGCCAGACGCAGGGGTATGTCGAAAACGTCGAGAAGGTCTACCTCCTAAACCCCGGCCAGGCTTTCCTGCCGATCGCCGGTAATATGCGTCCTGGCACGCTCAAACTCGTGCGCATCGAGCTGGAGCGCACCGGGGTCATGGTTGATGTGCCGGTGGCGCCCAACGGCCTGTTTCTGTTCAATTTCCCGCTGGAAGGCTTCCCGCCCGGCGTCTATCGTCTGCTGATCAACGGGTTCCGCGTCTCGACGATCCAGATCGTCTAAACCCCCCAACCATGCGCGCGAGGAGAGTCCCCGACCCGGCGGCCAGCCGTGCCATAGACTGGCCGGTCTGGGCGGCGCTCGTCGTGGTGGCGCTGGCCGCGCTGCTGGTGCGCGGCTACGTCTATTGGGGCCGACCCTATCTTCCTGGTATTGACTACGGACAAGCTGTGCTGCAGGCTCGCCTGTACCTGGAGGGCGGGGCGCTGCCCGATAAGGTCCCCTATTTCCAGCTCGGCCAGACCGATTGGGCGCCGCTGCCCGGCGTGTCGATGCTGTTCGCGACGCTGGCCAGCCTGGCCGGGCGCCCGGTGATGGACGTGCTGCCGCTGGTGCTCGTCTTCGCGCTGGTCGAGGTGGGCGGCGTGGCCCTGCTGGCGTGGAGCGTCTTCCGGCGCGCGGACGCGGCCCTGATGGCGGCCAGCGTCACCGCTGTTCTATCCGGCCAGCCGGAGATGATGGCCTGGTCCGGCTATCCCAACGTGATCGGATTGGCGCTGCTGCCCTTCGTGTGCTGGGCCTGGCTGGAATACTGGCGCCAGCCCGACCGGCGGCGCATGGTCCTGGCCGGGCTGGTCGTGGTGGGCGCGGCGTCGATCCATCACCTGACGACGCTGTGGCTGGGCGCGACGTTGGGCCTGTTCGCGGTGGCCTATCTCGTCGCGCAGCCGCGCCGCAGCTTTGGCAAGCTGCTGCCGCTGGGCGTGGTGGGGCTGGTCGCCGGCTTTCCCGTGATCTACCAGATCATCGACCGGTATATCGCGTCGGGCCTGCTCGACACGCTGGCCAGCCAGCCAGACCGCTTCGATTCCGTGCGCGTGAATTGGGAAGGATGGGTACGCGTAGCTGAGCCGGTTTCGCTGGTCGTGCTGGCGGCGGGCTTCACTGCCTTTCTGCTGCTGCGGGCGGTCCGGGCTGAGGCGCGGGTGCTGCTGGGCGCCTACGCGTTGGTCAGTCTCGCCATGAGCTTCGGCTGGTGGTGGGGCATCGAGTTCTATTACATGCGCGCGCTCTATTTTCTGGCGCTGCCGATCGCGCTGGGGGCGGCGGCGCTGCTGTACCGCTGGCGCGAGGGCTGGCTGCGCATCGCGGTGGCGGCGGTGTTGGTCGCCACGCTCGGCCTGAGCGCGATCCAGCGCGCGCGCGACGCCGCGGACTATTACCAGGCGCTGACGCCCGGCGCGCTGGAGGCGATCGACTGGCTGGAGGCGCACAGCGAGCCGGACGACGTGGTGGTGGCGAGCACGTTCCTGGGCTTTCATCTGGCGCACCTGCTCGAGCGCCCGCTGCTGGTGGCGATGACGCCGGTCTTGATCGGCAACACGCAGGAGATGCCGCTGGCGCAGGACGCCGTCTCGATCATGATGGGGCTGCACGACATGGACGAGGCCATCGACCGGCGCGGCGTGCGCTTCATCATCCTCAAGGCCAATTTCCCGGACGTGCCCAGCCCGTTCCGCTCCCAGACGGTCATGGAAGCCAACCCGCGCCTGGCGCAGGTCTACCGCAACGACCAGATCGTGATCTACGAGGTGATCGATGCGTAGCGCGACGGTCGCCATTCTCATCGCCGCGGCGGTGCTGGTCGCCACGCTGGCGGGCGGTCCGCTGTTCAGCCGGCTGGCCTACGAGCGGGCGGCGGTCGAGGTGGCGAGCGTGACGTTCACCGAGGCGGACGGCGTCCCCGTCGTCGACACGCGGGTGCGCAGCAACGAGAGCTACGCCCTCACCGGCGAGGTCTGGTTCGTGGTCACGAGCCGCGCGGACGGGCGCGCGGTCTTCGAGCACCCGCCGGTCCCGTTCGGCCCGCTGGAGCCCCGGCAGAGCGCCGTGCTGCGCCTCGAGCGTCCCGATTGGGCGCCCGCCGAGGGTTTCACGGTCGAAGTCTTCGCGCGCGAGACATTCAGCGCCCCGGCCGAGCCGGCGCCCGAGGTGGTGCCTAGCTCGGTCACGCTGCAGGAACAGGGAGTCGAGATCACGCTGAGCAACGCGCGGCTCGAGCGCCTGCCCGCCGCCCCGGACTCGGCGCAGTTGTCGGTGGCGCTGGTACTGGCCAATCTCGACGCCGCGGCGCACGATTACCGCGTGATCTTCACGCTGCAGCCTGTGGACAACACACAAGGCACCCGTTACCAAAGCCCGTTCCAGGACCTGGCGCTGGGGCCGGGCCAGAGCACCGCGCTCGATTACGCGGAGCAGGTCGCGGTCGCGCCAGGCAGTTACGTGCTGTCTGGCTGGCTGCAGATGCAAAACGACGAGGGCCTGTACGAGCACGTGGTCAAGGTGGACGCGGCGCAGATTCTCACGGTGGGCGAGTGAGCCATGTTGAACCAGCTACGCCGTCTTGACGTGTGGGGGGACCAGGGCGCGACGCTCTGGAACGCGCTCGGCTTGCTGCTGATCCTGGCGAGCGCGCTCAACTTCGCCGCCGACCTGGGCCGCCGCGAGTTGGATTCCCTGTGGTACGCTCTGGCGGATAACCTGTTCGTGGCCTGCGCGGCGCTGGGGTTGGCGCTCACCGCGCTGGCGCCCTCGGTCCGGCTCGCCGGCGCTGGGGAAGCGTGGGCGCGGCGCGACCGGCTGATCGCGGGCGCGGTCCTGGGCGCGGGGACGCTGTTGGCCGTGCTGGGCGGCATCCGCGCCATCTGGGGCGGGGTGGGCCGGCACGACCTGGCCGTGAGCGCGCTGCTGGGGACCGGCGTGGCGCTGCTGGCGACCACGCTGGCGCGCCCGGATGGGGCCGAGAGGGCCGCGCCTGTCCCTGCCGAGCGCGGCTGGGCGTACGGGATGCTGGCTGTAGTGCTGATCGCGGGCGTCGTGCTGCGCCAGGCCGCCCCCGGCTCGACCGTCCAGACCTGGATCGTGGCGCCGCTGCAGGTGCTGGTCGCGCCGGGTATCGGGCTGGGGCTGGCGCTGCTGCCGCGCGCGCTCGGCTGGCCGGAGCGGCTGATCGCGGCGCTGCCGCTGGCCGTCACGGCGCAGCTTGCCGGGCTGATGTGGTGCGATCTGATCGGTATCCCGGCGGGGCGCCTGACGTTCACCGTCCTCGGCGCGCTGGTGACGTTCGGCGGGCTGATCGCGGAGGCCATCGCCCGGCGGCGCGGGTGGGGTGCGTCCTGAGCCCGCGCGCTAGCCGCGCGCCGTGGCCTGGAACGCCTCCATCATCTCGACCACGGCCAGCCCGTCGCGGGCGCTGATCCCCTCCGGCGGCGTGCCGGTCAGCGCGGCGTCCACGAAGCGCCGCATCACCTCCCGGTTGCCATAGTCAAGCTGGCTGGCGACGTGCCGGATCCCAGACGTGAGCACGCCGCGCAGGTGCCCGCCGAGCGCGCTCCCCGACGTGCGCAGCACCTCCAGCGAGCCGTGGCCGCCGTCGTCGGGCAGCACGATCAGGATGTCGCGGAACAGGTCGATGATGGCGGTGC
>Ga0123333_10005539_pt1 | contig 11339 bp, 15 predicted proteins | sample BioC12SIPDNA_3_FD_89957 | JGI IMG/M metagenome (GOLD analysis project Ga0123333, IMG submission 89957) | Anaerobic biogas reactor microbial communites from Washington, USA - Biogas_R2_B C12 SIP DNA | ecosystem: Engineered > Bioreactor > Anaerobic > Unclassified | place: Washington, USA...
CGAGTTGTCCGAGCCAACGTGATCGAAGAAATCATTTAATGCCATGTCCTGACTGTGCGCTACTGCCGCGTTAACCAGCCGGCTATCGACCTGAAGAGGCTGGCAGCCGTGTTCCGCCCGCTCCTGATTCACCAGAGCGACGACCTGGGTCGCAAAAGGATGACCCGGATCAGGCGGGTCGTCCGGGTCGCTCGTGACATAAGGCAGGTAGATCTCGTCAGGTTCTTGCGCGAACGCGAACTGGACCGCAGCGGCCAGGACAAACAGTACGGCAAGGGCGAGCAGGGGGATGGCGGGGCGTCGAAACACGGCGGCTATATTACGCACTGTAACGGCGTTTGGCAAGCAGTAGCCGAAACCGCAGGCCGGGGCTATCTTACTCTCGGGGACTGACGACCCGACGGAAAGAGGAATGCCATGATTGACGATACCCATCTCTACCGCGAAATCCACGAACAGCCACAGAGCCTGCGCCGTCTGATTGACGAGCAGCAGGGCGTTATCTCCGAGCTGGCGGACATGATCCAGCGCCGGCATATCCGCCACGTTGTCATAGCTGCACGGGGCACGAGTGACAACGCCGGCCGCTACGCCCAATATCTCCTCGGTGCCATGAACGGCCTGCCCGTGGGACTGACGACGCCTAGCCTCTTCACCATCTACCGGCGACCGCCGGTCTTTGACGAGAGCGCGCTCGTCATCGGCATCAGCCAGAGCGGCGCCAGCCCAGACATCGTCGCCGTGCTGGAGTCGGCGCGCGCGCAGGGGGCGCTCACGGCGGTGCTGACCAACACGCCTGCGTCGCCACTGGCCGAGCAGGGTGATGTGGTGATCGACCTGTGCGCAGGAGAGGAGCGAGCGGTGGCAGCCACCAAGACCTATACGGCCGAGCTGGCGGCCATTGCCCTGCTCAGCGCCCTGCATCGTGGCGACGAGACGATGCTCGCGGCGCTGCACGAGCTGCCCGAAGCAGTGGCCGACACGCTGGCAATGGAGGAGGAGATCGCCAGGGTAGCCCCCCGCTACCGCTACATGAGCCGCTGCGTGGTCATCAGCCGCGGCTTCAACTACGCTACAGCGTTCGAGATCGCCCTGAAGCTGAAGGAGCTGACCTACACAGTCGTCGAGCCGTATAGCAGCGCGGATTTCCTGCACGGCCCGCTGGCTATGGTCGAGCCTGGTTTCCCGATCTTCCTCGTCGCGCCCGCTGGTGAGATGTCGCGAGAGCTGGTGAGCTTTTGCCAGACCCTGCGGGCGCGTGAGGCCGAGCTGATCGCGATCAGCGACGAAGAGCGCATTCTGAAGCTGGCGCGCATTCCTCTGGCGCTGCCCCATCGCGTCCCGGAGTGGCTGTCGCCCGTGACGGCCATTGTACCGGGCCAGCTTCTGGCGCTCCATCTGGCCCACACCCGTGATTATGACGTGGACGCGCCCCGCTCGCTGCAGAAGGTGACCGAAACGATCTGATCCGGGATCGAAACACAGGCGCCCGCTTCTCAGCCCTCTTCCAGACGGCTGAGGGTCACGAATCCGCCGGCCGGCTCCGCGCTCCAGTTAGCCGGCAGCGGGACCTTGAACCGGCCCACCGGGTCTTCGTAGACGCTGCGGCTCTCTTCCCCGCCTTATTCGCCGCCTTGCGGGGTGGTCAGCCCCTCCAGAGCCGGCAAGAAGACCGCTTCGTGGAGGGCCGGGTAGGCGCCGGCCGGCGCCTGCAGCATCACCAGATAGCTCGCCGACTCGGTCTCCGCCATAGCCAGATCGACGTTGACCGCGCCCGTAGGCGGCACGTCCACCGTGATCTCATAGAGCGTCCACTCAAACGCACCGGCCTGGAGGGTCGCGGCCGGTTCGGGCAGGACGTCAATGCCGAGCTGAGCCTGCAGTGAGGTCGCCAGATCCTGGGCTGCCGTTCCGGGCGCTGCTTGCTGGATGAGCGTCGTCAGGTCGGTGGCCGATTCGCCCCGGGCATAGACGCCCGGAGCGATTACCTGCCAGCCTTCCGGAACCAGCACGCTCAGCCCCATAACCTTATTCTCGACACGCACCAGCTCTACCTCGGCCGGCGCCGCTTCGGCCGTCGGCGTATGCGCAGGGGCGCTGGTCGTGGCCGGTGTGGATGTCGCCTCCTCCTGACAGCCGGCCGTCATAACGGCCAACAGCACAAGCAGCAGAAGCAGCATTTGACGCTTCATGGTTATCCTTGTTCCTGGCAATTGCCGCTCACAGCAGCCGGCCCGGAGGACGTTACTGAGAAGCGTTGCTGTGTTTATAGAGGGAAACGTGCCGGCCGCTCTGGGCGGTGAACGGCTCCTGTTCCCAGCCGCCCCAGCGTTCGGCCAATGTCAGCCCGGCGAGCCGGGCCATCAGGTCCAGCTCCGAGGGCCAGGCGTAGCGGAGCTGCACCGGGAAGAAGCGGATGCCGGTTTCGGTCAGCAGAATGTGCTTGCTGCGTACGAGCTGGCGCACCGGGTCGTGCATGCTGGCTTCGAGTCGCACCCGGTCCTCGTCGAGGCCAATCACGCTAACGCGCTGCCCTCTATCGAAGCGAGAGAGATCGGGCACAAAGGCTTCGATGACAAAACACCCTTCCGGCTTCAGGTGTGCTGCTACGTTGCCAAAACAGCGGATCTGCTCCTCTTGCGCACGCAGCGCAAAGAAGGTGTTGAAGACGATGTAGATCAGGTCGAACTGCCCCTCCACGGCGACGTCGGCAAAGTTGCCCATTGTCACCGGAATGTCTGCCCCGCCGGGTTTGTCCCGCAATCGCGCGACCATTGCCCTCGAGGCGTCGATGCCCCTCACGTCTACCCCGCGCGCCTGTAACGGCAGCGCCACACGGCCGCTGCCAATGGCCAGCTCCAGCGCCCGTCCATCCCCGGCCAGCTCGGCCAACCGGTCGATCTGCGCCGGCTCGGCGGAGGGGTAAAACTGGTCGTACAGGTCGGCGATCCCTTCTCCGTAGGTCGTCTCGTCGTAATCAGCCATCTTCTCCTCCCGTTTATGTCACGTTCGCGGCGCTGCTCTCTTGCATTGTAACAGATTCACCTGCCCGTCCCGCAACGATAATAGCGTATCTGGGGTCTATAATCGCCGCCGGGTAGGGTTTCTACTGATTGAGCCTGTTCCAGAGGACGTTATGATGCTCGTAGGTATTGGCCCACGGGCCGGTATACCAGTGTGGCGATCTGCCCCTGGAAAGAGTTCCTGCGAACTGCTCTTTTTTCTTTTACCTGCGCAGGCGTCATGGAGGAGAATGATGACAAACCCTGATGATCGTTATGAGAGGACAGTGGAAGCGACGGTTTATGAAGACGAGGATGTGATTCCCGTCGAGCGCCACGAGCGCGTCGAAACCGTGCGCAATGACGATATGGTCCATCACGAGCGCGTCGTCGCCGATGTCGGCGCCGAGCGAGCCGCCGCCGTCTCCAAGCTGGTTGGCTTCATCTGGCTCCTGACGGGCATGCTTGAGCTGCTCCTGGGCGTGCGCTTCCTGCTTAAGCTGATCGCCGCTAACCCGGAAGCACCCTTCGCCAGCCTGGTTTACAACCTGAGCGCGCCGTTCCTCTGGCCCTTCTTCGGCCTCACCGGCACGCCCGCCGTCAACAACATGGTTTTCGAGACGCCAACCCTTATCGCCATGCTTGTTTACGCCATTCTGGGGTGGATTGTCGTCAAGGTCATCCGCCTGGCGATGACGCCGACCTCTTCACGTAGCACCACCGTTTCGCGGCGCGAAATTTACTAGTCGCCCCTACAGTAGCTAACAGCTCCCCCCTGTTTTCCGGGAGACGCTCCCCATGAGCGTCTCCCGTTTTTTGTCTCTATGCACCTCCTGGTCGCCTGATTCCGTACAGTGTACAGATGGCACGCCACGGCCCAGATGCAGGCAGGGCAAGCCGTGCGTTGTTGGCGCCGGGTGAGGATCGTAAAATATGGGCAGCTGGACAACCCATAAAGCCGGTAGGGCGATAGCCTTGCCCGCTTGCCCTCCAGCAGGGAAACGGATTGTGGCGAGAGCCAGGCCGGGCGTGTACGGGCCATACTGGTCGTTACCGCCCCGGCAAATAAGAGAGGTCGACGATGCCTTTTAGCTTAGCCAACACGATCACGATTCTGCGTTTCCCGTTGCTCGCCGCGGTGGTCACACTACTCTACCAGCAGAGCGATTCCCTGCGCCTTGCCGCGGTGCTCCTCATTGCCGTGCTGATGTTCATGGACACGCTGGACGGCGTGGTCGCGCGCCGCCGACACGAGGAGAGCCTGATGGGCAGCGCGCTGGATATCGCCGCCGATCGCGCCGTCGAGATCGTCCTCTGGGTCGTCTTCGCCCACCTGCGCCTGATTCCGGTGATCATTCCGCTCGTGGTGATCATCCGCGGCACGCTGACCGATTCGATTCGCGCCGTGGCGGCGCAGCGGGGGCTCTCGGCCCATCGTATGATGTCCTCCTCTATCGGCAAGTGGCTGGTTGCCTCGCCGCCCATGCGCACCGGCTACAGCCTCGTGAAGATCGTCGCCTTCCTCACGCTGGCCTGGTCGCTGCAGGGAGGTGGCGCGGCGTGGACGCAGGCTGCCTATGAGACCGGTCTCTATGCAGCCTGGCTGGCAATGGTTTTGTGCATCGTCCGCGGGCTGCCGGTTTTGTGGGAGGCGCAGCGTATTCTGCGTCCCCTGCCCAGCCAGCAATAGCCCTGTATGCGTTTTACCGACTTCCTCAACCACCCAACCGTTATCAGCGCCGGCATGAAGCTGGCCCAGGCGCTGCCACAGGGGGGCGGCTACCGGCTGGCAAGGCTGTTTGCGTCTGCCGTCTGCCGCTTCAAGCCGGCGATGTATCACGTCGTCCGCAATAATCTGCGCCAGGTGCTGGGCCCGGAGGCCGGCGAAGAGAGGCTAGACGCGACGACATACTCCCTTTTCGTCCATGCGGGGCGCGCCAACTACGATTTCTTCCGGCTGATCGGCCGCAGCGCCGAGGAGATTGCGCGCGTCGTCTCATTCTCTCCGGCAGCCCTTGACCGGCTCCGCGAGGCGCTGGCCGATAAGCGCGGCGCCCTCCTGCTTGGTACGCACATGGGCAACTTCAATCTCGCCATACCGGCGCTCTACGGGCAGGTGGACGCGCCTATTCAGGTACTCTCGGTAGCCCAACCGAACGAGGGCTTCACCCTGCTCAACCGCCAGCGCATCAAATGGGGGCTGGAAGTAACGCCGATTTCGCCGCAGGCGCTGCGACAGGCCATCAGGCGGCTGCAGGACGGAGGGGCGGTGCTCACGGCGTTCGATTTCCCCATTCGCGAAAACAGCACCCTGATCCCCTTTTTCGGCAGGCCGGCTTACTTCCCCCTCGGTCCGGCGCGGCTGGCCCGGCTGACCAACGCCGTCGTGCTGATGGGCAGTTGTCGCTATGACCCGGAGCGGGGCTACGTGGTCCGCGCCGACAGCATCGAGCTGGAGCGCACCGACGACCGGCAGCAGGACGTGCTCAACAACTCCCGGCGCATGGCGCGCGTTCTGGAGCGCTACGTGGCCGAGAACCCCGACCAGTGGCTGATGTTCTATCCCTTCTGGCCCGAAGCCGGGGACGAGGGCGCCTATGAGCGGGGCGACTATCCTCAGCCAGGTCTCATCGAACCGGCATCCAATTAGACTATACTCTGGATAGAACGGCTGCATGTAACGAGCTTGCAGCCAGGAGTAAACAAGATGGGTCATCCATTCCCTGAACCGCACCTGCCGGAACTGCCGGTGCAGCCGGCGACGCCCGTCATCTACGTCGCCGAGCCGGTCCTTTGGGAGTACAAACAGCTTGCCCGCGATCTGGAGCGCGAAGAGCTGCTCGACGAAGCGGAGCTGAACCGGCTGGGCGAAGAGGGCTGGGAGCTGGCTGCGGCGCTCGCGCACGGCGAGCAGGCCACTTACATCTTCAAGCGCATCCGGGCCTGACCGGCTAGATTAGCGGGCGCCGACCGTCACAACCCCGCAACGGCGCCCTAAGAGCCGGATCAATCAATCAGCAGCGGTCCCCGGGTGATGGCAGCGCGCACGGCCTCCAGCTCCCCGAAGTCGGGCGGAATGTATTCGACCCACCAGGTCACGCCCACCTCTGCCAGCGAGCGGATGTAGCTGCGCTCTTCTTCCCAATCGTCGCGTCGCGGATTTCCCCCCACGGCGATGTCGTACCCTTCCAACGATCCGCGATATTGCCGGACAAGGGCCTGCAGGTCGCGCACGTCGTCCGGCATCATGTAGTGGGTCTGGTGCTTATACAGACAGGAGCCATCCCAACGCGCCGCGCGCCGCGACGGGCCGGGTAAGGGCCACCCGCCGCCGACCCAGATCGGAATCCGGGGCCTCTGAACTGGTCGCGGGAGGAAGGTAACTTCCCTGACCTGATAGTAGCCACCGTCGTAACTGAACGGCTCGCCGCTCCACAGGCCGGTTATCACGTCCAGCGCTTCGTCCAGCATCTGCGCGCGTTGCCGGGTGTCCATCGGCTCGCCAAAGCGCGTGAAGCTCGCGTCGGCCTCCGCCGATTCGCTGGGATCGCCCAGACCCACGCCGAGAATGACGCGCCCGTTGGACAGGTGGTCCAGCGTCACCGTCTGCCGGGCCACCTGCCACGGCCTCCGGCGGCTCAGCGGCGTCACGTTCGTGCCCAACCGGATGCGGTTCGTGCGTGTCGCGATGGCTGCCAGCGCGATCCACGGATCGTATGTGGGCACTTCCGGGTGATTCTGCCAGACAAGATAGTCTTCGAGAAAGACCCCATCCCACCCCGAATCCTCGGCCAGCCGCGACAACTCAGCGAGCGTTTCTGGATCCCCCCACGTTCCGCCATTGGGAAGAGCAAGTGCATATTGCATAGCTATCTCCACCAGTACTTTTTAGTTGACGGCGTTCGGCGCTTTCCCGCCGCCGAGCACGGCGACGATGTTGGCGGCGGCGGTGAGGCTCATGCGCTCGCGGGTGCGGGTCGTGGCGCTGCCAATGTGGGGAGCGAGCACGACATGCTGATGCAGCGCCGGCAGGCCGGGATGGACGGCGGGCTCCTCCTCGTAGACGTCGAGCGCCGCGCCGGCAATGGCGCCCGATTCGAGGGCCGCCACGAGAGCAGCTTCGTCCACGATGGGGCCGCGCGCCGTGTTGATCAGGATGGCCGTGGGCTTCATCAGCGCGAGCTGCGCCGCGCCGATAAGATGGCGCGTTTCCGGCGTGAGCGGCAGGTGCAGGCTGACAAAGTCACTCTCGCGCAGCAGGGTGTCCAGATCGACGCGGCGGGCGCCCAGCTCCGCTTCGACCGCCGGGACGGGGCTGCGGCTGGTGTAGAGGATGGGCATGTTGAAGCCGAGAGCGGCGCGGCGGGCGACAGCGCTGCCGATGCGGCCCATGCCAGCGATCCCCAGCGTTTGCCCGCTCACGTCGAGGCCGAGGTGGGGCTGGAATAGCTCCCAGCCCTGATAACGGCCGGCGCGGGTATAAGCGTCGGCTTCGGGCAGGCGGCGCGCTGCCGCCAGCAGCAGCGCCATGGTCAGGTCGGCGGTCGCCTCGGTGAGCACGCCAGGGGTGTTGCTGACGACGATACCGCGCGCTGTCGCCGCCCCCACGTCTACGTTGTCGTAGCCCACCGCCACGTTGGCGACGATCTCCAGCGAGGGCGCGGCGTCCAGCAGGGCGGCGTCCACCCGGTCGGTGAGCAGGGGCATGAGGGCGCGGGCGCCCTGCAGGCGCGCCGCCAGCTCCGCGCGCGAAAGCGGCGTGTCGGCAGCGTTGTGATCGACTGTCAGCCCGGCGCGCTCAAACAGGTCGAGCACAGCGGGAAAGGTGCGGCGGGTAATAAGCACGTCGGGCATAATGTGAGGCTATCCAGGCGGCGGGGCGGTGGGCTGCCGGCCTGTTTCCTTCAGGTAGGCCTGGTACGCCTTCCAGCCGGGGCACCAGGTGGTGTGCCAGCGCCAAAGTCGGGCCATGAGGGAGCGGGGTCTGGCTTCGGCCTGCCGCCGCATCGCGCAATCTTCGCAGCCGAACTTCTTCTCGGTGGTCATAATCGTCCTCCCGAATTGGCTGTAATGTTCCCACCACCTGACAGCATAGCATAGCTGGGAATGGATGTGAAGGCGTATTGCTGCTCTGAGTTGGCGGGGGCGTTCGCTTCCTATAGACCTTTTGTCATGTAATAGCGGACGTGACCGCGAGGGAAATCTGGTAGCTCGCCCAACACCCGGTAGCCATGCTGTGTATAAAACTCGGGGGCCTGGAAGCTGTAGGTCTCCATATAGGCATTTTGGGCCCCGCGTTTCCGGGCTTCGTCTTCGGCCTGCACCACCGGCGATGCCCGTAGCCCTGCCCACGTAACGCTTCCTTCACCCACCGCAGGTCGACGTGCAGCCAATCCCAGTGAGTAGCTCCGATCACGCCGCCGGCGATTTCCTGGTCTGGCGCGCGCAGCACGAAACAGAGGCTCTGATGCGCGTCGGGACCTGCCTGTTCAATGTTGAAATCCCCGATGCCCCGCCGATGATCCCCCATTCCGGCTCGTCTACGTAATCGATCTGATAGCCTTCATCCATGGGTCAGTCCACGCCTTTGTAGGATACTTTGTTCAATCAACGCTAGCACTTGCTCTGGCTGCTGCGTGGAGAAGGCGACATCCTGTACGGGCCCAACCTTCTGCCGGAGCGCTACGACCACCCGCGGATACTCGAGGAAGTTGAACATGGCCCGGTAGCGCCCATCAAAGAAGGAGAAGTGGATGCCGGCCCCGCCGATACGCCGGAGGGAGGTCCCGTCCAAGTCGCAGCGCTCGACGTTCGCCAGATCGATAGTCCAGTGGAAGAGGCCGAATTGTAGTCGCAAACCTTCTGGACTGAGGCGCACGATTAACGTCCGGTCGTTCAGCGCGTAAAAGAGAAAAAAGAAGAAGAACCGGGAAGGAACTTCCCGAGGATGCCCCGGCCCGCCATCCTGCGCCAGCGGGCCAGCAGAAGGCTGAGGAGCGCCAACGCCACGAAGAGCGTTTCCGTTCTGGGCGAGGTGAGCGTTTCGCAATGGGTCCAACCATCGCTGCGGTGGGCGGCGTTCATGGACTCTAGCCCTCCCTCTTGGTGCGGCAACACGGCAAGTATAGAGGGGGCATAGAATACGGCAAGCGGCGATGAAGAGTCCGCTACAGCCTTTCGGACAGCACGTAATTCTCATACCAGCCCGCGACCGTAGGCTCGTGCTGCGGCGCCCACAGCTCCCAGACCTGCCGGACGTAACTGCGAGCCTGAGCCGCACGGGCTTCGGGCGTTGGCGCCTGCACGATATCAGCCACGTTCAGACTACCCTCGAACGAGGGTGGGGCGAGCCAGCGAAAGCGGCTGTGTTTGGGCTGCCGGCCCTCGCGCAGGGCCCGCCGGCGGATCCACAGGGCGTTCTCCGGCGCCACGCCGCGCACGAGCACGCCGTACAGAGCCAGCAGATGCACGGCTACGGACTGGGTAGCCTGGTCGGAAGGATGGCCCGGATGTTGGGCCATGTAGGCGTCGGTGATCAGGCCATTGAGCGGCGCGGGCGCGAGGGGCGGCTCGCCGGCATTGATCAGTGCGGCGAACAGCGCCCAGCAGGCCGGCGACGCGCCGACGTAGCGGTGGGCCGGCCCGTCGAAGCGGGGCAGAACGACCCGGCAGTCGGGACAGGTCTCGAACTCCGGCTGCGCCATCCTGCTCTAATCAGGGCAGCACCGTCGCATCGGCGAAGGTGATCCGGTAGCCAATATCGGGCAGCTCCAGCATGGTCGGCGTCGAGCCAACCGGGCCTTCTATCTGCTGCTGGCCCATAATCTTGACCACGTCCTGCCAGTTCTGGCTGCCGGTCAGGTAGAGCTCGGCCTCCAGGACGACGACACGCAGCGGCGACGGCAGCGGATTGGGCAGCGTGAGCGTGCCCTGCCACGAGCGGATGAAGCCACTACCGCCGCCGGGCGCCAGCAGCGTCGCCGCCACAGGCTCCCAGCCGGCGTCGTCACTGGCGTCGGCGTCGCCAAACTGGCGGCGCTCCAGTCGGGCGACCACGACCGACGAGCCGGGGATGGCTACGTCCTGGTTGAAGTAGCCGGGACCGGTGACGGTGACCGGCAGCGTGCCGCCGGCCACGGCGTTGTTCAGGTCGTAATCCACCTGCCGGTCGGGCACGACCTGGATGAAGTCGGAGAGCACCACGCGCGAGAGGTGGGCGCCGGGCACCGAGATGGGCTGGAAGCGGGCCAGCGCCAGCCGGACGAACGGGAAGTAGCCGCGGCCCACGTTCATCTCGACGTCGGCGTACCAGAGGCCGCGGTTGCCATCGTAGGCGGGGGCGAACCCGGCAACGTCCACGGCCGGGCTCGCGATCTCCGCCAGGCTCAGGTTGGTGTCGGTCGCCGCCGCGTTGGCGAAATCGCCGAGGGCGAGCGGAGCCAGCTCGGCGGCCCGCCACAGCGGGTCCATGCCCCATTCGCTGGTGTAGCGCTTCAGCGTATCCATGTCCTCGCTATCGACCGGGACGGCCGGCGGGCGGAGCAGGACGCCCAGCAGCTCGCCCGCGCCGGAGGAAAACCAGGGCCGTTCCATATAGACGCGCAGGCCGCCGCCGCGCCGCACGCGCGTCCTGACGCCGCCGGCTTCGCTTTCGCTCCACTGGAAGGTGGGCAGCAGGTAGAGCGGGCGGGCTGCGTCAGGCCGGGAAGTATTGGGCACGTCCAGCTCGACGACCACCGGCGCTTCCGAAGGCAGCGGGCGGATCAGATTGTTAGGGTCGGCAACCACAGCGGGCGGGAAATGCTCGCGGAAGCGCGTCGAGCCGATCGGCCTGTAGCTGACCCGGTGGTACTTCGTGTCGCCGAGGACGTGCCGGACAGCCGTCTCGGCGCTGCCCATCGCGGCGAGGATGCTGGCGAACGTCGGCGCGTCGTCGGCCGGGTCGGGCAGAATCAGCTCGGCGACGTGCATCTCCTGCCCCACCGTATCGACGTCGGGCTGGTTGGCCGGATCGGCCGGGTTGTCCAGCGGATCGGCCCACTGCGCCCAGAGGTCCACCTTGCCTGTGCTCTTGCCGTCCACGGCGAGCGTCCCGTCCAGCGAGGCGTCGGTATCGCCAACCTGCCGGGCTGGATTGATAGCCAGCGCGCTGATCTGCGGGATGACCAGCGGCTGCTGGACGGCGTGAACGAGAACCAGCGTGCGGAAGGGCAGGTGCAGCCAGTTGCGCCCGCTCTCCGTCTCGGCCCGTAGCTGGGCCAGATTGGGCGGGTTGGCCTCCTCGGCCCAGCCCCAGACCGCCATCTGGTCGAGGTCTTCGGGCAGGAAATAGGAGCA
>Ga0123333_10005540_pt1 | contig 11338 bp, 11 predicted proteins | sample BioC12SIPDNA_3_FD_89957 | JGI IMG/M metagenome (GOLD analysis project Ga0123333, IMG submission 89957) | Anaerobic biogas reactor microbial communites from Washington, USA - Biogas_R2_B C12 SIP DNA | ecosystem: Engineered > Bioreactor > Anaerobic > Unclassified | place: Washington, USA...
GCAGCTTGGGTCGGCAGACCACCAAGGCGACGCCGTAGTCGCGGGAACGCAGCACCTCGAGCGCGGATACCCAACCGCGGCCGCCCAGCAACTCCAAGGGTCCCAACTCGTCGACCACCAGGAGATCGCAGGGGGTCGCACGGGAGAGTACCGCGTCTACCCAGGAGAAGACCTCCGCGTCGAAATCCCAGCCTGGGGTGAGCGGGTCGATGGCGGCCGTCCGGTCGGTGTCGACGGGCATGGTGGCTCGCCGTCTATCCCCGATGCGTTCCCTGTTTTGGGAACCGAACGGCCGGCTCTCGCCGGACCGCAGGTCCACGACCCGGCGCTGCGCGCCCGGATCACCGTCGTCGGCTCGCTCCGTCAGGACGCCGGCCACGACGAGGCCGTTCTCGGCCGCCGCCCGGGCGACCCAGGCGCAGACCGTGCTCTTGCCCGAACCCTTATCGCCCGTGACCACGTAGATCAGGCCTTCAGGCGGCACTCTCGCCCCTCCCGCCCGTGCTACTTGAACTCCAGCGAGGCGACGTCCTTGACCCAAGACTTGCTCTCGATGCCGGGGATCACCACGCTCAGCTTGCCGTCGTCGCCGATGGCGAGGATGGCGTCGGAGCTTCCCTGGATGTCACTCAGAAGTACTTCAGCCATGTAGGCGTCGGAGGCGGTCATCACGAGGGTCGTCGCTCCACTCTGGACCCCCAGGGTCGCGAAGAGATCGCTGAGGCGGACCCCCCGGTAGTCGGTCATGCCCAGCTTGGGATGGTCCACAGTGATCTCGGTCACCGTCATGGTCTCGAGCTCCGCGGCTGTGAGCGTCGTGGGATTGTCGATCATGCCCTTCACTGCGACGTTGCCGCTGGTCCCCGCCGAGGAGGAGGCCGTCTCCGCAGCCGCGGTGGTGGTCTCGGAAGCTGCGGTCGCGTTGGCCGGGACGGCGTGTTCCATGAGTCGCCGCATCTGCTCGTCGGTCAGGTCGAAGTGATAGAAGAGCTCGTAGAACTCCTTGACCTTGGCCTGCATGTCGAAGTCATATAGGTCCGGGTAGAGCAGGTTGCCCACCCAGGGGATGCCGAGGATGCGCCCTATGGAATAGGGACGGTCGACCCAGTCGAAGGGACCGTGCGGGATCTCGTACACGCGGCCGTCCTTCACGGCCTGGATGGTCGCCCAGTCCGCGCCGGTGGTGATCTGCTCGTGGACGTTGGTCTCCCCGGCGGGGTCGCTCGCCACGAAGATCGCCTGCGGATTCCACGCGATCACCTGCTCCAACGACACCGGGGACATCCCGTACCCCTGCTGGAGCTCCACATCAGCGACGTTCCTGGCGCCCACCACGCTGAACACCTCTGTATGGTTGGAGCCCTCGGGGTCTGTGTGCAGCCCCTTGCCTCCTTCGGCGTAATATACGCTTATCCGATCCGCCTCCGTCAGCTTGGCCGTGTTGTCCTGAGCCTGACGGAGGACCTCGTCGGAATAGGCGGCCAGCTCCTCCGCCCGCTCCCGCACGCCGAGTATCTGTCCGATGAACCGATAGGCCTCGCCTGTCTTGGCGAGAGTGGAGTCGACTATGACAACGGGCACGCCCAGCAGACCCTGGATGCGCTCGGCATCGGATACGGCCGCTTCGTCAACGTAACCCAGGCTGATGACCACATCGGGGGACAGCTTGATGATCTCCTCCACGTTGCCGGTGGTGTTCTTACCGAACCAACCCCCTAGGCCGACCAGGGTCCGGTACTCGGCCGGTATGTACTCCTTCTCCTGCTCTGTGGGTGTTATGTTCCAGCCGATCAGAAGCTCGGGGGCCAGCGTGTAGATCAGATTGGTGGCGGTCGGACCGGACCCGAAGACGCGTCCGACGTGCGCGGGGATCGTCACCTGCCGGCCGGCGTGGTCGGTGATGGTGACGGCGTCCTGGTTGGTCGACGTGGACGTGGTGTCGACAGCGTCCTGCTCGGAGCTGCAGGCGACCGCCGATAGGGACAACAAGGCCGACAACAAGAGGAGGACCAGAAAGACCGCCGCAGACCGAGTCGTACAGCGCACCGCAGACTGTACCGCAGACCGCACCTTCGAAGAGGCGCGTGGCTCTCGCACCCGATGCGCCCAGGATGTGCATCCATTCTTCTTAGCTGACACTCGTGCTCTCCTCTCATGCCGCGTAATCCGGCGTCGAGTATAACGATTCCGGGGCCCGCGCTGCAAGTCGGTGACGTCCGCCGTGCCTCGGCCTCTAGAAAGCCCGGGCAGCGCAGACCTTGAGGGCCGGATCGGTCTGCGGGTCGCCCTCGAGGATGCGTACCGGTATGCCGTAGATGTCCTCCAGGCTGGCTTCGGTAAGCACCTCGGCCGGATTCCCCAGCGCCACCAGGCGGCCGTCTTTGATCAGTCCCACCCTGGAGGCGCACGCGAAGGCGTGGTTGGGGAAGTGGGAGGACATGAGCACGGCCAAGTCGCGCTCATGCACGAGGGTCTTGATGAGAGAAAGCAGCCGGGCCTGATTGCCGAAATCCAGGTGGGACGACGGTTCGTCCATGATGAGGACCCTCGGCTCTTGGGCGAGCGCCCGGGCGATGAGGACCAGCTGCCGCTCGCCGCCGCTGAGCTCGGTGTAGGGCCGGTCGGCAAGGTCGGCGATGTCCATGCGTTCGAGCGCCGCTCTCGCCACCTCCTCATCGTGGCGCGAAGGCGTGGAGGTGAGCGAGATGTGGGCCGTGCGGCCGGTCAGCACCACGTCGATGACGTGGAAGGGGAACGGAGCTGTGTGCGCTTGGGGCACATACGCCATGAGGCGGGCGCGCTGGCGGCGCGACCGGCCTGCGAGGCTCTCGCCGTCGATGAGCACCTTGCCGCCCATCGGTTGGATGGCGCCGAGGATAGTGCGGAAAAGCGTGGTCTTGCCGACCCCGTTGGGCCCCAGCAGGCAGAGGTTCTCGCCGGCGGTGATGGACAGATCGACGTTGTCGAGCACGACACGGCGTCCGTATCCGCACGAAAGACCCTGCAACTCCAGGATCATGTCCAGGCCCTCCGAGTCCGCGCCAGCAGAAAGATGAAGAAGGGCGCCCCGATGAGCGCGGTGAGGATGCCGAGCGGTATCTCCAGGGCTCCGGCCAGCCGGGCGATGTCGTCTATCAACAGCAGGTAGACCCCTCCGATGACGGCCGAGACGGGCAGGAGCCTGCCGTAGTCGGGCCCGACCAGGCCCCGGGCGACATGGGGGATGATGAGCCCCACCCAGCCGACGATGCCGGCGACCGCAACCGCGGAGGCGGTCATCAACGTGCAGGCCCCTATGACGATGACCCGCATCTTGGTGGTCTCCGAGCCCATGGCCTGCGCTTCCTCTTCCCCGAACGAAAGGGGGTTGAGGTGCCACCGGACCACCAGCAGGGCGATGCCCCCGACCAGCATGGGGCCGATGAGGATGAGGATGTCCTGCCGGTTGATGGCGGCCAGGCTGCCCATCAACCAGAAGGTTATCGTGGGGAGCTTGTCGGAAGGGTCGGCGAGCACCTTGAGTATCGAGATGAGCGACGTAAAGACCGTGCCCACCAGGATCCCCGTCAGCACTAGGAACAGCGTGGGGTCGCCCCGGCGGAGCCGGCCCGCCAGCATGTATGTGATGAGGACGGCGGCCAGACCGAAGCCCAGGGCCAGGAACTGCGTGATGATGACGCTCTTGGAGAGCATGATGCCGAGCGCCGCGCCGAAGCCGGCCCCGGCGGAGGCGCCGAGGATGTCGGCTGAGACCAAGGGATTGCGGAACATGCCCTGATAGGCCGCGCCCGACAGCGCCAGTCCGGCGCCGATGAGCATGGCCGCGAAGATGCGGGGGAGGCGCACGTTGAGGATGACGGTGGAGACCTCCTGTGGCACGGTGGCGTCTGTGAGCCCGAGTCTGTTTCCGAACAACGTGAACAGCTCACCGAGCGATACCGAGTAGCGCCCCAGCGTCAGGGACAGTAGGAACACCACGATAGGCACCACGATGAGGCCCGGGACGCGCAGCCTCACGGCGAGGGTCTTGAGCCTCGAGCCGAGCCCAGTGCCGGGGCCTCGGCCTCCTTCGCTTCCACCGTCTCTGTCAGGCCGTCTGCCATGGGCGCTAGTCTGCCGTCCCGGGCGCGGGCGCGACAGGCCCGGCGACGGGTTGGGCGGTCTTGCCGGATCGGACGCCGGAGCCGGGCACGATATCCTCTCGCGTTATCTGGACCCTCCAGCCCCCGTCACTGAACGGGCCCTTCAGCCCGCCCTCCTGGCAGTACCTCCACGCCTCGTCGCGGTCGACCACCACCATCCCCGCGAGCACGTCCACCCCTTGGTCGAACCACCACGGCGCCAGAGGGACGCTGGGTCCCATCAACACCACCGTGGCCTGCGCTGAGAGCTCCAGCAATCTGGGGAGAGTCTTGTTGGTGACCGCCACCCCTGTGATGAACACGTAGTCCTGCTCGGGAAGCACGTACTCGGCAGCGAAGTCGGGCAGGTCGCCGTCCTGCGGGTTGCGTTCCAGCACGGTCAACTCGCACCGAGACGCAGCCGCCTCCAGATCGGGGAAGTGCCCGATCACGGCTACCTTCTTGCCCGAGACGTGCTCCAGCATGTCGGTCAGAGCCCCTGCCCCGTGGACGGCGTCGAGCGGTCCCTTCAGCCAGTTCGCCACCTGTTCGGGCGTGTTGTGGTAGGAGTTGACCGCCGCCATCCCCAGCGAGGCCTCGTAGAGGTCCCAACTCCTCAGGTAAGCGGCGAGTTCGCCCAGTCTGCGCCCGGAATGGGGAGGATGCAGAGTGCTCCGTCGGGGATTGCCGCGGCAGGTCATGGCGATGCCGAGACCTCCGCTGTCGACCACGGTCCAGCTACGGCCTACTAAGCAGGCCTGCACAACTGCATCGCTTGGGATCTCTTCCAGCAGTCGATCGTAGATGGCCCAGCTGTTGGTCAACCTATGCCCGTTCTCGTCGTTGGCGCCGGGCCGCGCGCGGGCGGCATCGGGCGCTCGTTATCGGAGGGGGAGTATAACGTACGAGAGGGCGCACGAACAGCAGTTGAGAGACACCCGGACTCGCTCCGATGCGGGGGCTTAGGCGCGCAACGTGGCTGCCAGTCGGCGAGGCTTCAGCAGCAGGTCCAAGGCGTCGCGAACATTCGCGCAGACCACGTCGGCGGCGAGGGTGCCGTTCATGTCCAACACCGCGCCCTGCGATCTGCTCAGCGCGACCCTCGGGCCGCGTGTCCCCAGCAGTGCCCCAACCTGGATTGCTCCAGTCTCGCCTGGGTGTTCGCATCCTTCTCGGTCGGGCTGAAACCCTGGGACATGCGGCCATTGCACCATACGCGCCAGAGCCATAGCGGTTGTTCAGACGTCGAGGACTCGGCCTCATGGATCTCGATTCTCATAGCAGACGTCCTCTCGTGTGTCGGCTGTGGCGGAGTGTCGGCGGAGATGCGTAGGCAGGTCGGCAGGACCATCCCAGTCTATCACTCCGGTCTCCACGCAGGCCGGGACGAGATGGTATTCTCCCGCAGTCCACAGCTAGAACGCCAGGGTATCCAGCCCTCGGGGACCGGCGCGGCATCACCTTCGCCTAGCTCACCATCTAGATCGCGCTCAGTCTCCTAGCTGATATCATCGCGATCAACCTCGACTGGAGACCGGATGCTCGCCTACCTGGTGAACCCTGCCAACAAGCTCGTCAGCATCTCGCTCAACAAGAGCAGCTACTGGAATCGCTATCGTCTGTGGAAACCGCTTGGTCTCCTGATGCTCGCGGGGCTGACTCCGGCCGGTTGGGAGATGTCCATCCTTGACGAGAACCTTGGACCCATCGACTATGCGGCCTTGCCAAGGCCCGACGTGGTGGGCGTCACCGCCTTCACCTCACAGGCGCCCAGAGCCTACGAGATCGCCCGGGCGTTCCGGGCCTGGGGCGTTCCCGTGGTCATGGGAGGGATACACGCGAGCATGTGCCCGGCTGAGGCCGGCGAGTACGTGGACTCGGTGGTCACCGGCGAAGCCGAACCCGTGTGGGCGGAGGTGCTCGAGGATGTCCGGGCCGGCCGGCTGAAGGCACGGTACGACGGTGGTCAGGCGGCCATGGACCAGATAGTCCCGGCCCGCCACGACCTCCTACCGGACGGGTATGCATTCGGCTCCATCCAGACGACTCGGGGTTGTTCGCTCAACTGCCACTTCTGCAGCGTCACCGAGTTCAACGGGGCGCGCTATCGGCAGAGGCCCGTCGCCGACGTGGTGGCGGAGTTCAAGTCCATCCCGGAGAAGCGGGTGCTCATAGTCGACGACAACCTCATCGGCCGCAAGCAGGAGCACATCGAGCGGGCCAAGGAGCTCTTCCGCGGCCTGGCGGAGGCCGGCACGGGCAAGTCCTGGATCGGTCAGACCACCATAAACGTCGCCGATGACGAAGAACTCCTGGATCTGGCCAGGCGGGCCGGGTGCGTGGGGCTCTTCATCGGGTTCGAATCGGTCACACCCGAGGGCCTCCACGACCTGGGCAGGAAGTCGAACATGCTCTCGGGCCGCAACATATCGGCGTCGGTGGAGCGGATACAGCGCCACCACATACTGGTAGTCGGGTCATTTATCATCGGGCTGGACTCGGACCGGGTGGGGGTAGGCAGGTTGATCGCCGAGTCCGCCGACCTCTACGGGGTCGACAGCATGAACGTCCTCTTCTTGACCCCGCTCCCTGGGACCCGTCTGTGGCGGCAGCTGCAGGCGGAGGGAAGGATCGCCAAGGACGCCTTCCCGGAAGACTGGAAGTACTACACACTCAACTATCCGGTCGCCCGCTACAAATATCTGAGTGTGGACCAGGTCATCGATGAGATGAACGAGTGCAACAGCACCTTCTACTCCCGCTCGAACATCCTGCGCAGGTTGGGGCGCAACGTGGCGGCGGGGCGCACCCCGCTTTTCACCATTGTCACCAACTTCACCGCCCGCAGGAACTCGAGGCTGTTCGCTGAGGTCTACGCTTCCGGCTGGCGGACGAGCGCGATTTCCGGCGGAATCGAACCGGCGGCGGAGACGCGCGGCGATCTGGTCGATCTGTGGGAGGCGGCGGCGCGGCAGTTGCGTCAACTGGCCATGGTATTGAGACTGCGGATTGCCTGGTTCTTCCGCCAGTCCTAGGCCCCCGGCGCGCCCTCATGCTCCGTCAGATACCGTCAGGGGCCCTCTTGACGCTCCCGGTGGATCTCTGTGATACACTGCCCCCAGCATTCGATAGGTATCCGCTTTAGGCTCAGCGCAGAGCATCTCGATCTCCTCGCCCAGTCTCCAGTCTTTCCTCTCGTGTGTCGCAATGTAACTCCGTTCATGGAGGCTGTAGTGAGTTCAGCAAAACTGTACGTGGGCAATCTTAGCTACAACACGTCCGAAGCAAGCGTGAGGACCGCGTTCGAAGCACACGGCGAGGTGACCTCGGTCAACCTCATCACCGACCGCGATTCCGGACGTCCCAAGGGCTTCGGTTTCGTCGAGATGGGATCGCCCGAAGAAGCGCAGAAGGCCAAGGGCGCCCTTGACGGCACTCAGCTTGACGGCCGCGCTCTCAAGGTCGACGAGGCCAAGGAGCAGGCGCCGCGCGCGCCTCGTTCCGGCGGCTACGGCGGCGGCTTCGGTGGCAACCGCGGCGGCGGCTACGGCGGCAATCGCTGGTAGTGTTCGCATAGCAGCGACGCGTGAAGGCGCCGGCCCCCAGGGTCGGCGCCTTTCTTTTCTCATCGAGTGGCCCGGACGGGCATGCCGGCGGCGGCTGGTTACGACGCGACGGATGGTCTGTCCGCGCTAGAATCGAGGCGTACATGGCTCCACACGAGGAGAGAGGAGTGTCGTATGCCGGTCAACCTCTCTATCAAGAACGTGCCCGACGAGGTCGTCCGCGGGCTCCGCAACCGGGCGGCCAACAACCAGCGTTCCCTGCAGCACGAGTTGCTGGACATACTGAGAGAGGCGGCCAAGGACCAGCCCGAGGTCAGCATCGACGGGCTGTTGGAAAGGGCGCAGAAGAAGAGACCCGCTCTGGACGAGACGGCTTCGAAGGTGCTGGCGGCCAAGGACGCCGAGCAGGAGAGAGTGGCCCGGCGCTTCGAGGACCTGCTGGGCCGTCCAGAGGACGACGGCTCCGTCTAGAAGCGAGGAGGCTGCGGAAGAACGAAGCCACGGCCTCCAGAACGCGCCGGCGGGCGTGACTGAGCATCCTTTTTCAGCAGCCTGCTAGCGCAACTGCTTCTCCCGCCGCCTGGCTTGGCAAAGCCCACAACCTTGGCGGCAGCTTCTGTTGGGCACCGCCGTGTCCAGCCCGTAGTGCATGCAGAGACGGTGTTCCTCAGACCTGGAAAGCGGGCGGTCCGGCTCCATGACCGGTCCGCCGTCCACGTAAGTCTTGGGATAGGGGAGGACCAGGCGTTCCGGCGAGCGAAGGATCTGCTCTCCGGGCGCGAGAATCGTCCCAGCCGCGGTTTGGACCAGCAGCCAGGTCACGCCGAATTTCTTGCGAGGATAGGCAAGGCCTGCGATCGTGCCGATCCTCTTGCCGGTCGCATCGAACAGGTCTCTGCCTTGCCACCCCGTCGCTTCCGAGATCAGGTCGGTCATTCTCATCCTTTCCGTGAGCACTGTGCTCTTCTCTACCGCGCGCGCAGTCAATAGAAACACGAGACGACGGCACAGGGACGCGGGCCTTCCGTCGGATTGACTCCCGGAGCCATCGGCCTAGAATGGTGCGGTGGGCGCAAGCTCGGATCACGGGGGGGATGACATGAAGGTCAGGACCGCTCGGCTCGTGCTTCCTCGATTTTGCTCGCCAATCCCGGGATGCTTCGCCTCAAACTCGGCGCCGGTCTGTTCATGGCACGGTATCTGAGCCGGTTCCCAGTGAGGTATTTCGGTCCTGTGCGTGGCCGGACCTGCCGCTGAGGTCCACCAGGATGAGGAAACGCCCATGCCCTTCCTCGTCGATGGCGACGGCTACATCCTCTCCCCGTATTTCGACTACCCCAGCTTCTTCTTCTCGCCGGCTTGGCGTAAGCCGCGGCACGACATCGTCTCGCTGATGATCAAGCTGGCCGACAGTGAGCTTGGCTCCGTCACGGGTCGCAGGGTGCACAAAAGTCTGACGGACCGCGACAGGCGGCGATTGGCGGCGGCCACCGAATCGTCCACCGAGATACTCGCCCGCTTCGGGGTCCGACGTGAGTCGATCTTCCGGGGGATGCTCACCGCTGGACACCCGGGCGGCATGTTGCCTCTCACCGGGCTGGAGCGCGAGCCGTTCCACGCCGAGCATCTGGCGTCGAACCTGTATGTCGCCGACGCTTCTCTGTTTCCCATGTCCCTGGGGAAGCCGCCCATGCTCACCATAATGGCCCTCGCCAAACGGGTGGCCCGCCTGTGCATGGAGCGCTTCGCCTAGGAGGGACCCCAAAAACAGAATGCGTGTTCTTGTAATAGGCGTCTCGGCGGTATACTCCGAGCATGGAGAGCGAACCGACCCCATATCATCCGCCTCGGCAGAAGCGTAGCAGAGAGTCGTTGGAGCGGTTGCTGGACGCAACGGAGGAGCAGATATGCGCCGTGGGGATCGAGTCGTTCACCGTGGCCGACGTGGTGCGCCGGGCGGAGCTCTCCGTCGGCGCCTTTTACGCACGCTTTCCGGACAAGAAGGCGCTGCTGCACGCGGTGCAGGCGCGCTTCCATGATCGGACGGAGCCACTGCTCCAGGCGGAGATGCGCGAACGCTGCGCAGGTGCGGTCGATCTCGCGCAGGCGGTCGACAGTCTCATAGACGTCCTCAGCCAGCACTTCGCCACCAATCGCGAGCTGTCCCGGGCATTCATGATGAACTCAGTGTTCGATCCCGTGATGAGGGCGCGGGGCGAGCGAGTCAACAAGGCACGCCGCGAGACGTTCGCGTCGATACTTCTGACCTATCGCGCTGAGATCGGTCACTCCGACCCGGTTCTGGCCACGAACATGGCGTACGGCATGTACGCCGCAGTCGTCCGCGGGACGTTAGTGTTCGGGTTGCAGCACGAGCTCTACTACTACGAGATCGCCTATCAGGCCGTCTTCGTGGAGCTCAAGCGCGCGCTGACACTCTATCTCCGCGGCGAGCCTTCCGCGCTTGCAATCTCCGGTGCGACGCGATAGGGTTTGCGTGGATAACAGAATGCCTATTCTGTTCTAAGGAACAGAGGACGGTGTGTTCTGATCCATCTACTGGGTAGATCACTACCATTTCTGGAGATGAAAGGGGTGCGGATGGAGTGAGTGCCTAGCGCCGATCCTCAATTCTTCCTCGATGTGACCCGGTTGTGAGACTCCAGTTCTACAGCTTTCGGGGGACAGACATGAGCAAGACGACGGGTAGAGCTCTCGGTACCAATGCACTGCGGATCCTTCTACTGCTCCTGATCATCGGTCTGGCTGCCTCTCTCGGTCTGGCGGCTGCAGGTTGCGGCGACGACGAAGAGGTGACCACTACAGCCGGACCGGCCACCACCGCCGGGCCCGCCACCACCGCCGGACCGGCTACCACCGCCGGGCCCGCCACGACGGCCGGACCGGCTACCACAGCAGCACCGCCTGTCGATCTACCTTCCAGCATCAAAGTGGGCGCCGTGATCCCTCTCACCGGGAAGTACTCCGGTTTGGGCGCGCAGGTGAAGGGCGGGTACGAACTAGCGGTCAAGGACATCAATGACGCCGGTGGGGTGGATATCGGCGGCACCAAGGTCCCGATCGACCTGCAGATCCTCGACGACGAGTCCGACCCGGTGAAGACCGTCCAGCAGATGGAGACCCACAACTCCGCCGGAGTGGTGGCCTATCTGGGCGGCGCGGGCAGCGACCTGCACGCGGCGGCGGCCGGCATCGCCGAGAAGAACAAGATCCCTTATCTCGGGATCGCATTCGCCCTTCAGACTCCTCACGAGCAGGGGTTTAAGTACCTCTTCTCGCCCTTCCCGAAGTCAAAGGACCACGCGCGGGTCACCTTCGAGCTGCTGGATTCGTTTAGCCCCAAACCTTCGAAGGTGGCCATCTTCCAGGAGAAGACCGACTGGGGCGCGGAGATGACCAGGCTGTGGAAGGCGGAGGCCGACGCACGCGGCGGCTATGAGATCGAGGTCTACGAGTACGCGCCCGGCACGACCGACTACTCCTCCATGGTCATGCCCGCCAAGAACGCCGGAGCCGAGGTGCTGCTGGCTCTCCCCAGCTCCCCGGACGGCCTCGCCATGATGAAGCAGGTCAAGGAACTCGATTGGAACGCCAAAGTGTACTTCCTCGTCCGAGCCCCGGACCCGCCCA
>Ga0123333_10005558_pt1 | contig 11321 bp, 21 predicted proteins | sample BioC12SIPDNA_3_FD_89957 | JGI IMG/M metagenome (GOLD analysis project Ga0123333, IMG submission 89957) | Anaerobic biogas reactor microbial communites from Washington, USA - Biogas_R2_B C12 SIP DNA | ecosystem: Engineered > Bioreactor > Anaerobic > Unclassified | place: Washington, USA...
GATGGCAAAGGGTGTTTTCGAGCGTACGAAGCCGCATGTGAACGTGGGGACGATCGGTCATGTTGATCATGGGAAGACGACGACGACGGCTGCGATCACGTTCGCGGCGGCGGCGGCTGATCCGAGTGTGGTGACGCAGTCGTATGACCAGATCGATAAGGCGCCTGAGGAGAAGGCGCGGGGGATCACGATCAATACGTCGCATGTTGAGTATCAGACGCAGGCTCGGCATTACTCGCATGTTGATTGTCCTGGTCATGCGGATTACGTGAAGAACATGATCACGGGTGCGGCGCAGATGGATGGGGCGATCCTTGTGGTGTCGGCGGCTGATGGTCCGATGCCGCAGACGCGTGAGCACATCTTGTTGGCGCGGCAGGTGGGGGTGCCTCATATCGTCGTGTTCTTGAACAAGGTGGACATGGTCGATGATGAGGAGTTGTTGGAGCTGGTGGAGATGGAGGTGCGTGAGTTGCTCTCCTCTTACGAGTTCCCTGGGGATGATGTGCCGGTGGTGAAGGGTTCGGCGTTGAAGGCGTTGGAGGCGTTGACGGCGAACCCGAAGTTGCAGCGGGGTGAGGATGAGTGGGTCGATCGCATCTGGGAGTTGTTGGATGCGGTTGATGCGTACATCCCGACGCCGGAGCGGGATATCGATAAGCCGTTCTTGATGCCTGTTGAGGATGTGTTCACGATCACGGGTCGTGGCACGGTGGCGACGGGGCGTGTGGAGCGGGGTGTGGTGAAGACCGGTGATGAGGTTGAGATCGTTGGTCTTCGTGATACGGCTAAGTCGGTGGTGACGGGTGTTGAGATGCATCGTAAGACGTTGGATCAGGGGATGGCTGGTGACAACGTCGGGGTGCTGTTGCGGGGTGTGGGGCGTGATGATATCGAGCGGGGTCAGGTGTTGGCGAAGCCGGGTTCGATCACGCCGCATACGGGTTTCAGTGGTTCGGTTTACATCTTGAAGAAGGAGGAGGGGGGGCGGCATTCGGCGTTCTTCTCTGGGTATCGGCCGCAGTTCTACTTCCGTACGACTGATGTGACGGGTGTGGTGACGCTGCCTGAGGGTGTGGAGATGGTGATGCCCGGTGATAACGTTGAGTTGTCGGTGGAGTTGATCAAGCCGATCGCGATGGAGGAGGGTCTTCGTTTCGCGATCCGTGAGGGTGGGCGTACCGTGGGGGCGGGCGTCGTCACCAAGATCCTCAAGTAAGCCATGGCGACCCCGCGTATCCGCATCAAGCTGAAGTCGTTCGATCACCGGAGCCTCGACAGCTCGGCGTCGAAGATCGTCGAGACCGTCAGGCGCACCGGCGCGAAGGTGGCCGGCCCCGTGCCGCTGCCCACGCGCATCCGGCGGTTCTGCGTCCTCCGCGGCCCGTTCACCGACAAGGACAGCCGCGAGCACTTCGAGATCCGCACGCACAACCGGCTCATCGACATCAAGACGCCGACCAAGAGCACGATCGACTCCCTCATGCACCTCGACCTCCCCACCGGGGTCGATATCGAGATCAAGACGGTCGGAGGCAGGTAAGTGAAAGGGATCCTCGGCACCAAGGTGGGCATGACCCAGGTGTGGCAGGGCGACCGGCTCGTTCCGGTCACCGTCCTGCTCGCCGGGCCGTGCCCCGTGGTGCAGCGCAAGACGCCAGCCACTGACGGCTACAACGCCGTCCAGCTGGGCTGGTTCGAGAAGAGCGAGAAGGCGGTGAACAAGCCCCTCGCCGGCCACTTCAAGAAGGCCGGCGTGGCGCCCGTCCGCCACCTAGTCGAGTTCCGCGACTTCGAGCCCGACGGTGAGAAGGTCACCGTCGAGTCGTTCGCGGCCGGCGAGAAGGTCGACGTCACCGCCACCTCGAAGGGCCGCGGCACCGCCGGCGTCATGAAGCGCTGGAACTTCGGCGGCATGCCTGCGAGCCACGGAACCAAGAAGAAGCACCGGCACCCTGGCTCGATCGGGCAGCGCAAGAACGCCTCGCGCGTCTGGAAGGGCAAGAAGATGGCCGGTCACTACGGCGCCGAGCGCGTGACGACGATCGGACTCGAGATCGTCGAGGTCCGCCCCGAGGACAACCTCCTCATCGTCAAGGGCGCGGTCCCGGGCCCCAACGGCGGGCTCGTCGAGGTTCGCGCCTCGAAGAGGAAGGTGAGCTGATGGCGGTAACCGTACCCGTCATCGGGAGCGACAGGCAGGTCACCCTCGACCTGCCGGAGCCCAAGGAGTCGGTCCTTCACGAGGTCGTCGCCTGGCAGCTCGCCAAGCGCCGCCGCGGCACGGCCGCCACCAAGACCCGCGGGCAGGTCGCCGGCTCGACGGCGAAGATCTGGCCCCAGAAGGGCACCGGCCGCGCTCGCCACGGCAGCCGCAAGGCCCCTATCTTCGTTGGCGGCGGCACGGCCTTCGGCCCGCAGCCTCGCGACTACGGCTACACCCTGCCCAAGCGCGTGCGCCGGCTCGGCCTCCAGATGGCCATCGCCAGCCGCGCCCAGTCGGGCAAGCTCACGCTCGTCGACTCGTTCGGCATCCAGGGCAAGACGAGGGAGTTCGTCGCCTGGGCCAAGCAGAACGGCATCGACGGCAGCGAGCGGGTGCTCCTCGTCACCGACGACGAGCTGGCCAGACGCGCCGCCAGGAACCTGCCCTGGGTGGACGTCCTCCCCGGCGCCGGCCTGAACGTCTACGACGTCCTGCGCGCCGACCGCCTGGTCGCCGACGCCGCGCTGTTCGAAGGCGAGGCCGTGCGGTGAACCCGAACGACGTCATCCTCGCCCCGGTCCTGTCGGAGAAGGCCGTCATGGCCATGCAGGCCGGGAAGTACACCTTCTACGTGCACCCGCGGGCGAACCGCGTGCAGATCAAGGAGGCCGTCGAGACGGTCTTCGAGGTCGACGTCACGCAGGTGAACCTCGTCAAGGTGCGCAGCAAGGTCAAGCGCATGGGCCGCTTCTCCGGCCGCACGGAGAACAGGCTCAAGGCCATCGTGACCCTCAAGCCCGGTCAGAAGATCGAGCAGCTCGAGGGCCTCTCGTAAGGAGGGAGGGAGAGACATGCCCAGCAAGAAGTACCGTCCGTACACCCCCTCCCGCCGCTTCATGACGACGTCGGACTTCGGCGAGATCACACGCTCGGAGCCCGAGAAGTCGCTGCTCAAGCCGATCAAGAAGTCCGGCGGGCGCAACAACAAGGGCCGCATCACGGCGCGCTTCCGCGGCGGCGGCCACAAGCGCCGCTACCGCGTGATCGACTTCCGGCGCCGCGACAAGGCCGGCGTGCCGGCGAAGGTCGCGACGATCGAGTACGACCCGAACCGCAGCGCGAACATCGCCCTGCTGCACTACGCCGACGGCGAGAAGCGCTACATCCTCGCGCCCGACAAGGTCACCGTCGGGACGACGCTGCTGGCCGGCGAAGGCGCCGAGCCGAGCCCCGGCAACGCGATGCCGCTGCGCCAGGTGCCCGTCGGCAGCGTCGTGCACGCCGTCGAGATGGTGCCTGGCAAGGGCGCGCAGCTCGCGCGCTCGGCCGGCACGAGCCTGCAGATCCAGGGCCGCGACGGCGCCTACGTGACCGTCCGCATGCCCTCCGGCGAGCTGCGCCGCGTGCACGGCGAGTGCTACGCGACGCTCGGCTCGGTCGGCAACTCCGAGCACAAGAACATCGTGCTCGGCAAGGCCGGCCGCAAGCGCTGGATGGGCCGCAAGCCGCACCAGCGCGGCCGCGCCATGAACCCGGTCGACCACCCCCACGGCGGCGGGGAAGGTCGCTCCACCGGCGGGCGCCCTCCGGTCAGCCCGTGGGGCCAGCAGGCCAAGGGCCTCAAGACCCGCGACAAGCGCAAGGTCTCCGGTCGCTTCATCGTCCGCCGCCGGAAGGGGAAGTGAGCCATGGCTCGTAGCCTCAAGAAGGGGCCGTTCGTAGACGCGCACCTCCTGAAGAAGATCGACGCGGCCAACGCCTCCGGCGACAGGCGCGTCATCAAGACCTGGAGCCGCCGCTCCACGATCGTGCCGGAGATGGTGGGCCACACCATCGGCGTCTACAACGGTCGCCAGCACGTGCCGGTGTTCGTGCAGGAGACGATGGTCGGCCACAAGCTCGGGGAGTTCTCGCCCACCCGCACCTACCGCGGGCACGGCGGGGGCCGTAGGGAGTGACCGTGCCCCAGGCCAAGGCTTCCCTCAGGATGCTGCGCGTCACGCCGCGCAAGACGCGCCTCGTCGCGGACCTGATCCGCGGCAAGGACGTCGCGCAGGCCGAGGCGATCCTGAAGTACACCGACAAGCGCGCCGCCGAGCCGATCTTGAAGCTCCTCAAGAGCGCTCGCGCGAACGCCGTGAACAACCACGACATGTTCGACGACCGGCTGTTCGTCAAGGAGATCCAGGTCGGGGACGGCCCCACGCTCAAGCGCGCGATGCCGCGCGCTCGCGGCCGCGCCGACCTCGTGAGGAAGCGGACCTGCCACGTCTCGATCACCCTGGAGGAACGCAGTGGGAAATAAGATCAATCCCGTCGGCTTCCGCCTCGGCGTGAACAAGCAGCCGTCCGCCCACTGGTACGCCAGCGCGAAGGACTACCCGAAGCTGCTGGCCGAGGACGAGAGGATCAGGCAGGTCGTCCGCGAGGACGTCGGCCACTCCGGCATCGCGCGCATCGAGATCGAGCGCGCCGCCCACAACGTCAACGTCACGATCCACACGGCCAAGCCCGGCGTGGTCATCGGGCGCGGCGGCGAGTCGATCAAGTCGCTCCGGGCGAAGCTCGGCAAGTTCATCGGCGGCAACGTCGCGGTGAACGTGCAGGAGGTCCCGAACCCGAACACGACCGCCGCGCTCGTCGCGCAGCGCATCGCGGAGCAGCTCGAGCGTCGCTTCGCCTTCCGCCGCGCGATGAAGCAGGCCGTGCAGCGGACGATGGAGTCCGGCGCCCGCGGCGTGAAGGTCCGCTGCTCCGGCCGCCTCGGCGGCGCCGAGCAGGCCCGTCCCGAGTGGTACGCCGAGGGCCGCGTCCCCCTCCAGACGCTCCGCGCCGACATCGACTACGGCACCGCTGAGGCCAGGACGACCTACGGCGTGATCGGCGTCAAGGTGTGGGTGTTCCACGGCGAGATCGTCGGCGACAAGCAGCGCCGCGCCGCCGTCGTGCCGCGCCCGAAGACCGACGACGACAAGAAGCGCCGCCGGCGTCCGCAGGCCCGTCGCCGCGACGCCAGGGGCCGCGACGCCAAGCCCCGGGCGCGTAGGGACTGAGCGAAGATGCTGCTACCGAAGAGAGTCAAGTACCGCAAGCAGATGCGCGGCCGCATGACCGGCAGCACCAAGGGCGGGGACTACGTCGCCTTCGGCGACTACGGCCTCGTCGCGATGGAGCCGGGCTGGATCAGGTCGAACCAGATCGAGGCCTGCCGCATCACGATGAGCCGCTTCTTCAAGCGCGGCGGCAAGATCTACATCCGGATCTTCCCCGACAAGCCCGTGACGAAGAAGCCGCAGGAAGTCCGCATGGGTAAGGGCAAGGGCGCCGTGGAGTACTGGGTCTCGGTCGTCAAGCCCGGCCGCGTGATGTTCGAGGTCTCGAACGTCACCGAGGAGCAGGCCAGGGAGGCCTTCCGCCTGGCGTCCCACAAGCTCCCCATCAAGACGAAGATGGTCAAGCGGGAGATCTACGATGAAGTCCAGTGAGGCTCGCAGGCTGAGCGAGGAGGAGATCGTCGCCGAGGTCGAGAAGCGTCGCCAGGAGCTCCTCGACCTGAGGATCCAGTCGGCGATCGGCCAGACCTCGAACCCGCGCCGGATCCGGGCCGCGAAGCGCGAGATCGCGCGGCTCCTCACCATCGCCAAGGAGAAGGCTGAAGCCCGATGAAGAAAGTCATGCAGGGCCGCGTCGTGTCAGACAAGGCCGACAAGACCGTGACCGTCAACGTCGAGCGGCGCTTCAAGCACCCGCTCTACGGCAAGGTCGTTACCGTCTCGAAGAGGTACCTGGCCCACGACGAGGCCAACGAGTACGGCGTGGGCGACATCGTCGAGATCGCGTCCAGCCGTCCGATCAGCAAGCGCAAGCGCTGGGTCGTGACGCGCCTGGTCGAGAAGGCGCGCGCCTAAGGGACCCGCAGCGATGATCCAGCAGGAGACATACCTCGACGTGGCCGACAACTCCGGCGCCCGCACGATCCAGTGCATCCGGGTGCTCGGGACCGGCCAGCAGTGGGTCGGATCGGTCGGCGACGTGATCGTCGCGGCCGTGAAGGACGCGATCCCGCACGCCGCCATCAAGAAGGGTGACGTGGTCAGGGCCGTGATCGTGCGGACCAAGAAGGAGGTCAACCGCAAGGACGGTTCCTCCATCCGCTTCGACTCGAACGCGGCCGTGATCATCAACAACCAGAACGAGCCGCGCGGCACGCGCGTGTTCGGTCCCGTCGCCCGCGAGCTCCGCGACAAGCGCTTCATGCGCATCGTGTCCCTGGCGCCGGAGGTGCTGTGATGACGACGGTCAAGTCCCGCATCCGCAAGGGCGACCGCGTCCGCGTCATCGCCGGCAAGCACAAGGGCGAGGAGGGCGAGGTCCTAGCGGTGCTCCGCGAGAAGGGCCGCGTCCTCGTCAAGAACGTCAACATCATCAAGAAGGCCCGCAAGCCCACGCAGGAGAACCCGCGCGGCGGCTTCGTCGAGCAGGAGGCGAGCATCCACCTCAGCAACGTGCAGCTCGTCGACCCGCAGAGCGGCAAGCCCACGCGGATCGGCGTGACGGTCAAGGACGACGGCACCAAGGTGCGCGTCGCCAAGCGCAGCGGCGCCGAGCTGGACGAGTGAGGACGGAAGTGGCAGACACCCGGCAGGTACAGTCGCCGACGAAGCAGCGCTACCAGGCTGTCAAGCAGCAGCTGATGGAGCGCCACGGCTACGACAACGTCATGGCCGTGCCGCGCTTCGAGAAGGTCGTCATCAACATGGGCCTCGGCGAGGCCCGCGAGGACTCGAAGGTCCTGGAGCGCGCCAGCCGGGAGCTGGCCCAGATCGCGCTGCAGCGCCCCGCCGTGACGCGGGCGAAGAAGTCGGTGTCGAACTTCAAGGTCCGCGCCGGCATGCCGGTCGGCCTGCGCGTGACGCTCCGCGGCGAGCGGATGTGGTCGTTCCTCGACCGCCTGATCCACGTCGCGCTGCCGCGCGTCCGCGACTTCCGCGGCGTGTCGACGAACAGCTTCGACGGCCGCGGCAACTACAGCCTCGGCATCCGCGAGCAGATGGTGTTCCCCGAGATCGACTACGACCAGGTCGACGCGACGCGCGGCTTCGACGTCACCATCGTCACGACCGCGCAGACCGACGAGGAAGCCAGGACGCTGCTCGAGCTGGTCGGCATGCCGTTCAGGAAGTAAGGAGAGGGAGGACAAGTGGCTACCAAGGCCCAGATCGCCAAGGCCCAGCGCAAGCCCAAGTTCCAGTCGAGGCAGATCAATCGCTGCGGCCGCTGCGGCCGCTCGCGCGCCTACCTGCGCGACTTCGGCCTGTGCCGGATCTGCATGCGCGAGATGGCGCACCAGGGCTTCCTGCCCGGCGTCGTCAAGTCGAGCTGGTGAGGGACGCCGCCCCGGGGGCACCCCTGGGGCGGGAGGACGGTCGTCAACAGAGAGGTCAACGCCAGCGGGGTAGAGGTCCTCGCGCACGCGGGGAAACCGCCCCCACGGAGGAAGTAGATGCAGACAGACCCGATAGCGGACATGCTGACGCGCATCCGCAACGCCACGGCGATCGCGATGCCCAGCGTCGACGTGCCCGCCAGCAAGTTCAAGAAGGCCCTGGCCGAGCTCCTCGTCCGCGAGGGCTACCTCAAGGACGTCGAGGAGGTCGTGGAGGACGGCAAGGCCGTGCTCCGCATCGGCCTGAAGTACGGCCCGAAGCGCAAGAGCGTGATCAACTCGATCCGCCGCGTCTCGAAGCCCGGCCGCCGGGCCTACACCCGGTCGAAGGGCGTCCCCGTCGTCCGCGGCGGGCTCGGCCTGGCCGTGATCTCCACGCCCCTGGGGCTGCTCGCCGACCGCGAGGCCCGCGCCAAGAACGTCGGCGGCGAGATCATCTGCGAGGTGTGGTGAGATGTCCCGCGTAGGCCGCAACCCGATCCAGCTCCCCAAGGGCGTCGAGGTCAAGACCGTCAGGAGCGGCGTCATCGAGGTCAAGGGCCCCAAGGGCACCCTCACCGTCGACGTCCACCCCGAGCTCGGCCTCGAGATCGAGGACGGCGTGCTGACCGTGACGCGTCAGGGCGACGACCGCGAGGTGCGCGCCCGACACGGCCTGGCCCGCGCCCTCCTGCAGAACGCCGTCGTGGGGGTGTCCGAGGGCTACACCCGCGACCTCGAGATCCACGGCGTCGGCTTCCGCTGTCAGATGAAGGGGCAGAACCTCGAGCTGAGCCTCGGGTACTCGCACCCCGTCGTCGTGGAGCCGCCGCAGGGCATCACGATCACGGCTCCAGAGCCGACCAAGATCCAGGTCAGCGGCATCGACAAGCAGGCCGTCGGCCAGGTCGCCGCCAACATCCGCGCGCTGAGGCCGCCCGACGCCTACCACGGCAAGGGCGTCCGCTACGCGGGCGAACAGGTCCGTCTCAAGCCCGGCAAGGCCGCCGCGCGCTGAGGTCATAAGCGATGAGCATGAACATCAACGTACGCAGGGAGCGCCGCACGAACCGCACGCGGCGCCGGCTCAAGCGGCCCGTCGACACCGGCAGGCTCCGCCTGAGCGTGTTCCGCAGCGCGAAGCACATCTACGCGCAGGTCATCGACGACCGCACGGGCAGCACCGTCGCGGAGGCCAACACGAAGAACGTCGAGGTCTCGGGCGACAAGACCGCGCAGGCCAAGGCCGTCGGGCTGGCCATCGCCGAGCGGGCGCTGCAGGCCGGCGTCAAGCGGGTCGTGTTCGACCGTGGCCCGTTCAAGTTCCACGGCCGCGTCAAGGCCCTCGCCGACGGGGCCCGCGAGGGAGGCCTCGAGTTCTGATGGCTGAAACCGACTTCGAAGACAAGGTCATATTCATCCGCCGCACCGCCAAGACCTACAAGGGCGGCAGGCGGTTCCGGTTCGGGGCCATGGTCGTCATCGGCGACCGCAACGGCCGCGTCGGCCTCGGCCTCGGCAAGGCCCGCGAGGTCCCGGTCGCCGTGCAGAAGGGCCAGTACGTGGCCCGGCGCAACATCATCAAGGTCCCGATCGAGGAGCCCGGCACGATCCCCCACGAGGTCGTGGGCGAGCACGGCACCAGCCGCGTGATGCTCAAGCCGGCGGGCGCCGGCACCGGCGTGATCGCCGGGAGCGTGCCGCGCGCGATCGTCGAGCTGGCCGGCTACCGCAACCTCCTCACGAAGGAGCTCGGGTCCCGCAACCAGACGAACGTCGCGTACGCCGTCATGGAGGGCCTCAAGCAGCTCAAGACCTACGAGGAGGCGAAGCGGGAGCGGGAGAACGCGCGATGAGGGTCACGCTGAGGAAGAGCCTCATCGGCATCCCCAAGGACCAGCGCGCGACCGTTCACGCGCTGGGCCTGCGCAAGATCGGCGACGTCCGCGAGGTCAAGGACAACGAGAGCACCCGCGGCATGGTCGCCAAGGTCGCGTACCTGCTCGACATCGAAGGGTGGGAGCGGAAGTGAAGCTCAACGAACTCAAGCCGGCGCCCGGCGCGAAGAAGGACCGCAAGCGCCTGGGCAGGGGCGTCGGCAGCGGCCGCGGCAAGACCGCCGGCCGGGGCCAGAAGGGGCAGAAGAGCCGCTCCGGCTTCAGCCAGGGCGCGGGCTGGGAAGGCGGCCGCTCGCGGCTGATCATGCGCCTGCCCAAGCGCGGCTTCACCCGTGTCAAGGCCCCGCTCCAGATCGTCAACGTCGGCGACCTCAACGCCTTCGCCGAGGGCGACGAGGTCGACGCCGTTGCCCTCAAGGCCCGCGGTCTCATCAGGCGCGCCGACCACCCCGTGAAGCTCCTGGGTGACGGCGTCCTCGAGGTCAGGAAGCTGAAGGTCAAGGTCGACCAGGCCTCGGGCGCCGCCGTCGCCGCGGTCGCCGCCGCCGGCGGCACGCTCGTGCTGCCCGAGGGCGAGGCCGAGGAGGCCGTCGCGGCGCCCGCCGCGGCGCCGGCGTCCGAGACCGAGGCGGCCGCCGAGGCCGAGCCGGCCGCGGAGGCGCAGGCGGAAGCCCCGCCGGAGGCGGAGGCCGGGGCCAGCGCCGCGGCCGACGAGCCCGCCGCCGACGGCGCCGGCGACGAGGAGCCCGCCGCGGACCCGGACGCCTCCGCCGAGGAGAACTAGCCGATGCTGCAGGCCTTCCGCAACGCCCTGGTCATCCCCGACCTGCGTAGGAAGCTGCTCGTCACGATCGGGCTGCTGGGCGTGTACCGCCTGATGGTCCACATCCCCACGCCGGGCGTCGACATCGAGGCCCTGCAGGGGGGCGCGCTCTCGAGCGACATCTTCTCGCTCCTGAACTTCATCTCGGGCGGGAACTTCGAGGTCTTCTCGATCGCCGCGCTGGGGGTCATCCCCTACATCACGGCGAGCATCATCATCCAGCTCCTCACCTCGACGTACCCGCCCCTCGAGCGGCTGGCGCGCGAGGGCGAGGAAGGCCGCCGCAAGATCACGCAGTACACCCGCCTGGGCGCCACGGCCCTCGGCGCGATCCAGGCCGTCTTCCTCGCCGTAGCGCTCCTCGGGCCCTCCGGTGCGCTCAAGGTGGGCTGGAGCAACGGGCCGTTCTTCTGGTTCGTCGTGCTCGTCACGCAGGTCGCGGGCATCAGCGTCGTGATGTGGCTCGGCGAGAAGATCACCGAGTACGGCATCGGCAACGGGATCTCGCTCATCATCTACGCCGGCATCGTCGCGGCGTTCCCCGGCGCCCTCGGCCAGCAGTTCGCGCTCATCGGCACCGGCGAGGCGAACGTCTTCGGGCTGATCATCTTCTTCGTGCTGCTGATCGTCGCGATCGCCGGCATGGTCCTGGTGCAGCAGTCCGAGCGGCGCATCCCCGTCCAGTACGCCCGCAAGGTCGTGGGGCGCAAGGTCATGGGCGGCCAGACGACCTACATCCCGCTGCGCCTGAACGCCGCCGGCGTGATCCCGATCATCTTCGCCGTCGCGATCCTGATCCTGCCCCAGACGGTCCTCGGCGCGTTCCCCAACGTCGTGTGGATGCAGAACCTCGGCGCCTGGTTCAACCCGTCGCAGTGGCAGGGCCTCCTGGTCTCGACGCTGCTGATCGTCGCGTTCACGTACTTCTACACGCAGATCTCGTTCGACCCGAAGCGCATCTCGGAGAAC
>Ga0123333_10005569_pt1 | contig 11296 bp, 9 predicted proteins | sample BioC12SIPDNA_3_FD_89957 | JGI IMG/M metagenome (GOLD analysis project Ga0123333, IMG submission 89957) | Anaerobic biogas reactor microbial communites from Washington, USA - Biogas_R2_B C12 SIP DNA | ecosystem: Engineered > Bioreactor > Anaerobic > Unclassified | place: Washington, USA...
TCCGCGCAATCTACCCGGAGAGGAAGGTTGTGGAAGCAATGCGGTACTTTTCCGGCGCGGGAAGGCGCAGGCGGTACTTCGAGGGATGGTACTTCAAGCAGCAGGGCGCGGAGGAGACCGTCGCGCTGATCCCGGCGCTGCACGTCGACGGCCGGGGGCGGGCGTCCGCGTCGCTGCAGGTGATCGCGGGCGCGCTTTCGCACAGCGTGCCGTTCGACGCTCGCTCCTTCTCCGCGGAGCGGGACCGGCTTGCAATCCGCCTCGGGAACAGCGTCTTTTCCGAACACGGGTGCGAGCTGGACGTCGACGCGCCGGGCTGCTCCGTCCGCGGAAAGCTGTCCTACGGCCCGCTGACGCCGCCCGACGGCGACATCATGGGGCCGTTCCGCTTCGCCCCGGGCATGGAGTGCCGCCACAGCGTGTTCAGCGTCCGCCACCGGGTCGACGGCGAGCTCGAGGTCAACGGCCGGCGGATGCGCTTCGAGGATGGAAGCGGCTACATCGAGGGCGACCGGGGGACGTCGTTCCCGAGGCGCTACCTCTGGACGCAGTGCAATTGGGAGGACAACAGCCTGATGCTCTCCGTCGCCGAGATTCCGTACCTCGGCGCGCGCTTCACCGGACTGACGGGCTTCGTGTTCTTCGGGGGCAGGGAGTACCGCGTCGCGACGTACCGCGGCGCGAAGCTGCCGCTGATCTGCGGCGGCGCGGCCGTCGTTCGGCAGGGGCCGCTCGCGCTGTCGGTCGAGCTGCTGGAAAGGGGCGGGCACGCCCTTCTCGCGCCGGTGCGCGGCGGCATGACGCGGGTCATACGCGAGAACATCTGCTGCCGCGCGCGCTACCGGTTCGCGATCGAGGGCGAAATGCTGTTTGAGTTCGTCAGCGACCGCGCGAGCTTCGAGGACGACTGGTCGAAGCGCGAGTGAAAAACCAATGCGGGCGCTTGACAGACGCGGCGGTTCGAACTATAATTAGCATGCTAACGATTAGAAGGCTTATCGGGAGGGGGCATGGGCATGCAGCTGTACATGGCGCTCTACAGGACCTTTCACGCGCAGAAGAACAGGATACGGCCCGGCATGACGCAGCTGGGGCTCTCGCCGGGGCAGCCGAAGGTGCTCAGCTACCTCTCGCAGCAGGAGGGCTGCATGCAGAAGGAGATCGCGCTGGCGCTCGACATCGAGCCGGCGACCGTGTCGCAGATCCTCTCGAACATGGAGCAGGGCGGGCTGATCAGGAGGTCCGGGGCGCTCGAGCGCAGGCGCGCGGAGTCGGTGTTCATCGCGGAGGCCGGCCGCGAGGTCTACGAAAAATGGCAGGAACTCTGCCGCGGCGTCGAGGACGAGGCGCTCCGGGGGTTTTCGGAGGACGAGCGGGAGCGGTTCGTCGAATACCTCACGCGGATGTACAAAAATCTTACGGGAAGGGAACTCGAGTAAGGCGCGGGGGAGCATATGTTGGGGCGTTTTTTGGTCTACTTCCGGAAATACAGAAAGTACCTGATCGGCAGCATCGCCTGCGTCATGCTGGAGACCGCGTTCGAGCTGGTCATCCCGATGATCATGGCGGACATACTCGACGTCGGCGTCGCGAGCCGGGACAAAAACTACATATTGGGAAAGAGCGCCGTCATGGTCGCCTGCGCGCTGGTGTCGCTGCTGCTCGGGGTCCTGTGCGCGCACCTCACGGCGCAGGCCGGGCAGGGGTTCGGCGCGGAATTGCGCAGCGCCGAGTACCGGAAGGTGCAGGGGTTCTCGTTCTCGAACATGGACCGCTTCAGCACGGCGTCGCTGATGACCAGGCTCACATCCGACGTCGCGATATTGCAAAACGCGATCTGCAACGGCATCCGCCCGCTCGTGCGCGGCCCGGTGATGCTCGTGCTGGCGCTCGCGCTGACGCTCTCGATGAACTTCAAGCTCGCGGTCGTGTTCCTCGTCGCGATCCCGATACTCGCCGGCTGCCTGTTCTGGATTCTTTCGAGGCTTCGGCCGATGTACGGCAGGATGCAGCGCGCGCTCGACAGGGTCAACGGAATCGTGCAGGAGAACCTGATCGCGATCCGCACGGTCAAGGCCTACGTAAAGGGCGACAGCGAGCGGCGGAAGTTCGCGGAGGTCAACGAGGCGTTCCGCGCTTCCTCGACCGGCGCGTTCCGCTATGCGGTGATGAACATGCCGGCGTTTCAGCTCGTGATGTACGCGACGATCCTCCTGATCCTGTGGTTCGGCGGCGGCTTCATACACGCGGGCGGCATGAAGGTCGGCATGCTGACCGGCTTTTTGAGCTACGTATTGCAGATACTGAACTCGCTGATGATGATCTCGAACGTGTTTCTGATGCTCAGCCGCTCGATGACCTCCGCCGGGCGGATACTCGAGGTGATGGACGAAGCGCCGGGCATCGCGGACGGCGACTGGGATGGGGAGGTCGAGAGGGGCGCGGTCGAGTTCGACCATGTGTCTTTCAAATACAAGGAGACCGCGAAGGAATTCGCGCTCTCGGACATCTGCCTCAATATCCTGCCGGGGCAGACGCTCGGCGTCATCGGAGGCACGGGCTCGGCGAAGTCGTCGCTCGTGCAGCTGATCCCGCGGCTGTACGACGTGACGGACGGCAGCCTCAAAATCGACGGCCGCGACGTCCGGGAGTACGCGGTTTCGAAGCTCCGGGACGCGGTCGGCATGGTGCTGCAGAAGAACACGCTGTTCTCCGGCACGATCCGCGAAAACCTGCGGTGGGGAAGCGAGAGCGCGGCGGACGAGGAGCTCGACTGGGCCTGCCGGATTGCCTGCGCGGACGAGTTCGTCGCGAAGCTGCCGGCCGGCTACGAGACCGAGCTCGGGCAGGGCGGCGTCAACGTGTCCGGCGGGCAGAAGCAGCGGCTGTGCATCGCCCGGGCGCTGCTCAAGCGGCCGAAGGTGCTGATCTTCGACGACTCGACGAGCGCCGTCGACACCGCGACCGAGGCGAGGATACGCAGGAGGCTTGCGGAGGAGCTGCCGGGCGTGACGAAGATCGTCATCACGCAGCGCGTCAGCGCCATCGAGGGCGCCGACCGGATCGTCGTGCTCGAAAACGGCAGAATCCGCGCGGCCGGCACGCACGCGGAGCTGCTCGAGCGCGATCCCGTCTACCGGGACATCTGCCGGCTGCAGAGAAGGGGGGCCGCGTCATGATGAAGATGACGCCCCGCGAGAGGCCGCGGGACATCCGGAAGGCGCTGAAATTGCTTCGGAGGCACATGCGCAGGCACGCGGGCCCGCTCGCGCTGATCGCGCTCCTGGTGGTCGTCAGCGCCTCGGCGAACGTGTACGGCACGTATCTCCTGAAGCCCGCCGTCAACGACTACATCCTGCCGGGCGATCTCGCGGGGCTCTTGAAGTTTCTCATGTTCATGGGGGCGGTGTACGCCGCGGGCGTCGCCGCGTCGTTCGGCTATTCGCAGTTGATGGTCCGGGTCGCGCAGAAAATCGTCCGCGAGATTCGGGACGAGCTGTTCTCGAAGGTGCAGAAGCTGCCGCTGCGCTTCTTCGACGCGCGCACGCACGGCGAGCTGATGAGCCGCTTTACGAGCGACATCGACACGATCTCCGAGGCGTTCAACAACAGCTTCACCGTGCTGATCCACAGCTTCGTCGTCATCACCGGCACGGTCGCGGTCATGGTGCGGCTGAACGCGCTGCTGTCCGCGATCGTGCTCGCGGTGTTCCTGGGCATGGCGTTCGTCATACGCTACAGCGGCCGCAAGAGCCACGCGCATTTCTCGCAGCAGCAGAGGCACATGGGGAGCCTGAACGGGTTCCTCGAGGAGATGGTCGAGGGGCAGAAGGTCGTCAAGGTGTTCAACCACGAGGACAGCGCGTTCCGGGAGTTCCAAAGCAGGAACGCTCGTCTCAAGAAGGCCGCCGCGAGCGCGATGACCTATTCGGGGATACTGATCCCGCTCGTCGTCAGCATCTCGTACTTCAACTACGCGCTCACCGCGTGCATCGGCGCGTTTTTCGCGATCTCCGGCATGATCGACCTCGGCGCTCTGACGTCCTATCTCGTCTACGTCCGGCAGACGGCGATGCCGATCAACCAATTCTCGCAGCAGGCGAACTTCATCCTCGCGGCGCTGTCCGGCGCGGAGCGGATTTTCGAGATCATGGAGGAGCCGGAGGAGGTCGACCGCGGCAAGGCGACGCTCGAGCGCACGGCGGAGGGGTGGGCGTGGCGGAAGCCGGATTCGGAAATCGTCCCGTTCCGCGGCGACGTGCGGTTCCACGGCGTCGTGTTCGGCTACCAGCCGGGGCATCCGATTTTGAAGGGGATCGACCTGTACGCGAAGCCCGGCCAGAAGATCGCGCTCGTCGGCTCGACCGGCGCCGGCAAGACGACGATCGCGAACCTGATCAACCGCTTCTACGACGTGACGGCCGGGAGCATCACCTACGACGGCATCGACGTCCGGGACATCGCGCTCAACGACCTCCGGCGCTCGGTCGCGGTCGTGTTGCAGGACACGAATCTGTTCACCGGCACGATCGCCGAGAACATCGCCTACGGAAACCCCGGCGCGGACCGCGAGCAGATCGTGCACGCCGCGCAGCTCGCGAACGCGGATTCGTTCATACAGCGCCTTCCGGACGGCTACGACACGATGCTGACCGGCAACGGCGCGAACCTCAGCCAGGGCCAGCGGCAGCTTATCTCAATCGCGCGCGCCGCGGCGTCCGACCCGCCGGTGCTGATCTTGGACGAGGCGACGAGCTCCGTCGACACGCACACCGAGAAGCTGATCGAGGCGGGCATGGATAGGCTCATGGAGAACCGGACGGTGTTCGTGATCGCGCACCGGCTCTCGACCGTCCGCAACGCCAAGGCGATCCTCGTTCTCGAGGACGGCGCGATCCTCGAGCGCGGCAGCCACGAGGAGCTGCTCGGGCAGGGGGGCCGGTACGCGGAACTGTATACCGGGCAGTTCGAGGGGATGTCGATCGCGGGGTGATCTCCGAAGGGGAATCGCAAAGGGCGGCCCGATCGCGGGGCCGCCCTTTGCCATGGCTATTTTACCAGCGACTGCACGTACGCCTGCATCTCCTCCTTCGATTGGACGCCGCGCGCGCGGGCGAGCACGCCCCGCTGATCGGCCTCCGACATCGCGGCAAAGCGGCGCATGGCATCCGTGTTTTCCGCAAAGGCCATGGTCAGGCCGATCGGCATCTCCGACGGGTCGGACAGTTTGCGCATGGAATTCACCTCCGATCTAGCTTTCCGCGGCGCGCGGGAACGTATGCGCTCCGGGGCGCGCCGCCGCCCCGCCGCGGAAACCGCCGCAGGTTTTCCTGCAAATCGCGAATACGGACGGCGGTGCCGGCTGCAAAAATCCCGAATTTTTTCCCTTCGATGTAGGCTGGCAGCCCACCCATTTCCCCTAAAATCTGCTATAATGATGGGGAAACGATCGAGGAGGAAGATGCGATGAAGAGGCTGTTTTTCCTGCTGCTGGCGCTTTTTCTGCTGTTTTCCTGGGTTCCGGCTTCGCAGGCGGGCACGCTGAAGTGGAGGATTGCGGACGGCGCCTCGGAGACCCCGGAGCCCGCGGACGGGCCCGCCCCGGCGCCGACCCCGGAGCCCGCGGCCGTTCCCACCCCGGGGCCCGCCGCCACTTTGGAGGACGCGCTCTCCGATCTGCTCGAGGAGCTCGGGCAGTCGGAGACCGACCCGTGGCGTCTGGCGATCTACGAGGCGGGCGCGGAGGATGTGACATACGACGGGGAGGAGCTCCGGTTCTTCCTGCGCTCGTTCAATCCGGGCCTCAATACCCTCGGGGACTACGAGGCGGACAGGGACGCGTATCTGGATCGGCTGCTCGAAAGTGCGTGCGGCTACGATCTGGAGATCGCGCTCGTGCCGGAGGACGGCGAGATTTCGCAGGGCGGAAGGGATGCCGTCAAAGCCGCGGTCTCGCAGGCGGCGGCGGCCTCCAGGCAGGCGTTCGATCAGAAGGCGGTGCGCGTGGCCATCGCGAATTGGCTGTTCCCGGCGCCCGCCGACGATGTGAAATCGGCGGAGGATATGCTTGACACGAGCGCGGCCTTCGACCGGTTTATCGAGGAATCCGACGCGGATTTCTATCAGGACAGCGAGCTCATGGCGCCGCTGTTCTACGGCCAGAAGAAGCAGACGCTCGACGTCAGCGGCGGCCCGCACGCGCTGCTGCTCGAGTGCGCCGGCCCGAACCCGGAGGAACTGGCGGATTCCGCGCGCGCGAAGACGCTGTCCGACCTCGCCCGGCAGGCGCACGCGAACGAGATGGACAGCGACGCGATTCGCGAGGCGTATCTGCAAAAGCTCGCCGCGGTCGCCTACGAGGGACGCGGCGCGGCGGGCGAGTCGTTCGCGCTGTCGCTCGACGTGGACGAGCTCGCGGAGGACTGGCCGGGCGGCGACTACATCGATTACGTCGGGCGGTTCGATCCCTACGGCGCGCTCGGGGAGCTCGAGGACGAGGTCTGGGAGCTGCCGGACTATCCCGCGCTGGACTTCCCGAAGACCGGGCGGCTCAGCGGCTCGACGAGCGGCACGAAGGTCATCGTCAAGGCACCGGACGACGGCTACGGGCGCTACATACAGCTGCGGGACTACGAGACCGACGAGGTCGCGGTCACGTTCTTCATCCGCTCCGGCGGCTCGTGCACGGTGCGCGTGCGCAAGGGCGACTACTATTTCCTGATCGCCAGCGGCGAGATCTGGTACGGCGAGGAGGAGCTGTTCGGCGAGTACGGCGACTACAGCAGCACCGACCTCCTGGAGGTGGCGGGGAGCAACTACTACCACACCGTCACGCTCGAGACGACGACAGACGGCAACATGTCCGTATACGGCGCCGACCCGGATTCGTTCCGGAATTAGCCGGAAAGCGGGCCGGCTGCGTGGTCCGCGGAAATGGAGAAAGAGGGACTGCCGGCCCCGCGGGAAACGCCTGTCGGCGATGGATGGTATGAACGAAGCCGGACAGGGATGCCGCGCCCCTGTCCGGCCTCTTCCGTCTGTTGGGCTCCTACCGCTTTCCCCTCCGGTACATCTCCGAGACAGCCCCGACGACCACGCCGACGCCGGCGCCGATCAGCAGCCACAGCACGAGGTTGTTCAGCAGCGCGCCCAGCACGACGCCCGCCGCGCCGCACAGCCCGATCGCCGTCCCGATGTTCCAGTATTCCGACCATTTTCTCTTCATTGCCCTTTCCTCCTCTATTGGTACCGGATGGCGACCTCCGCGGCGTTCCGGTTGAAGTAGATGCTGTCGCCCTCCTCATAGTGCCACACGGACTGCATGACCCTGGGCTGCAGTACGCCGTTCGCGGAGCGGTAGTCGCCAAACAGCGCGGACCAGTCCGCCCTCGTCTCCGCGCCGTCCATGGCGACGGCGACTCTGTCGGAGGTGCGGAACGAGAGCAATTCGCCGGATTCGGAGAATGCGAACGTCCCGGACACCGCGCAATTTTCCCACGTCGCGGACGCCTTCGCGTGGGTTTCGTCGACCGCCTCCCAGCGGACGAAGTCCTGCAGAGCGGCGCTCGGCGCGAGCAGGCACTCGGCGAGCCACGTCACGAGGGACGCGCGGTCCATGCTCTCGCCGCGCTGGTCGAACAGCGGGATGACCTTCGCGAGCGCCCCCCGCATGCTGCCGACCCCGGCCTCGTAGGAGTCGAGCCCCTCGAACGGTATGCCGTATAGCGACGAGCGGATCAGCGCGAACCGCTCCGGCCGCGCGGTGAGGTTCAGCTGCCGATAGTCGATTTGGAGCGCCTTGCCGCCGTCCATCAGGAAATCGACGCCCTCAAAGGAGGCGCGCATATACGCCATCTTCGGCGTGCCGAGGTACCCGCAATATCGGAAATACCGCTGCACCGGTGCAGGGAGGCCGGCGATGTCGCCCTCGGAAAACATCCCTTCGGCGACGCCCGCCGACGCGATCTTCTCCGCGGCGAGGCGGTGAAACCGGGCCGCGGTCGGCGAGTAGGGAATCGACAAAAAGACCGACGCCGCCGCGACGACGGCCAGAATCGCGAACAAAACCCACATCCTCTTACACCTCATCCTCAATCCCGCGCCCCATTTCCTCGACGTTTTTTTCCAGCTTTTTCAGCGCGCCCGCGAACGCGGACATCTCCCCGGGGCCGAAGCCGGAGAACAACTCCCCGAGGAACCGCTTCTCCATTTCCGCGCGCTGCGAAAGCCGCTCCAGGCACGCATCGGTCAACGAGATTTGCAGCGCCCTCGCGTCGCGCGCGTCGCGCTCGATCCGTATGAAGCGTTGCCGCTCGAGTATCGCCGCGATTTTCTTCGCGTTTTGCCGCGAGGTGCCGATCCGCTTGGCGACCTGCGAGAGCGTCGGCGCGCCCGGCCCGCACTGCACGACGCCGGCGAGAAACAGCCACTGCTTGACCGTCAGCCGCTCGTCCATACGGTCCCCCAGCGCCTGCAGCCGGTTCGACAGCGTGAAGATCGTGCCGAAGACATAGGCCATCTCCTCCATGTTCGATACCCCCTCTCAAATAGGCAACCGGTTGCTCATAGTATACGCAACCGGTTGCCCATTTGTCAATAGGGGTTCTGTTAATTCCGTGTTGATCCTGGCAAGCGCCCTTCGAATCCGCTTCCGAAACAAAGAACCGAACGCCCGAAGGCGCCCGGTCCGTTTCGCTTTTGATTGCGGGGGAGTGCCTACCCGCACGACGAGCACCTGCTGATGCCCGGGGTCTCCTCGTCGACGGACGCGCCGGCGAAGTACTCGCGCACGACCTTCATGTCGTCCGCCTGCCTGAGCGGGTGCCCGGCGGGGATGTAGATCACGCCGTAGACCGAGGTCGATTCGCAGCGGCTCGTCGCGACCTTCCTGCTCTTGCGGCAGATCCTGACCGCGCGGTGCATGTTGCAGTCGACGCTCGGCTCCGTGCCCGCGAGGTAGTAGTCGGTCGTCGGGTCGCGGCCGTTGATGTCGTGGCGGCAGGCGGACGTGGCGCGCATGCCGGAGACCGCGCAGCAGGTGGCCTTGACGAGCCCGACCGCCGTCGCGGACTTGCTGATGATCGCCCTGTTCTCCGTGCAGCCGGTGACGTAGTGCACGGCCTTCATGACCGCGGCCCAGAGCGGCGCGGCGTAGGTCCCGCCGGTCGCGTCGCTGACGAGCGGCTTGTAGTTGTCCGAGCCGACCCAGACCGCGCCGGAGTAATAGCCGGTCATGCCGGCGAAGGTCACGCCGATGTTTCCGGAGTTCGTGCCGGTCTTTCCGCCGACCTCGAGCCCGCCGAAGTTCGCGCGGCTGCCGGTGCCGTCATCGCCGACGCAGCCCTTGAGCACATCGACCAGCAGCCACGCGGTCGACTGCTTGAACACCTGCCGGCGAATCTGTATCTGCTGGACGTCGATGTAGGTCGAGCCGTCCGGGTTGATGACCTTCGTAAACGCGTACGGCTCCTGGTACTCGCCCAGGTGGGCGATCGCGCCGAACGCGCCGGCCATCTCGACGACCGACAGCGACGAGCTGCCCAGCGCCAGCCCGGAGCCGTTCGCGTTGATGTGCTTCGCGCTGACGCCGAGCCTGAGCAGGTACGCGACCGAGTTCTCGATGCCGACGTAGGTCATCAGCGCCTGCGCGGCCGCCGTGTTGTGCGATTTGTTCATCGCGACGCGCATCGGCTCGACGCCGGTGAAGCCGCCGCCGCCGTAATTGCTCGGGTACTGGTTTTCGCTGCGCCAGTCGATGATCGGGATCGGCAGGTTCAGAACCGGCGTGCCGGGCGAGTTGCCGAGGTCGAACGCCGGGCCGTAGACCGACAGCGGCTTGATGGACGACCCGACCGGCATGTTCATCTGGTAGGCGCGGTTGAGCTGCATCTTCTGCACAGGCTCCGACCGGCCGCCGACGATCGCCACGAGCTCGCCCGTGTGGTGGTTCATCACGGCCACGGACGCCTGCGGCTGCACGAGCGTCATGTACTCGCCGCCGCCCAAGGACGACCGGCTCGTCTTGTCGTTCGAATAGCGCATTCCAGGGTATCCCGACCACTCGGTGATGACCTTCTGCGCGGCGTCCTGCACCACGGGGTCCAGGCAGGTGTAGATCTTGTAGCCGCCGGTCCGGAGCTTTCGCTGCATCGCGGCGCGGTTCGTCTCGTTGTCCTCGAGGTTCTCGACGCGCAGCATCTTCGTGACGACGTCGTAGATCGCGTACTCGACGTAATAGGCGTCGTCGTACATCTCGTTCTTCGCGGCGTTGTTCTTCTCCATCACGTTCAGCCGCTCCGAAACCGCGCCGTCGTATTCCTGCTGCGTAATCAGGCCCTGTTCCAGCATCAGCTCGAGCACGTAGTTGGTCTGCTTTTCGATGACGTCCGGGGTGTTCCTGGTGTAGTAGTTGAGCCGCGGGTTGAACTTGTAGGGATTGCGGATGACGCGGGCGAGCGCGGCGCACTCGCGCAGCGTCAATTGACTCAAGTCCTTGCCGAAGTAGTCCTGCGCGGCGATCTTCACGCCGTAGCTCGAGCCGCCGAGGTAGATGACGTTCAGGTACTCCTCGAGGATCTCCTGCTTCGAGATCGCGTCCTCGAGCTGCAGCGAGAGATAGGCCTCCTGCACCTTGCGCCGGAAGTTCTGGTCGCTCGTCAGAAGCGTCAGCTTGACCAGTTGCGAGGTGATCGTCGAGCCGCCCTGCGTCTTGCCGTGGATGAAGGTGGAGATCAGCCCGCCGCCGATGCGCTTGATGTCGACGCCGTTGTGGTCCCAGAAGCGCGCGTCCTCGACCGCGATGACCGCGTTGATCAGATTTTTGGGGACTTCGCCGAGCGTTACGTAAATGCGGTTTTCGGAACCCTTGTACTCGGTGATCAGGTTTCCGTTCTTGTCGTAGATGAACGACGTCTGCGACTGCGAGTGCAATATGTCCAGGTCGAGCATCGGCGCCGTGTCCACCCACGCCTTGCCGACGCCGACGCCGACCCCCAGCGCCGAAAAGCCGATCAGGAGGACCACGAAGAACAGCATGCGCGCCGTGGCCATCGCGACCGACAGGATGAAGTTGTCCTCCCTGTCCCGCGGACGAAAGACCGAATACTTTGCCATCTTGACCTCCATACCCTGTATACGGGTATTATATCACATAAATTCGCTTTCTCAACTGATTTTCCGTGTCAATTTCATGAACGCGCCTCGCCCGGTTGCCGTAGTATGAGAGGGAGTCTGTCGGCGCGCCGGACAGACTTTAGACATTCAAACGGGCGAGGTGGTTCCAATGGCAGGGAAAAAA
>Ga0123333_10005572_pt1 | contig 11291 bp, 5 predicted proteins | sample BioC12SIPDNA_3_FD_89957 | JGI IMG/M metagenome (GOLD analysis project Ga0123333, IMG submission 89957) | Anaerobic biogas reactor microbial communites from Washington, USA - Biogas_R2_B C12 SIP DNA | ecosystem: Engineered > Bioreactor > Anaerobic > Unclassified | place: Washington, USA...
ATCATAGGAACGTGCAGGAGGAGCGTCCTTGCGGCACTCCTGGCCATGATGGCCATGCTCCTGCTTTCGGTGTCCTCGGCGCAGGCCGGGATCCCGCAGCTGCGCGCAGAGGTCGAAGCGAACCCGGGTAGCGTCGTCGCCTGGGTGGCGCTCGGCAACGCGTACTTCCAGGCCGGTCAGTTCGACCAGGCCACGAACGCCTTCCTCGAGGCCATCGCGCTCGACTACACGTCGGGTGATGCTCACTACGGGCTCGGGCTCGCCGAGTTCTCGCGTGGAGACTTCCAGGCAGCTCTCTTCGAGTTCACCGAGGTGACGCGTCTGCATCCCGAGCGCTTCGACGGGCACTTCAACAGGGCCGTCACGCTCGCGCGTCTGCGCCGTGCTCAAGAGGCGGCCGACTCCTTCCAGGAAGCACTGACCCAGGCTGCCCCCGAAGCGAGCGCCGAGGACCGCGTCCAGGCCCACCTCGGGCTGGCCGGTCAGCTCGAGCTCTCCAACGACTACGCCGGCGCGGCGCAGGCGTACGCCGACGCGCTCGCCATCGAACCTGAGAACGCCAGTTACATCCTCCGCCGCGGTCAGGCGCTGCTCAACGCAGGCGCAGGCCTCGAGGCTCTGCCCGAGCTGACGGCCCTCGAGGCCCGCAGCGGCGATTACCGCGTCAGCGCGCTCATCGCCGACATCTACGTCGCACAGGGCCAGATCGACTACGCCATGTGGTCGCTCGAGCGCGCGCTCGAGAAAGCAGAGGCCGCCGGTGACGCCGCCGCGCAGGCGAGCACCCTCGTGAAGCTCGGTACCCTCCAGCGCAGCCTCGGTCGCGAGAGCGACGCAGCAGCCTCGTACGAACGGGCGGCCGCTGTCGACCCGCGGTCGTGGGAGGCTCAGTACAACCTCGGCGTGACCTACCTCGAGAACGGACAGACCCGCCAGGCCCTCGAGCCGCTCCAGCGCGCCGCCGAGCTCGCAGCCGACAGGGCCGACATCGCCCTCGCGCTCGCGACGACGCACGATCAGTTGGCTCAGAGCCAAGAGGCGCTGGCGTACGCGCGGCAGGCGCTGACGCTCGGCCTCAGCGAGCAGGACCAGGTCGTGAACGCCCAGTTCATCGCGGGCCGCGCCCTGTACCGTCAGGGTGACTTCAGGGCGGCAGCCGACCAGCTCCGCGCAGTCCTCCAGGCCCGTCCGTCCGATCCGCTCACCCAGATGTGGGCCGGGCTCGCCGCGTACCAGCTCGCCGACTACACGACGGCCGTCGGTAACTTCGAGCGCGCCGTGCAACTGAACCCCAACAGCGTCGAGGCGCGCGCCAACCTCGGTGCCGGCTACCTCGCAGCCCAGCGGTACCAGGAAGCCGAGACCGTGTATTCGTTGCTGGTCTCGCAGAACGAACGCGACTTCGAATCGCTGTACAACCTCGGCTGGGCACTGTTCTCCCAGAACCGCCGCGGTGCCGCGACCGAAGCATGGGTCTCCTCGTGCGAGCTCGGCTACCAGCCGGCCTGCTCGGCGATCTCGACGTACCTCTGAGGTGAAGGGGGCCGAGGCACGATGCCTCGGCCCCACACCCGATCGACCCGAACCTGACACAACGGACATGAGCCACACGGCTTAATCGACGACGCTCGACCAGCAGGCCGCGCCTGTAAGATGGGGAACATGGATTGGCTTCGACGCAACTGGCCCGACCTCCTGATCGGCGTCGCCCTGGTAGCGGTGATCGCAGGCATCATCGCGACGTTGATCTCGGGCGGCACCTTCTTCCCGGTCGGTGGTGGTAACCGAACGGCCGATACCCCGTCGCAGTCCGCCCCTCCCGTCGCCGGATCCAGCCAGACCACCACCCCGTCCTCGAGCGTGGCGGTGGCCACCCCGCCCGACGGCGCGTCTGCATCGACCCAGACCCAACCGTCCACGACGACGCCGACGGTCACCCTCACTGACACCCCTGCCGCGCAGACCGACACACCGGCCGCGGCGCAGCAGGCGACCGAACCGGCGGCAGGCGGCGGCATCGCCGTTCTGCCTCCCGACGGCGGTCAGGGCAGCCTGACGACGACGGCCCCTGCCACCACACCGTCGACGACCCCGGCCGCGACCACACCCTCGACGCAGCCGACCAGTTCAGCATCGACCACTCCGGCAGCGACCAGCGTCACGGCGTCCTCGCAACCCGACGCTCCGTACCGGGTGTCCGTCGGTGCGTACGGGAACATCGACAACGCCCAACGCCAACTCGAGGCCTTCAGGACCGCAGGCTACCCGGTCTTCCTCGGCACGCAGGGCAACCTCAACATCGTCCTCGTCGGACCGTACGACACCGAGGCCGAGGCGCGCGGCGTCGCTCAACGCATCAGAGAGTCCGACCTCGGCGTGACGGACCCCACCGTCTACCTGCTGGAGGACGACGACGCTCAAGCGTCTGCAGCTCCGGCCACGGCCGCGTCGGCCGCGTCTTCGAGCGCGGCACCGCCCGCACAGAGCCCCACTCCGCAGCAGGCAGCCCAGAGCGCAGCCACGGCAGGGGCCGGCGACCGCTACCTGCAGGTCGGCGCGTACGGTTCGCGCGACAGTTCGCTGCCGCAGCGTGAGCGCCTCGAGGGCCTCGGCTTCGTGGTCTCCGAACGGCTCGAGAGCGACCTCGTCAAGCTGCTCGTCGGCCCGTTCGACGCCGACGGCCTTGCCGACGCCCAGAGCCGCCTCCAAGCAGCCGGGATCGACAGCTTCCCCCGCTGATGCCGAAAGGCATCCCGTCGGCTACCGTCAGCCGGCTGGTGATCTATCTGCGGGTCCTCACGGACCTCGAGTCAGAGGGCGTCAGCCGAGCCTCGTCGGACCACCTCGCGGCCGAAGCGAACGTGTCGGCCTTCCAGGTGCGCAAGGACCTCGCGTACTTCGGTAGCTTCGGGACGAGGGGCAGCGGCTACACCGTCGCGACACTCAAGAACGAGCTCAGGCGCATCCTCGGCCTGACGCGTCCGTGGCGCGTGATCATCGTCGGCATGGGACGCCTCGGGCAGGCGCTCGCGGCCTACCCGCAGCTCGACCAGTACGACTTCAAGCTGGTCGCCGGTGTCGACGTCGACGCGTCGAAGGTCGGCAGCCTCATCGGTGACCTCCCCGTCCATCACCTCGACGACCTCCACGAGCTGGTCGCGGAGCAGACCGTCGACATCGCGTTCCTCGCGGTGCCGGTCGACGCTGCGCAAGCCGCGACCGACGCGTTGGTGCGGGCAGGGGTCCCCGGCATACTCAACTTCGTGCCGACCGTCGTCACCGTACCCGCGCACGTGACGGTCGAATCCGTCGACTTCCTCGCCGGCCTCAAGCGGCTCGCGTACTTCCTGCAGGTCGCGCCTCACGACGGCGAGAGGGAGGCGGCTGCGGGCTGATGTTCGAGCTCATCGAGGCGGAGTTGCGGGAGTTCGAGGCCGCGCTGAGCGTCGAGCTCAGGTCGGACGTCGAGTTCATCAACGCCATCGGAGCCGACCTCGTCGCAGCAGGCGGTAAGCGGCTGCGCCCTGCATTGGCGTACCTGACGTCGGCGTTGATCGGTGGCGAGCGCGCAGCGGCGACGACGGTCGCGCTGTCGGTCGAGCTCCTGCACTCAGCGTCGCTCCTGCACGACGACCTCATCGACGACTCGGCGACGCGCCGCGGCGCGGAGGCTGCCTTCCTGCGCTACGGCAACGTGGTCAGCGTGATGTCGGGCGACTTCATGCTGGCTCGGGTGCTCGGGCTCCTGGCGCGCTCGGGAAGCACCGACTTCATCGCCCTGATGTCGCGAGCGGCAGCCGCGTTGTGCGAAGGCGAGGTCCTGCAGTTCCAGGTCGCCACCCTGCAGGACTGGAGTTTCGAGACCTACGGCCGCGTCATCGAGGGCAAGACGGCCGAACTGTTCGCGGCTGCGACCGAAGGAGTCGCCATGCTGTCAGCAGCGCCGAGCGCGACGCGCGCGGCCCTGCGTGAGTTCGGCCTCGCCTACGGCAGGGCGTTCCAGATGCGCGACGACTACCTCGACCTGTTGGGCGACAGCGAGCAACTCGGGAAGCCCGTCGGCGGCGACCTGCGCGAGGGCAAGGCTACCCATAGCGTCCTGCATCTGCTCCTCGACGAGGGAAGCGTCGAGGCGAAGACGATCGTCGGCAGGCACGCAGCCAGCGAGGGGGACGTCGCCCGCATGGCCGCCATGGTGCGCGAGTCGGGCGCGGCCGACAAGACGAGGGCCGCCATCGTGGCGGAGTGCGCTCGGGCTGAGGACGCGCTGCAGGCGTTCGACGCGTCACCGGCCCGCGCGGCGCTGATCGCGCTGGTACGAGCCGAGGTCGGCAGGGTCAGCTGAGGACTGCTGCCTACCGCGCGTGACCTTGGCGAGCGTGGCGTCACGCTACACTCGCCCCACATGCCTGCAACCGACAACGACACTGTCCTCAAGTTCTTCTACGACCAACCCCAGAAACCATGGCACGTCCAGGACGTGCAACGCCGCCTGAAAGTGGACGACAGGGCCGCGTTGCGCCACACGCTCGACGAGCTCGTCAGCTCCGGACAACTGGTACGCACGCGCAGGCGCACGTACGGTCTGCCCCAGGAGATGAACCTCCTGCTCGGCCGCCTGCAGGTGACGTCGGGCGGGTACGGCTTCGTCATCCCCGACGAAGGCGGCAAGGACCTGTTCATCCCCGCCGACCGACTGGGCGGCGCTTGGGACACGGACCGTGTGATGGCCCGGCCCAACCCGCTCAAGAGCGAGGACGACAGGCCGAGCGGCGAGATCGTCCGCATCCTCGAGCGTGGGAACACCATCCTGGTAGGGACCCTCGAGTACGCCCGCGGCTACGCCATCTTGCGCCCCGACAGTGTCCGTCTGCGCGAACGGGTACTGCTCACACCCGAGTCGGTCGGCAAGCTCGAGGGCGGCACCCGCATCGTGGTCAGGATGGTGTGGCCGGAGGAGTCGGGGGAGAAGGAGCCCTTCGGTGAAGTGTCCGAAGTGCTCGGCGACTCCGACGACCCCGAGGTCGAGACTCGGGCCGTCATCGTCAAGTACGGCCTCAAGTCGGAGTTCGACGAGGCGACGCTGGCCGAGGCGACTGCCGTCCCCGAAACGGTCATCAACGAGATGATGGAGGGGCGCACCGACTACCGCAAGGTCGCGACCTTCACCATCGACGGAGAGGACGCGAAGGACTACGACGACGCCGTCTCCGTCGAACGCCTCGACACCGCGAAGGACGGTCTGCTGCGCGTCGGGGTGCACATCGCCGACGTCAGCTACTACGTGGCGGAAGGCACCAACCTCGACAAGGAAGCCAAGGAGCGCGCGACCAGCGTGTACCTGCCAGGCAGTGTGCTGCCCATGCTGCCGGAGGAGCTCTCCAACGGCATCTGCTCGCTGGTCGAGGGTCAGCCGCGCCTGGCGCTGTCCGCGCTCATCGACATCACGCGCGGCGGTGAGGTCAAGAAGTTCCAGTTCCGCGAGACCGTCATCCAATCGGACGCCCGGCTCACGTACCAGCAGGTCCAGGAGTTCGCCGAGGGTGGACGTCTGCCGACCGGCAAGCGCAAGCTCGAGCGCGACGTGAAGGTGCTGCTCAACCTCACGCAGGAACTGCGCAAGGCGCGGATCGGCGCGGGCGCGCTCGACTTCGACTTCACCGAGGCGAAGGTCGACGTCGACGACCAGGGTGCCCTGCACGTGACCCCGGTGCGGAGCAACGCCGCGCGGCGCCTCATCGAGGAGCTCATGCTGCTCGCCAACCGCAAGGTGGCGGAGGAACTCAGCAGACGCGACGTACCAGCCCTCTACCGGGTGCACGAGGACCCGAGCGAGGAGAAGATCCAGGCGCTCCAGAAGGCGTTGGCGCGACTCGGGTACACGCTCGATCTCGAACACGCAGGTCCGCAGGACCTCCAGAGGATCCTGAGGGAGGCAGCGGGCAAGCCGGAGGCGCAGCTCATCAACACGCTGCTGCTCCGCAGCCTCAAGCAGGCGCGGTACAGCAGCGAGAACCTCGGCCACTTCGGGCTGGCGTTCGAGAACTACCTGCACTTCACCAGCCCCATCCGCCGCTACCCCGATCTCGTCGTGCACAGGGCGGTTCGCTCGGTGCTGCAGCACAGGCTGTCACCCACGCTCAAAGAGCGGATGAAGACCGACTACCCGCAGCTCGCCGAGTACGCCAGCGAACGCGAGCGGCTGGCAGAGAACGCCGAACGCGACCTGACGCGCTACTTCCACGCCCGCTGGGCGAAGGACCACATCGGCGAGACCTTCAGCGGCATCGTCGTCGGCGTCACCAACTTCGGCGTGTTCGTCGCGCTCGCCAACGCGGTCGAGGGCCTGTTGCACGTCAGCCATCTCGAGGACGACTACTACATCTACCTCGAGGACTCGCTGATGCTCATGGGCAAGCACACCCGCAAGCGCTACCGCATGGGCGACCGCGTCGAGGTCAAGGTCCTCGCTGCGAACCCGACTCAGCGCCAGATCGACCTCATCCCGGCTTCCATGGACATGCCTGACGCCGAGCCCGAAGAGAAGCCGACGGTCGTCAAACCACCCAAGAAGCTCAGGACACCTCTCGAGGCAGGCATCGACGCCGACCTGGTCACGGGGAGGCGTACCGCGGCCAGCGCGGCAGCGCGGGCGGGCGGCTCCAGCACCTCGACGGGCGCGAAGACCGGGAGCGCCAAGCAGGCGAAGCAGACCAAGCAGGCCAAGGAGACGAAGGCTACGCAACAGTCGCAGCCAGGTACGTCGACGCAGCAGGCGAAGCCGACGCAGCAGGCGAAGCCGACCGCCCAGCGAGGCAGAGGCAAGACCGCGAAGGGCGGCGGTACGCAGTCCTCAACCACGCAGGCTGCACAGTCACGCGATACGAAGTCCACGAAGTCGGGTACCGCTCAGGCGGGCGCGAAGGACGCGGCGCGGCCGCGGGACGAGAGAGCCGCGTCGGCCGCCGCACCGCAGGCTGCACAACCCGCTCCCGAGGCTGTGGCGCCGAAACGCAGGAAGAAGCGCAAGGTGCTGGTGTTCGGGAAGAGCTGAACCGGTCGGCGGGGCAACGCTCCCGCCTCTGGTACACTTCCTCAACATCGCCCTACGGAACCACGGCGAACGTCCGCGAAACGCGTCACCGACGCAAGGTTTGATGGGTCGACCGAGCGGTCGACAGTGAGAGGCGCGACATGGCACAAGTCTTCCGTTACCCGCTGACGCGGTTCTGCCTCAGAGCCGGGACGCTCACCCTGCCACGCGTGATGCTCGGGTTGTTCCCGGAAGACGGCGACTCTGACATCGTCGACACCAGCACAGGCGAGCGCTTCACCGTCACGACGTCGAACGCGAGGACGGTGGGCGGTTTCGACGGGTTCTTCAGGCGCCATCAGTTGGCTGTGAACGACGAGCTCCTCATCGAGGCGCTCGATGACGGCACCTTCGCTGTCACGCCGGTCCCTCACACCGCCCGGACGGGCGATGCGAGCGACGCAGCCATGCGCAGGGTGCTCGACGAGCTGCACGACGCGGCTGTGCCGGTGACCGAGGGCGAGGTGCGTGCACTGTTCCCCGACCTGCCTGACGACATCGACGTCGTCGAGGCGTTGGAGGAGGACGGCCGTTTCGCATTGCACAGAGGGCGGTGGCACACGGCAGCCGCCCTTGACGCAGCCGAGGCGGAGGCGCGTGGGCCGGCGGCCGCCAAAGTCTCGCCCGCAGGCGAGCGGGCCCCGTCCGCAGGCGACCAAGCAGGTGACCAAGCCCTTGCCGTGGCCGCGCACTCGCGAGCGAGCGCGTCGACCGCGGACGCGGCAGCGGGAGCAGCCGCGACGGCGGAACCACACGCGTCCGCGGCGAGTCGCGCTGAGCAGCCGACGGTCGCAGGGCATGACGTGCTCGCTGACGATGCGGCCAGGGCCGCGAACGGTGCCATGGCACAGCACCTCGGCACGGCCGCTGCCGATCCGGGAGCCGGCATGCAGGCCGCGTTGTGGGGTGGCGTGAGCGACCAACCGGGTGCGGGTCACGGCGCCGCCGGTCACGGCGCCAGGGTCCACGCCGAGGGACTGGCGCCCGCGAACCAGGGGTCGGTGCTCGAACGGCGCACGCCCGCTCTCGGCGCTCCTCAGCGTCGGGTCGACGCTGACGTCGACGAGGACGACGGTGCGTCTCTGGAAGCGACGGAGCTGGCGAACCGCCTGCGTCTCGCGCTTGCGCCGCTCGGCTTCAGGCTCGAGCCCATCGCGCTGGGCCAGCTCAACCTGCACGCCGACATGGGTCGGCGCAGCTACCGGGTGCTGGTGCAGCTCCTGTGCCGCTCGAAGCGGCTCGACTGGGCCGACCTCCTCGCGCGCAGGCGCACCTCAGGGGTGCGCTACCTCGCCGTCGTCGGTGACCACCGCGACCTGCTGCGCCTCACGAACCCCGCCGAGCTCGCGCGAGCGACGTTGTGGAGCTGGCAGGCGCTCGACAGGATGAGCGTGCTGCACCGGACGGTGCCGCTGAGCCCGATCGAACTCGAAGCGCACTTCGAACGCGACGGACTGTTCGAGCAGGGGCTGAAGCGCTTGGAGGACACGGTCGCGCAACGTGTCGGTGAGCGGGGCGCCATGTCGGAGGTGCTGGCGAGGTTGGCTGTCACCCGTAGCCCGTCGGTGTTCCTGTTGGAGGAGCTGGCGGGCGAACTCGGCATGAGCCGCGAGCTGGCCCTCCGGATCCTCGAGAGGTTGGCTGACGCGCCGTTCCACCTCGTCGCGAAGGTTGACGCGGGCGAGTTCGTGCTGCGGCAGAGCGTCGGAGACGCTCTTGAGAAGGTGGCGAGCTACGCGACCTCGCTCCGTGAGCGCCTGCCCTCGAAGCGGGTCGAGCGTCTCGTCGCCAGCGCGGAACCCGACCTGCTCACCGACGTTGACGCCGTCGACCTCGCCTTCGGAGCCGGCACAGGTGTCGGCAGCGAGGCCGCCGAGGCCTAGCGGCTCGATCCTGCTCTCTCGCCGGCGACAGGCGTCGGCAGGTGGAGGTCCTGAAGGGCCGTCACGCCCAGTGGGCCGTTCCGCGTCGCTGTCGCAGCCGACTCGATGGCCGCGACCGTCCAGCGGGCGGCTTCGTGCGTGCTCACGTACGGGATCCCGTTCTCCAGCGCCCGTCTGAGCGCGGCCGAGCGGGTGACGTCGATGACGAGATCATGGTCGATCGTTTCCGTGCCGGTCGTCGACACCTCGAACCCGAGGCGGGTGAGCGTCGCGACCTCCTCCTCGAGCCCTGTCCCCAGCGCCAGCACCGTACCGGCGAGCGGCAGCCGCGAACCCGCCGCGACGGCGGCGCGGTAGTAGGCGAGGTGCGGGTCGCTGTCTATGCCCATGCTCTCGCCTGTCGAGCGCATCTCCGGTCCCAGGACGGGGGTCACGCCCGAGAACTTCAGGAACGGCAGGACGGCCTCCTTGACGCTGTACACCTCGGGTGTCGGCGTGCTGGTGAAGCCGATGTCGGCGAGCGTGCGCCCCGCGGCGATGAGCGCCGCGTACTTAGCCAATGGGTGGCCGATCGCCTTGGAGAGGTACGGGATGGTGCGGCTGGCGCGCGGGTTCGCCTCGATGACGTACACGACGCCGCCAAGGTACACGTACTGCACGTTGATGAGCCCCCGCACGCCGATGGCGAGCGCCAGCTTCTCGGTGTACTCGGTCATGGCGGCGATCGCCTCGGGCGGCAACGACACGGGCGGCGTGATGCACGCGGAGTCGCCCGAGTGGATGCCTGCAGCCTCGACGTGCTCCATGATGCCTGCGACCACGGCGCGCTCACCGTCGCACAGGGCGTCCACGTCGACCTCTAGGGCTCCCTCGAGGTAGTCGTCGACGAGGATGCTCGGCTCTCCAGGCAGGTCGGCGTAGACCTCGTCGAGGTAGCGGTCGAGCTCGGCGCGTGAGTCGACTGCCATCATCGCCCTGCCGCCAAGGACGTAACTGGGCCTCACCATCACCGGGTAGCCGATGCGTTCGGCGAGCGCGGCAGCCTGCTCGGGGTGCGACGCGACGCCGCCCTCAGGCTGTGGGATGCCGAGACGCGTGCACAACGCGTGGAACTCGTCGCGGTCCTCGGCTGCGTTGATGGCTGCAGCAGGCGTTCCCCAGATCGGTACGCCTGCTGCCTCGAGGCCCGCTGCCAGCTTGAGGGGCGTCTGGCCGCCGAGCTGGACGATGACGCCGTCAGGGCGCTCGTGATCGACGACGTTGAGGACGTCCTCGAGCGTCAACGGTTCGAAGTACAGGCGGTCGGCCGTGTCGTAGTCGGTACTGACCGTCTCCGGGTTGGAGTTGATCATGATGGTCTCGAAGCCGGCGTCGCGCAACGCCCACACGGCGTGGACGGTGGCGTAGTCGAACTCGACGCCCTGCCCGATGCGGTTCGGGCCCGAGCCGAGGATGATCACCTTGCGACGGTCGGACGGCGGCGCCTCGTCCTCCCACTCGTACGTCGAGTAGAGGTACGGGGTGTAGGCCTCGAACTCGGCAGCGCAGGTGTCGACCGTCTTGTAGACGGGCGCTCCGTCATGCTCGAGCCGCAGGCGCCGCGCTGACGCTGCCGACGTCCCCGTCAACGCCGCGATGTCGGCGTCGGAGAAGCCCAGCCGCTTCGCTTCGCGCCACAGCTCCCAGCTCCACTGGGTAGGATCGCCGGCCGCCCTGATCTCGGTCTCCGCGTCGACGAGCTCCTTGAGCTGCGCGAGGAACCACGGGTCGATGGCCGTGCGTTGGTGCAGGACCTGGGTCGACACGCCGCGCCTGAGCAGTTCGATGACCGCGGGAAGGCGCCGTGGGTTGGGGCGTAGGCGCTCCTCCAGCTCGTCGACGCTCAAGCCGCCGACCTCGCTCCTGACGTCGAGTTCGAGAGACCTGACTGCCTTGAGCAGCGACTCCTTGAAGGTGCGACCGATCGCCATGACCTCGCCGACGCTGCGCATCTGCGTGCCGAGGTCGTCAGGCGCGGTGGGGAACTTCTCGAACGCGAAGCGCGGGATCTTCGTGACCACGTAGTCGATCGACGGCTCGAACGCGGCCTTCGTCTCCTTGGTGATGTCGTTCGGCAGCTCGTCGAGGTGGTACCCGACCGCCAGCAACGCGGCGATCTTCGCGATCGGGTAGCCGGTCGCCTTCGACGCCAGCGCGGACGACCGCGACACGCGCGGGTTCATCTCGATGACGATGACGTCGCCGTCGTCGGGGTTGACGGCGAACTGGATGTTGGAGCCGCCGGTGTCGACGCCGATCTCGCGGATGATGGCGAT
>Ga0123333_10005575_pt1 | contig 11289 bp, 10 predicted proteins | sample BioC12SIPDNA_3_FD_89957 | JGI IMG/M metagenome (GOLD analysis project Ga0123333, IMG submission 89957) | Anaerobic biogas reactor microbial communites from Washington, USA - Biogas_R2_B C12 SIP DNA | ecosystem: Engineered > Bioreactor > Anaerobic > Unclassified | place: Washington, USA...
GGCCAGGTGCCGGCGAAGAGGTAGAGGGCGAGGGCGATACCGCCCACGACCGCGACGACCCAGAGGAGGTCCCTGGCGAGAGAGACGACCCGGTGGTCGCTCTCCCGGAACGCGGCGAAGGCCGATGCTGCACGTTGCAGCCAGGAGGTATCCGTCATTTGCTCTAAAGAGAATGCTATCCCTTCATATACATAGGTTCTTCGGACCCGGGCAAGGTGTAAAAAAGATAAACCCATATTGCCGGGAGGAGAATATGATGGAGCCCATGCTCGCCAACGCCGAGATCGTACGCCGGTTTCTTGAGTTGAAGTACCAGGTCCATCCCGACGTCGTGAGTTACATCCGGGAGCAGAATGATCCCTCGCTCATCGACCGGATAGCGGCGGGGGTCACGGGCGATACCCCGGTCATCTCACCCGAGCACATACCGGGCTTGAGAAAGGTCCGGGACGGGACCCGGTTCCTCGTCGACCCGGAACTCGAGGTGATCACGGGGAGCGCCGGAACCACGGGGAGCGTCAGCGGTCACGAAGACGCCGTCCACTACTTCCGGGACCGTTACAACAGCCTCTCCTCGATGATTCGCGGCCGGATGACCGCGATGCCGATCGAGGCGCTGGCCAAATCACCCCACCGCTACCGGGACGAAGAGTGCAGCATCATCGGGATGGTGGCCGACGTGCGGACGACCGCCAAGGGGCATCGGCTCGTCGAGGTGGAGGACACCACCGGGGCCATCCGGGTGCTCTTCAACAAAGGGAGGGGAGACTCGTTTGCGGAGGCGGAGCGGATCCTCCCCGACGAGGTGCTCGGGGTCAAGGGGAAGCTCTCAAACGACGGCGGTCTCTTCTTCGCCGAGCAGCTCTTTCGCCCCGACGTCCCCATCAACAACGCCCCGTTCAAGAGCGACCGACCGGGCAAAGCGGTCCTGATCTCCGACGTCCATGTCGGGAGCGACACCTTCCTCGAAGATGGGTGGAACCGGTTCGCCGACTGGCTCCAGGACTCCGATGCCGGCTACCTCCTGATCGCGGGCGACCTCGTCGACGGCATCGGCATCTACCCCGGACAGGAGAACGAGCTGACGATCAAGAACATCTACGAGCAGTACGACGTCTTCGCGGAGATGCTCCGGGACCTGCCCTCCCGGGTCCGAATCGTCGCCGCCCCGGGAAACCACGACGTCGTCAGGATGGCCGAGCCGCAGCCGGCGATCCCGCAGGAGTTCACCACGAGGTTCCCGTCGAACTGCACCCTCGTCGAGAATCCCTGCCTCTTGAACCTCCAGGGCGTCCGGGTCCTGATGTACCATGGCCGGTCGATCGACGACATGATCGGGCTCATCCCGGGGGCAAGTTACGAGCGGCCCGGCGAGATCATGGATGAGATGCTGAAACGTCGGCTGCTCGCCTCTCCCTACGGGATGCGGACCCCCATCGCCGCGATGAAGACCGACCGGCTCGTCATCGATCCCCTTCCCGAGATCCTCCTCACGGGCCACGTCCACATCTGCGGCATCACCCGCTACCGGGGTGTCCTCGGGGTGAACACGGGCACCTGGCAGTCCCAGACGGCGTTCCAGAAGCAGATGAACATCAATCCCACGCCCGCGCGGGCATTTGTCATCGATCTCCAGACGCTCCAGCCTGAAGTGATGGATTTCAGCTGATACACTGTATATCTTCCGGATTCTTTCCGCATGTTTAAAAGTGTTGAATCCCATTGTATATGTTACACAATCGGAGGAATACAGAGAGATGGATCTGGTGTATCTGGCACCCGTGTGTGCCATTCTCGCTCTCCTGTTTGCAGGATACTCATATACGAGTATCAAGCGGGAGGGAACGGGTACCGAACTGATGCAGAAGATTGCTGCCGCTATCCACACGGGAGCAATGGTCTACCTGAACAGGCAGTACCGCGCTATCGGAATATTTGTCATCGTGCTTGCCGTCGTCCTTGCGCTCGGGATCGGCGTGCTCACCGCCGCCTGCTTCGTCCTCGGCGCGGTCCTCTCGGCGACCGCCGGCTACATCGGCATGTTCACCGCCACGGCCGCAAACGTCCGGACGACGAACGCCGCACGGCGCGGGATCGCGGATGCGTTCCGTGTCTCGTTCTCGAGCGGCTCGGTCATGGGCATGGCCGTGGTCGGGCTCGGGCTTCTCGGGCTCTCGATCGCGTATGTGGTCGTCAGCACCTTCACGGGGCTTTCCCAGGCCGAAATTCTCACCCACGTGACCGGGTTCGGTCTCGGGGCGAGTTCGATCGCCCTCTTCGCCCGTGTCGGCGGCGGCATCTTCACCAAGGCCGCAGACGTCGGGGCCGACCTCGTCGGCAAGGTCGAGGCAGGCATCCCTGAGGACGACCCCCGCAACCCCGCCGTCATCGCCGACAACGTCGGTGACAACGTCGGCGACGTCGCCGGCATGGGCGCCGACCTCTACGAGTCCTACGTCGGCGCGATCATATCGGCGATGGTCCTTGGTGTCGCCGTCGCAGCGACACAGTTCGCGAACGCCGACGTCATGAACGTGATCCTCCTCCCGCTGCTCATCGCCGCAGTCGGCATCATCGCGTCCATCATCGGCTCGTTCTTTGTTAGGACCAACAAGACCGAGAGCAGCGCCATCCACATGGCCTTCAACAAGGGCCTGGTTGCTGCGATGGTCGTGACGGTCGCCGCCACCTACTTCCTGGTGAACCTGCTCCTCGGGGCGGAGTATATCGGGGTCTTCTATGCCTCCGTCGCCGGTCTCGTCGCAGGGTTTACCATCGGCCTGATCACCGAGTACTACACCTCGTTTGACCGGAAACCGACCCTCTCCATCGTGAAGTCCACTGAGACCGGGGCGGCGACCACCATCATCACCGGGTTTGCGAAGGGGATGGAGAGCACCATCTGGCCGGTCCTGATCGTCGCCGTCGCGATCTACGTCGCCTACCAGGTCGCCGGTCTTTACGGTATCGCGATCGCCGCCGTCGGTATGCTCGCGACACTCGGGATCTCACTCTCCGTCGACGCCTACGGCCCTGTCGCCGACAACGCCGGCGGTATCGCCGAGATGTCTCACCAGAAGCCCGAGGTTCGCGAGATCACCGATACCCTGGACTCCGTCGGCAACACCACCGCCGCCATCGGCAAGGGGTTCGCCATCGGCTCTGCGGCCCTGACGGCGCTCGCCCTCTTCGCCGCCTACACCCAGGCGGTCGGTCTCACGACCATCGACGTAGCGGTCCCGAACGTCTTCATCGGCGTTCTGATCGGTGCGATGCTCCCCTTCCTCTTCTGCTCCATCACGATGATGGCAGTCAGCAAGGCGGCATACAGCATCGTCCACGAGGTTCGCCGCCAGTTCAGGGAGATCACCGGCCTCATGGAGGGAACGGCCGACCCTGACTACACCTCCTGTATCGCCATCTCCACGAACGCGGCGCTGCGTGAGATGATCCTGCCCGGCATCCTCGCCGTCGCCGCGCCGCTCGTCGTCGGGTTCGTCCTCGGCACCGAGGCGCTCGGCGGCCTGCTCGTCGGCTCGCTTGCGTCCGGGTTCCTCCTCGCCGTCACGATGGCGAACGCCGGCGGGGCCTGGGACAACGCAAAGAAGTACATCGAGATGGGCCACCTCGGCGGCAAGGGTTCCCCGGCCCACAAGGCAGCGGTCGTCGGCGACACCGTGGGCGACCCCTTCAAGGACACGTCGGGCCCGTCCCTGAACATCCTCCTGAAGCTGATGTCCATGGTATCGCTGGTCTTTGCACCGCTGCTCCTGGTCCTCTAACCCTTTTTTTCAGGCCCGACTTCGTGGCGGGCGTCCATACCTTCATCCCGCCCGCCGACAACAGTAGAGTGTGAGCCCTCCCCGGAGGGGTGAGAGACCGCATGATCCGCATCTATCGCACGGTTGAAGCGGCCCCGGTGCCACGGACGGAGGAGACCGGCCGGTTCGAGCCCGGCTCCTGGGTATCGATGATCAACCCCACCGCAGGTGAGATCGAGGAGGTCGCGGCAAAGCTCGCCATCCCGGGTGACTACCTCCGGGCGGCGCTCGACGAGGAGGAGCGACCCCGGACCGAGACGGAGGACGGCGTCACCCTGATCGTCATCGATATCCCGATGCCGTATCCCGAACGGACGATCCTTTACACGACGATGCCGCTCGGGATCATCGTCACGCCCGATACCATCGTCACGGTCTGCCTCCGCGAGAACGCGATCGTCCAGGACTTCACGGAAGGCCGGGTGAAGCTCTTCTACACGTTCAAGAAAACCCGGTTCGTCCTGCAGATCCTCTTTCGGAACGCATCCTACTTCCTCCAGTACCTGCGCCAGATCGAGCGGATATCCGACCGTATCGGGGCCGAACTGAACCAGTCGATGCGGAACCGCGAGCTGATCCAGTTGATGAACTTAAAAAAGAGCCTGGTCTACTTCTCGACGTCGCTCAAGAGCAACCAGATCGTCCTCGACAAGACCCTGACGTTCCAGCCCCTCCGGATGTACGCAGACGACACCGATCTTCTCGAGGACGTCATCATCGAGAACAAGCAGGCGATCGAGATGGCGAACACCTACTCGACGATCCTGACCGAGACGATGGATGCCTTCGCCTCGATCATCTCAAACAACTTCAACAACATCTTAAAACTCCTCACATCGATCACCATCATCCTCGCGATCCCCACGATGATCGCAAGTTTCCTCGGTATGAACGTCCCGGTCCCCCTCGAGAACCATCCCTACGGGTTCCTCATCATCATCGTCCTCTCCCTGATCGTCTCCTCGCTCATCGCGGTGGCCATCAACCGGAAGGGCTGGTTGTAGGATGGCATCAACCTCACCACCCCGCCCCACCGCAACATTTATCTTTTTATTCTACATTATTGATCGTGATAAATTGCACATGATAGATCATGTAAGATAGGGGCGCCGCACGGGAGGAGGCGCCCGGGAAGGTTACGCTCCCGGCGGAGCCGGCACCGGTTGCCGGCGACCGCATGTACGGCAGCACGACCACGGACCGAGCGGCCGGGAAGGTTGTCGGTCGGAGGATCAGCCACTTTTGCACGGTACGGAGGCCCATACGGGGACCGGCCGCGGCAATCGGGTATGATGAATCATGTAAATTGAGGAAGTATGGAGCAGACATTCGCCGTGAAACTGGAGGAGAAACGCTACACCCCCGACCCCCGGTGCAAGGCGGCAGCCTGGACACCGGATTACACCCGGGCCTACCAGGAGTTCGTGCGCGACCCGGAAGCCTTCTGGGACCGGGTCGCCCGTGAACTGGTCTGGTTCAAGCCGTGGGACCGGGTCAGGGAGTGGGACTACCCGTACGCGAGATGGTTCGTCAACGGAAAACTCAACATCACCTACAACTGCCTGGACCGGCATGCCGCCAGCGCCCGGAAGAACAAGGCGGCGCTCGTCTGGCGCGGCGAAGGGGGCGAGGAGCAGGTCTTTACCTACGACGGCCTCCACCGCGAGGTGATGCGGTTTGCAAGCGGCTTAAAATCCCTCGGCGTCGGGAAAGGTGACCGGGTCTGCATCTACATGCCGCTCGTCCCCGAGCAGGTCGTCGCGATGCTTGCCTGCGCCCGGATCGGGGCCGTCCACTCCGTCATCTTCGGCGGGTTCGGGCCGGACGCGCTTGCGATGCGGATCAACGATGCGGGAGCGAAGGTCCTCGTCACCGCGGACGTCGGCTACCGGCGGGGGAAGGCCGTCCCGCTCCGAGAGATCGCGAGAGAGGCGCTCGGCCACGCACCGTCCGTCGAGCGGGTCGTCGTCCTCCGGCGCGAGAGCGCAGCCGCCGGCCTCGACCCGACCCGCGAGGTCGACTACGCGGCCCTCATAGCAGAGGCCGCGCCCGACTGCCCGGCGGAGGTGATGGACGCGGAAGACCCGCTCTTCATCCTCTATACGAGCGGCTCGACCGGGGCGCCGAAGGGGATCGTGCACACGTGCGGAGGCTACATGGTCGGGACCTACTACACGACGAAGTGCGTCTTCGACGTCAAGGAGAACGACGTCTTCTGGTGCACCGCCGACCCCGGCTGGATCACCGGCCACAGTTATATCGTCTACGGCCCGCTCGCCGTCGGCACGACCGTCGTCATCGCCGAGGGGACGCCGGACTACCCGGACCCCGGCGCCTACTGGCGGCTGGTCCAGGACCTCGGGGTGACGATCTTCTACACCGCCCCGACCGCCATCCGGATGTTCATGCGCTACGGTGACGAGTGGCCGGCGAAGTACGATCTCTCGACGCTGCGCGTGCTCGGCTCCGTCGGCGAGCCGCTCAACCCCGAGGCGTTCGAGTGGTACTACCACGCCATCGGCAGAGACCGGTGCCCGGTCGTGGATACCTGGTGGCAGACCGAGACCGGGATGCACATGGTGACCACGATGGTCGGCGAACCAATGAAGCCCGGGTTTGCCGGGAAACCGATCCCGGGCGCCGTCGTGGACGTCGTCGACAGAACGGGCGCCCCGGTCCCGCCGGGGACCGGCGGGTTCCTGGTCATCAGGGAACCCTGGCCCTCGATGCTCCGGACGGTCCACGGGAACGACGAGCGCTACCGCACCTACTGGGAGACCATCCCCGGGTGTTACGCCGCAGGCGACCTCGCGGTGAAGGATAAGGACGGCTACATCATGGTCATCGGGCGGGCCGACGACCTGATCGTCGTCGCCGGGCACAACATCGGCACCGCGGAGGTCGAGAGCGCGCTCGTCTCCCACGAGGCCGTCGCGGAGGCCGCCGTCATCGGGAAACCCGATCCCCTGAAGGGGAACGTCATCAAGGCCTTCGTCACCCTCCGCGTGGGCGCAAACCCCGGCGACGGCCTCACCGACGACCTCGCCCGCCACGTGAGGAAGAGCCTCGGCCCCGTCGCGGTGCCGGCCGAGATCGAGTTCATGGATAGGCTCCCCAAGACCCGAAGCGGCAAGATCATGCGCCGGGTCTTGAAAGCCCGCGAGCTCGGCATGGACCCGGGCGATGTCTCCACCCTGGAGGAGTAGACTCCCATGCCGGATGCATCCACAGTCTTCGGGCTGCCCGCGGAGAAGGGGCGGTGGGGGCTTGTCGCCCTCGGCCTCCTCATCAACCTCTGTCTCGGGAGCATCTACTCCTGGAGTGTCTTTGTCGCGCCGCTTGCGGCGCACTTCACGGAGGCGCTCGGCCGGGAGGTGACGGCGGGGGAGGTCCTCCTCCCGTTCTCGGTCTTCCTCGCCTTCTTCGCGATAGCGATGCCGCTCGCCGGGAAGTATATCGAGCGCTACGGACCGCGGATGGTGACGATGGTCGGCGGGGTCCTGACGGGCCTGGGCTGGCTGCTCGCCTCGACGGCGACGTCTGTCGAGGCGCTCTACGTCGTCTACGGCGTCATCGGCGGGCTCGGCGTCGGGATCGCCTACGGGGCGCCGGTCGCCGTCGCGGCCCGGTGGTTCCCGGACCGCCGGGGGCTCGCGGTGGGGCTTGCCTTGCTCGGCTTCGGATTCTCGGCCTTCGTCACCGCGAACGCGGCAGGCGCCCTGATCGCCGCCTACGGCGTGATGCCGACGTTCCGGATCTTCGGGGCCGTGTTCATCGCCGTGCTGCTCCTCGCCGCTCTCCCGCTCCGGTTCCCGCCGGCGGGCTGGCGACCGGCAGGGTGGTCGCCGCCCCCACCCGGGGTCGGGACGGCCCCGGTCTGCGAGTGCGACCGGCGTGCGATGCTCCGGACGGGGACGTTCTACGGGCTCTTCGCCTGCTACTTCATCGGCTGCCTCGCGGGCCTGACCGCGATCTCGATCGCAAAGCCGGTCGGGACCGAGATCGCCGGGGTGGATGCGGGGCTCGCGACGCTCCTCGTCGGGTTCTTCGCCGTCTTCAACGGGCTCGGGCGGCCCGGGTTCGGGACCCTCGCCGACCGGATAACCCCGCAGAAGACGGCGATGCTGACGTTTGCTCTGATCGCGACGGCATCGGTCCTGATCTGGCTCGCGCCGGGAGTGCCGGCCTACGTCGTCGCCTTCGCCGTCCTCTGGGGGTCCCTCGGGGGCTGGCTCGCCATCGCGCCGGCGGCGACGGCGTCCTACTTCGGGACGTGCGACTACCCGCGCTGCTACGGGGTTGTCTTCCTCGCCTACGGCGCAGGGGCCATCGCCGGGCCGCAGCTTGCGGGGTTCGTCCGGGAGGCGACCGGGACCTACCTCGGCGTCTTCCCGCTCGTCGCGGCTCTCGCCGCGGTGGGCTTCGTCGCCGCCTGGCTCCTGATGCGCCCGGCGGCCACCGTTCCGGCGGCGAGTGAAGAGGGGGCAGGAAAGCCTACGCTTTCCCGGTGAGCCCGAGCCGCCGGAGCACCCCGGCGGCCGCACTCATCCCGCCGTCCAGGTAGACGGCGCCGATGAGCGCCTCCAGGCACTCGGCGAGGACCCTGCCGGAGGTCCAGACCGTCTGGGCGGCCTCCCCTTTTCCCCAGCGGACGTAGTCGGCGAGGTCGAGGCCTTCCGCAAGCCCGCGGAGCCGGGTCATATTCACCAGGTTCATCTTTTGGTTGGTGATCGCACCCTTGTCGTGCGCTCCCCCTGCAACCACCGCCTCCACGACCGCGACGTTGATGACCGCATCGCCGAGGGTGGCGAGGGCGTCCATGTGGGCGCCGGGCGGGAGGCCGGCCTCCAGGGTATAGGCGAGGCGGGTCAGCGCCCGCTCGAGCAGTTCCCCGCTCATAAAGGCATAGCCGATCCGCGCCTCGATCTCGGCAGGGTCCCGGCGGTTCATAAAAAAGGGTTACTCCAGGACTTCGGCCTTCTCGATCCGGACGGGGACCTTGGGCTTATCGGCGGAGTTCGTCGCGACCTTCCCGATCTTGTCGACGACGTCGAGGCCCTCAACCACTTCACCGAAGACCGGGTGGGCGCTCGGCGTCCTGGGGTTGTCCCAGTCGAGGAAGTCGTTCTTCACCAGGTTGATGAAGAACTGACTCCCGCCGGAGTTCGGGCGGCCGGTGTTCGCCATCGCGATCGTCCCCCGGACGTTCGAGTGGCCCTTCACGAACTCGTCGGTGATGGTGTAGCCCGGCCCGCCCGTTCCGGTGCCGGTGGGATCGCCGCCCTGGATCATGAACCCGGCGATGACCCGGTGGAAGATCGTCCCGTCATAGAACCCGGATTTCGCCAGTTTCGCAAAATTTCCTGCAGTCACCGGCATGTCGTCGTAGAGCCGGATCGTGATGTCGCCCATGGTCGTGTGGAGCACGACTTTTGTCTCTGCCATAACCATTAACTCCGTATGGTATTGTCCGTCGTTGCTACTTATACTGATGGAGAGGGCGACCGGGTCTCCTCGCCAGGGTAGAACGAGCACTCGTAGCCCGTGCAGTCGCGGTTCACGGTCGCGTACTCGCATGAGATATGCTCCGTCACCGGCAGGCTGACGCCGCACTTCCCGGCGAGGAACTTCACCGCCTCGCCGATCGCGAGCCACGAGTCCCGCTTGCAGCACCGAGGCCCTCCACTCTCCGCGATTGCCATGAGACTCCGTGCCGTTACCTGGTTAGCAAGCGACCACTCCTCCTTCTTCAGCGGGCCGGAGTGCGTGATCAGGCTCATGAAGATCCCGGTGCCAATCGCCGCCCCGCATGCCCCGTGCGTGCCGCAGAAAGCCGGCTGGACGGCCTCGGCACGCTTCCTCGCCTGTCGGAGGGTCGGTTCCTTCTTCTCCGGGCTTCCCCGGTGGTTGTAGTAGGCGGCAAGCAGGACGGCCGGCACCAGGAAGTGGTGCTCCGGGCCGTGAAGGCTGATCTGCGGGTGCCGCATGATCGCGCAGGCGATCGCGAGCGGGTCCGTCTCCGTCGTCGTCAGGCAGACCCGCTCGATCAGGTCGAGGTTCGAGAGTGTCTCCAGCCCCGGCGGCGCCGTTACCGGCTCATCCTCGTGCGGGACGAGGTTCTTCCTGCAGGCCTGGCAGGCTGTCTCGCGGTCCATGGGCACCCCTGATACCTGATCCCGCATATGGGTTGCGGGCGCGGCAACCGGTTCTCCAGGAAAGTAAATGATACATCTTAAACAAACATATTGAGTAAAACTATTTTATACAAACACCGCAGATGTATATCCATGTACCCCGGAGCGAACGTCTCCCCGGACCCCGGCCGGGACATACCTGTAAGCCGCTCTCCAACCCGCATACCTGGGGGTCTTTCCGGATGAACAGCCGGACGACGCCAGTCTTCATCATCACCGGTGAGCAGGGCCAGTGCAAGACGACGTTCCTGCATCAGGTGCTCGGGCTCATTGTCGGGGCAAACGTTCGGGTCCGGGGCGTGCTGGCTCCCGGCCACGTGCGGGACGGGCGCCGGTCCGGGTTCACCCTCGTCGACCTCGCCACCGGCGAGCACGAGGACCTCTCGTCGATCGACCCCGACCCGCGGTGCGAGGTCCACGGCCGGTTCTACTTCCGCCCCGAAGGGCTTGCTTTCGGCCGCAGGGCGCTCGCGCTGCCGGATCCCGGCGAGACCGATCTGGTGGTCATCGACGAGGTGGGAAGGTTCGAGCTCCAGGGCGCGGTCTGGGCCGACGCTATCGGCCGGTTGACCGCGCAGACGCACCCCCCGATGGTCTGGACCGTCCGGCGGCGGCTCCTCGATACCGTCATCGAGCGCTGGGATATCGCAGATCCCGTCGTGGTGGACGTCAGGACAGCGAGCGTGATGGCAACGGCAGGAGACGTGATGGACGCCGTCTGGGAGTGGCGCGAGGCACAGGCGGCACCCGTGGTCCCGGCAGCACCGTTGTATCTCGACCGCATCGCCGGCGATCCCCCGCTGCTCGTGGATGCGCTTGCCGGAGCCTCATCGGGTGCGCCGGCAATCCTGCGGCGGCGCTACGGGTACGAGGGGTGACGCGCCCGCCGCGCCTCACTCCATCTCGAGCGCTCGTGCAGCCGCCCGCCCGATCAGTTCCGGCGGGATATCCTCGTACGCCTCGCCGTCGTAGCGGAGCGTCCGGCACTCCGTCTCCTCCTCTCCGCAGGTTTCGCAGGTATCGCAGGACGCGCAGGAGCAGGACGTGGCGGTCGCCTCGACCCCCTCGAGGAGGTTCTCGACCGGGACCCCGTTGAAGAGGAGGCTCTCCGACCCTGCAGGGGCATCATCGGGGAGGACCGTCTCGACCATCCGGACGCTGATCCCCTCCATATCGAGGAGCATCCGGATCTCCGCGAGAACAGCCGAAAGCGTCATTCCGGTCTCCTCAAACTCTTCGGCGGTCTTCTCGATCTCGTTCCCGATGTGCTTCCA